>Ga0136554_1000909_pt1 | contig 11566 bp, 8 predicted proteins | sample AntRauTorckE5431_FD_104637 | JGI IMG/M metagenome (GOLD analysis project Ga0136554, IMG submission 104637) | Saline lake microbial communities from Rauer Islands, Antarctica - Metagenome Torckler E5 #431 | ecosystem: Environmental > Aquatic > Non-marine Saline and Alkaline > Saline | place...
AAACAGCAATGTTCCGTGACAATGTATGTGCTCTGATGGATGCGACGAAGGAAAAAGATGAGTCGGTAGGGGCAATTCAATCGAACAAAGAGGGAAGTTCTGGTTATTTCCAGAAACGGCGGAATTGAGCGAGTCAGACAAACTAAAATAAAACGATACAGAATAACTCAAATATTGATGAGGAAATCTGGCGCGGCGGCGGCAATAATTTAGATTCTTTTCTCTTCTCATGAAACACACATCTCACAAATCTATTATTTGTTAAAATACCAAAATCTCATGTAAGTAAAAGCATGGCAATTGTCAATGGCAGGAAAGCAGGAGAGAAACAGCAATCATCATTTTTTTGAAGAATAATATGGTGGCTTAAGCTTTGGAAGAACATGTATTGGAGTATGGTATGTAATGCAATATCTTCCGACTACGACTGACGACTGATGACACCACCAGAGTCTTTCGTCTAAAAGGAAAGTCATCGATAATGGCAGCCTCAGTGCAAAACTTCATGATACAACCAATTGGCGCTAGAACACTTGGTGGGGAGTTCTTGCTGAAAACTTGAACGTCCTAAAAATCAAATAACTAGGTTCATTTTGACGTGTTATACCAAATATGAATAATGGCAAACAAATGTCTCATTCCCTCTCTACGCATGTAATAGAACATGCATTTGATTGCCCACTTCAGTGCCGGCATAGAGTCGATCGCAGGTCTCGGTGGGGAACTCAACTGCCCCTGAAGTCCTCTTTCCAGCACTTGTTTTAGGTTTCGGTGGGTGAGGGGAGCATCCATGTCTTAGCAATACTCTCAATGCATCTACTTTCCCATGCAAGACAGCCCAGTGCACTGGCGTCCTAAACCATCTATTTTGGATAAAGGGCAGGTGCTGTAGCTTAGGATGGAGCGAGCTAGTAAATAGTATGTATGCGCTACTGATCAACGTACCTGTCTTGCCAATCGCATTTTGAACCCCATTGTGTCACTGTTTTAATACTTTCATCTTGCTCCCATCTTGTCAATAGGTACTCAAGTAAGATACAATAACCCCCTCGCGCGGCACAATGCAACACTGATTGTTTTGAGCTGTTTTTCATTGGCAGAGGAACGTTTCCAACGTCAAGGAGAAGCTTTGTGCATTCTAGGCGTCTTCTATCTTCGCTTTCGTCGTACTTCGAGTCTACATTTCCAATTCCTTCGCCGAATCCAGAGCAAGCCAAATGAATTGGGTATGTACCGCTGCTATCTGGGCTCTTACAGAAACAATTCCCTACATGTAGCAGTGCCCGCACTACACAAAGATCTCCCTTGGCACATGCCAAGTGCATCGGATTTGATTTGAATGCGTCTCTTTGTTCAAGACGACCGCTAGTCTTACCCAAGCGTTTTTGGCGTTCCTTTAGATTTGGCTTGGCACCTACTCCCAGCAGTGAAATAGCCAACGTGCTCTGATTCAACATGATGGCTTGAAGAAGGGCTTCAAAGAGTTTTGTATCATCGTCGCTCTCTGTTTGCATTTGTAACATAGTCTGGAGTACATTCTGGTTTGGGCTTTCAGCGGCTGCTGCATCCAAAATGGAAGAGGAGTCAAGAAAGTCAATATAGTCTCCTAATGATTTTGCTCGGATGAGATGAGATGCATTAAAAGCTCCTTCCAGTTGGCCGAATTCACCTCCTAGTGTCCTTGAGTTGTTGATTCCATGATGACGAGCGTAAAGTGCCCTAGCTATTCTAGTAGCAGCAAGGCTATCTCCTCCCAGTATTGCGAAACTTACTGATGTAGTGATCATTTCTTGTTGGCTTACGTGTAAGTTAAGACAAGTCACTAACTCGCCTGTGATGAATGCTCCGCACCTGCCATACTTACTTAAATGAGTTGACGGTTCTTGTCCAGGATATATTGCCTCTTGCAGAGAGGCGCATGTTTCAATAGGGGGAAGTGCATCACGATTTATTTTCCCAGTTCGTGTCAAAGGGACTCTCTCTATAATAACGAATGTTGACGGCATGCATCCCTTCCGGGCCTTTTTCATGCATCGTGCTCTCAGCAGTGCAAGAAGTGGACCAGAAGGACAAAGAATACCCCTCATCTCCTCTGGGAATGGAAATAAATCTAATTCTTTGAGGCATCGTTCGGATAGCACGCAGAATGCAGTAAGCTTTTTGTACCCTTCCTCATTAACGACAGTTACTGTCACTACGCAACTATTGACAATACAAGAATCTGATGGCTCCAATATCGCATTTTCAATCTCTCCCAGCTCAATGCGTACACCATTTATCTTGACCATTCCCTCCTCACCACCGATGCGAGATATTATATGCAATTGACCGGTAATTGGGTCCATGCAGCCTCTGTCCCCAGTGCGATAGTAGGTTAATCCCCTCACTGAAAGATATTTGTCATGTGTGGCCTCGGGCAAGTTCAAATATCCACTCCATTCATCAAGTTGTCGACCCATTAAGACGATTTCTCCAATGGCCCCTATTGGTAACGAGTCTTGCGCCATAGACGCCGTTCTTTCAAGCTCGTCTTCTTTCCAGATTTCCACGCGTAAACCCGCAAATGGGAGACCAATATCTTGCCCCTTGCTTCCGAGTACAGCATCTGCGAAGACCTCGCCAACCGTCTGATAAACACAGGCCTCTGTTACACCATAAGTTGTCAACAACTTAATATTTCCTTCATCACTCCCATTCCCTTCAAGCTGATTACGCGCCCACCAATGCCTCACTCGCGAAGACATGACTTCTCCACCCAACGCTACAACTTCCAAAACTCCAAGCTGGCCCCTTACTTCGCTGCCAACCCCACTCCAAAGGCTTGGAGTACACAAAATATGTGTTGCTTGAAGATCAATTAATATTTTGCCCAATGAAGCTTGCAGAATCTCCCTCGGGCATATGCATAAAGTGGCATTCACACAAAATGTGGCAATTATATCCGACATGCAGGGATCGAAGGGTAAAGCACTGGCTAAAAATACTTTACTCTTCGCAGAAATGAAATGGCTCTCATTCTTGACTTGAACGTAATGCAAGAGAGAAAATAAGGATGAAATACAGCCCTTAGATTTTCCCGTAGTTCCTGATGTATAAACAATGTGAGAAGCTCGGTTCGAGTTTGAACGATCGGGAGCCACTTCTGATGATTCCTTTCGTATGCTTTCTTCACGCTCCATTTCAGTCCTTACATTAAGTATAAATGGCTGATAGTCTCTATCTTGTCCCCTTATTTTGGATAAAGCTTCGTTCAATTTTTCCTCGTCTTTTCGTCGGACCAACATAATAACATCTGGTTTTGCATCAAGCAACATCTGAAAAAGCCTATCCGTGCCTTCGTCTGGATCTAAAGGGAGAATGACCGGGGCATTGTCTGCAGCTGCTGATAATAAATTCAGCGAAAATACAGAAAGAATAGAAATTGGCAGATACGGTCCTTCTGGTATTGAAATGGCAACTACCGGCTGAAGACATCTCGTCCAATCCTTGAAATGAGAAGATAAAGTGTTTCTTATTCTCGTCATTGTGCTCATCAATTGTGTAAATGAAAGGAGCAAATCTTCGATTTCATCTGATCCATCTGACCATTTGAAGAGTCCTTCTGGTGGATCCCAATATTCATTGCTGTTGCTGCTGCCGTTTTGAAGCTTGCAGCAATCAGGTTTCCTCCAATGCAAAGCAGGTTTCGCATACTGGAAATTGACGTCATCTGCTTTGTCGAAAATGTCAGTGATTTGATCGACAAGCATGTTTTTGCTATCTTATTATCATCAATTCCAATGGACTTTCCTTGATGTTTCAAGAATAAACTGTAGCACTCAGAGTTAATAATTACCATGCAAACAATTCAGGTTGATGGTTGATGGTTGATGCAAGATGGTTGATGCAAGATGCAAGGTTATTGATGGTTCATTGTTCATGCATGGTTGAGAAAGAAAGGAGAAGTGAATAGGGAATAGGATGATGTCACAGGAGAAGGGATAAGTCACTTGCAGGTTTTGAGTTCGAGATGTCACTTTTTGTCTGTCCATCTGTCAGTGACCCGGTATCTTTCTGAATTATCTTCTTCATTATTCTAATATTGTAGTGTTACTTTGTTGTTATTGTAATCAGCATCTTCCATGAAATCGTAAGCATAATTAGTTGTGGAGGAATATGGACCTTCGACGCGGAAAACAAGCACACTTCTATTTCCAGTAGAACTTTGGATCAAATACTCAAATATATCGAGGAGGTCGTCAAATTGTTGTTCTGTGAGTGTTTTTGAAGTCAATAAATACTGAATAAACTAATGAGGTTCAAGCCAATGGTGCGGTTCTACATGTCATTCAGAGGCGTTGTTTGCTTCGTCTAGCTCGATGTTATCACCGGATTTTGTCTGTTCGCGTATTACAGTAGTACTGAGATGTTTCAATCAACTAGTCGTCGTTGTATTGCTAAACAGCAGTCAGTCGCTGCCTCCCTAGCTGCTGTTGAAATGTCATCGATTTTTGTCTCAGCGTGTTCTTACTCCTTCAACGGAAGATGTCATTTGTGGCACTCCCACTCTCTTTTCTTAGGCTAACCGTTTGAAGCGAATCATTAAATATTAAATCTTATTAATGAAGAAATAGAGTGGAATCAGAAGTCGTGAAACGGTTCATGCAAAAGTTTCAGTAAAGATACTGTAATTATTAACTGAGTCGTGACATTTCATGAGAATAGTAGCAGCGCAACCTTTGTGTAGGAAATAGATTCAATGAGGGATTCGATTCATCGACTCAATTCACTCTGTGCAACACAAGTGTCCACTCATTTGAAGACAATGACATCAACGAGGAAGCAAGATGTACAGGAAGAGCTGAAAAGATACCTTGACGACAAGCAATTGAACACTCTGTTTGTCGCGATTGTTGAGAAACTATTGTTAGATAAGCCTGATGAGCCAATAAGTTATATTGTCCAATATCTTAAGGTAAATGGAAAAGAAACGAAGGATACAAATTTATCTCATCTTGATACTCATGAATTCAAATATTTTTCACAGGACAAATTCCCATCAGAGACGCAACTTCTATTTTCAGTGCCTCACGAAATGAGAGGAGTGTAAGTCTCATTGGTATTCTTTCAAGACAATCGTATTTACCTATCCAGTGTACCACTCAACATCAAATTTGTTCATAGATTTGAAGAACATGACAGCGACGACAACTGCACTGTCTTGAAATCAGACTCTGATTCGGACGAGTCTGATGAAGAGGAGCATGAACCAAGAACCCCCCGTCTCAAAACAACAAGAAGAGCCTCAGTTTGTGCCGAAAAGCTTTGCGTCGACAAGATTGGATTAGAAGTTGTAAAGAAGGTCGCAAAAACTGAGGAAGAGCTTGAGAAGATTCATACGATTCTTAAGAAATGTGTCCTTTTTGAGCAATTAGACGAAAGCCAACTCCAAAAGGTAAAAGATGCGATGTTCCCGGTTATAAAGGAAGAGGAGGATGTCATTATTAAGCAAGGCGACGACGGCGATAATTTCTACATTATCGAATGCGGAAACGTCGATGTATTCATTGATGGTAGTGGTGACAATCTGCCAGCATTGGTCAATTCTTACAATGACAGAGATTCGTTTGGTGAGCTAGCTATAATGTACAACGCTCCGAGAGCAGCAACTTGTATTGCGAAGGGTGGCCAAGTCAAGTTGTGGGCTCTCGATAGAGTATCTTTTAAAGTTATACTGATGAAGACTGCAATATCAAAGAGAATTCAGTACAAATCTTTCTTAAAAGAGGTTCCAATCCTCTCAGAATTAGATGAGCACGAAATTCTAGCGATTGCTGAGTGAGTGCATAACACTCGTCGCTATATTGACTGAATGTAGTTGAAGTTTTAAAATCTCTAATTCTTCTCTGAAATAGTGCTCTCCGCGAAGAATCCTTTGAGGATAAAAAGGTCATTTTTGAGGAGGGAGAAGAAGGGGATCGATTCTACATTGTGAAGGAAGGATCAGTGATTTGTACGAAAATGAATGATGATAAAGGTTCTTTCGAAAAGGTAGCTCATCTGCAAAGTGGAGGTTACTTTGGGGAGATTGCTCTCATGACTGCGTCAAGAGTCCGTCAAGCAACAGTCACTGCATCTGGACCAACAGAATGTCTGTGGTTGGATAGAAAGACTTTCAGAAGATTACTGACTAAAACGCTTGAAGAAAAGTTAGTAAATGGCATGTCTTCAGAATTGCCTCCGTCCATCTCGACTATAGGATAGATTATGTTCTTTGTTCGGGTATCGATTGTCTGGAGTTGCTATGACTGATACTCGATTGATGCTGGTATGCCCGCTAAGTTACAGTGTGTATTTTGTGAACTACGAGTACACGCTTAGTGATGAACAGCCACTTGGTATTATGCTGTATTATGTCATGAGACGATGCACTGATCGTGTAAATTATGTGAGAATGTGAATTGAGGGAGGCACTATAAGTATAGAATTAACACAATGGACCAGCAGTATGAATTGCTATGTCATGGAATTAATTTATAATACTAGAAAAGGTTTCTTTCAGTATCACATGACTCTATATTTCGGGAGACATTCAAGAACTTTCAAGAAGAGCACTTATCATTCAAGATCAACTGAGATATCACTATACTAGTATAGAACAATCATAAAATGTATATTTATGAGACGTTTACAACTGGAATAGAGTGGCATTTCTTTTTGGTTGGAGGTGCATTGCCGTTCTCTCCTTGATTTACAGCATGAGAATCGATGAGCTTGGAACCTCTTCTTGAACTGGAACTACCTCGTCTCTTGTTTTTTGCTCTTACTTTCCTCCTGCTCTCGTGTAGCATCTTGTTCCTGCATCGCAGTTTTTGAGCGTCGTCGCCATGTTCTTCCGAACGAAAGCCTTGAAGCAGCAAAGGTCCTTCCCGAATGAGTTCGTAGAGCGTACTCAATTGTTTTGAACTGTCCCCAGACTTGGTATCACATTTTGCGCTCTTTAAAGTTGCGGCAATTTGGAAGGGATACATTCCAGTTAACGGATCTTTGACTTCCAACGTAAAAGGTGCGGCAGCTACAATTAAGTCATGACAAGGCCACGCATTTTCAATTGCAAGATGGATTGGGTATCGACCAAGGACATCTGGGGCTTCTGCAACGATTGGAAACTTTTTCAGTACGAAGCGGACGAGTTCTCTCGCTCCTGATATTCCAAAACGATTAGAATAAGGTCCATTCAATACATCATGGAAAAGTAAATCCCTCTTTTCTATAGTGACCTCGCTTGTCTCTAATAATGTAGCCCCTGAAATGCCCTCAACGATGCCCTCAGTATAATCTCTCAAGCAGTGGTGGACAATAATATCATACACAGGCCATCCATTCTCAACAGCCAATCTGATTGGCATAGTACCATCGCCATTCTTTATTGATGCAGATGCTTTATTCGCGTGCAATAGGAATTTGACTAGTTTTCTTTCTCCTACGATTCCCAAGTTTGTGTTACACGTTTGACCAAACACAGCATGAATTGGAAGATTCCCATGTTCATCAACTTGGTGGAAGGGCAAATGACTTTCCTCGCCGTCAATGCATGCTGATAAACAGTTGACAAAGGAATAAGCACCAAACTGTACGCCCATGAAATCGCTGGAAATTATTCGTCTCACCAAAGCATGAAATGGGTAGAATTTTTTATTGCCATTGTCTTCCACAGATCCACGGTCAGCCGTTAAAAGAGCCAATTTCACTTTGCTCACCCATAATTCGGCATCGCCATGGATAAATGCCCCACTTAACATTCTATCCAAGGGACTAACGCCAAAGGGACCGTGGCTTGAATCAACAACAGCTTCTGGATTATACTGCAATAGAAACATAGCATGACCAAGTCTAATTCTAGCATCACCGAGCAGTGCAAGCATACTCCAATTCATCCCCTCCGCCAATCTAGCTTTCATTGTCCTCCTCATGAGCAACTGCACCACTTCATCTGACGAATACTGACATGCGGCATAAAAAGGATCCATGTCTACACATGACTTGGGGTAGCATCTCGTAATTTCTCGAATAACATCCAAAGGAGGGTCCATTCTCAACACTGATTGAAGGAGGAACACAGCCAATTTATCTCCAAGCTCTGCACCTGGGTAAGTTGGAAATTGTTGCTGTAATAGTTGCCAATCAATTTCCGCGCGTATGAGAGGAAGTTGCTCACATCTAGCAATGCGAAACATTAATTCATTGGATCGCTGATGTATTTCAAGATTTCGTAAAATTTGGGATGATTCCATCCTCGCAGGTTCTGGTTGTGCACGAATTGGTGGTCGATGTTGTGGCTGCTGTTGCTGTGGGGCCTGCATCCCCTCATTCTCTCCATTCTCAATAGGTAATCGACCTCGCATTTGTATCATCGCGCCACCATTCTGTGCGATTGGCCGATTTTCAAGATCGTCAGGATTTTGAGGTATGGCATCATCATCGTCTTGGCCTACATTATGATTTGGCAGGGGTTCTCGTCTTGCGTAATGTCCATGCGCATGTTGTAGCGCATCTATATTTGGATCCACAACATGGACTTCACCAGGATCAACGGTTGAGAGGGATTCATCGTCGCTGCTGTCGAAATCACTGGAGGAATAAGATTTTGAGATGGAAACATCATCATCGTCTGTCCAAGTGATTGTGGAATCCTTGATTTCCTCAAAAAAGCTCAACATGTTTGGATTATTAGTTGTCTGAGAATTGTTCACTTTTTGGTGCTTCTCTACTCTCGCTGCAATCGTCAAGTGCGAATGCTTTAAATTTCAGATACCAGATGTTAGCTAACTTTCTTACTGGAGTGCAATAGAGAAAGAAGGATCGGACTGCGGTATCTATCGTACTATTACTTTATTGTACGTAGTGTACCATACCCAATGGGTGTCATCAGGCATCAGTCGCAGGCAAAATCTCGTATGTGTTGCTGAGGTCGTTGTGACGTCGACATGACGTCAGCGTAAGGTGAAGTCTTTCTTCGTGATGTAATCGTGACGTGGCAAGAGCAAGGAAAAGGAAGGAGCAGAAAGAAAAGTACGCTTCAATTTTCATTTTCAAATTTATCTATTGTATTAAAAGATTAAAAGATGATCTATCGGTCAAAGATCAGGTTGAAATTCGCTTGGGGCTTCTTCTCTTGATTCATTTGGATGAGTGAGGTGGGAGAAGGCAGAAAATTAATGTTCTTTTTTTAGAAAATGCAAGGAGAAAGCTACCTAGGTACTACTACTGTTGTAGGTAAAAGCAAGATACTGTTAAACAAAAGGGATACAAATTGAGGCTGAACACCAGCTGCCTTCCATTTCCAAGAAAATGAGTGCATTAATCGAAGGGCAAAAATCTCTCAAATTCGACTTGAGGCAGTGATTAAAGCTTTTAATTTTCAGTATCTATCAAGTCGTTCATATTAATAAATAGACTCAACCAAATCAGTATAATTGTTTGCTTTGTATGCAGATAGTTTTGAAAACTAATTTGAAATTTATTTCTTTACACGGAGAAGAATCTAATGCAGAGTTTAGCTTCCTGTTCCGAAAGCAGCAGTGATCTCGGAGTAAAGTACAAGGACCATAGCAGCTCCGACAGTACGAAGAGCGTTCGCTCCAGCTCCCTTGAAAAGAGCGGTAGTTCCCTCATCCTTCATGATCTTTCCGAAACAATCAGCGGTTCCCTTGTATACCCACTCCTCTTGGGGCTTCTCAGACTGCATCTGAAGACGACGACGGACGGTATCGAAAGGGTATGAAGCGTATCCTGCGCAAATTGCAGAACTCTGTGCACATAAGAACTTGGATCCAGCACGTCTAACGTTGGACTCATCCTTTTGGTAAGGATTGTATCCGGAAAGGGTGTCGAAGAGTCCAAAGTAGACTCCGCGGTAAGGAATGATTCCAACTACAGAAACTCCGATTCCGTTGTAAATTGCTCCAACTCCTCCGGAAGCAATAGTCTTCTTGAGACAATCAGCAAGACCATCGAATTGTGCCTTTCCGGTTCCTACATCAGACGCAAGACGGGTACGTGCGTAATCGAGAGGGTAGACGATGCATAGGGATCCAGCTCCGGCGATTCCTCCAGCAGCCATGTTGATGAGGAAAAACTTTGCAAACTCGGTGTTCTTATCAGCCTTGGGGAAGATCTCCTTGATACTGTCCTTGAAGGCAAAGTTGAATGCCTGGGTGGGGAAGTAACGAATGATATTGGTCGTGTTTCCACGCCAGAAAGCCTTAATACCCTGCTCGGAGGAAACACGAGTGAAGCAGTCAACAATTCCAGTGTAACGTTTGACCTCTCCAGAGATGATCCTGGGGTTAGCATCCTGGGTCTGGATGAGAAGCTTGACTCTCTCGATAGGAGCGGTACAGGTCTTGGCGAATGCTCCGGACACACCACCGGCAAGGAAATTAATAAGGAAGTCAGACATGATAATTAGTTGCAAAGAGTGGATGTGTCGAAATGACAAATTAGCTGTTGTGAAAATTGGGGAAGGAAAATGTGAGAATTTGGATCGGAAGTTGGAGTTTATTCGTGTTTCCTCATCTTTTCCACTACTAGTGAATTGCTTCGTCTTTATTTGAAATCCAGTGCCGTGATGAAGAGTACCGTGATAAAGGCTTGTGAATTGGTCGAAAGATGATGTACAGTTGTCATGCAGTACCTCCCTACAATAGAAATGTTCTTTCCGTGCATAAGAAAGATTTAATGAAAATGGCAATTAAACCATTCTCAATTTCATTGCTCCATTAGTCATGCCTCCCCCATATTAAGAAGTTGCACTCTTGGCTGCGTGGTACACACTGTACTTGGTGAACTCATCCTGCCTGCATCAGATCTCGCAAAAGAAAGAAGGGAGGAGCATGCATGGCGGATTCGAGTATCTTCTTCTCACCTTTTAATTTTGTGAACCAGCAGGTATTGGCGACGAGACGGCCAGCCTCGTTGGTTGGTTGCGAGGGTCGTAGATTCTTACGTGGAATATATTTTCCTCCATTGAGATTTACTATGGGAACCTGCTAGAGAATGAAACATATTATACATAAATAGCATACTATAAAGTCAACAGTGAGAACCCCCTTGCGCCGGACAATGACAACCACGATTTTTTATCAATCGTTGCCACTGCTTTCATGTTCCTTCGCGCGAAACGCGCAGAAATCTTTTCCATTCCCAAATGTGATGGCTCTTCTCTCCCAAAACCCAAAACTAATATCTCCGGAGGATGGATGTACATCCTCCGCATCCTCCGATGATGAATGATGAGGATGGATCTGATGCGGCAATAAAGTGTCATTGACCACTATCTACCTGCGTTAGTAGAGATTAGTAGCTAAATGAAAATGATCGCTTGACATTTATACGAGTGCTAAAATGTCTTTTATTTTCTACATACATTCGTACCTGATCCTACCTATGGAATATTTTCCATGTTAATGCTTTCACAAGATCTCTATGAATGCACAGCAACAAGTAAGAATATTCGGTGCCTTGTTAAATAAGAAATAAGTTCTAAAACAGTCTAAAAAGTAAAAAGCCAAAGCGTTTGGAGGAA
>Ga0136554_1000910_pt1 | contig 11563 bp, 10 predicted proteins | sample AntRauTorckE5431_FD_104637 | JGI IMG/M metagenome (GOLD analysis project Ga0136554, IMG submission 104637) | Saline lake microbial communities from Rauer Islands, Antarctica - Metagenome Torckler E5 #431 | ecosystem: Environmental > Aquatic > Non-marine Saline and Alkaline > Saline | place...
AAGAGTTGACCAAGGTGGTGGAAATGAAAGTGTCTTCGATGACAGTCTTATCTTCATAAACAATACCTGAACGTAACAGAAAAGTGAATGTCCACATCGTAATGAGCACAGATGCTTTCTTTTACGTTTTCATCGCCAAAATGAACAATTCACACAACATCAATAAAGTTTCAAACATGCGTCATAAAAATAACCTGCATCTACCGCAAGACGACGGCGATCCTCTGTGAAGTCTCCGCGGGCCTCCTCGAGGATGGAGTGAGCAGTAATAGCATCGCCGGGACCACCACTAACCCTGCCGCCGTCGGGTTCAGGATGGCCCTGGCTCTTGATCAGCTCCCGAAGCTCGGCAATTTGAACTTTGGTTTCAGAAATCTCCTCGCGAAGCTCCGCCTCAGTATTTAAGTTGAGGTCTGCGCACGCTTGGGATGCAAATGTGGCCACCAGGACCACAGCAAATTTCATGTTGTACGGCCTGTATACAGTAGTGTTGTAGTGTTCGGGTCTGTATGTAGCAACAATAAAGAATAACAAGTTCAGGTGCCCGCGCGATGCGCGGCTTCGGAGCAATGTGTTTGCTGCGTTCTTAGCACCTCAGTGCGCGGCCTTGAGATGCCCGTGGATGGGTGCCGTTCTTGTGCCCGTGGTGCGTGTCCCTTCTTGTGCCCGTGGTCCGCCTTGTGTTTTTGTTTACTGCACGTGTACAGCAAATATGTAGTACTGTAGGTACGTACGTACATAAAAAACGACGACCACCAACCACCAACGAACCACCAAATTCCATTTAATAGAAAGGATGATAAAATTTGTTTAGCGCTGGACATCACAAGATATGGAACATAAAATAATTCCCTGGTTACCGAAACTCGCTGCGCACAGATGTTTGAGCGGCTCCGAATGCGGTGATTGCGCTTTAACGTTGCCCGTCAAGCCGATGAAGGGCTCTTATCTTGTCGGCTAAACAACTTCGTACTTCTGTACTTCTGTTCACGCTTTGTGTGTGTTCCATGCTTTGCCCCTACGGGGTCGAGAATCGACGATGACACGATGACACGCACGATGACATGATAACAGAAAAAAACAAAGATTCAAGCTTGAGTGCGCGTTTACAGCAGCGCAGCGTTCCATAGTTCCAACCACTTCCAAGCAAGTAAGACGCAATTATAGCCGAGTCGGCACAATAATAGAGCTACAGAAAAAAATTCAGAGTAAGCCTCAGCTAGCTACTGCAATTTAACTTTTCCCTCAGTTTAGGGATGGATGGCGCAAATGGATGTGCCTGTCATTACTATTCTCGTCTCACCCACAATCAATTTGGTCTCTGTTTTGCTTACGAAACATGCCATTCTCGCCTCACCTCTTGAAAGAAAACACCCACTTCACCATGCGCATTGCAGCCCTTAGTCGAGCTGCTCTGCGAGCAGGAAGTCTTCGCCTCATGGCGACGAAGGCCACTACCGACGGAATCACCCTTGGGTCGGGCACCTACGAATCAGTTCAAAACTACTACGGCAAGGTGTTTTTCGAGAATTCATCTTGTCACATGATTTGCACTTTGTGCTCTTGAGAATGTCCAATGCCCTCTATGCCTTCTAGGTGTTGAGCTCAAGCAAAGACCTCAAGGTATGGCAGTACATACCTCAGATTACAATATTTTATCTTACGATATGTAGGCGTCTACGAAAACAATATTCAACTTATCAAGATATAACATGCGCCATCCTCATGTCTTCCCTGATCTTCGTTACAGACGTCAGCATGCACATCGTCTTCTCGGCCTTCGCCGTCAGTGCTCTCAGCCTTGAAGCTCGTCCCCAACCCGGTGCTTGTTTCAATCGTTATCAAATTTCCCAATGTGAACCTTTTAAAGCTATCAATCGGCTTCTCTTGGAAGTTGTGTGCCTTCAGTTCAGCTGTTTTAGCAATATGAAATACACTATCTATATTCGTGTCTATTTCACTTTTTAACCCATTCTATTTGTTTTGCATTGATTCGCAGGTAATTGAGAAGTTTTACGGGTGCGGGACACCTCTGCCAACCTCCATCACTGGGCTTGACGTGCTTGATCTTGGCTGTGGCAGCGGTCGGGACTGCTATCTAGCGTCAGCGCTTGTGGGAGAGGTCCGTGAATGATGATATTCTTCACATTAGTATGTGCGGGGGCACTCATCCTATGGTGGCTGTCTGGTCAGTTCGCATGTCGCTTTTTAAAAAGTGATTTCCTGCTTCTAGCTACCCCAAATCACATCCAGCTTCGACCCTGTGACCCGTGCCTTAATCTCTGTCCAAATCTAGTCGGGCTCTGTAACGGGCATTGACATGACAGCCGCTCAGCTCGAGACCGCACGGGCCCATGTAAACGACATGACTTCAACCCTGGGCTACAAGCAACCCAACCTTCAGTTCGTCGAAGGCATGATTGAATTCCTGAGCGCTGCAGGGGTGAAACCCAGCTCCATGGACCTCATCATCTCCAACTGTGTGATTAACTTGTCCCCCAACAAAGCAGCTGTTATTCAGTCTTGCTACGAAGCTTTGCGCGAGGGCGGCGAGCTTTACTTCAGTGACGTGTACTGCGACCGCCGTTTGCCTCAAGCGACGAGGTTTGCATGTGTGCGTGTCAACCTCTTCGTGACTGTCTGTAAATGTCAGATATCTTTCCTGTAGTTTTTCAATGTTTGTTCTTGAATGAATGCTCAACTCTGAAGTTCAAAGCTAAGTAGGTAGAACAGCACAACTGAAGTCATAAATTACCTTCTCCGTGCTTCTTTTCGCTCTTTTCCTGCCATCAACTGGCAAACCATATTCAGAGAAGACGACGTAATGCTTGGAGAATGTCTCGGTGGAGCCCTTTACATTGAGGACTTCAAACGCATTTGCCATAAGGTGAATTCTGGCAGAAGTTGTATAGGTAGATTTTTTTCTTTTCTTTCCTATTCATTCCTTTTCTTCAAACGATAATTGTCTCTTTTTTTTTTATCCTCATCGCGCACTTCATTCTCGTTGCAATTCCTGGGCCTAGGTTGGGTTTCTCGACCCTCGCGAGTTGACCCGAGAAGAAATCATCGTCAAAGACCCAGTGCTGAAGCAACTCTGCGGCGCTGCGCGCTTTTACAGCATCACTTACCGTTGCTTCAAACTTCCGGATCAGCTAGAAACCCTGTGCGAAGACTACGGACAAGTCGCTTACTATCAGGTGCGTGAATTAGAAAATAGAGAGTGAGAGCTGGGTGAAAGGATTGTAGGCACTGTAGGCGATAAAACTATATCGCGAACTCGTAATAGTATGGAGGGGGGGAGCTATGAAGCATGCTGAAATGCACTTGTTTACTTCAGCGTTAGCAGTCGTTTCATTGAAATTTTCGTTCGCATTCCAATCGTATTCACGTATATGCCGTGGTCGTTCGCGAATTCCTTCTCCTCCATTCTTCATGTTTCTCTTGCGTTCTATTTCTTCCAACACAGGGCACCATTGAGGACAGCGAAACTTTTTACGCGCTCGACGACCATCATATTTTCGAAGCTCATCGCCCTATGCTCGTGTGCGGCAACACGGCTGCCATGGTTCAGAACTCGTGGCTGAAGAAACACTTCAAGGTAGTGGGGTCCCGCGATACGCATTTTGGCCTCTTTGATTGCTCTTCCCCTTTGCCCCCGTCGCCGTCTTCGTCGGTGGGGCCCATGGCTGAGGCTAGCTCGAGCGGCGGCTCGTGCTGTTGAAGTCACATGAATCCGCTGCCGTAAATGTTTTTTGTCTACTGCCTGGGACTTCGGACTTGAGTCCCCTTGGTCCTTTGTGTTTGTGCGTGTTTCTGTTTGTAGTTCTAGCCGGAGGTACCTGGAGGTACAGTTACAGCTTTCGAGTTGCGCTTTCTGCTCCCAATCGATTAATTGCGAGATAGACCTAGTCTTAAAGCACTTTAATTTATATATTTATAAGTTTAAAAAAGTACGAGTTCGAGACGATTATCTCCCATCCCCGGCCTTCTAATAGTTAATTCTTCCTGGATTGAAACACCTCATTGATGGACAAGTACAAAATGGACTTATGCAGTATTAAGCAAGGGTAGCCTCGCCAGGCGAGTTCATTTCCTTGAGCTTTAAATGCAGAATTTCCTGTTCGACTAAACGGCTTTTGGCATACATTGAAACCGCCACCGCTCTCTCCTCCTGAGAGCAAAACAGACAGAAAAGAAATCGGTATAAAAATAGCAAGCAAAAACAACAAGTCATATTGAGTTGAATGTGCAGAAGCGTGCAGCTTATTTTGACTCACCGAGGCTAAATCTAATTCCTCAGACGCCACCGCCAGCTGGCTCCGAAACGTTTCAGCCTGTTGCATGTACCAGTCGCGCTCGTGAGCCAACTTGATCAACTCCGCTTGCATGGCTTCGATTGTTTCATCTCTCTTCTGCCCAGACAATGCTCTGTTTTCCGCTGGCTGCTGCGCGCTCCTCTCGCTAGTAGCAACGTTGTGGAGGCACTCCAAGTGCGTCAGTCTCACGCAGTCCTTCGCGGGCACGCCGACCACTTTGAGGGTAGCAAATGAGAGCCGGCATTCGTCGTCGGTCAAGTCTGCGTTTTCAACAACTTCAACGAGGAGTTTTAACACACCTGCTTTACTGGGCTTAACCCCTGCTCTTCTTTCAATTCGCACGACTGGCGGGTGCCCAAGCGATTCGTTTTGACGAGGAGATATTTCGATTACACTATCCGCGACCGAGTTACCCACGGCTGCCTGCAGTAGGACCACACTCATAGAAGTAAACTAGTTGCCTGCTTACAATGTAAAAGTCCTTGATTGTGCTAGAAAGGTCACTCTATCTAGCACTAGCACTGCGTGCACCGGCTCCAACGCTCCAGCTCCAACACGCGAAATGATAAAAATATAGAAAGCTCATCATCCAAATCATCCAATCATACAGATCGCACATTCAAAATATTTTGGTTTTTATATTAGGGTGGTCCGCTCACAACAATGGCAAGTTTGTAGCGGAGCGGCGGTCCTGCTACTGCAGTGTTTCCGCGTAGAATTCTCTATGGTAGCATTGGTGGCTGCTAATGTTACAGCTGGAGCTCTGATCTGATGTTCTATGCTGAAAACGATTCTCTAGTGGGCGCCTTGGCTTGTAATTACGTACTGTAGCATGCCAAACTCAGATAGGATATAGGATTTAAGACGCCACCTTCTTCACTAGAAATAGGATAATATCTTTCGCGTACTTTCAATACGAAAGCTGTAAGTATATCTTGGTTCTTTTAAGTGTACGGCAACACTGCGGGCCTTCAGTGTATCGTCTCGTTAAACTAACTTTGCCGATCCGGTGAGCAAGGAGCACCAACATGAATAACTACAGGATTCGGGAAGCACTAGCCTTAGCGCTAGCTTACAGCGGCAGTGTGTTTGGAACTACAATAGATGATTTACAAAATCTAGGTGTTGTGCGTATCGTATGGCCCACTGATGGCGCGCGCTTGGCATCACCATTCGTGGTGAACATCGATTTTTATCTCGAACCATGGATGGTAGCGACCTCGGATGCATTGGCAGGCCACGCCGTCTGCCTCGCTGGCGGCCTTAGAAATGGCGAAAACGCTGGGCTCAATGCTACCCTCAATACGCTCAGCCAAATTCATACTGGGAAGCGCTGCGTGGCTCTGCAGGTGGACGGTTCTGAGATGGCTCTACCTGAACTCAACCTGCCTTCTAGCGACAGCCTTGCAATTGGAGACGCGATGCCATCGCAAGCTTTGTGGGCGTGGTTGCAAGACCCAGCAGGAAAGGTTGTGGGAGCACCATCAGCAGTAGCCGTAGATGTTTACGCCTCCAAGCACTGGGGCATGTTAGCTTTTGGCTTTGAAGCTGCCAGCAATTCGCCACCATCCTATCCGCCGGATGATGCTCGCAACGACAACCAATGGTCTGATAGCAGCAGCACTCACGTCAACACGGCTTCAAACGAAAGAAGTGGCAACGAAGACAAAAGCGAAAACGAAGATGCGGCAGCTTGGGCTTATGCGCGCAGTGAGTGCGCACGGTCAAACCTACGGGTGCTCGTCTTCTCCAACAGCACGTCGTTTCGCACGGGCCGCGCCATGGCCCATTACGCAGAAGGTTTGCTCGCAGCTGGCTGTGACGCCATGGTGGGTTTTGTGGGTGATGCGTCGAAACTTATGCCGTCGAGTGAAAAAAATGAAAGCATTCGCAAAAGAGAAAGCGCATACGAGAGCTCAGATCAGTCTAAGCGCCATCATCCTGGTAGTGCTGGCGACAATCTTGGCGAAGAGTCGGAAGAATTTGGCTCGACTTATTACAATGGTGCCGATGTTAGCGCTGCAGGTAGTGCTTCTAAAACATCACAGCGTCCTAAACCGCGGTTGGTTGTGTATGCATCGTGGTCTGAGTTGGCTGAAGCAGCAGAGCAGGGCCAATTTGATGTCATCGTGCTGGAAAAGACAGGCAACGACGCCGAGCGTCACCCGTCGGCAGCAGCGCTGGAACAATTGAAGGTACCCTCTGTAGTGCTAGCCATCTTTGCGCTGTGGCAACCGCATGGTTCGGTATGTGCGCCCTTGAGCAGCTGTACGGAAGGGTGGGACCCATCGTGGCCGGTGCTTCCGTTCGTGTCGCCACCTCCACCTCCTGATGCAGCCCGAGCGAGCCGAGCAGCTGCCCTTCTCAAGGACCTTAGAATTCCACCTCATGAATTCAAAGCAAAAACACGTCAAGCTAGTAGTAGTGGTGATACTATTTCGGCTTCAGAAGAATACTACTCAGTCCGCCAGGAAGATTCCAGCGACATCAACCATGATGATGCGAGCGACTACGATGCTCCAGTCGTGCTGGGCTTGATCAAGGGCAGTGCCCATGACAACGATATTGTAGCATGGACGAAGAATGCACTCTTAGAACTTGTGCTACACGATTCTCGTGTGCACTTAGTCCTGCTTGGCGCTGGCTACGGGTGGCTGCAGTCTGTTTTTATTGCAGATTACGTACGCACATATCATCCAATCTTGGCCGAGTCTCATAAAAGTGCAGAAGCTCCGAGTGGTAGCAGCGACAGTATTGACAAAAACAGCACTGATTGTGCAATTTGCCGTGATGTTGAGAAGCGTGTGCACTGGATTGGCCCCGTCGCAGACGAAGCGCTCAAGTTTGACTACCTTTTCGCGTGTGACCTGATGTTTCACGTGCGCGCCGCGGGCGAGACCTTTGGCAACGCTTGTGCAGAATTCAGCCACTTGGGCAAGCCCGTGCTGACCACTTACAACGGAGCTTGCGCCCATCGGGTTGTGCTTGGTGGCGAAGGTGACAGCAGCAGCAGCAGCAGCAGCAGTAGTAGCAGTAAAAGCAGTAAAAGCAGTAAAAGCAGTAAAAGCAGGAGTAATACACATACTTGGCCAGTGCGCTCGGCAACGGAAGCTCGCCTGGCCAATAAATCAGCTCCCAATAAGTTTGTTGACGGAAGCCCAGCAGCGCAGTTGTGGAATGGCGCCCAGTACGCCGTAGTAAGCGACGCCAAGGAGTTCGAAGCTGCGGTGAGTGCGGTGCGACAACGAAAAGACTTTTTGAGTCGCCATGAAGGCAGCGGAGGAAGTCAGGAAAGTGATAATCACCACTTTTACGGAACCTCTGTAGAGTCGTCATTACATCCACCATCGCCATATGCTGTATTTTCTCCGGCACGCGTGACTCGGCGCCTTCTGGAACTAATCAGCCTCGCCACTGCTGTAAAAGCCAACGACACTTTTCGTGCTACTACAAGAACAAGACACTTGGAGACCCCATTTATCAACTTGGCCATTCTAGGCCTCCGGCAAGGGCAGCTCATTGATTTAGAACCATCAGCTGCTGCCTCGCCTGTAAATGTGGGGGCGACTCCGGATGGCAACGTGGAGGGTCTTGCAATGCAATCAGACGAAGGAGAAGAGGATTTTGAAGGTAGTGAAGCATCTGCGGCCGGCGGGCAGTTGCGAGTGAACGCTGAAGTAGAAATGTTACCGGGAAGCGACACCAATGGAAGACTTGAGCGTTTTCCTGTGACCTCCTGGAGCCTCTGCCTCACTGCTGATCTCCCGAACCATTGGAGCAAAACGGTTACTGCAGGAAGTGGAGCCCGTGATAGCTCTTCGAATAGGTCAGCATCCTCGGATCACCTTGAAGTTGGGCATTGCGCGCGTGTGGTGAGTGAAGGTGACGCCCCCCTCAAACCATTGCCTATAGAAGCCCTCCTTCGGCGTGCGCTGCGTTCAGGTCCGACCTCTGCTGCACTGGCACGCGGTGGAAAGTTGATTCCAGTCCGAATTAGTGCACGGGTCCTGGCGGACGATGTAGCTCACGAGGGTGATGGATCTACGGGAGGCAGCGATATCGAGATCGCGTATGATTCAGTCGTTGTTTTAGCTCCGCTGCCACAAATGAGAAAGTGAAATGCTTCTAGGCTTATCTTCTCGTGCTTCGTATTATTTTATACTTCTTATTCCAAGGTTTTTTTAATTCGAGTTAGGTAACAGGAGATAGAGATGATGGAAAAAGCAACTAGCAATAAAAAGCGGAATCACGGCAGTCAAGACACCGCACTTCTCGTTGAAATTGCGTGTGCTTCCAAGGAAGAAATAACATAGGGGCAAGAGAAAGGAATGAGCAATATTTGTGGGTGTTGGTGTTGGATTCAAATTCGAGTGAGCCAAGTCGAGACTTAAGCACTTCAGTATTTTTTATTACTCGAAATTATTACTCGCAAATATATCTAAATATTCTACATCACAACTATCTTCTACAAGGGACACTCATATCAAAAACCAGCCGAGATGCGGCTTCGACTGCTGGAAACTTTTTCAATTGCTCTTCGGAGCCTGCCTCGCAGCTTCAACACCTCCCGTGTGCCGGCCAGCTTTCGGAGCTTCAACGACGGCGAATCGAGCTTTTTCGACTTCAAAAGCACGGGTCCTTTGAACGATTCCCAGCTTCGTATTCTCTTGAGCTTCAAGCCTGAAGCACCTTGTTTCAAAACCCAGCTTCCAAACCGCCGTCTCGCTTTTAAGCCTGGTGCTCGTGTGGCAGCTGCCCATGCGTTCGCGCATAACTGCAACTTTTGAATTTCATGACCAATGGGCGCCTTGGTCTGTGCTGCCCAGGACTGAAGCCGCCGAAATTTCTTTGGAAGCGATGCAAGTTGAAGCACAAATGCCAATAATGGAATTAGAAAGACCACGACCGTGAACAAGTAGCCGACGACTCGCACGAACAGGCTTGCTTCTCCGCGCTGCGGCACGCACGCAACGCTTGGCTCAGCATTCAAAAATTGATCATAGGCGGAGAAGTTGCCGTTAAAGTCGTCATGCGTGTGGATGGTCGACGAAGGAGAAAAGGTGTTGGCGCCGTCGTAGTTTCCCTGGTTGCTTGGGGGCGCTTGAAGCTTCGAGAGGTCAAGCTCGTCCATGGCCCAAGTGCGCTCGAGCACAGAGTTGCCGTTCACGTCGAGCACGCGCCCAACGACGGTTCGAGCAGCCAGATCCACATCCACCTGCGAGACCAGAGAAGTGAAAAAGAAATGATTAATAATAAAAATCACGAGAACCAAAGTTCATTACCAAATGAGAGCTTCGGTGTCGTGCTATTGTTATCATTATTATCATTATTTCTTTTTGAATGCTTGCTCACCTCGCCCAAATTCAAGTCGAGATAGAAAGCGCCTGGGTACTGGTAAGTCCAGGCCGTGGCGCCGAGCACGTGCTGGCTCACCAGCATTAACCAGTGCTTGGTGTAGTGCACTGGCCACCAGTGGTGGCGCGCGCCGTCCGCACCATGGGCCCACGCATGAGTCATGCCGCTACTAGTCATCTCAGCAAGCGTCGCCGATGAGGAGGAAGACGAGCAAGTGTGTGCCGAAAGCTCTGCAAAATGCACATCTCCAGAAACGAGAAGCGGTGCTTTGATGCCGTGTGACACCATGGTCTCCACCAGCCGTTGCCGTTCTTGTGGGTAGGCCCACCAGCCTTCGTGCAAGCTGGTGCGCCCTTCTGCGAGCACTTGCACTGACGACACCACCACCGTCACCTCCGCCGTGGACTGCGCAAAGTGGTCGTTGAGCCATGCCCATTGCGCTTTCCCGAGGAGTTCGTGTTCGTTGCGATTGTACCGCGTGTCGAGCAGCACCACGTCGACTTCGCCTCGAGGCCCAACCACCCGGCTGGTGTACAGCCCGCGGCCCAGTAACCGTCGCTCGTCGTTCGAGGCTGCGTCCAAAAAGTCGAGAATCTCGGCTTTGTGCGCGTCTTTCGTGGTGGCGTCGAAAGTGAACCCGTCAGCGTTGTCCATGCCGAAATCGTGGTCGTCCCAAGTGCCGTCGACCACCAGGTTCGAGTTGGCGAGCACTGCGGCTGCGTAACCCGGGTGACTCTTTTGGGCGGCGTACCTGAAAACGTATCGCAACGAACAAGAAAAAAACACACGACAAGACGTGAACAATTCTTCCGCAAGAAAATATGCTCATCAATTTCCAAGAGGACGGCAGCATTTCGAATGTTGCCCGCCGAAGTTGTTGCAAAAGGAAATGGAAACGTACGCGTAACGCGGAATATTTCTCGCTCTTACTTTTTTCTTAAACGCATCGTCGTGGCCGGCGTATCATCGTCTTCAATGTCGTGGTCGCCGTAGACAATATCTCCACTCCAAAAGAAGCCATCAGGTTGCCGTTCCGCGACGACTTTCCAGAAAGGTTGCGCCCAACCCTCTTCATTGTCGTTGCAGCTCCCAACGTGCACGCGGATGACATCATCTCCACGATCGGAGGCCGAAAGACCATAAACGGAGCTCAGACGAAGCAGCGACAACCACAGTGTCATCATGAATGAATCGACGTGCAATCGGCACATCGTGAGGACACGCTTAGAGAGCGACTCGGCGTTGCGCTTCGAAATTCGGCGCGGGCAACGTTGTGCTTCAAATCGGATCGAACCTCAAATATCCAAATCAGAATCTTTTGTCCAGAAAGATTCCTGCATATTCCGTTTGAATTATTTTAGATCATAGAATAAATTAGGGCACGAGAAATCCGCGTCGCGGGCAGGGCGGGCGGGCAAAGTACAGTCAGTGTATGTATAAAGGCGGTTGTTCTACTATAGGTTCCTGAATGCCGGCTTCGCCGGCATAGGCTCATGGGATAGGTTCTTTACACAGCTATCCTGGCTTCGCCGGTATACATAGGTGCCATAGGCGACTTTTACGGCATTGGCGTATTTGGGTCATTTGTTTTTACGGCTTCTACGGTTTTGACTACCTACAAGTGAAAAATGCGCAATGAAATTATTTCTTATGTGCTTCAAACTAGAGCTGCACTGGGCTCGATGGTGAGAAGCTACAGCGCAATAGGTTCAAGAAGGTATGCCTATGGACCTCACACGATGATGCTAATGTTGAGAGGTTCGCGTATGTATAGTAAGTCGTTCACATGATGATACTAATGTCGACAGCTCTGCAGCAGAGTTCGCGTGCACCACGAACCATTCAAGACGAACACTCTTGTTCAACATTGTTGAATGACGAGATTGATTAGA
>Ga0136554_1000919_pt1 | contig 11536 bp, 10 predicted proteins | sample AntRauTorckE5431_FD_104637 | JGI IMG/M metagenome (GOLD analysis project Ga0136554, IMG submission 104637) | Saline lake microbial communities from Rauer Islands, Antarctica - Metagenome Torckler E5 #431 | ecosystem: Environmental > Aquatic > Non-marine Saline and Alkaline > Saline | place...
AGGGTTCATGTGCACTGGAAAAAAATCGCCGCCAACCACAAAAAAATAAAGGATTGAGAGCCGAACGAATGTAGAGACCAATGTGCAGGATATAAAAAGAGATAATAATTTTAAAAGGTTATGAACTTATGAAGTATCGTCAAAAGAAGGCGTAGAAACCCCAGAACTTACAAATGCACACAATTGCCAAGACCAATGAACAAAACAATAGGAAAGAAAGTACTTTGGTACTGTAACACAAAAAAGAGCGCAATCCTACCGTGCTGCACGTTTGGGCCAGGCGAAGGCCATGGCAGCGATTCGTTGACCGGTAAACCCTGTAGGTTCACTACAGTAGCAAATTTTAGCTCTTTCGGAGGTGCCCCCGAGGTAAAGCGAGACGCTTGCACCAGCGGCCACGGCAAGTAAGTGCGGTTCAAGAGCAGCGCAAACTTGATGCCAGCTTCCAAATTCATGAGTTGGTGAACGAGGCCTAACCCTAAACAGCTTGGATACTTGCCGGCCCGGCGTGGGTGCGCTGATACAGTAAGAATTCCTTGTGTAGGCGGCAGGATCCCATCATGGTCCTGCCAGATAATTCAAGTGGAGCATTTATTTCTGAATTTTATTGCCTCAGGCTAACATCTATGGATGAGACAATTAGAGAAGCCCTGTACCATAAGCACTTACCCGCATGTACGCGCGGTGCTGTGCCCACGCTGTGGCAAGTTCACGTCGCATCAACTGCTGTGCCCTGAACATGCTTTGCTGGACTGCTAGTGTTGCTGGGCTCAGCAATCCTGGAAAAGGTGACTTGCAGCCGAGTAGCTCATCCTCGGCAGAAGTCGGCCGCCGACGCCGAAAGTTCTCCCAAGCAGGAACATCGGCGCCATTGTAAGCTGCATTATGATATTATGATCAAAGTAAATTTCTAGGAAGAATAACATTATTAGAGAATAAGTTCTAGAACTCACGTGAGCCATAATTGGTGCCAGGCCGACAGGCTGAGCTAGCGTAGTCGTCTTCAGCGCCACATTTTTCCAGAAGAGTATCGGCGCAAACAAGGAATACTAAAAACAGAAACCGGCAGCAAGGGTATCTACTACACCTCTTAGTTCGCCCCAGTTTGTACGATCTAATCATTTTAACGACCGATCGTGAGACACCTAGCCATTTTCTTTCCCAGCAATTATCTTTCGCGATGTCGTGTGGATCTTTGACAAAAGCAAAACGGCTTATACTAATTAAGCTCAGCTAGCTAGCTAGAGAGCGACTGATCGTGATCGTGATCGATACCAGGGGACCCCTGGTGATACTGTATCTTGATCGTGATTGTATGATTACGTACTACCGTACTACGTACTGTATTCACAGGGCTAAAAGTTATGGTGTAAGGCAAGGTGCAAGGTGTAATATTTGAAAAAGCTGCGGGCTTCGTGTCCATGTGGAGATTGGGTTTGAGTTTTGTAGCCTGGGAGTGTGGTGGCCATTGCGGCAGTGGCCGTGGTGGCCGCAGTGGCTCTGTGGTTATTGAGCTGTAGCTGTGTGGTGGCTAGTGGATATGGGCTGTGGGCGTGGGCTGTGTACTGTGTAGCGCACTGCGGCGGTGTGGCTGATACTGATACTGCGCCCCAAAAAAACGAACTAAAGTTGGCTATGGCACTTGATGTTAGAGGCCTCGTTGGAACTTTAGGGTTTAGCGCAGTAGTTATCTGTGGCAACGATGGACTACGAGGACAAAGAGATTCGAAGAATTAACTATTGGCGTTTCTGCCTCACTGTGGTTCGTGGATGCAGTGGCTATTTGCTACGCTTATGATGCCCAAATATTCCAATTTTATATCTAGCTCGAACTTTCGCACCGTCTTTCAATCTGAATCAACAGTACTAAGAGAAGTTTCATCGCAAGATCAGCTGCTGCAAAAGCAACTTGGTTGCAGTAAGGGCTCTGTGATGATCCCTCATAGACTTTGGGCTTATGCGCGGAAAGCAACCCATCACCTATTTCCTTTTCTCAGTTCGATTTCAGATAACCAGCTACGTACTGCGATGACGAGACCGGCGTGACGAATTGAAATGCAGGCGTTGATGGCACGGTAGCCAAGAGTTCTACTGCTCGCTGCAAGGACAAACTGACAACCTTGAAAGTTTCTTCTACTTTGTTCTCTTCTGTGTCCTCATCCGCAGCGAGAGCCATCTCCATGGCTTCCTTGGCCTCGGCGTGCACGAAAAACAGTGGCAGTGCTGGCTTACCCTCTTTGCTTTCAGCTTGCATCTCTAGGCATGCAAAAAGTGGCACTTGTTGGCCCAGAGGCTCTACGCCGTCGGGGGCGCCCGCTGCTTTGATGGCTGCGAGCGTGGGCACGATAGTACCCTTGTCTTCACACCACCACTGGAATGCTTCGCTGAGTGGAAACGGTATCACATCCAAGGGTAAGTCAGGCATCGCGCTTTTCACCTCTTCTAGTTCTGTTTGTGCATCGGCAACTTCAACGAAAAAAAGAGCAGTCATTGCACCATTCAATTCACATTTCATGGGATTGCCCTCAGCGTCGGCGACTGCCCATACAGGAACCTACAAGAACACGTAAAGCATAAGAAGTTCAAAGAGACAAATTTGGTAGACCAGCGTTCAATTAACTGGTGTTATCTACCGGTGCTAATTCCTTCATGATGCCTTCCAAACCCTCCATAGTACTTTTCTTGTCATTCTCGGCCGGGACTTCGGGCGCTGAGGCTAGCACGACCCGACGGTGAATCCTAGTTGTACTAACTTGGAAAGCGCTTATGATTTGCGCTAGTCCCGCTAAAAAGAGCGCGGTATGAACTAGTTGAGGCATGATCCTAGCGCCCAAAGGTTTGCGCAGATGTACGAAGTACAAGAAGTAGAAGTAGTCGAAGTGCGCAAATGTGCAAGAGGACGTCAACAAAAAAAAGACGACAACGAACAACGAACCGAACGTGCACATCATCTGGACAAGTTCAGGTGCCCGCGCGATGTGCGCTTCAAGGGCGCAATGAGCTCGCTGCGGCACACAGTAGGTCTGTGTTCGTAGCACCATTTTTTCGCTGCCTTAAGGTGCCCGTTAATGAGTGCTTCGTGTAGCGCCCGTGGTGCGTGTCCCTTTTTGTGCCCGTGGTCCGCTTTTTATTTGTTTAGTGCTGCATATCTGCACATGTACAACAGAAATGTACTGTAGTACTGTAGTGCAGTACGAAAAAAGGGCGGATACGACCGAACCACTTACGAACGAAATTTCATTTAATATGAAGGATGGTCCAATATGGAATCGGAAAAAAGAAAATGCGTACCACGATACCACCGGTCCACCACTCGTTACCCGTCACATGCTTGACTGACTTTTAATAGGTAGAGCCTATACTAAAATCATTTCCTACTACTCTTAAGGACCCCATTAAGCCCCAAGGCCATCGCATTCGCGCCTTGTCTTCGAAATTGAAATGATTCCGCGATTCTTAGGTCTTATGGTATTTGGATTAGATTGGACTAGCATAGATTTTATTATACTCCTTAATTGGAAAGAAACAACAACAAATTTCATGAAGCTGTATTTTGATGAATACTCCAGAACAATTCCGACTGGGCTGCGTGCCCTTTTGCGTAATGCAATGTTCATCTTCACTCCCATGAACCCTATAGGACCAATTTACGGAAGGGGGCATAGGTTTCGAGTACGTCCGCGATCTCCACTCCGGCCTATCCCCTGCTATAGCGCACCATTCCTAGAAGTAAAAGTGCGCTAAACTCGGCTCAACATAGAACTACCCCAGAGCAGGTCATGGCATTGCTCTGTAGAAATTTGAGTGTGAGTATCAACGACGTGTCAAAATACATACCAAACTAATGTTTGATACTGGCCCTGAAGGAATAGAATTAAAGAGCTAACACCCAGAAACACGAAGCAACACGGCTCAAACATACTTCATACTACTAGTAGAATACAAGCTAATCAAACACACAACATTAAGGTCTAAGAAATCATCAATTTTATTCTAGTGCTCATCTAACTGCCCCAAAGCCACTAAGCAGCGGCATATATACGCAGAACGCTAGCCCCACCCCCACAAAAAGTTTCTTTTAGTTTTTTAAGATACAGGTGATTTTGCATCAACATTTCCTGAGATACTGAAATGGGCATACAGTGCGCCATTTCAAGCTAGCTAGGAGTCCACAAATAGCCAACTAGAAATCAAGGGGGTTGCAGGTTGCCATTCTTATTAGATAAGATTATATTATGAATCACAAATAGCAAAGAGGAGTATATTCAAACCGATTTAATAATGGCCGCCTGTGACAAAGGTTTGACCTCCAGATCAAGTCTGACTGTGCTGAGCGCCCTTTTGAATTATACAATTTCCATGCTCATCTATTACTATCATGATACCTGCATTTCTTCTGCTTCCTGTTTCCTTACCTGACCAGCCTTCTGCCCTGTAGATAGCCCTGCACCTGCATCTACGTCATTGGCCCTCTGCTTGTCTTAAGTACCACCCTATAGTCATCCAGAGCGAAACTCTGTATCTAATCGCACATTTCTACTATGGGTGCATTTCGCGCTTCATTGCCGTGGCGTTATCGTCATTTAAGCACTTTACTGACTCATAACTTGCAAGCACACCGCCAGGGGCGGCGTCACAGGCGGAGATTCGACCACCTCGGCTGGCAAATACGTCTTCAAACTCAAAGGCACGCTTTGCTTCTATTTTCTGCAGCCATGTCAATCAATCAAATGCCTGACCGCCGCCAGTTAGACTCGAAACGTGCGAGTGCATGTCGCCATCCTCATCGTCCTCCTCGTGTTCGTTTTCATCCTCGTCGTCATAATCGCCATCATCCGCGCCTGCAACCGTGGTACTATCTTCATCGCCAACCTGATACACAACACAAAAAGTAAGGCACGGAAACGCCTTGAATGCATAAATCATTGAAGCAGCACCACTGAGCAGTTTCACAACATTTGCTTCATGAAATCATCGGAGAAGAGATTTTGCTCACTTATTAACTGCTTCTATCCACGCGAAATTAATGAAATGCATTTTGTAATTCTGCATACCTCGAGAAAACGCTCCCGTGCCTTGCGATGCCTATCCTGGCCAGCGTAGTCGATCTCGCGCACTCCGTGCTTGCCACTCACGAAAGCTTCGAATTTGAGGCCACGGTCAGACCTCAGCTCTTGCATCTTGCGCTGCGTCAAGTTCGATTCCTTCCTGCTCGCTGCAACTTCTTTGCTCTTCGCTGTCTTCACAGCACCCACCAGCTCCTTGGCGTAGATGGGCCCACGGTTGAGGGCCAATTGAGCGAGCGAGCTTGCTACCACGCCGTCGCTTTCGTCAACGTCCCAATTCTCGTCCTCTTTCGCAGCTTCCTCGGCTGCGGTCTGCTCTTTCAGCCAGGTCTCAGCAGCGCTTTCGTTGGCAGCTGTGGCTTCGTCATGCTCTTTCTTTCTGGCCGCGATGGTCTTGCGGCGTGCTTCCATCTTGAGTTGTTGCTGTTTGGCGTTTTGGATCATTTGCGGCATGTCAGCCTCGGCAGCTTCAATCTGGGCGCGCACTTTTCCTGTGGGGCCAGTGGCACTATTGACTGTTGCATTGCACCAATCAACGGCCGTCTTTTGCCACTTGTTCACCGCTTCGGGAAGAGCACCGTGCTCGAGGAGCAGAGCCGCCATCTCTGGGCGATCGTAAGCCAAATGCAAGGCCGTGTTTTGCACGGAAGTGGACGCATTCACCGGAGCACCGCATTCGAGCAAGACCTTCACCGTTTGCACGTCACCGTTGAGCACAGCCAGGTGCAGAGGCATGTGCCCTCGCGCGTCGGCTTCGTCCACCAAATGTGGAAACTCCTCGCAAAGCTGCGCAATTTCGTGCGCTGGCCGCTGGCAGACCAACCCAAAGAGCAGTTCGTTGGCTGCCAATGCTTTGAGCCGTTCGCGCCGCAAGAGCGGGCGCCCATGTTCGTCTACGTCGCCATCAGACTTCGTGATTTCATAGAAAAGAGGTAAAGCTTGGTCGGACAAGCCGTGCATTCGGGTCACCGCGTAGAGGTCCAGAGAAGCAGGAAACGACTGACAGTACTGGAAAAAGTCCGGTTCATTCGAGGAGTCAATGGTGTCACCGCCGCGAGTGCCTAAACCACTGGTTCCACCAGTTCCAGGGGCCGATGACATGCCACCTCGTGTGGCCATGTTGTGCCGACGCAAACGACGGTCGGCTGATCTATTTCAATGTCTACTCTAAGATTTGCTCGCTACGGACTTTCACTGGGCAGGTCTCAGTGATCTAGCTTCAGTGTGTTCCCTGCGTACATAAGCGTGCATCAGAGGTTCCGTCAGTACCGTAATAGACGAGGCTAGCTAGAGTTCGAGCGTGCCTGTAGAATGGCAATTATTCGGTACTATTACCGAAGCTGAGTACCTTCTTGCCCCACAGAGCACAGAAGTGTAGCAGGCAGCAGGTAACCGTCGCACCGTCACTGCAGTCGTGCAGTCGTCTTCACTACACCCTGCGATAGCTTCGTACAATACTTCGTACTGTAGTCGGCGACCCAGTTTTCGTATTTTAGAAGCAGGAAACTTGAATCTTCTTCTCGTCTTCTTCGCAACAAGAATTGTTTTCGAGTTTGCGAGTTTGCCACCTTGACCCTTGACCTTGTGGACCTCCCTCCTCATTGTCTCGCAATGAAGTCGCTGAGGTCAGATAACCTTAATGCAGGTGCCAGTAAGCGCAGCCGAAAGACTAGTAACAGCGCATCTAACCAAGTGCCAACAAGTGGAGGCGTCGATCTTTTGGCGCTTGCTCGGCATCTGGCAACTCACGGTACTGAGGGAACATCAAGTGCGATCGCCAAAGCAGCTGCTGTAGCCAGTAATTCATCGGGCCACGCTCTGGATGACTTCCGAGTATTAGCAACTTCGATTGAAGTATACTTGCGACTTCGATCAAACGATGCTTCGTCGGCGAGCGATATCGCGTTGAAGCTCAGCAAATTGACTGAACTGATTCACATGGCCTCGAATACCCTTCGTAGCCATTCCGAGTTGCCTTTAACATCGAGCTTGTCGGCCGGGCTAGCCGCCGGGCTCGGAATCGTACCGTGCCTAATGGAGCCTCTCTTCGAAACTAGTGTCGGTTTAGCGTCGGCTGCCAAGGATGGGGCGCATTCAACTGCAGCTGCTCGAGCTAGCCAGGCCCGTAAGGTGAGGCAAAGCAAAACACATAATAAGACCATGAGGCAGTTGCCAACTAGGAACCCGAATGAATCCGGCGAGTAATTCTTTTCAATTGTTCAGGTGAAACGAGCTTTTAAGCTGGCCAGGGCCAAGAATACAGACGACAACGCCGGTGTGACGCCGATATCCCTGCGCGAAGTATTAGCGAGCTTGGGTGGTGCGTGGTCAAACATCGACAACCTCGACACTCCAGCTGTAGAAGTGCTGCGCGCTGATATTCTAGGCTCTCAGATTACTCCATCTCAAGATGCACGAAAAGTAAGCGCGGGCTTAGCGGAAAAGGATGAAGAAAGAAGCGTAGAGACACTCAACGAGTGGCTCGGTGCTGCCACTGATGCACACTGTACTCTAGCTCTCCGGGTTGGAGCTTTGATTGGTGCGTGGCTGGCGGCCACAGCGGATCACAATGTGCGCCCAACTGCTCTTGCTTTGATAGAGGCAACCCACCAAGTAGGTGGGCCTGCTTTCTTGCGCCTGATTTTGAATGCCCAGGGGGCGCCGCCAACGCACGTTGCCGCTGCTTCTGCGGACGTCAGTGCTTTAACTACTGTTTCAAAGCAGTGTAACAACGTGGCCGCCATTGTAGACTCAAAAGGTTACAATGTACTGCATGCTATTTTCGAGCCGTTGGCTGGCACGAGGCTTCAAGATTCTGTTGCCGGGGACCTCGTGCTTAAAGCGGTGGAGCTGGGCACACCAATAAACGCGCCTGCACTCATCTCGGGTTCGACACCGTTACATTTGCTTGCAGCGCTCGGGAGCGAAAGGGCTCCCATGAATTGTGCTAAAAGCTCTGGATTGACTGAAGTTTTGATATCAAATTCGGCGAGCCCTGGCTGCAGCAATGCATATGGTTTCTTTCCTCTTCACGTCGCTGCACGTGCCGGACCACAAGCTGTTCCCGTTGTGGACGCTCTCATAGACCAATTGCAATCATCGTACACTGCGCTTGAAGGTGAAAAAGTCGATGGAGCTGAAGCTGTAAGTAGCTTGAGCCCCGCTTTGACTCTTCGAGGTGAAAGTGCGTTTGATCTTGCTTTAGCACCTGGTGGCCTCTTAGAACTCGGGGGCACGAGCGGTTCGCCAGACTCTCGGTCGTCACAGTACCTATTTATGGTTGCGTCACGTTTCATGGAGTCAGCTGCCCGTATTGTTACTCGTGGTTCGCAACATCCATCATCATGTCCTGCGCTGGGCGCTGCTGAAGGCTGCACTGCAGCACAACGCGACGCATTGCAACGGGCTCAAGCACGGAGTTTTTTGTTCTGCAACTCATTGAAGAATGACTGGTTTACACTCGATGCGGTGGGTATTACATCTGGCCATCTTCCAATCATTGTAGCGGCCATGGCTTTACAATCACCAGCAGCTCACAGCCTTTCACTACGAGATAACAATTTGACGGGTCTTTTCGGGACAGCGCGGCGTCTTGCGAGTACGTGGATGAGCCCGTGGCCAAAATCTTCTGAGGATGCGTTGGCTTGTGGCAGAGAGGAAGCAAATTTACTTGGACCAACATCTTATCTCTTAGCTTCTTCTCAATTTGACGTTTTGTCTAATTTGCAGCATCTGGATATGTCCGACAATCTTTTGTTAAACCATTTGCCAACCGACATTGGAGAAGTGCTACCAAATCTTGAGACGCTTATCCTTTCCGGATGTGGATTTGATCATTTACCGCCGTGTGTTGGTAGAATGAACATGCTTACTCTTATCGACCTTCGAGGGAACCAGCCGCTCAAATCGGCACAAACAACATGGTTAAATAGTGCAATAGCTTCACAGCAGCAAGAAGAGGCCACAACAGACTCAGCAGTTTTCGTTCCTCCCACTTCTTTGATGACAATTGCTGCAGCACCTCTGCAGGACAATTCTTTTAAGACCCCAGCAACGCGCGCACTTGCGTTACACTTGGCCCGCCGCGTGGCTGATACGCGTAAAGGACTCGCTTGCATTGATTTAGGCAATCGAGGATTAGATGCAGAGATGCTTGATGAACTTGATGAAATTTCTGAAAGCATTTCCAAAAAAAGGAGAAAATTGATTTCAGCTTATTCAAAACGTTTCAAGTCTTACCACCACGATCACTACTTAATTCCTGTGAGTTTACAGGATGACGCCGCAAGAGACCGCGACGTAACTGAGACGTTTTGTGCTCTATGTTCCCTGCGTATACCTGGGCACAGCGATGGCTATAAGTGCGAGCACGGATGTGAATACAAATTGTGCCAAACGTGTGGCAATTTTCTTTCTTGGATTCCAAGTTTGAATGAAGGGATTGACAGACCATTGCGTTTTGTTTCCAACTCTCAGCACTACATCAGTTTTGCTCTTCAGGAGGCTTCAGTTGACTCTCAAGATTTGATTATAAGAGCTGATGAATGTGATAGCTCTGGAAAGACCGTAACTGTCGTCACCATAGATGGAGAGGTGGTGCTGTTTTCACTGTCTGGGGGATCAGTAATAATGACTATAGACTCCAAAATTGTGCTTTCAGACGCCTGGGATGCTTATTTCGATTCAGATGGCACTATGCATGTTGTTGGAGAAGTAGGCCTCAACCGCTCGGTTGAAATTGAGATCACGCCAGCACAAAGTGAATATACTTTGGTTTCGCAAGTCAAGCAAGTCCAAGCACTTCTACTATTTGCCATGAAACAAGTTTTTGCCAAAGCACAAAGCGATTGCGATCTTTGCTCTCGGGTGCGTAAGATAATTTGGTATCCTAAGGACTTACGTCTTGATGTGGGGTTGGTTGGGATCGAATTTAATGATACCATACGCATCGGCATCTGCCCATATTTGGTCGAACAAGGACTGATTTCTTCCATTTTTGCTCAAACTCTCGCCGCAAAAGTACCTTTTTCTTATGGTCCTGAAGAAATGTTTCCCAATATCAAATCCGAACACGCTATGAGTCTTCATGCACGTTCACCACTCTGCGCTCAGTGCGACAAATTTACATCACCATCGGACCTAAACGAATTCACGTGTGGTGTATGCGAAGGTGACTTTGACAACGTGAGCAAGAAACCCGCGTGTTGGCGTTGCGAGGACTGTGACGTTGCCATTTGTCATGACTGTTTTCCCATTGAAGATCCTCGTTCAAAGAGTATATTCAAGTCCCGTTTGATGTTTCATCAAGCCCACTTGGAGGGACAGACTTTCATTGATAGTTTTCAGTCCCTTATTTTGGAAGCTAGAGGTTTGTTGGCCTCTGGAGACCCTAACGCTTGGGCAGCTCCTATAGTAAGAGCTTTACGTCTAACCTGTACTCTTCAAGATTCAGAAGTCAATGACGCTCTTGTTGACTTATTGCCTCAATTTGCTACTGCCTACGATGGTATACTTCGTCTTCACGGTAATTTTAAAGTGCTTGAGGCACCAGCTTTACCCCAACGTATCATCAATTCTCTGCATGACTTTGGTGGTGCTGGTGGAATCCAATTTTTGTCGACATCACCAACGAGTGAAAGCGAGCAAACGCGATCCATTGACCTACTTCGCAGGAGACCTGAAACGGCTATTTTGACTCGTGCATTGAGTCAAATTCTGGAAATTTGCGAGGCAACACCTAAACATGGACTAGACGGGGAGGTAGATTCTGTCGGAGAACATTCGGGTGAGTGGCGGGGTGCGGAAATGGCACAGTGGTGCTCGCTCGCAGACCACTCAGAAGGTATTTCTTTGTGCGCACACGATGGCGGAGTCCTTGCCAAACCACACTGGAGCTGCTGCGGCGCAGCACAAGAGCAGGCACCATGCTCTCAAGTTATCAAAAATAGTAGAGAGTCGACCGTCGGTCGTCCTGGGTTGAATGGCTTTGTGCATCCCGGCTGTGCTGCCTTACGGCCCAATGCCCAGGGGCCATATACCTGCGAACGGTGCCAAGGTGCCTTCCGGAAATGCCATGGAGCCTATGGAGTACGAACTCGCGATGGTAGTTGGCGACATGCACGCAGCAATGAAACTGCAAACCTCGATGAAAATCCTGAATCACCAAACATCCGATGGTGCTCACAGCGCTGTGAAGATAACATAAGCGGGAGTAACGGAATGGGCAGCCAGCACAGCAGCCAGCATGCCTCTCTTAGTGAGCGCGTGAATGATGAAGGTGCGCCAATGACCCTGTCGCGATTGCGCGGGGTGCGCAAGTTTTATTGTGGGCGCGAGCTTGGCGTGAATCGTATTCCTGGTATGAACGGCCACTGCGGCCCAAACCATGGCCCGCAGTGCCCGTCATGCCAACGCTGGGCGCCCCCTAACTCGTCACATGGAGCTGGAAGTCCCCGCTGGAGCCGGTACCA
>Ga0136554_1000922_pt1 | contig 11514 bp, 17 predicted proteins | sample AntRauTorckE5431_FD_104637 | JGI IMG/M metagenome (GOLD analysis project Ga0136554, IMG submission 104637) | Saline lake microbial communities from Rauer Islands, Antarctica - Metagenome Torckler E5 #431 | ecosystem: Environmental > Aquatic > Non-marine Saline and Alkaline > Saline | place...
AAGCGCGCCGGCATCGCTCGGTTCGGCACCGCCACCATCCCACTGGACGAGGCTCTGAGCCGCGTAGTGGTGGACATTAGCAGCCGCCCGCACGCCGAGATCCACCTGGATTTGAAGCGAGAAATGGTGGGGGGGCTGTCCTGCGAAATGGCCACACATGTGCTGCAAAGCTTCGCTCAGGTATGGGTGGTGTTTGGACGTCTTGTGGATTTCAGTTCCATCCCCGCGCCTTCACCAACTTTCGTTGACTTTTGAATTCTTGATCACCATTATCGCGTTCTCTTATACCTACTCGCCGTGATTCGCGTGCAATGAGCCTATTAATGCTTTTTTCTTCAAAAGTGTTTCTTCAGTCCTTGTCTCCTCTATCCTCTCTCACTTTCTTCACACTATTCCTGCAGATGGCGCGCATCACCCTACATGTGGATGTGCTCCGCGGCGACAACGACCACCACCGCATTGAGTGCTCGTTCAAGGCCCTCGCGGTGGCCCTGCGCACCGCTGTAGCTTACGACGCCGGCGCTGGTGTGCCCAGCACCAAGGGCGTGTTGGCTTAAATAAGAGAAGGGGGGGGGGCTGGATAATATGTGCGGCATGTGAGAAACTTGTGAGGATTTGCTGGTGGCTGATGAGGCCAAAGCAAGTAAAAGTTTTAGTTTCGAGGTGGCGGAGACACGAAGAGGGCTGGTCAAGGGCCCGTGTAGTTGACAGTGGAATATTTTAGGGACGCAACTACTAGATGCAACATCCGGGCACTAGAATTTCTGAAAGCAGTCGCGGGCAGTTCTATGACATGTGTTCCTCGATATTTTACTCCATTACTTTCACTTTTTGCTTCTACCTATAAATTGTGCGCTGTAAGTCTGTAAGCTGTAAGGTACCATTATTAATTATTATTCATCAATCATCAATCCCCCTCCTTCCTCAGCCATCCCATTCGTCCATGAACGACATTTATCTTGGGCATATAGAAAGATAAGGATATCTGCTGAGTACTATGGTGCTAAGTCTGGAGCAGTGAGAAATGAAAGGCGGCATGCAGGCATGCAGGTACAGAGAGTTCTCCGTGCGAGCGAGGTCGAGGTGCACTTGACATCTATACCTAACCAGGCACAAGGTACAAGGAACCGAATACTGTAGAGTCACCCTATTTCAGCTCCCTGCAGAGAGGGCGGTAGGAGCTTCTTGAGAAGCCGCCGCATTAGGCGCGATATGATTACCATCTATTGAATCTGCTTTATTTACCATGAGACTGGAAAGTTGTGCCGCAAAGTTTCGCACGCACTTCTGTTGCTTGGCATTTTGAATGCATTTGGGCCTTCGACTGCGCACCTGGGCAATAGCCTCGTCGGCCATTATCTTCTCGCGGTACACGAGCACGCAAGCAATTAAGACACCAGTGCGGCCGAAGCCTGCATGGCAGTGCACTGCGATACGCTCACCGCTGTCTAACACAGCGCAGCATGCAAGGACAGCATCTCGCAGAAGGAGCAGGGAAGGCACACTGAGGTCAGCCCATCCGCACAGGTGCACACTCATGCCCATGGCTTGAAACGCAGCAGGCTCATAGGTGAATGCACCAGCTAATGATTCGCCGCAATATGGGTGCTCGTACGGCTCTTCCGTGTTGAAAATGGCAGTGACTCCCGCGTCTTTCAACTGCTTCCCAAACTCAAATTCGGTAAAACTGCGAGTGGCAGGGCGGCTCATGGCTAGGATATCTGGTCGAACCCACGTGGCTGTTGCAACACCTCTAAGGTTGTCGAATATGCTACCACCACCCTCAGGTAGAGCTTCTCGCTGAAGCCTTGTGTTTTCGACGACTCCGCAACGAATGCATTTCGTACGCCCACCTTTGATATTGCACAGGGCACATTGCATTTTATGCCGAAGTAGCGACCGGGTCGATGTATGCCTCCCATGAGCATAAGATAAAGGCTCGGATTTTACATCGTTCGAGGCGTCTCCGTCTGTAGTTTCAAGTGGTTGCGGTGCAACTTTGGTTGTCGGCATGCTAAGGTACTGTGGTGGTTAGCGCGACCACAGATGCTAATAACTTCTAAAAAGCGAAGCCATTGAAGCGAATCACAGGCGTTTGCAATAACAGGATGCTGTGGACTATGAATTATTAACTTTTACAAAGACTGTCATGAGATTCATCCGTGGCAATGACGGAGAGAAACGAAGCATTAGTGCCATTTTCTTGGGAATGGTTCAAAAATCAGAAAAAAGCAGGCGTTGTGTAATTTCCACTTATTTCACATTAGGGAAGTCGTAAACTCACGGATTAGTTACATCGCCGGTACACTTGAGGCACCATCGTACTCCGTACACCGTACTTACACCATGTGCGTACTCCTTGACACTCTCCTTACCCCTTTTGGCCCGACGTTGCGAGGGGTTAAGGCAGGACGTACACTGCATGCATATTTGTTACGTTGTGGACCCGAATTTTGGGGCTCTGCCGAAATGACACTTCTGACCTGCACCTGAAATTGTCGTTGAAGATCCATATTGTAGAACCTTGATGTTTGTGGTGTGAGGCGTTAACCCTTTGGGCAATGAAGGAACGTGCTCCCCGTCATTTGTACATACAATCGCTTTTGATTACATATACCTTTATAGGCGAGCACGCGTACTTGATTACCCTCTTTGTCACCTATCATTTAGCTTGGCGTGTCACACGCTAACTGTCTCGGTTCTGTTTCCCTCTTTGTGGCTGTTTCACCCCACAGAACACAACAAAATCACCATGGCTCCTGTTCAATATGGCGACTTCTCCAACTCGATTACCGGTATGTACAATGACTAAGGATTTGGATATCATTGCTCGTGTCGCTGCGTTCGTTTTGATTATTCTACTCAATTTAGCCTTCTTACCGCCACTCGTGTTTTAAAAATATTTCCTTGCCGTTTGCCTTTCCTGCTCTGGACAGACCTCTTCGACCGCTCGGGCTTCGGCTCCGACAAGAAGATCAAGTCGACCTTCAAGACCCCTCCTGTAATATATATTTAAGTGTCTTTCGGTGTGACTCTGCTTTTGTGTTTTGCTTTTGGCTTCTGATAACGTGATTGGCCCACTTAAACAAACGTATCTAAAGGTCGCCGGCGGAGCTATCACCGTGGTTGAAGAGATCAAGGACATCAACGACTACTCCAAAGGCTTCGCAGCGTCAATCAACGCCAAGTGGAAGCACCCATGCGGCTTCTCCATCGACAAGTTCGACAACTCGGTGAAGAAGGGCACGGTGATCGAGACTTCCTTCTCGAAGTTCTCGGTGCCGGGCCTCGCTGTGTCGGTCAACATGACCAAGTCGGGCAGCAAAACCAACTTCCCGCTCAAGGTGAAGTACGAGAACGACGTGGTTGCCACCAAGGTGTCCACTTGCGCTCCGGACTTCGCCTCCATCACTGCCGACTTGACCTTGGCGGCGGAAGGCCTCTCAGTCGGCACCTCGCTCGCCTTCGCGGGCGGCTCTATGAGCCCTAAGGACTACCCCATCTCGCTCGCCTACAAGGGCGCGGGCTACAACGCCGCGTGCGAAGCCACCAACGAGCTCAAGACCTTCACCCTCTTGGGCAGCTACAAGGCGTCGGACCAGCTTACTGTGGCGTCCAAATTCATGATCCCTGACGGGTCCAAGGACCAGGTCAGCCTGGTGGGCGTGTACGCGCTCAAGGACGCCTACAACTCCAAGGCGGCCTGCATGTACAGCTCCGCGTCGGGCTTCGGCAAGAAGGGCGACAAGCCTAAGACCGTGGAAGTGGCCCTTGTCACAAAGCCCCTCAAGGGCGTGGAAGCTGGCTGCGCGCTCGGCTTCCCTCTTGCCAACCTTGGCGCTTACACCTACGGCCTCAACTTCACCCTGGGTTAGATGTGAGGCATACAACACAAGCACGCACTACGGATTATGTTCATGTAGATAAGGATCGTTTCTTATTGTGGGATAAATCCTCTGCGCATCGCCATTATCACTATAATTTTGAGCCGGGTCTTGGACTTGCGCTTGCGATGTCGGAAATCGGAAATCCATTCTATATCTACATCTTTTATCTTGCCGCTTCATTGCCAATATGCGACATAGCCCAAACATATACATGCTACTCCAGATACCCAACGGAAACGGAATTCAGAGCGCTAATGCATACTTGCATCGGTTTTAGAAACAAGGCCACGGATATGAATATGTTATATGTTATACTGCCATTGGCCATGTGCCATATCACTACACTCCGCCATATCGCACATCGCCATATCCCATAACTCTTGAGCACTCAGCACTTAGCACTCAGCACTTAGAAGGTATTGAAAAATCTATTGCAATCAGCGATTGATTTATTTTACATTCGCTTTCACATACTCAGGAGTAGGCTACGCAAGTCAGATCCATTCTCGTCGTTGCCCTTGCTGGCTCTGCTATTGGTGCCCGTCGCCACGGCACCTTGCTGTTGGGTGCGGGGTGGAGCAGCAGCAGGTTTCGAGTTCGGGTCTTTGAGCATGTGCTCGAGGAAGAATTCGCCAGCCCGGTAGCTCGACCGCACCAAGGGACCCGCAGCCACGTAGGAGAAGCCCATTGTTAACGCTTCCTCCTTGTAGGCCTCAAAAGCTTCAGGAGTCACGTACTCGTGCACCGCCAAATGGTTCAGTGTAGGGCGCAGGTACTGGCCGAGGGTTAAAATGTCCACGCCCGCACTTCGCAAGTCCACCATGGCTTGCGTCACTTCACCAGGCGTTTCTCCGAGCCCCAGCATTAGGCTGGTCTTGGTGTACAAGGGCTTGGGCGGCGGTGGAGGCGGCTCAGTTCCAGAATCGTCATTGTCAGAAGGAGGGGGTGAAGCATGGTAGGCTGCAATGGCGCCTTCACGAGCGCGTTTGGCTTCGGCCAGAACCGCTAACGACTGTTGGTAGGTGGCGCGGCGGTCGCGCACAAAGGGCTGAAGGCGCTCCACCTTGGGGGGGTATGCAGAAGGAATGAAAAACGTAAAAATTGGGAATTGAGCGAGGAAAAGAGATATGTAAATTTGATTGAAATAGTCTAGGCATAACGAGGAGAGGTGCCGGCAGTCTATCTAGACATCAATAGCTTGAGGAAAGTCAAATCCGCAGCGATCTGTTCAGACAACGCATGCATTGTGCACACGTCTGCACTTACGGTTTCTAGGTTGTGGGCGTAAACGTCGAGGGGGCTGGTGGCAACGGTGTGCACGGCGTCCATGTTGCCCGCAAAATCGGAGACCAGGCACTCCAACTAGAGTAGACGTGGAGAAGCATGAGAAAGTGAGAGGGGAAGGTTGAGGTAGTTTGAGGGTAAAAAGGTTAATACTCAAGCCACAAGCACTACCGCCACACTGGTGCAAAGTGAAAACCCATTGGGTTTTGTCACGCTCCTCCAGTAGTTCTGTCTTCCAATTCTCAATTTCTCACCTTGAGTTCAGGCTTCATGAACTTGGCTAGGGACACGGTGTGCGCGAAGTGCGAAGCGCCGCCGTCCGGCAAGTCGTCCCGGTCCACCGAGGTGATCACCACGTAGTCCACGCCCCACCTGTAAAGATGTACGCATGTGAGCCTTTCCCAACCATAGATGTCTACGGTTAAGCCATGGCAAAATAGATGAAATTTGTCCACATTCCGTAAAACGAGCGTCTTCGCCTAACCCGGACGCGTTTGCTCTCAAGAAATGCCAATATTTCAAGAAATGCCAGTAATTCAACCAGTCGTATCGTACACCCCTAGGGGAAATACTGCTATACGACACTTCAAATGTTTACACATGCTTACCGGCTGATGGCTTCGGCCGTGTTCCAGGGCTCTTCCTCGTCGGGTGGCGGTGGTTCCGAATCGGTCTTCACCGCACAGAAGCGGCAACCTCTGGTGCACGTGTCTCCTAACACCATGATAGTACCCGTGCCACCGTTCCAGCACTCGCCAATATTCGGGCACTGCGCCTGTTGTTTGCGTATTGCCAATTTAGCACCAGATGCTCAGTGGTAGCACCGAACAGTTGACAAAATGGATACCTAAGAATGTTCTCTACTTTACATTTCTTCCCATCCCAACCAACCTAAAGCCATCTCCTAATCCCCCTAACACCATTACAAAGCCGAGAGTAGTTCACTACCTCTTCGCAAACAGTAGCAAGCTTTAGCTCGCGCACTGACTCCTTGACAGCGCTGTAGCGGGAATCTGGACCTCCCGGTGCCGGCACATGAAACCAGTCTGGGCGCTTCCCCTCTGGCATTGGAGCTCCCACTTTAGGAACCACGAGGCCAGACGAAGCTGGCACCTCAGCGTGCATAGACCAAGCTGCCTTTGAATGAAACGGCGCGAGCGATCGGCTAGAGCACACGAAGAGTGACGCCAAGAGGCAGTAGCGCTGTAGCAAAGCGCAAGAGAAAACTTCAATCCGAATAACAACAAGCTCTCTTCATGGTTCCAAACTGCGAGTAGAATTGAGGAAGCTAGTGGCCACGAATCTAGAAGAATTTAGCAAGGCATGAATATATGTACCATCATTGTTTGCTAAGAAGCTTACCGGCGACATTGCCCCTTTTGTAATGTTCGAACAGCACGGAGAAGAGGGCACGTAGGGAATGTTAGAATCAAAGCCTTACCTTGATTGATCAAAGCTCAACAAGAAGTCAAAATCAATCAACAACAGCTCCCCCCCTACAAAAGGGCGACGTGGGTGCATAATGCGTAGTTGGGTGGTGAATGTTCAGAACCACGGCAAATCTTTTTTTGAACACCTCGTGCGAAGTGCAGAGTAAGAGTAGTTCGCGCCAGAACTCGAAACTTGACCATGTCGGACGACGACTCGGACGATGACCTCTTAGGGTACAAGCCCATCGCTGCAAGTGCACCCTTGTCAGGGAAGCGCGAGAGGGTTCAGACTAAAAGGCTAGTGGAGGAGGTGGCGGATGTTGACAGCTCATCGGATGAGGATTGTGACCTCAAGAAGCTTGCGGCGAAGTCAGCGCGCGCAGCGAAAAGAGCGCAAAAACTAGGCTTTAGCACCGATGCTGAGTATCGAGCGCAAGCCATGGTAATAGCATGTATATACATGCGAATAATTGCCTGCTAAGACCTGTATTGGGGTGCTTTATGGAATGCCCATTTACATGTTCTCGTTCCTGTAGGAGGCGCCCGTAGCAGTGGACTGGGACTATATTAACGGTGGACGCGATAAACTCGTGAAAGATCGCACTAACAACACAAATAGCACGTACGTCCTACACTCATGCCTAGGCTCTTATTTTACTCGCGATATTCTAAACACTTCCAACCCTACTGATGGATGTCTAAGCACGACGTCTTGGTCTCATGGCTTGGCTTTTATTGGCGTGGTTCTGCTAACAGGGACGTCCTAGAAGACGATGACGACGACGAAGACGAGGATGACGGCGACGGCGACTTCAAAGGTCAAGTGCGGAATGTGTACAGGGGCGCTCGCGAAGTACTGGAGCAGCAGGTGACCGCGTGGCCTACGGCGAGACATCTGGTGTTTGATTACCACGAGGCCATGGACGAAAACCCAACGCGCTTTGCTCCCCTCAAGAACTGCTTTCTGGCCCTTGCTCACCTCTCGGAAGCTGTTGCTGGATTTACGGATGGCCCTGCTTCCTCTTCTGCCGCTGGGGCGTCGTCTTCGTCTTCGTCGTCGTCGTCGTCGATGCCTGCTTCACCTTGGACTGCTATGTCACCGTCAGCGGCAACCTCTGAAATGGCAGAACTCTTGGGACGACCAACGAAGAATATCGCTGACCTCTTGGTTGCTGCTGCAGAAGCTAGCTCCTCAAGCGACAAAGGCAGAACCGTCATCTTACCGCAAAAGTTATGGAGCTGGCTGTTGGACATGATTGTGTTTCATTCCTCTGATCTCTTGGGCCACATGGCGCTTATTTGTGCCAAACACATTCTTAAAAGCTTGCCGCCAGCCTCAACAACCACCACCGCCACCTCCAGCAGCGACGACAGTGGTGACGCCTGCCTTGAACTGTGGGACCTATCTCGACCTCTGATGTTTGAGTACTGCTGCCGCCCCCTGATTGCGCTGGGATTAAACCCCATGAACAATGACCCCACCTCAGGGCCCGACCGCCCGCAAAAACCCAACCAAGGCCTTCGCGCTAGTGCCCCACCTCGTTTCGCGCGGCCGTTGTTTCCTGGACCAGCCCTAGTGCGCTGCCTGGAACTATGGGCGTTTGCGTTTGGGGAAGGCAGGCACACGGTGAGCGGGGAAGAATGCTTGGACGTGCTTGCGTGTGTGGTGCTCATGGGCATCGACCCGTGGGCGCTCTCCACACGAGGCTTGCAAATTCAACGTGACGAATGTTTGTGCGCTTTGCTTCGCATTCTGCCCACTTCTATTCCTAGCGTGCTGCCCTCAATCGATGCTCCACGAGCTGAAGCCACCGAAGACGTAACGAATCGCGTGTGGCCGGAAGCTACCATTGAGCGCATGACGCAAATCGTGCAAGCCACCGCTGGGGCCGAGGCACGCCTTCTGTTGCTGCGCTCGATCCCGCTAGCCGCCAACCACGGTCGAGGCCGCGTTATCCTCGCAAAATGCGCTTGCGACTTTGCCAGTGAAGCTTTTCCTCCGCGTAGACCTCCGTCGCCTGCTGTCTCAGCTGCAGCTGCGGATTCAAATGCGGGTGTTGGTACTACTGCGGCTGTCGAAACAGTGTCTTCAGTTGAGGCACGGCATCTGGCAGCCGTTAGTGAGGTCGCTAGCCGTCTTTTAACCGAAAGCAACGACGCGTACCTTCAGCGCGTTTACAGTGGCCAAGCCTCGTCCTTGGCCGGTCAAGGTCCCCGTGCGCTGGGGTACTTGTTGGGCACTGCTGACATGCTGCTAGCGGCGGCGAGCGAGCTGGGGGAGCTGAGCGTGCCTCGATTCAACGGACCCATGATTAAACTGCTGGAGCGAGTCAACGGCTTCCTTCGCATGAATATTGATCCAGAGGTGATGACGAGTGTGCGCGCTCAGACCGCTTGTTTTTGCACTGCAAAAGAAGGCACTTGCGAACTGCTCCGACAAATGTTCTGCGCATGTGCATTTTACTTGTTCCTCAACTTTACCATTCATTCCTTCATCAATATCATGACATATTTGTGTGCGCCCCTCTGTGGCAGGTGCTCGACCTCAAGGAGTACGCGACCTCCCTTATGTCCAAGTACAAGCCCTTAATGGCCGACCAAACAAACTCTTCTTCATCTTCGTCTTCTTCATCGGGCCCGAAACCGCCTCGCCAGCAAACGCTTGATGGCATGTTCAAAGCGCCGCCGCCGTCCTCGAAGAGCACTTGATCCTCAAAGGGATTTCGTGTCATTCTCTTTACTCGTGCTGTGTTTGTGTGCGCCAAAGACCAAATAGCAAGCCAGGGAATCTTGCTTCGTAAAGAAATGATAAAGAACAATTCCCTGCGCAGCGCGGTTTGGAAGGTTGGAGTCGGGATTACAGGAAGAAGAAACAGGGCCATTTATTTGACGTATTATCTCCCTTCAAATTTCAGAGGTATTCCTTTAACAACATGAACATCCGAAGTAATCTACTCGTAAGTGGGAGAACCCGCACAGTAGGCGGTTCAGATATATCTAGCATCCCATGCCACAACTTAAACGGAAAGTGGTAAATAACCGACTTGAACCACGCGGGAACATTCGGCGGAATAAGTGCAGTGCATTTGGTAGTGAATTTGCGCAGATGAGGGCGAATTACACCATGGAGCTCAAACGCAATTTAGTCGTTAGTGTTAATGCACAGACCTCTGGTTGCCTTGAGATTAGATACAAGCACTTAGGGGCTTGGAAGTATGCACATCTGGATTTGGTTGGAGTCCAAATATTCTTGTCTTTCTATAAATCTATATGTGTGCTGCTTGATAGTACAGATTTTCTCGACGATTCATCATCGTCATCATCAGCATCGTAATAGAGAATCGAATTATCTTGCCCCAGGCGATCTTGTGTGTTGAAGAAAAGTATCAGTATGAGTCGACCATCTTCAAGGTTGCTTCCGAGGCCGCCGAGTTGTGATGACCGATGGTTGAGTTTTGAATTGAAGATCTGACAAAATAGATTTGTAAAAGGATGAAATAAAAGACGCATCCTTAGCTGAAAAAGACCTTTAGCATCGCAAATGAGGGGAAAAACAAAACAAAAGTAAACCAAAAAGGCGCACCAGAAGACGGTTGAAGCGATTGCCAATCCGGTCGATTTCGTCGTATTGTTCTTGGTTTGGATCGTCTTCCAATATTCGCAGGAGCGCGTCGGCAGTTTTGTTGTTTCTAGCCAAGTCACTTGTCGTTGGGTCTCCATACAATCCCGTAGCTTGGTGTTTCCAAGTGGACGTGCCGAGCTGCGGTGGGCTGCCGGGCGTCAAGTACAGGATGGCGCTGTACTTGTAGGCGCCTGAATCGCGGTGCTGAACACACAACACGTACAAAAAGACAAAGAGAACAAATAAGAGTAAATGAAAGAGACAACGAGTAGTAAATGATAAGCCAAAAGTCACATGCAACTCAAAAATAGATGCAGACCATACCACGCCATTGTCGGTGTCATTGGAGTAGCTTCTCTGAAACGACGCAAACCAATATGGTAACTTTTCGCCGACAAGCTCCTCAACAGCCCTGCGGATCGGCCGAAAAGCTTTAAGATTCGCGAACGATGCTGTACGCTGCCCTGGGTGGTTGCCTTTGTACGCAAATTGACAGCTCAGTCCAAACAGTCGCATGGCATCAGGTTGTGAAAGAAAGTCGTCGACGATTATCAAGCTCACTTCTCGATCTTTTTTCGTCTCAAACGATCGTTGCCCATGAGCAGCACTTGTGGCAACGTCATATGTCACGGCTTTTCGCATATCGTCTACCATGCTATCTACAATGCACTCAGGCCACTCATTTGATTCACTTGGCTCTACTTGTCTACAGCGCCCAGCCAAGTCTGCTAGTCGATTCTCGCTAGCGAACGCAGTAGCAATGGTGCGGTAATCCTCATCCTCAGTGAAGTTGAGTATAAGTGGATTGCCATTCACGTAAACCGATATCGAGTGAAAGTACGGCTCATCCTGAGCGCTGATCAGAATCAAGATCGTGAAGAAGAGGATAGATGCTACTCGCATCATTGTGGCTAAGTTTCGGAAGCTCATGCCCGACGCTCTACTATCCTACTTGTAAGGGATCTACGAATGAAGCAAAGCACCTGCAATTCATGACTGGTTGTCGCTTACATCACTTGTGTACCAAAAAGAGGTTCTGTTTATCTTAATGTGCGAAAAAGTAAGCACACCTTGGTTAGCTTGGCTCTAGGCTCTAGCCAGGGTCTATAAGTCGGCTAGGAGAAGGCTACAGCTCGCTAGCTCGAGCTCACACTGATAATGGACAATGGACTAGGGCCAGAGTCGAAACACGTCGGTAATGAAACAACAGAAACGAAACACGATTTTCGCCGGCGTTTCGTTTCTCGAAACAGACCAGCGTATGTCCCTGGGCGTTTCATGTTTCGAGAAA
>Ga0136554_1000923_pt1 | contig 11506 bp, 6 predicted proteins | sample AntRauTorckE5431_FD_104637 | JGI IMG/M metagenome (GOLD analysis project Ga0136554, IMG submission 104637) | Saline lake microbial communities from Rauer Islands, Antarctica - Metagenome Torckler E5 #431 | ecosystem: Environmental > Aquatic > Non-marine Saline and Alkaline > Saline | place...
ATCCAGATCAATCGCAACTTCAATCTCCCGCTTCGCTCCATTGAAGTCCATGATTTTGCACAAGGCCGCAGCAAGATTATTGCGAATTGTGGCATTCTTTGGCGCACGTTTGACAGCTTCCTCGTAGCAATTCACAGCCTTTCCAAACTCCTTGTTGCGAAAATGGTTGTTCCCATCCTGCTTCGCTTCTTCTGCCTTGTCATCATCCAAATACGCAAATGTATCCGCCTTCCTTTTTTCCAATTCCATGGTCTTCATGAGACGCTCCGTGGCCCTCTCGTGATGTTCCAAGAGACTCTTCTGGCACATTTCAATGGCAGCCCCCAAATCTCCCTTCTTCTGATGGGCCTTTGCCGCCCTCGTGAGGGCCTTGGCTCTATCCTCGAACGGAGCCCTGTTCGCCTGTCCCACTTCCACCGCCTGTAGACACGCTTCGATGCATTCGTCATATTGTTTACTGGTGAAGAAGACGGCAGCCTTATTATTGATGAAGGTCATGTTGGTGGGATCGAGGGCGATGGCTTCATCGTACGCAGCGAGGGCTTCCTCAAATTTCTTGCTCTGATAGAGAGCATTTCCCCTGATTTTGGCCGCTACGGATGCGGTTCGATCGTCCTTAATTTTTTTCTCTTCCGGTGACACCTCCTCTTCCACCTCCATGGGTTCCGGTTCGCTGCTATAGGGCTTCTTCTCCGGAACAGGAGCAGCCGCAGCAGCACCCGCACTTTCCTGCATCCCCTGCCCTGTCTGTTTCTCTTCTTGATCTTTCTTGAATTCATCTCCCGTCTTCATCTGCATCCCCTGCGCCCCCAAAATAACCTGAAAGACCTCCATAATCCTCGGATCCCCGAGCATGGTAGTGAGCTGATTCGGGTCTCTCTGCAGGGTATTCAACTTTTGCATGAAATCCGGATCGGACATGTATCCCCTCGTCTTGGGATCGAGGGCAACTTTCGCCATCATATCGGGACCAAAGAGTCCCGCCATGCCATTCGGCATCCCCCCTGTGGAAGAACCCCCCAAACCCTCCTTGGCCTTTTGGGCTGCGGCCTTGCCATTCGCCAAACCCTGATCCTCCGGAAACATTTTCAATCCCGCTTCGTAGGCACTCAAGGAATCATTGAAACGTTTGAGATGGTGGAGGGCCGCTCCTTTGCGCGAATACCCTTTGGGGAAATTGGGATTGAGGCCGATGCAGGCGTTGGCGTCTTCCAGGGCGTTGGTGGCGTCATTTTTGGAGAGGTGGGCTGCGGAACGGTTGGAGTAGAATACGTGATTGGATCCATCGATGTTGATGGCGTTGGTGTAGTGTTCGATTGCTTCGCTGAAGTTTTTGGCGACTAGGGCTGCATTTCCTTTGGCCTTGTGCTGTCATTTGGTGGATTTGGTAGATTCGATTTAGTTAGTTATTTGAATAGTTAGTTAGTTAGTTAGTTTTAGTTACAGTAACGATTTGAATATTTCCTTGACTACTCACCTCTTGAGCAGTTTCAGAAGTAGACATGATTCCAATTAACTGTTGAACAATACTATTAGATTTTGGTTGTTTGTTCGTTCGTTCTAATATGGAATGATGGAATAATGATGATGTGGACGGTGGGGACTTTCAAGTTTGTTGTCTTTGTTGCTCGCTATCGTCGCTCGCTGTAATCTACTAGCTTGGTGCCCTCCTCTCATTTTTGTTGGCTTCCATCGAAATCTTTTATTAGAGTGGCATCGAAGATAATGGGGATACTCTTTATTAAATTGGACATTGTGGTGGGGATCAGAACCTGTGATGAAGATGAAGACTGTTGTATCGTAAATACAATAGTAGTAAATAGTTTAATGAATGATTGCTACCTTCAAATATAACGGCTCTGTACCGTCGAAAAGGCACACACACCACACATTATTTTGACCGACAACAAACACAACAAACACAACCAAACAACAACAGAAGAAAGTTCAAAACACGTTTCTTCGTCTCATTTCCATCATTAGCATCAATCATAAAAATCAACATCAGCATCAAGTATCAACATTATCAACAACAAACTAAAGCAAGGAAGAAAAAAAGTGACCGACTGGGAAAACAATAATAAACAATAATAATGCTGAGAAGAACAAGTTGCTCAATCCAAAAATGTCTGATTCATCCTCCCGCTGCAAAAATCAGAAAAGGCCCCTTCCAATGCAACTCCATCCTCCGACAATTCACTCATGATCACGACTACCATCCAATCAGAAAGCTAGACCAGAGATGTTTATCGCGGCATATATCGGCCCTTGCACTTCCACTGCCAAAGATCAACTTTCGACAATTCTCAACAACAACAACAACTGCTGCTGGGGGGAAGAAAAGCATCCCATCGCATTCAGAGAAAGATGCCGCTTCCCAGATCCTTGGCGGCAAGACTGCGGGGGCATTGGAATCATTACTGCTGTGCGGGATGGAAAGTGAGAGTGAGAGTGAGCTCGCGGATCAGCTGCATATCTATTATTCGCGATTGGGCCTGTCCCATCCGATCAATTTCCATAATGCCTACGAGTACGAACAGCTGCTTCGTGATGCTGATGCTGATGCTGATGGTGCCGGTTTGTATGATAAGGGATGGACCGCTTCTTTCATTTGTCCGGTGACCGCAACGAGGATCAGGGCTGGAACCATTCGAATGCATCTGAGAGGTCCTCCCAGTGAGACTGAGACTGATGATAAGGCACCCGTTAACATAATATTGGAGAAGGACGGTAAGGTCTACTATGAGAGCAAGAAACTTGCGAAGCGGGCATGTGCCGCAGCAGTGGTGGATTGTTTATCGGCTAGAATTCTCAATGATAACGATAGTCTGCGGCAGTATTGTAAAGAAGGTCCCTCTGTCGACTTGGCCGCTATAATCACCACTGCATTGGAACAACAGCAACAGCAAGATCAACAACAACCAAAAGATCAAGATTCGCAACAGGGACGGAACACAAGTGTACAACCTGCGAATAATACGGATGGCACGGGATGGGGGCACAATGCCATGGTGGCAGTCGCCCATCTTCATCGAATATACAATCCAAAGGATTTGCGGGCATCCACCATCTCGGACGCTGTCACATATAAATCATCGCAGGGTTTGATCGAGAATGATCCATCGAGGCGGGTTTATTGGACCGCGCAGTTCCGATCTCCCATCACTTCGGAATGCTTCCAATCCGGTATTCTCAAGGATGAGGATTCCCTTCGGATCGATGGGGAAACTTTTTATAATAATAAGAAATTGGCGAGGATGTCTGCGATTGGGAGGGCTGTGGATTGTTTCGTTCATCGACGGGGATGGATTGGGAACAATAATGATGATAATGGTGATGGTGATGATGATGGCAAGGGTTTCGTCTTTCCAGAGGACGATATGCTCGATTATCAACAGTTTTGTGTGGAGGAGCCTTATGATGCAGCAGTCGGGGTGGAGATTGTGGTGGGAGCTTTCGTTCCTCCTCCGCAGAAGGAAAAGACTACTGATGCATCCATCACACCCAAGGAGGTTATTAATAATCGCTATCAGAAATTATTGCGAGATGGCAATACCATTGGACAGGATTGCTTCAGTAATGCATCCGTGGATCTTGACATTGATGGGAAGACGCTTACTTACTGCACATCGACATTTGAATGCCCCGTCACGGGGAAAATATTTCCTAGCGGGACGCTGATAAATGTTGATGAATGCGCCTCTCAGGGTACTGCGCCAGCGATGAAAAATATTGATGGCGTCGTATACTACTTTGACAAGAAGAATGCCGAACATGCTGCGGCAGGGCGGACCTTTGATATTTTATCTGCCACGAATTTCTTCTCGTCCTTTGGGTTGAATGACTATAAAGTGGTGCCCCAGTTCTGCGAAGAAGATCCCCATTCATACACGGATGAATATTATTCTGACGATGATGATTTTGATGAATTTGTGATTCAAGATGTACCGAGGGCTGGCGGCAATATGGCAGGGGATAATTCGAATAGAACGACAATGGATGTTGTTCTTGATGCTTGGGCCGACTACAGTGTCCAAAATGAGCTGCAGGAAGCGCTGCCCTCGTCCGATGCGATATCCACAGCCAAATCTTGGTTGGAAAAGATGAAGTCAGAAGCGGGTGCTCCTGGTTCGAAAGCTGCATCGAAAAAGATGACAACACTGCGACAAACGACTGTTTCCACATTCTCATGTAACGCAATTCTGAAAGCGCTCGCAAACGCAAATTATAGTGGTAGCGCAGATGATATTGAGGCCCTTGCAGGAGAAATCATTAAATTGATGATATCCAGTTCGTCATCGGGCGAGGAGCTTCCCTGTGCACCAAATACTTCCACATTCGCATCGTACATTAGATGCTTTCAGTCTGCTTCTCCTCTCGAAAGTGCTAAGCGCGCAGAAAAATTTCTTGACGATATGCTGAATGGGAAAGTTTTTGAAGGTGCGAAGCTCCCTGAACCTGATTGCGAGTTTTTCAATGCCGTCATGAAGCAATGGTTCCAAGTCCCTGATCAGAATTACCAGAGGAGGATTGCAGCTCTTTTCAACAAGCTTGAGTTCACGGCAAATACGACATCAAATGATTTGAGGCCAAACAAAGAATCATATCTAGTAGCACTTGAATCTCTTGCAATGTCAGAAGATGAATTTAATCCAATAGAGGCCCAGAAATGGATTGACCGTATGCTGAAGCACGTCGCTAAATCAGATGATGACGATATGATTGTAGATACGGAAGTGTATAATGCGGCATTACCCCTGCCCGTGGATCAATATCATTTAACCGAATATATCAAGAGTGTATATAACCCTGAGTCTTGGAATAAAGACAAACCGTCTAAAGCCAATGCTATCAAAGTTGAAAATTGGTTTCATGAAATGGAGCGCCTTAGTGTTGAAGAAGGAAAATTGTTGGCTGCTCCTGATATGGACACTTACGAAGCTGTAATTCAAGCATGGATTAAGCTTGGTTCGGAAGAGGGTCTCTTGAAGGCAGAAAAATGGGCTCTGCTAACAACAGAAGCGGCAGCAATTGATTCTGATATTTCTCCTCGACTGAGTACGTTTCGGGCCTTAGCACTTGCTTGGGCATGGTCGGGAAGTGCACAAGCGCCAGAAAGGCTGGAGAGTATTTTTCAACAACTGGATAGTTTGAGTGAAACATTTCCTGAGCTGACGCCAGATGGCGAACTCCGTTCTCTCCTTTTGGTTGCGTGGCAAAACCAGAGAATCACGGAATCCAACCGGAGCTTATCAGATGTAGCACAAGATGCTTCAGACTATCTAAACTCAATCATTGATACTCATGGGGGTTCAGGTGACTTTTTCTTAGCCGGAGATGTTTTCTTGAATCTGAACAATTTGCACCACAAAGCTGCCAATGAGTCCACACAAAATACTCCAAAGGTTGCCTCTGATATGATACAAACTATCAGAGTGTTTAATAAGTATGCTGAGTCTTTTCCAATGCTCAAGAAGATCCACAATGATCTTAGCAAAGATGCTCCAAAAGAAACCATTGACAAATATCTTCGTATCTTTAATGACGGAGATGTTGTATACGAGGAAGTTATGAAATCAATGCTCAGTGCTACTGAGGGACAGCAAGAAGAAAATAAGACGCTAGTCGAACGCCATTTCCATGAGATTGAGAGATTTTTATTGAGACGCGACAAATTACAGAGAACATATTGTCCTTCAACAAACGAGTGGGGTGTTCATGGACATGACCTACCCATTCCCAGTGATTTGTTCCTAGCGACCTTGAACTGGTGCAAATATTTGACGAACCCTACACGTAATGGCGAAGCTGTCAGACTTACGATGGACATTTTCAGATGGACTCTCAATTGTCAGCGACAGGACATGATCTCACAATCAAAGGCTATCGATATTTATGCTGAGGTTATGGAAGTAGTCAGTGCTGTAGTTGCCACCAATGCTGAAAAAGCTTTGTTAGTAAAGAAGATTGTAGATGATATAATCGAAAGCAACCCTGGCAACAATAGAATTCTTTCCTCGATCAAATCAAGAGTGCCGGCGGGAATTGATACAGCTGCTTTCATGACAAAGGCAAGGCAGCCTATTGAAAGAAAATACAAATCGAGAAAGCGCGTCCGGAAAAGACGCATGTAGGAATCATAAACACTTTTGTTATCTAGCTAGAAGTTATAATTACTTTAACATGGCATGGAGAACCATTACAACTTTTCAGACGCACTGTAGATCTTTTCTAGATACATGAACACTCACAGTATTTTGTTTTATGGACATGCTTTTAAATATCTGCTTCTCTTTTATTGCCTACAAATATTTGTCAAACCACTTTTTGATATTTATCCAATGGTCAGCTTCAGATCGGACTTTGTCAATTGCATGGTCGTCGTCCTTGTAGATAAGAAGTTTGGTGTCGACTCCCTTTGAGCGCAGTGCGTGGTAGTATTCAAGTCCTTGCGACGGCGGCACGCGATTGTCCGAACTACCAATTGCTACCAACGTGGGAGCTTGAACGTTGTCAATATGAGCAATAGCTAATACAGGAAAATTGGTAGAAGAACGAGATACAGTGAGAAATATGATAAGCTCAAAATGACATTAAAGTAGAATCGATGTCGTGCACAAAATAGTTGAAAACACTCACGGCTTGCGGCCCACATGATGGCCAAATCATCCGCTGTCGGCCCTCGGAACTTTGACCAGTCATAGCTGCCAAGTCCCAAACTCTCCACATAGCACCAATCAGGAATATCTGTAGCTGTTGTCATAGTTGCAATGTTTGTCACGGGGTTTCTCATTGCAGCAACCTTGAACAGTTCAGGATGTTGTCCAATCAGATGGCCACCTAGAAAACCTCCATGACTGCCACCGCAAACTCCAACTCGTGCGCAGTCGATACTATCGTTGTATCTCTCAAGTACATGTTCTGTCAAATAAACCACATCTTTCACATCTTGTGTGCCTGCTTTACCTGCAAGACTTTCAAGAGCCGATTGCCCAAATCCAGAGGATCCTCTAAAGTTCACATGTAAGATTGCATATTTGCCTTGAGAGAGATAAGCATAGCTTGGAATGTACGATGTCGGAGTACAACTATGGGGACCCCCATGGGGTACCACAATCAATGGGACAGGATGATGTTTTGCTTCGGGTGGAAGAAGAAGAATGCCTTCCACAGGAGCTTTCACCTCACCATGCGGAGGGTACACGCGAATGACTTGATAGCTCAAGCTATTATCGCTAGTTTGGTCATGAAGAGCTACAGTACTAGTGGCAGCAATCGGCCCGAGTCTAGCAATAATAGAAGAGGGGACACGTTCCTGCACAGAACCACTGTCTAGTGATGAGAGAGATGCAGCTGATAAATACCCAATGACGGCTGGAGAATTGGGTTCAGATTGAGCTACAATGGCATCACCCTTATTTGACATACAGAGCAACGCTTGGCTTGCAAACGTCTCTGATTCACCATTCAGATTAAAGGAAATCGGTTGAACCTTTCCTTCTCGTATATCAATCCGAATAATTTTGGTGACCGATCTCCATTGTGTCGTTGCAAATATGTACCGACCGTCTTGTGACGCAAAAGGCTCTCCAGGAAGTTGATTGAGAAAGAGACCAGGGAAATGGTCATCCTCTGGCAACTCGACAACTTCAATGATATCATCTCGGCTATCCATCACAGCACCATTATCTGCATTCCATTCAAGACTCGATAACCCCATTGTACCTCCATGCGTATCAAACCCTTTTCGATTGCTCAACCATACTAACTTTGATTCAACACCACCGGTCAGAAACCTTGGCGACCGAGCCAGTCGATCATTCGGTGTGAGACAGACGAAACCCTCCTCTTTATCATTGTCATTCACATTGTCATCATCATTCACATTGTCATTCACATCCTCCCTTTCCACCTCATCAGATGCCAATTTTTCCATGAGCATCTTGACGGAAGATTGATAGATCTCACAATGCCGCTGATAACAATAAATAGATCCAAGTCTCTTGGGCATATTGCCCCCCCCACCCGCATCCCAACTCGTGTACACTAAATAATTCCCGTCCGGACTGAACGACGCTTGACCCAGGGTAAACCCTCCCAATGTCGATTCCGAAAGAGAAGTTGGATCGCCATCACCTCCAGGCACATTCTCCACTTTACCAATGTTGCCAGTCTCGACGTGCACCACGTAAAGGTCCAAGAGACACGTTGAAACGTATTTTTCACCCCAATTCTCTCCTATCCCATACCCCAGCGTATTGGTCGCTCCAACATTGTCAATGGAGGAGGGTTCTTCTTCTGCCATCCGTGTACCCTTCTTGGCTCGATCTCGTCTCTTTTTCTCACTGTCGAAATAGGATGTGGTGCCGGGTGTCTTCCTCTCTGCGGAATAGACAATGGCAGTTTCCTCCTTGTTCCATTCGAGAGAACCAAACCATGATGTATCGAAGCAGATATCGCCATGTAAGGAAGGAGGGATGCTAATTTTACGAGCCAGCTTGGATCCCCCTTCAGTCCAAATTTCGATCATTTGTTCGTGGTCGCTTTTCAGGAAGATAGCAATTTTATTTCCGGAGGGTGATGGTTTCCTTGCTTTGATGGTAGGTGAGAGTTGTGTGGGAGGAAGGAGGATGGGTTGGATACTGCTGCTGCTGCTACTGCTGCTATCATTGATGTTAATGTTATTAGTAGATCCATTGTTGGGCTGCAAGACGACATGGTGGAGGAATTTCCTTCTCAGGTTGATATCAATATCTCGTGCCGATCTTTGGTAGGATAGGATGCCGTGATGGGACACGTGGGCATTAGAGATATCGACGGAGGCTGAGATGAAGGAATTATAGGTGGCCGCGTCTGAAGGATCGTTGGTATCTTTCATATGGATAGAGGTGGTGGTTGATGTTTTATTTGGACGATGAAAGGCCACAGGAAGGATTGTTGTACTGCTCCTGATGCTGGATGATGATGAACAAGATCGATCTTGATGATTTGGATGCAGAGGAGGTTTCGATTTTGATGGTAGGAAGAGAGGCGGTGAGTTACAATTGGAAATTGCAGCTGATGAGGGGGGAAGGAGCAGAGCACAAAATAGTAAATGAAGTGAATGTTTCATTGGATGGATGGCTGTTGTATTATTCCTATTTGTATCTTACATTTTGTATCTTATATCTTATATTTTGTATCTTGTGTTGTAAAATTAGAATCTGCATCAATCATCATGCGATGCGACATTCACATGCATCATGCGCACCATAAATCATTAGTACTCTTTTCCCTCCGACCAGTAGTACCACCCACCAGTGGATCTCAGTGGATGCTTCTATGGGGTATCATAACCTACACCGACCATATAATACTTCATTCGCAAATAGTGAATCTCATCATCGTGCATCATGAAATCTATGAAATCCATCCATAAATCCACTAAATCAAATTTGGATAATTATGAAATCTGATTTGTTTTAATAGAAACAAACAATCTCTCTTCCTTTCGATCTCATAAAACATTTTTATTCACAAGGCAACAACAATCGAAATCATGAACCTTAACCGTGTATTCACATTCTTGATGCTCGTCGCTGCTGCAAAAGATGCACAAGCACGTCGTCTCAAGAAAATCAAGGCTATGGTACGAATGCTTCCAAAGCTAAGAAATCTCCCAAAGCATCTCCCACAATTGTACCGAGTCTCTTACCATCTGGGGAACACTCTGTCTTCCCGTCAAAGAACCGAGTCTCTTACTATCGGATGAACCCAGCGTGCTTCTATTGGATAAACCCAGCGTGCTTCTATCGGATGAACCCAGCTTGCTTTCATCGGATGAACCCTCTGTCTTCCCGTCAAACAATCTCGTGCTATCTAGCGAATCGTCACTATCTCCAACCGTTGATTGCGACGTTACAAATTTCGTTGAACTTCAAGGTGCCATCAACGAGGATAAAATTAACGAGGGGAGTGGTGTCTCGTAGAGTGGAGGCGAAGATGGAGCAATTGGCATCAGACCCAGGCAATCCACCATGTGGATGGCCTTGTTGAGGCCTGGAAGGCCTCATCAGGAAAGGGTGCGCTGAAAGCCACACGATATCAGGAATTTAACAATGACGACGATGCTCGAGATCAAGTTAAATTACCACATTCCATCTATGCTCATTTCGGTTCTAGGATCAAGTGAAGTGCTAAACAGTGCACTTAGTCTCAAAAGTGAGTTTTTAAAGTAACTACTAAGTACACTACTACACACTACAATCTATTATGACAGAAGGAACTGACATGGGACATTCATTACTGCGTTGCATTACATTTGAAATTAGGAAACTAAATCGACAGGGATAGCTCCAACTCTGGCCATGTATTACAGGGATAACCTGCAGACTGCAGACCATTGACTGGTAGCTTGGTTGAACGCAGTTGAACGTCGAAATTGATGAGAGGTCCAGTATCCACTTTGGGAAGGGGGTCACAATTTGAAATTAGTTTTGGCCGCTCGCTCTTCTGAAGATGATGTAGAATAGAGTATTAATCCCGACCATAAAAAATAATATTACTACCCAGAATGGAAAAAAACGGACAAGACTGCTTTTGACCACAAAGTTGGAAATACCGTAACTATCAATCGTAAGTAGTGTTGATTCAAATTATTCTTCAGTAACGTTCATCTCATTTCTGTGCTATCAGTAAAAATTGCATAGTACAGCAACTGCTGCAATTTCCTTTTTATTCAAGAATCGCTCAACGGTGATAATACACAGCTTATAACACAAGCAGACATAAAGTAGTATCTAAATGCAGCTGATGGTCAAAGAGCTAAACATTAAGTTCCATCTTATAAAGCACTTTAAAGGAAGTCAAATTATCGTTTGAAGCTGCACACTCATCTTGAAGGTCTGGATGATCCTGTGGCGAGGATCCATACTACCAGCGAGGTGCAACTGAGTTTTCTTTGGAATAGTTGGAGTAACAGCAACAACAAGAATCACATTTGGTTCACAAGAACAGTTTTATTCGCCCCCTCCACCTCCACAAACACAACAGTTTTCGTTCGCTGTTAAATCAAAGTTTGCAAAGGCATCTCCATAAGTTTCGCAAAAAGAACTGTGCCTCGAGTACCAGGCACAATCAAAGGTATCACCATATGAGTCATACCAACCTTCCATGGTATCCAAGCATTCTGGCTCAGGCTGACAAGTGCAACATGCTAAATTTGCAGTGGTACCAAAATTTTCGTACATGTCACCATACACATCACAATAATTGTCTTGAGCGTACCAGTCACAATTGAATCTAGGTCCATCACGATCATACCAGTTGGGAGGATCGTCAGTGCATCCATTTGGTGCAATAGAACCAGAAATTAAAATTGAAGGAGTCAACGACACAATTGTAGAAGGGACTTGAGTTGGCAGCTTTGAGTTTGGGGCTAGGGTTAGCTTCTCGGAAGGGATTTGAGTTGGCAGCTTTGAGTCTGAGGGCATCGCATAAGGGACTTGAGTTGGCAGCTTTGAGTTTG
>Ga0136554_1000925_pt1 | contig 11499 bp, 7 predicted proteins | sample AntRauTorckE5431_FD_104637 | JGI IMG/M metagenome (GOLD analysis project Ga0136554, IMG submission 104637) | Saline lake microbial communities from Rauer Islands, Antarctica - Metagenome Torckler E5 #431 | ecosystem: Environmental > Aquatic > Non-marine Saline and Alkaline > Saline | place...
AGGTCTCTGTCTGCTGAAGTTTCGAGTCAAGTTATGGGTGTTCAGGAGAGAGTGATGCAGGCACTGTATTGCCTTTTCCGGTTCGTGAGAAATGATCAGGGCAGCTGCCTTGTTGTTGAGTTGGATGATACACATCATCAAGTGTTTTGTGTTGGTTCATTATATAACAATAAAAGAAGCTTTGGTCAAAGTTCTGTACGAATCAATGGAGGATTGCAGTTTTACTTTATTATTGTTCAAGTTGAAGCTGCAGTTGCAGTTCGCCAAACGGAGGCACCTTCCCCTATAGTAATATGAAATAGGTTATAGATCTACAACAAGCTTTTCCTTTTCCATTTTTTGACTTGTTACTCTCGTAGCTTTTTTGCAGCTGGTGTAGCTTCGCATGCACATCCACACAAAACCCAAAATAAACATACCACATACCACACAGAGTAATTACAATAGAGAACCGACAACAGGCACCGCACAGTTACCCGCAACTGCATAGTGCACATCATCCTGCTAGAATAAAAAAAATCAAACGCACCATACCGAGCGAATCCAACTATTTGCACGCGCCACGAAATCAGCTGCTAGTCAGATTAGCTATTAGACGAAGGTTGTACAATGGCAAGCGTTTCAATGAAGGAAATTCCACCAGCAACGCTGAAACTCATGTCAGAGATTGTATCCTACCCTGTTCTCCTAGAACATGAAGAGTCACTCACAAAAACAAATCAAGAATCCATCATGTACGATGTTTTATCTTGGATGATATATCTTTCCCAAATTGACGACATTCTCCTATCTTTTCAAGACGCGATCACTGCATCTTCACAGCAGAAGCGCAACAAAGGAAATTTCTCCACGACAACCATCGGAGGAAGATCGATTAATGTGCAGGAACTAGGAAAGTTTCATCATCTGCTCCATAACGCGCGAAACCTCGTCTCTGAACGAGCTCTTGCGCTCTTGCCAGGATCCTACAAACTATGGTATGACTACCTTTCGTTTCGCTCCAAAGTTTACATTCCGCCCACCTACTTGATTAGATCATCTGCACAATGCACTAGGTATAAATCCACTATATCGGCATATGAACGCTCTCTTGTTAGAATGAACAAATATCCTCGGATATGGCTGAGCTATATTTCATTTGTGATTCATAATGATCCATGTTGCAGTGTGACAAACATCAGACGTCTTTTCAATAGAGCGCTTTTGGCTCTTCCAGCGACACAACATGAATTGATTTGGAGCGAATATTTAACATTCATTCTCAACGAGGCACCTCCCAAGGGGTTATTCATTGTAAACGGAAAGGAGAAGGGACCAGTCTTGCTCTCTATTCAAAATGGGACGATGGAGCAACAGGACTGTCCTTGGGATATACCGCATGAGACTATTTTGAGAGTTTTACGACGTTATGCGCACTATTATAATCCTGCAGCAAGAGAACTACTGGCTAATGTTGCACTGGAGCATGGAAGGTATGGGGAAGCTGCATCAGTCTACTGCGAGGTTCTGAACGACACCGACTTTCTGAGTGCAAACGGCACAACAAGGCATGAACTCTGGATACAATTTACTGATGTATGCACGGAACATCCAGAAGAGACTCGGAATAGCGGTGTTGCATTTGAAGGGATTGTCAGGGGGGTGTTGAAACCGGAAGAAAATGGAGGACACAAATGGAAGGTATTTGATGAGACGAGGAGGGGTGATGAAGAGGGTGGAAAAGATGAATTGAACCGACAAGAAAAGATCAAGGAGCAACAGGCTCAACTCCAAGCTTCTTTGGGAGAATTAGAAGGAACGCTTTGGAATAAGCTGGCGCTTTATCACATTCGTAGCGGGGAATTTGAGCTTGCAAGGAGTATCTACGAAGAAGCAATGGAGAGCGTTTCCAGAGTCCGTGATTTCAGTTTAATTTTTGACGCGTATGTGAAGTTTGAGGAAAATGTGATTGAAGTCTTGATGGAAAGGATGAATGAAGAGGAAGAAGACAATGATGCGGAGACTGCAAATCATCAACATGAAGCTATCGACGACGAAGACTTGGACATTTTGTTGGGTAAAACAAGCGCAAAACCCTCTGCAGATGAGGACGAAGAGAATCTCAATGCTGATATTGAACTTGCTCTTGTCCGTGCAGAAAATCTCATGAATCGACGCCCTCTACTTCTAAACTATGTCTTACTTCAACAGAATCCTCAAAATATTGCAGAGTGGTTAAAACGGTCGGAGCTATATTTGAAGTCGAACCAGCCATCTCAGTCCATTGCATCTCTAGAGGAGGCAGTGAAGAAAGTTTCGTCATGGCAGGCTATGAATGGTTCTCCAGCAGACTTATACAAGGCTCTGGCTAGTCTCTATGAAAAGGAAATGACAGATATTAAAAAGGCGCGTTCTGTGTTCGAGCGCGTATGTGTTCCCAAACCAGAATATCGCTTTCGGGACGCTGACGACTTGGCCCAATGCTATGCTGAATGGGTTGAACTGGAGTTACGGGTGGAAAACTGGGATCAAGCATTATCCGTTGCTCGGAGATCTATTGCACGTCCTCCAAGCGGTACTGCCAAGGTTGTAAGAGGACTTGTACGCTCCATGCGACTCTGGAATTTGTTGTTGGATCTCGAAGAATCTCTTGGCACTTTGCAGACAACGAAAGATGCGTACAATAGGTTGCTGGAACTTAAGGTTGCAACACCAACGCAAGTCTTGAACTTTGCAAAGTATCTATCCGAGAAAAAATATTTTGAAGAAAGCTTTACAGCGTTTGAACGTGGTTTGGACATGTTTCCATTTCCTCATCCTGGCGGAAATGTATTGTGGAAAGAATATCTACAAGCATTTGAAGCAAGATACGAAGGAACTAAAATTCACAGAATGCGTGAGTTATTTGATAGATGCCTCGACTCTTGCCCGGCTGAATGTAGTTGTGAATTCTTTCTCGTGTATGGTAAATTTGAAGAGCAGTTTGGCCTCACAAAACGAGCATTGGGTGTGTACGAAAGGATGTGTACCATTGTTCCTGCGGAAGAGAAATATAGTGCTTATCAGCTTTATATTGCAAAAACTGTGAAATACATCGGCATTACTGCTACCCGAACGATTTATGAACGAGCAATTCCGGCGTTAGAGGATAAGCCAGCTGCCAAAATGTGTGTCATATATGCCAAAATGGAAGCTTCACTTCATGAAATTGATCGTGCTCGTGCTGCTTATACTTTTGGCGCTCAGCTTGCCGATCCTAGAACGAACCCTGAGTATTGGGGAGAATGGCACGAATTCGAAGTTGCGCATGGAAACGAGGAAACGTTCAGGGAAATGCTCCGCATTAAACGTGGGGTCCAAACTGCTTTTTCTACTGTAAACTACAACACTGCTGATACAGATATTTCCTCAAAGGCAGATGCGCCACTTTCACACGAAGATGCGATAGCCATGTTAGCTGCTCAAGAAGGCGAAGGCCTAGAAGGCATTGAGAATGAGAGAATAAGCGGATTCGTAAAAGCGAAGCGGCCTGCAGAGGTCAAGGATCTTGACGAGGTGGAGAGAAGGGCTGCAAAGTTGAGGAAGGTAACTGCTAGCTTAGTTGCTTCAACCCAGGCACGTGTGAATGATAATGATGAGGAAATTGATATTGATGATTAGCGGACTTGGTGATTGGATATGTCAGCTAATTATTACTTTGATGATTCTTCATTTTCTTTGCAGAAGCTTTTTCTTTCTTTAAGTTTTGAAATTGGCCAGGAAACACTGATGTCGAGTAGACGCAGTGCGGCTTCCTGCTGACACTATGAAGCGTCAAATAATGAGGATCATTAAACATATCCATTATTTGAAAGATCAAGACAGCCTATGTAATACTCGTTCACTCAGCCGATACTGGTATATGGAAGTACGAGTCGCAGTATCATTCGCTGTGATACTTGGTGGTCAATAACCTATATTTAATAAGCATTCTATTGCTTCGTACAGGTAGACTAATAGTAATATGCAGACTCCTCTTTTGACAATCTTCCTGAAGTTCTTTTTTAATTAAAATATCAAAAAGTCGACGTAAAAGGAGATTCGGTTAAACATGCCACAAATAAATGATTGCTCATAAAGGTTTTTTAGCTCTTCATTTTCTTCATAGGGGGCTCTGTTGATTCATCTTCAGTCACCTCATCGTCGTCATCGTCATCATCATCTGGACATTTCCCATCCAAAAGATCCTGGGACGTACCAGTTGTTGCAATACTTGACTCTTCGGCTTGAGAAGAAATTGTTATGTCCATCATGTCTTTCATGTTTTTATCTTTCTTTGCTTTTTCTTCTTTCGCTTTTCTTTTTTCTTCTTTGTAAATAACTTCATCTTCCTTTGCGTATCGTTCCCAATCCTCAGGCCTTTCCTCTTTTGCCAAAAGATGGTAAAATATTGGTCGAAGGTAAAAAATGAACGCACGGCCCTTTCCCTTTGGCTTTTCAGATTTTGGAACGCATTCTGGACGATCTTTGGTAGTAATGTCAGCAAATTTGAAGGTCACTTGACGAATACTGACCGCGGGATGCGCTTTAGAATATTCCTGAATAACTTGCATTCTTTTTCTGGTTCCGTCAGCTGTAATCCGCTTACAAAGATCTGGAAGCAGTTCTTCGGGCACTGCCATTTTCTTATTTCCAAGTGGATTACCCGGTGGTGAAATTTTCCTCTTGAAGACTGACGAGCCTTTGTCCTTCCCAGCTATAGGTTTGGCACTGAACGCATCACTTCCGCGCTTTCTTGGCCAGTATTGACGATTGCCATCCTTGCGATCTTTCTCTAAAGTCTTAGTACGCTTGGAACCATTTTTGACCCACTCGCGAAGCTTCAGGTCAAATTCCTTTATCTTCTCTTCTCTTACTACATGTCTCTTTGCACACAATGCCTGATCTGTACGGTCGATGCAACGCTGGCATTCACCACATTCAGGAACAGCAAGAACAGCTTGGTTTACGTATGCTTCCATATCAACACCATCCAGGTCGGTTAGAGTTCCATTCTCTGTGATATGCAGCCCTCCAGCTTTCAGAGTGATATTACTATAATTCACATATTGATCTCCTCTCATAATGCCTTTGTGAGTTGTCGCTTCGATATCTCTACAACCCCTAAGCTGAATCTCGATCTCCCTAAAACGCTCAATGACAACCTGGCGGTCTCGTAAACGTTCTTCCATACATGTTTTAACCTCGTCAGAGCTGAACTGAAACAGAGGTAGCACGGCACCTTTTAGCTCATCAGCAAATGCATTCGACTCCCACGAGTCCATCTCTTTAATCCCCTTAATAGCTTCTTCAGCAGCAGCTACTTGGGGAGGCTTGACTGTATTCATCCTTTTCTCTCGTGCTTCTAACTCTTTGACCATTTGTCGCATTCTATAAGCAACACGTTTGGTGATAGCGTCATTGCTCATACTCTGAGTAGGATGCTGGAAGAGTAAGGCGTCATCGTTGAGTATCGTCTCCCGGACCTCATCTAGATTTTCGGTTCCGAACTTATCCACTGCGCAAAGCAGAGCTCTATCTTGTTCAGACGCAAAATGCACTGTTCCCTTGTTTGCGAATGACATTTCTGTTCGTGGGTTGTCAAAGGTGCTTACAAACTGCTGGAGGAGCGTACGCTGGTGACGCTGTTTTGCGATTTTCTGAAAGAAGGCGACAAAAGAGGTTGGTAAGCTTGACAAAGATAACATCACACAAGATTCAGCGTCATAAGAGAAAACTTACTTCTTCTCCCTTTGTGATACTATTCAAAGCTCTTTCCCATTCTTCTTCCTTAAGCTCAGTAGCGCCATATGCCCAAAATGCTTGACTGTATGCATCGATACTCTCGACAGGAAGATCTATGTCGGCAGCGATACTTACAATGTCTGTGCGGCCAAATTTAGTGGCCGCTTTAACAAAATTAAAGTACTGACTTTTCGTCCAATTTTCAAAACCTTCTGCAAGAAGTTCTAGTTTCTCCTGTGCGAGCTCATCAGGTAACACAGACTGCTTGCTTTCATAATCCTCCCGCGGAGGCAACCCACCATTCTGCTTCAGAGTAGCAAAGGTCTGGAATTCAATCTTACTTATCTCTAGCAGACGATCCCTGTTGTAGAATTGATGATCTTCCATACGAGGCAATCGAAGTATCTTCGGAAGCTTGATTTTACGATTATTCACCACCATGGATTTTTTGGGCTCGACCACAGGATTATAGTTTGTCGGTGGTGCTCTTCTTTCTCTCTTACCGATTGAATCTGCGGCCATAAGCTTCAGTTGGTTGCGCAGTTCGCGGTCGCTATAATCTATACCCTCAAATGTTTGAGCGCTAATGCCTCCATCGAGACGGAAGTCAAGCAAATCACCCTTCTCGGCCTTAGTGATTTTGTCTAGAAGGTCTTTTGTCTTCGCCGCACCACGTTCCAAGATCACGTCAATATCTTCGTCAGTAATAGTACTTTCGTCTGATCGGAAGACAGTATCAGCGCCAAATCGGACTGCGGCCATGATCTCTTGCTTTGTAACTTTGTCTTTTTCCTTGAGGCGTCCTTGTTGAACGACCATTGCATCAAGCTTGAGTTTCTGCTGGGCACGTTCAACGATCTTTTCTTCCACAGTGTTCTCACTCACAAGGCGATACACACTCACAGGTTTTTTCTGACCTAACCGATGGCAGCGGTCCTGTGCTTGCAAATCCGCTTGAGGGTTCCAATCGGAATCATAAAGAATACAGATATCTGCAGTTTGGAGATTAATTCCTAGACCTCCAGCACGTGTTGATAGAATGAAACAGAATTTCTCGCTGTTTGGGGCATTGAAGTCATCAATCGAAGACTCTCGTATATTGTAGTCAGTGTTACCATCAATACGACAGTATTGATAGCCTCTCATAACCATGTAATCCTCGAGAATATCAAGAACACGAGTCATTTGAGTAAAGATTAGAACACGACTTCCTTTCTCCTTAAGTCTCTTGAGTAACTTGTCCACCATGAAAAGCTTTCCACAATTCTCGACGAGATGCTCCCCCAGCGGATCCATTTTTCTATCTTCAACTCCTTCAAAGAGATATGGATGACCACAGCATTTACGAAGTTGCATGACAATATTAAGAACTGCCGTGTGGTTTTTATTATTACTGGAAGTAATACTCTCAATATCACGAAGGAGTAGTTGTTTATACAATTGTTTCTGCATTTTACTCATTCCAACCATGATGAGTGTCTCGGTCTTGGGGGGAAGACCCTTCGCCACGTCTGCTTTTAGACGACGAAGCATGAATGGACGAAGAACTTTGTGAAGCTGAGCGATCATTTCTTTCTTAGCATCAGCATCATCAGTCTCGAGATCGAACCATTCATCGAATTGTTCAGAGGAGGAAAATATGTCCGGGAGGAGAAAGTTTAGTAGCGCCCAGAGTTCATGCAGATTATTTTGAAGGGGAGTTCCGGTCAAGAGTAGCCTATGCATAGTGCTAAAGTTACGAACGGTGTTACTAAACAACGATGTTTCGTTCTTTAATCGATGAGCCTCGTCAATAACCAAATACTAATAATGCATAGCAATGTGAGCTTTCTTTGCAATAGGAAAAGATAATAATGTGTTCATGTCACACATCAATCTCACTTACTTTCCACCCAAACTTCGATAGGGCTTGTTTCTCGGTATTACAGACTTCGTAAGTTGTGACACAGACATCCCAAGCCCTTGGATTATCCGAATTGTCATCGATCAATTCCCCGGTTTCAGGATCGATTACTTGCGTATCTGGTCTCTTTCCATCATGTGTAGCTGCTTCGTTTGTGAAATAATTATGAACCATGTCCGCCCTTTCTTCTTTTATGCCGTGAAATTTAATGACACGGAGGCATGGGCACCATCTCTTCAGCTCATTCATCCAGTTGGATAAGGTAGATTTTGGAACACAAATGAGATGTGGGCCTTGAATCTTTAGACATTCGTAGTGATACGCAAGGATACTGATACTTTGCAAGGTTTTACCTAACCCCATTTCCTACGATGAAGATATCAAGTGAGCACAAAGTTACACTATTTTCAGATGTGTTCCAATTCATCATTTCAGTACTTACATCTGCAAGAATTCCATTCAAACCCTTTTCCGCCAGGTGAATCATCCAATTCAATCCTTCCAACTGGTATGCTTTCATTTGACCAAACTTGATAGAATCAGGCTGTTTCGTTAGAAAGACATAATTCTCGTCAGCCTCGTCATCACCTTCTCCCTCAGGGACAGGTTCTTCCTTTTTCTTTTTCGATTTCGATTTCCCCACCGCCATTTCATCTTGGTCTCCCCGATGATGAGGAACATAGTCTCCACCCTTGGAATCATCCTTGGCACTTCCTTTTCCGCTCTTGAGTTTTCCGAAAATAGAACTTTGCTGGAGTAAATACTCCAACCTCTTCGCTTTCTTCTTTTGCTGATCCTTGTCCAACTTATTATGCCTCGCCTTCAGCTTATCCTCTTCCTCTTCCCGGATCCTCTGTCTTTCCCTCGCTTCAGCCTTTTTTTGCATCTTCACCCTCCTCCGTTCCGCCAATATTTCCGGATCAGTCTCAGCTTCTAGCCTATCTTTCCTTCTCTGTCTCTCATCTTCCGCCTGCTCCCTCCCCATGGCGATCTTCCTCCTTTCTCCTCTCATCCCGACCCCTTCCCCGTCCTTGGCAACAAGATTTTGTCTCCTCTTGTCTTGCTCCAAGGTGGCTTCCGCGTCAGCAATTGCTGATTCTTGCTGGAAGCGGGCACGATCATCGGCTTCCATTTGAAAAAACTCTTGTTTGTCGTCTTTGGAGAGTGCTTTCCATCGCGTGGAGAGTTCTTTCATGGCGTCTCCCATGGACAGTGAGAGTGCATTTTTAATTATGCCAAGGTTTTGGGCTTGGTAGAATCCGAATGCTGATTTAGTTTTGGAAATGGGTGCCATTATGGGATTATTGCCTGTTGTCTGTTTTCTGTATTCTATTGCGTCTGAAAAAAGGGGGAGACAAAAATGATGAGGACTGATCGATAGATTTTTGAATAATGGTACTATCAATTGGCAATACAGCGTACAGCTTCCACGGCACGAGAGGAGCCCGTAAGAAACCGTGGTGCTGCTCGAGAGGAGGAGTATGGTACCAAATCCAATCGATAATTGTTCTCAATATTCGAGGAAACTCCCCTTCAATCGATTGATCTATTATGGTATATTATACTATTATATAACATAACAATGCTCTCACTGTACTATTATACAATATAATAGCAAGTGCAGTAGGTAATCTTCCTAAGATTCGATTTTCTAGCTGCGGAACTCACCGTTTTCGACTCGATTCAGCTCAAGGCTTGGATCTACTTTCTATCGCAACTACTGATTGTGTACTAACTATGGTATATGGTATGATACCGGTATGTTGTTGTAGGAGGTGTGAGGTGTAATGTAGGAGGAATTACTGGGTGGTTGAGCTCAGTCAGCAGAGTTTGTTTGGCCTTTAAGTTTGGAGTAGATAATAGATAATAATGCACCAATCCGTATTATGGATTCCAAATTCTTGACATCAGCTAGCAAGAGTAAGTTAAAAGTACCTATTCCGAGGATTGAACCAAGGCCTTTGACGCTCCGCTCGTTGGATGGATGGGTCGGTCGTCATTCCCCATTCCCTCTTGTTGATACGAGAAAGGTTGACATTTTTATTTATCGTGTTGTTCCTACTACTGTTGTGGCGCGTGGCTTTTTCAATAATGAAGTTAGCGGGAAGATTTGTAGTATCATGACAGGTGGTGAGCTTTAAAAAGATACAAAATGTTCGTGGAAACGCAGGCAAAGGAGAAACAAAGATTTAGGTTGTTTCAAGTCTCAAGACGTGGGTAAATAATAAGTGATGCAATAATTTGTGGTTATATGATAATTGATAACTAAGACTGATATGATGCAATAGAAGAGGTAAAAAAATTTCAGCAAAGAGTTACAAACAATGCATTGTTCTCGATAGATACACAGTACTTTTCGTTCTATATGGAGTCCAGAGTATATTATAGTATTCATTAGAAAACTTGTGTGTCTGCATATGATGTGCGTATTCGTGTATCATTCCGTAACTGACTTGATAGAATTGATGAACGCTGCAAAAGGATGGCCCACATATATGGCACATAGTATTGTATTCATCTCATGCATGTCCTTGATAACATCATTGAGCTCATTACATTAGTTCAAATTATTCTGCTTCTTGAGGGTATGGAACTTATCAGGCTCGGCCTTTCCAAGAGGACTCGATCTTGCCCACTCTTGAATTCGTTCCACTACTCCATTCCCATCCTCCTTCCTCATGCTTTCCGGCACATCAGTCCTAAGGGTGATGATGTTGTAGATGTCAATCGTCTCAATATTCACAAAATCTTCAAATTGGTTCAGTTCATCTAAACTGAGCAAATGGACGTTCTCAATGGCCCACGTACCAAGCAATACATCTACTTCGAGCCTTTGGATTAATTGGAAATGAAGATGGATAAAATGAGATGTGCGAGTTTCGGAATTATGGTATGGTACGAATGGATGGATGCGTGACATAATATGACACGACACACGATATATACTCACCATCCCCTCTGTTTCGCCCTGTACACCAACCTCTTCTTCCTCACTTCGAGCTCAAGCTCCTGCAAGGTATAATCTCCCTCCTTCATATCAAGAGGAAGGGAAGCTTTGGGAATCTCTTCCAATTTTGGCATTCTCACATGCCTCGCTTGAATACTTTTGAACTTCGGTTCTGCAATGTTTGAAAGCATTGCTTCCCGCTTAAGGTGTTGGTCTTCTGTAGGATTAGCTGTTACTTGAGAGCGATGTTTCATTTCCCCGCTGTCACCGCGATAGGTTCGGATGAATTTCAATTGGAATGCAGAAGGTTTGCTTCTTGTGATTGATTGTAAGGAACGGATTGATTGACGGAGAGCCATTGTTAATTATTACTGAATATGGTTGCACTTGTGAAGGTTTATTTGATAAATTAGGTATTGTATGTGATACAATGTCTTTGTGATTTTTTGTATTTGCAAGAGTAACAGCACAACTTTAGGGTGATGCAAAAACTAGAGTGATGAGTGTTCTTTGAAAATGATGACGAGGAACAATAATAATTGATCGCAACAAGCTACAAGAAGCAATCGGCAATCGCAACAAAGTCTCGATGATGATGATGATGATGATGATGATTCAGATTTTCAGAATAAAGCTTTCCTCTTGTTCTTCCCCATTTTTATTTTATTTCTTCAAAATTCATCGCCAAATACTCACAAGAAGAGCGGAGAAACATGACAGATAGTCACAAAGCGCCTTATATCCACTTATGCATCGACCCCGGACCGGAAGGAGGGAACAAGGAACAAGGAAGTGAGTGACCACCTTACAAGACCTGAACCAGATAACTTACCATTCACTCTTCTGAATGTTTACAGAAACCCATTGCTCAACGTCCGTCCAATAACAAAACTTCTGCGCCATCAAC
>Ga0136554_1000926_pt1 | contig 11498 bp, 10 predicted proteins | sample AntRauTorckE5431_FD_104637 | JGI IMG/M metagenome (GOLD analysis project Ga0136554, IMG submission 104637) | Saline lake microbial communities from Rauer Islands, Antarctica - Metagenome Torckler E5 #431 | ecosystem: Environmental > Aquatic > Non-marine Saline and Alkaline > Saline | place...
AATTTATGCCTGAATCTGCCCCTGACCTAGGGCAGATTCCTAGGCGGGGAAGTCAAACACCCAAAAGAACTCTATAGACGTCCGGAATGAAATCACAAAGCCAGGCCTATTGCGAATTTATGCTGCTGGAAAATACAGAGCGCAGCGACATATTTTCTGTATGCAAAGCCTGAATCTGCCCCTGACCTAGGGCAGATTCCTAGGCGGGGAAGTCGAACAACCACAAATTGGCGGCTGCAGCCAACACGGATTCCTGGAAACGAACCATAGGACTTATTGCAAAGAAGGTAGTTAAAACACTGAACGTATCACATTAGGTAAAAGTTAGGTAAAAGACGTTGCTTAATCAAAATAATGTTGTACAATAAAGCTCACCCTAAAGGTACTCTTTAGGGCAAGTACTTCAAACAAAAGGTGTTGGCAAATGCAAGGAAAGCAAAAAGAAATTCCGTCCGAAGAAATCAAGCTAAACCAATCAGGTGTGTGTGTTGATTGCGTTTTTGAGAGAAGAGGGCACCGTATTGATCCCGCTCGTACCCTTGTTAAGGGCGTTCCACTTGTCGAATGTACGGTAAAGGGTTTAACCATGACCTCCCGCGTGGACTTAAATGACTCCACGGAGTGCGAATTCTATAAAGAGTTCAAAAAAAACCCAGTTTTGTAAGAAACTCTAAGATTGTTCTTCGGCAAAAAGCCAAAATAAAAAACCCTGCCGGCATCGTACAAGCGAGCCGGCTTTTTTAATAAGTAGGGTCCCAATGGTCTACTGCTGACTTACGTCGCTGGGTAAGACAGGGCCTGTCGGCGATTCCAGTATGAGGGAACGTCTGCATACCTAGAGGCACAACAGATAATCGCCATAAATCCTCTCAAACACCAAGTATATTTCCAAAACAGCGCTGATTACTCCTTTTAAAACTAAATACCGGCCAAATACCTTGCAATTTATCCTTCATCTGCTATAGTTTCGCCACTATGGTAATTCGAATGCGTCACACGCGGGCACACACCGCAAACCGCCGTTCACATCACGCTTTAAAAGCGCCGACTTTGGCGACTTGTAGCAACTGTGAGGCGAAACATCGACCACACCACATGTGTCAAGAATGTGGCTTTTATAAAGGACGTCTAGTAATCGACATGAAGGCCAAGAGCGAAGCTCGAGGAGCCCGAATGCAAACTAAAAAAGACGCAATTAAAGCAAATAAAACTGAAGCAGAGGCCGGAGCTGAACCCCAAGCTGCTGAAGCAGAAGCACTAGAAGCGCCAGACCTAAATAAAGTGGCTACGCCAAAATCAAAGGAGGTAGAGTCACCTGAACTGTCTAAAGCAAAAGGAGCAACACCAAGGAAAGGACAAGCATCATAATCCACACAAATTCCGCTTAGAGCGGTATTTTTGTCTGTCTTACTGGTAGACTGCTATCAGTAAAAGTTAAGTACATTCAGCATGGCAAATCGACATTTATCTCGCAGCATTGTTCTTCAATCACTCTTTGAGTGGGATTTGAACGCGCTTGAGAAAAAGGCAGTACACGAAGTCCTGGGACGAAACGTAGCCGAGTTTGCACCCAACAAAACGGATTTGCCGTTCATGGAAAAACTTTTGGATGGAGTTATGGCGAAACAGCCTAAGCTTGACCTTATTATTGAAAAAGCCGCCCCGGAGTGGCCGATAGACCGCATTTCTCCAGTAGATAGAAATATTTTACGACTCGGTCTATATGAATTATTGTTTGCTGACCGGACAGAAGTACCAGCGAAGGTTGCTATCAACGAAGCGATTGAATTAGCTAAGCAGTTTGGAGGGGATAATAGTAGCCGATTTATAAATGGTGTATTAGGTGCAGTTTACAAAGAAATCGGCGAGCCAGGAAAAGAAGAACAAGGTGCTCGTCGCAAAAAAGACGTACCGTTTGATGAGATGACAATCGAGCGCCTATCAGGTGCTGTGGTGTACTCAGAGCACGAGGGGCAGATGTACCTTGCACTCGTACACGACATATTCGGTCATTGGACACTCTCAAAGAGTAAAGTAAAAGAAGGGGAGACGGTAGAAGCAGGAGCTACCCGAGCACTGCTAGAAGAGGTCGGCCTACCGATTACCATCGAAGCTGAGTTGGGAAATAACGAATACATTGCTTCACAGCCAGAGAAAGGAAAAGTGCGTAAACAAGTACACTATTTCCTGGCTAATGCACCATACAACGACATCGAGCTTTTAAAACAAGGTGGTCTAGATGATGCAAAGTGGTTTAAAGTGGCAGAGATTCTCGACTTAAATTTCTACGAAGACATTCTCCCTATTGTCACAAAAGCGATTACTATGCTAGTTGGCAGAGGTTCGAAATAGTGATACTCTCAAAATAACGCACAAATATTCGTTTAAATCAGATTATGGAAGATACTGCAATTCAGGCGAGCCTTGCTAAACTCCAAGGAATTCTAAAAGTCACCTTCACTGATGTAGCAGTTCTCTTGTCTGCCGTGACTCATCGCTCATACCTGAACGAGCACCGAGAAGCTACCTGGGACCACAACGAACGTCTAGAATTTTTAGGCGACGCTGTTTTAGAATTAGTAGTTACGGACTTCTTGTACAAGAAGTATCCAGAAAAACCAGAAGGAGAACTGACTGCAGTCAGAGCAGCCCTGGTAAATACTGTTTCACTTGCTCTGGCTTCAGAGCAGCTCGGGGTCAACGATTATTTATTGATGTCAAAAGGGGAGTCTAAAGACATGGGGCGAGCGCGTCAGTACATTTTGGCGAATGTTTTTGAATCTTGCATTGGAGCCATCTACCTCGATCAGGGGTATGAAGTTGCGGCTGATTTTATTGGTCGTCAACTGTTTGCTAAGACTGATGAAATTGTCAAAAAACGACTCTGGCAAGACGCTAAAAGTCGTTTTCAAGAATTATCGCAAGAATACGCATCGGTTACTCCCCGCTATGAGACGCTTTCCCAAGAAGGGCCAGATCATGACCGTATTTTTACAGTCGGGGTATATTTAAAAAATGAATTGATAGCCGACGGAAAAGGGGCGGCCAAACAAGAAGCGGAGCAGGAAGCCGCCGAGCACGCCATTCAGGCCAAAGGTTGGGATAACGAAACATTCAACTGATTATATTTTAAGCTTCCAAAGCACGCGCATCTAGTTGATAGCGCGTGCTATACTTTTTACATGAAAAAGTTCCAATTTGGCTTTAGTCTCATCGAAGTAATGGTGGTGGTTTCTATTATTGGCATCTTGAGCGCCGTGTTGTATGTAAATTTTAGCCAAGGGTCAGAGTTGTCGCGAGATACGCAGCGTCAAGCTGATTTACGAATAGTGAGTAATGCCCTAGAGTTGTATAAGAATAAACGCGGTAGATATCCAGAAGGGTGTAACAGTGCTGGCACTTGGTCCGGCCATGCTCCAGACTACGATTGTTCCTCTGGAAATCAATATATAGTTGGTTTGGCTCCAGAGTTCATTCCGCGGCTCCCTCAAGACCCAAAGTTGAATGGAGATAACTCTGGCTATGCGTACCTCACCAACACTGAAGGTTCGGTGTACAAATTCATTGCGTACAGAACCGTAGAGTCAGAATTGGTGACCTATGACCATGAATTCAAAATCTGTGATGCGGACAACACCGAGAGCTTAGTGCCCTTGTGTAACTCGGTGCACGCAAATCCTTATAATAACAACCCACCTAGTCATTGCCAAAATACAGATGTTACATTCCAAACTTCATACGCCGTTTGGGCAGGATTTACTGTCCCTACAGTCGCCGTTACAAATTCTAACTACGACCAGTTTGTTGAAAGGTCAACTGAAGATATCGTGTGCGAGATTCCTTAATTTAAGAATACGACTGGTTCACTAAACCTTACTCAGATGAATAACGATAAAACAACTACATGAAGAAAAAATTACTTGGTTTTACTATGATTGAACTCATGGTGGTAATCACTATCATGAGTTTGTTGGCGGGGGTGGCGTACGTTAATTTCAGCGGGGCTCGCGCTGAGTCTCGCGACAAGGTCCGACAAAACACTTTGCTTGAAATGCAGTTGGCCCTAGAGCTTTACAAGTCACAGTACGAAGTCTACCCAGATTCAGGGTGCGGAGTTTCTGCTGGCTGGGTTGGTCCAGGACTACAAGGAACGTTGGGAGTTCAATGTGATGAGTATATAGATGGATTAGCGCCTGACTTCATTTCGGCTCTCCCGGTTGATTTGACTCAAAACGCAGTGGGTGACCACGGATACGCGTATCAAGTAACTCCTGATCGGAGTGCGTATAAGCTGATGTCGTACCAGACAGCGGAGGCTGATTTTGTGGATGATTATGACCACGACTTTTCACGTTGCCCCAACTCGGGTCCTAACTGTGGTAGCGTTCCAGATAAATACACATATGCCGTCTATTCTTTCCGAGCAGAAGATATGTAGCGAATTCACGACCCTGTGGGCATAAAACTTTTGTCACTGCTCCTGATGCTAGAATAACTATATGAAGAAAACACACTCTGGCTTTACTCTGATTGAACTTTTAGTGGTGATTAGTATCATTGGTGTGCTGTCAGCGATTGTCTTTACGAGCTTTGGGAGTGCTCGTGAAAACTCGCGTGACAAGATGCGGCAGTCTACCTTGAAAGAGTTAGCATTAGCTTTAGAGGTCTATAAATCTCAAAATGGAGTATATCCAGACCAGGGTTGTGATGATGGCTCAGGATGGGCGACTCCAGACACCTCTGGTTGTGAGAATGGGTATATAGCTGGAATGGTGCCTGATTTTATTTCTGAGCTGCCGACCGATCCAAACCAAGAGACTGAATCCAACCTGGGTTTTATGTATCGGGTGAGTTCAGCCGGAGATAGGTACAAAGCAATGACACAAGGCTCCGTCGAATCTAACCTAGTAAATGATTTTAATAACGAGTTTGCTCGCTGTCCAGTAGCTGTTTTTGGGGGTCCGTGTGCGAACGGGGCGCCAAAAAGAACCTACGCAGTTTACTCACTGGGAGCAGAGAACTGGTAGTTGTCGTAATCAGGTATGTATTTAAAAGAATTATCAATTCAAGGTTTTAAATCATTTGCTAAGAAAAGCGAGCTGGAGTTTTCCTCTTCTATTACCTCGATAGTGGGCCCCAATGGTTCTGGTAAAAGCAACATCGCTGAGTCATTTAGATTCGTTTTAGGAGAACAGTCAGTAAAATCGATGCGCGGGAAGAAAGGAGAAGATTTAATCTGGGGTGGTTCGGATAAGATTTCACGTGGAAATCGGGCTGGGGTAGAGGTCACCTTTGATAATACAAACAGAAATTTTGGTCTGGATTTTGACGAAGTCAAAATCCAGCGGGTGGTTCATCGAGACGGGCAAAACGAGTATAAGATAAATGGCTCGACAGTTCGTCTTAAAGATATTCACGAACTCTTAGCCGGCGCAAACATAGGCTCTTCAGGGCACCATATTATCTCTCAAGGTGAGGCTGACCGGGTGTTGGCCGCTGGTCCTAAAGAGCGTCGAGAAATGATTGAAGATGCGCTGGGTCTGAAAGTCTATCAACTAAAGAAACAAGAAACACAACGGAAGCTTGAAAAAACGCAAGAGAATATTTTGCAAGTTGAGTCGTTGCGTCGCGAAGCCGCTCCGCATTTAAAGTACTTAAAAAAACAAGTGGAAAAAGCCGAGCGTTCTTTAGAAGTGCAAGCACAGTTGAAACTCGCTTATGCAGAATACCTCAAGCGAGAAGATACATACCTAGCGTTTCATTTTGACCGCTTACAAGCAGAAAAGATTGCTCCTGAGACTGAGCTCCAGACTATTCAAAAGCAGTTGAATGAGCTTAAAGAGCTTCTGAGAGAAACGGACGATGATCAGAATCAAAACCAGAAGCTCCAAGCAGTACAGTCTGAATTAAGAACCTTATCCCAATTGCGACAGACCACTGAACGTGAAGTCAGTAGCGTTGAAGGACAAATGGGTTTTCTAAACAGACGACTCAGCACACCAGTGCCGGAAGTAGCTGTCGGGGGAGTGATAGCTCGAGCTGAGTTAGAAAAGTTGGTGGCTGAGATAGAGAGCGGAGCTGATAAAGCCCTGAGTAAGGGCGGGGAGTCTGGGCTTAAGCGAGCGCTGAATGACCTGTTAAATCAGCTTAAATCTTTCATACAAAGAGAACCTGTCAAAACGATAGACACCACTGAGGCGGACAAAGCAGAGTTAGAAGTTCTGGAAAAAACCTTTCACACCGCCCAAGCAGCAGTAGCTAAAGCGCTGGAAGGCGAAGAAAAAGCTCGGGCAATGGTGGCTGAACAAGAAACACAAAAACAACAAGGCACTCAACAGAATCGTGAGGCAGAGCGCGAAATGTTTACGTTGATAAATACCCAAAGAGAAACCGAACAAACTCTCTATCGTCTCTCCTCTGAACTCCAGGTTCTAGAAAGAGACAGGGTCGACTTCAAACAAGAACTCCAAGAAGCGGTCACTTTGATTGGCAGAAGTGCCAGTGATTACTACACTCACGCCTTACAGCTTGAGTCTGGCGAAGTGATCACTCAAGAACAGATGGTGCAAGAAGATAGGCAAGTCCAAAGAGAGCGTCGGAAAGAGCTTGAGAAGCTCAAAATTCGCCTAGAAGAGCTGGGAGTGGGAGCAACTGAAGACTTACTTAAAGAGTATAAAGAAGCGCAAGAACGGGATGAATTCTTAGCCGGAGAACTCGAAGACTTGTCTTTGTCGGTGCAGAATCTTCTGTCGCTAACAGAAGAAATGCAGGAGAAACTACAAGAGCAGTTTGCGGAGGGGATGGAGAAGATTTCCCAAGAATTTAATACCTTCTTCACCCTCATGTTTGGCGGCGGCTCGGCCGTACTACAGAGAGTGGCAATGAAAGTGCGTAAGAATGAAGATGATGAAAGTGAGGTCGAGTCAAAATCCGAAGAGGGAGTCGAGCTCAGCGTTCAACTACCAAACAAACGGGTGAAAGGACTGGAGATGCTTTCTGGAGGAGAACGAGCGCTAGCTTCTATTGCCCTCATTTTTGCGATGAGTCAGGTGAACCCTCCGCCGTTTATTATTCTCGATGAGACTGATGCTGCACTCGATGAAGCGAACAGTCGTCGCTACGGAGACATGATTGAAGCGTTGTCCAAGAAGTCACAATTGGTACTGATTACCCACAACCGCGAAACCATGAGTCGAGCCGGCATTCTCTACGGCATCACAATGGGTGGGGACGGAGTATCCAAGGTGCTCTCGGTGAAGTTTGAAGAAGCAGCAGCGGTGGCAAAGTAAAGTAGTTCACCTGGGCCACGAGGTGTGACTTATCCAGCGTGAAGCCATTTTGGCTCCACGTTTTTGGTATGATACAGGGATGGAAGGATCACCTAACAAAGAAACGCTTAAACAAGAAGCTGAAATTAAGCCACTGACTCCCGAACAGGAAGCCGATTTGCGAGCAGCTCTGGTCTCAATAGACTCTCCTCATACGCAAAAAAAAAGCCCGGAAGAATCTCAGGTAAGAGAATAGGAGCAACGGTCGGAGCCGCCGCTTTTGCGGGAATGCTTCATTATGGTATTGAGAGCAACGAGGGTGGTAACCAGGAAGACGGTGCCGATAGTAAGCGCTGGTATCACTCAGAGCAAACCGAAGATGCTTCGGGAACGGCTCGAGAGTCAATTGCGGATTTAGTCCGCCGGTTTTTACGAGAAGATACTGAATTGTCACAGCGGAATAGTGAAACTCAGTCAGCTGAGAGGTCTCCTCAAGGACACGAGCAGTTCAGTGCCGAAACGTCTGGCTACGAAGCTTTTTTAAAACTTCGTAAAGACGAGGTGCTTTTTTTAAATCAAAAAAATGAGCCAGTGGGCCAGCCGCAAAAATTTGAAAATTTTGTTGATGAGAAAAATAATTTTGTCGGTGATTATAAATATTCACCGGGTGATGAAGATGAGTCAGGAATCTTGTCTGATGTGCCGGTTAAAGAGTGGCGCGACTACGTAAGGAACAGGCTGCAAGTAGAATATCCAGACCAAGAAATTCATGATGATATGAATGTGATACGAGTGTTTCAGGCTGCGTATGAGTCAGGTGATGCCGAGTTGAAACAGAAAATTTCTAGTGGGGAAATCGTGAGCCAGGACCAGATTATCAGTTATCGGATTGCGCAAGATTTCCCCGGTGCGGATGGCTATGACCGGGTCGAGTATCTCCAAGAGCACGTTACCTTTCGCACTGAACTCGAAGCGGTGCCTGGTGTTCCGGGGGCAGAAAAAGAAGCTGTGCCAGAAGTGGTGCAAGAAGAGCTGCGTAGATTACTGCCTGGGCTTTTCGCTCAAGAATCAGGCTTTCAAGAAGACGTGGTAAATCCGCAGACTCATGCCACGGGCTCCGGACAATTTATGCCCGAGACGTGGAAGCGGTATACGGGAACCAACGAAGTCTCGACGGATTACGGGGACCAAGTAGCAGTGCTTGGACCGATGGTCTCGGACGTGTATGATCGAGTCTTGGATAAGATTGGTGTCGACGCCCTGCAAACGTTACGTTCACGCTTTGCCACGGAGGACGACTTTTTGACGAGTATTATCACACCAGCAGTAATCAGCGGTTTTCACACTGGACCAGACAGAATTGCCGAAGCTGCCAGACGCTATGTGCAGTCGGTGCAGCTAAACGACATGCCAGCCGGAAAAGATTTGTTTCTGGCAATTGCTACCTATGGAGCCGCCTCAAGTGAAGGTTTGCTCGATGGTTTTAAGACTGAGTCTCGTGAATATGTAACCAAAGTCTACGCCGCAGCCAACGTCTTGCAAGAGAAGTACTATCAATCAGACAATCAAGCAACGCTGCTTGCTCAAAACTAAAAAACCGACTGGCCCTTTGGGGCCAGTCGGTTTTTTGTGTGTAAGTGAGTTTCTATTACTGCGTGGTGATGAGTTCAAAGTCGAGCTGTCGTTCGTCTTTATCAGCCCGGACGAGTTTCACTCGTACCTCGTCACCCAGTCGGTAGACCTTACCGGTCTGCTTTCCTTTGATGCGATACTTGGTGGCTTCGTGTTCAAAGTAGTCACCCTTGATGGTAGCGAGTCGGACCATGCCTTCGGCCAGTGAATCTTGCTCTTGGACATAGATTCCCCAGTCAGTAACTCCCGTGATAATCCCATTGAATTCTTGACCCACTTTGTTGAGCATGTACTCAACAGACTTGAATTTAATTGAGTCGCGTTCGGCTGAGACAGCTTCCATTTCTCGCTGTGAAGACTGGACGGAAATCTGTTCGTAGCGAGCGGTTTCTTTTGGCCCGATTGTTTCTCCGTCTAAGTGCTGACGCAACATCCGGTGAGCCATCAGGTCGGGGTAGCGTCGAATCGGGGAAGTGAAGTGGGTGTAAAACTTAAAGGCTAACCCAAAGTGTCCAATATTCTTGGTGGAGTAGATAGCTTTGGACATAGAGCGAATACTGGCTGTTCGAATAAGGTTTGCTTCAGAGGAACCTTCTACGTCACTCATCAGTTTGTTCAGCGCTTTGGCCCCGACCATGCCTTGTTTGGTCTCAAACTCGTATCCCAGTGCATGCACAAATGTAGCGAGTTCTTCAATCTTGTCCGGGTTTGGTTCATCGTGGATTCGGTAGATAAAGGTTAGTTCTTTGTTTTGTGACTTCGCTTTCGTGTTGATGAACGTAGCTACTTCTCGGTTGGCTAAGAGCATGAAATCTTCAATCATCATCATGGTCTCAATGCGCTCTTTGAGAAAGGCTCGTATCGGGGTGCCGTTTTCATCAAGCTCAAATTTCACCTCTGGCTGCTCAAAGGCGATAGCCCCATTTGCTTGTCGTTTGCGTCGGAGCATTCGACCCAACTTCATCATGGTGTTTAATTCTTCAAGATACTCTCCTGCTTGGTCATCAAGAATAGTCTGAGCGTCTTCATAGCTAAAGCGCTTATCAGAGCGAATGATGGTTTGACCGTACCATTGGTTAACTACACCAGCGTCGGCATCAAGTTCGAACACCGCTGAGAAAGCCAGACGGTCTTCGTTCGGACGCAGGGAACAGAGGTCGTTAGAAAGTATTTCAGGCAGCATGGGAATTACCCGGTCTACCAGATAGACAGACGTTCCGCGCTCGACCGCTTCCACGTCGAGCGGTTCACCGGTCCGGACGTAGTGAGATACGTCAGCAATATGAATACCGACTTCAGTGTTTCCATTCTCTAGGGTTTGGATAGACAAAGCATCGTCAAAGTCTTTGGCATCGTGCGGGTCAATCGTCATAGTCATCACTCCGCGAAAGTCTTTGCGCTTCGGGTCAGCTATGGCATCAGCGAAGATCTGCTCTTTGTTTTCGTAGATTTCTTGCGCAGCGTTTTGTACAGACTCTGGGAAGTCTTTGGAGAATCCACCGGAGCGGATGATTGCTTGCATCTCAGTCTCGTGATCACCAGCGTGGCCGAGAGTTTCCGTTATTTTAGCCAGCGGGTCTGTGTTTGGCTCCTTCCAACTCGTAATCTCAACTACCACCTTCATGTCCAGGTCATTGCCAGTTGCTTCAGGGAGAACGGGGCGAATGTGAATACGGCTATTGTCAGGAGACAGAAACTTAATAGTTTGTCCGCCGACCATCTTTTCCTTTACTACTCCGATGAGTTCTCGGTGAATGGCTTTTACCACGCGCACCACTTTCCCTTCCTGGCGTTTACCAGCAATCACGTCTTTAAGCTCTACTTCCACAATGTCGCCATTGAGAGCAAAGCCTAAAGCGCCGCGTTCGACAATCACGTCTTCTTCAAAGGCTTCATTTTTAACAAACCCGGTTCCCTTACCTCGGACCATGATTGGTCCTTCTATAGTTTTATTCATGTGCAAATACTAGCACCAAATGAGCAAAGGCCCAAAGTACGGACTTGAACGAGTGTCTGAGTTCAACTCCCACCAAGTCAAGATTCTTGAAGTGAATGATACGTATTTGATTCAGAGGCTGCCTATTGACCTTTTTTTACAGTCTGGTATGCTGGCGCCACTATGTTAATGATGCGTTTACAACGAGTTGGCCGAAAAAATGATCCTGCGTACCGGATCGTCGTGACCGACAAACGAACAGGTGTGGGAAGCGACAAGCATGTCGATCGCCTTGGTTCGTATAACCCAAAGCTTAATCACATTCAATTGGATGCTGAAAAAGCCAAAGAGTGGTTGAGTAAAGGAGTTCAACCTTCTGATACTATGCACAACATTCTGGTTAGCCAAAAGGTGATTGATGCAAAGAAAATCAACGTTCTGCCACGAAAATCTCCGATTGTAGACGAAGCAGCTATCAAGAAAGCAGAAGAAGAGGCAGCCGCAAAAGCAGAAGCTGAAAAAAAAGCCGCAGAAGAAGCCAAAGCTGCCGAGGAAGCAAAAGTAGAAGAGACACCGACCGAAGATGATGTGAAAGTAGATGTGACGGCAGATGAAGACGATCCTACAGATCATTCTGAAACAGCAGTTGAAGATCCCAAAAA
>Ga0136554_1000928_pt1 | contig 11493 bp, 8 predicted proteins | sample AntRauTorckE5431_FD_104637 | JGI IMG/M metagenome (GOLD analysis project Ga0136554, IMG submission 104637) | Saline lake microbial communities from Rauer Islands, Antarctica - Metagenome Torckler E5 #431 | ecosystem: Environmental > Aquatic > Non-marine Saline and Alkaline > Saline | place...
GCGGCAGGCGGAGGGGGGGGTGGGGAGGGAAGGAGAGGGCCAACCACCCGCGCAGGGGGGGGGGGGGGGGGGGGGGGGGGGGTAGCAATTGGTGCATATCTGGAAAAGGCCCTCTCATCAGCCAAAAGGATTTTTGCTTACCTCTTGTCGAAACCCGTAAATCGGTAAATCTTTGATTTTTCTCGAAGGACCATGTGCTGGGTACTTCAAAGAGAGATTAGGAAACGCAGCAGGCTTCCGAATTTCTTGAATCCTTTCTGTTATGCAAGTATGCAAGTGGGCAATACAGGCATATATCCATAAATGCCGGCCAGTGTTCTGCATTGAGCTAAATGATCTGAAATAATTTCTGGGTTTATTGTTTTAGTTCGAGTTCGGAATTCGCAGGTTGATTTACAGTCATTGAAAGTTTGAAATGCGCATGTTGGCTCACATGTTGTGCACTGGAATAGGGTGCCCCCCTGTTTGAAGCACGCACTCCCCGTCGTTCGTGAATCTACGTAGGTAACAGACGAGACCCGCCAAGAACGTACCCAATATCATTCGCAAACCTTCGTCCCAGGGCCCTTCGTTATTCAGTATACTGAAGGGCCCTGGGACGTAACAAATATCTTCAGCGAGCTTACAGATGCGCATGGGTGTCTTCTCGGTTGAGTACTACCTCGCAAGCCACACCCTACTTTGGGCTGGCCACGTCGCATGCATTCCCAAAAGCCGGCTACCCAAAAGGCTCATGCTTTCGTGGGTACACGAGCCGAGGATAGCGGGTAGCGGGCGGTCAAGAGATGACTTATGGTAGATATCTAGAACGGCATTTGAAGTACTTTGGCCACGTGGGCGATGGCGGAAAAGCGATCACCTTTTCGGAATGGGCAACCCTGGCGCAGGACTGCGCTGACTGGCTCCTGGCTGAAGCTCGTCACGAAAGCGCCTTTCAACATTGGGAAACCGCAGCGGCTATCACCTTGGTGCGACACCAGAGTTACACCAAAGGAGAAGCGGAGGTTCCTGGCGCGGCGTGCCCAGGTGACTGAACAACGGCGTGCTCTCTTCAATGCTGAAACAGACGCAGAAACGACCTGAGTCTGGTTTCAAAACTATTTCATGAACAGTTTCCACTTAAAGGGGGGTGGAAGTATTATGCTTCCTTCCCTCTACTAGTACACTATCCTGGTCACGATTTTGACTTGCGCGCAACGCACACGCGTACGCTTCTACCCGCAGCATTGGCTTCTATGTCACTTGTGTTTGTGTTAGTTCGAGTTCGTAACTTGTAACTTAGGTTTATCGAAACCGGAAACCGAAGGACCCAGGGTCAGGGTAAGAATCCCCTTGGTTGGGGCGAGTTCGGCCTTAAGATCTAGAGCTCTATTCAGCCACAAGCGAGCTCTCGCTCTGTGGTCTTGGGTATAGTTGTGTCTTATGCGGCCTTTAAGGTTATAACTTGGTTATAAGCCCGAAGGCTGTGCTATTGCTACTGCCCTCCCCAATGCCATTCGAACGAAATTTTGATGTGTGCGTATGCAAAACACATGGATGCGGCCACGCCATTTTCGTAGTCTCAATCATTTCAAACTTCTCCTAGATAGTGCTTTGCTCGATTTCGGTCTGTTCGAGCCAACTTAGGCCTAAACGATAAAGTATTCGACAGAACCCATCAAAGCACTATATGCTACGACGAAAGCTTGGGCTACGTAAGGTTGCCTCAAGCATGGAACCACTCAACTTCTCTTACTTACCTAGCTGTCCGTGCGAATTGCCTGGCGGTCACCACCTTTGATGCGCGGAAGGGTTGATGTGGCCGCCCGAGCTTGATTTGCCACGCAAGTTGCTTGTTTTGCGGGCACCAGCAGCCGACACATGCCGAGGCTCGCTGCCGTGGTGTTGTGCAAAAAATAGTCTATTGTTTTGGATTTCCTTCGGGAGATCCTTGAAATTGTAGCCAGTGTGTTGCGACGTGGCAAGAGGTGCCATTAAAGAGGCGAATGTGACCCAGAGTAAAAAGGAATTGAAGCTATACATTGATTACTGAAGATCTTCCGACTAAAGCAATCTTGCACGGAATAATCAAGCGATTGCTTTAATGAAGGCCCTCAATATCAATTCACTCGGATGTATTTTAAGGCTTGCTAGTGATAAGTAGCCTGCGCGCTACACTTCTGCTAAGTACGGTTGAACGGCAGGACAGCAATAGGAACAAACTCTTTCTTGGCTCTCCCACCAGCTCGCAGCAGCTCATCTCATCAGCTTATTTTCAGAAGTTCTGCAACGGATCCTTAAAATTTTTTTCGTTGTCGTGTCGTCGTTCACTGCGTCGTGTGTTGTTCGGTCGTGTTGCGTCAAGACGTCAAGGAGACGTCGCGTTGTCGTTTTCATCGTCGCGTTTATTAGTTTGCTACCATTATAGGATAGCGCGCTAGCTTTTGCTCGGTTGCTCCTCTAAGCACCGCGCGCCTGCAATAGATAGCATGGACAATTCATTTCTTCCAGAGATTGCAGTGAATGCTTTCGCTCCATCGTCCGGGGTGCAACTCGAGGCACTGCCAGCAATAAAAGTCAATCCCAAGCAACGCAAGTCTAGGAAGGCACAGTCCCCAGCCGCGGCTGAGGCGATTCGTAAGCAGCGTTCGGCTTTACAGCGGCACAAGCAAAGGCCACAATTTTTCTTCTGGGAGCCACTTAAGAATGGCACCACTCGGGTACGAGCTACTTCATAGCCCCGACCAACACATATAGATTTTGTCGAAAGCTGCACTTGCTTCTCATCGACTGATGAAACTCTCAGCCATGTCTCAAGCCATGCGTGCCATATTTTGGTTTGCTTGCCTAACATGAGCCTTGTTGACAGGCCGCGACAGCCCCATCTCTGCCGGGTATCGTGCCAGATTTTGTGACGTCAAAAAACATCTCGTCACCGGCACACCGATTTCCAGGAGCTGAGCCTTTGACACGCCCTCCAGGAAGCGCACCCAAATTCGAAATCCAAAGTGCAGGTCGCCTTGGCTTTTCGAGTAGCGCTTCTAGCAGCAGTGCTAAGAAGACCAAAGGCAGTCGCGCTAGCCGCCCAGTGGATTGGAGTGAAGGGTGGTTCGAGGACGGCGCAGGCGTTGGTAGCTCCGACAACAATCCCGCCAACTCAGTTGAGAGAATGTCAAGCGGAGAGCGGTACGTTTTTTTTTTTTACTTTTGGTATCTGTTCAAATTATGCTATATTATCAAATGAATACTTATCTGCCATATCCTCCGCGTGTTACTCGTAGTAGGATCGGTGGAGGCTTGCCCTCGGGGCAGAAATCTCACCAGCAAGATTTCAGCAGTAATTCTGACGAGCAGCTCGTGCACGGGCGCGCAGGACGAATGAGCAATGGTTTTGTTGGTGCCGATGCTCAGGGTGGCGACCAACAAGGCACCGAAATCAAGGATAATGCACCGCAGTCTGAATTTGAGTCGCCGTTGCCGTCGAATAACACTGCTTCAAATCAGTCGTCAGACTTCAGTCCAGCGAATGCACACGAGCGTGATTCCTCCACGTTTGATGCTTCACGTCCACAACATGAACCTGATTCATCGGCGCTTTCCAAGTCAGCTGGCGGCTGTTCATTGGCGCATGATAACAGCATTCAGCAACCTTCCAAGCCTACATTGTTGACTCCATTAGAACGCAACTCGTCTCTGTCACTCGACGAAAATGCTTCTCAGCTGCCCAAGCATCAAGTTTTGCAGCCAATCGAGACAAGCCAGCCTAATCTTGACGTGCTCCCGTCGCCAGAAGCTCAAACTTCGATTCAGTCTGAAGGTAAAGTTTCACATTTTTCAGAGCGCAATGCTTTGCCGCAGGATGATAGCGGCGCGTTCCCACGAACAGATTCCGGAGATGTTAAGGATACTTTGCCTCTTGATAAGGATACCACTCTGCCGTTAGAAGCGAATGCTGCACTGTCATCCAGCAATAATGCCACACTGCTGGTAAATTCTGAGACTTCAAGAGCTCGAGAAGATTGTGTGTTGCAGCCATCGGAGAGCAGCTCGAAATCATATTCCGGAGGTGCTTTCTCCATGCCGTCGAATCCTGATAATCTCAAGCAGGCAGCTCTGCATCAATCAGACGCGAAGGGTACACCGGTGGCTGAATTCAGTGCCTCACAGCCGACGCCAGAGTCGAGTGCTTTGCCTCCTCTTGACTCTGCTGCTTCGCGATCGCCAGACGAAAGTATCTCACAGTCATCGGAACAGAAGTCTTTGCCTCTATCTGTGCCGAATGGTTTAGTCTCGATCGAAAACGGTCTCTCACCTGAAGCAGATGCTAATGCCCGGTCAAAGTCTGAAGTCGACATCTCGGCACCAACTAAGAGTGATAGTACTCTCCTTCTGTCATCTGCTGAATTCATTGGCTCACAACTATACGACGATAAGGCCTCGCCATCAATTGGAAGTGCCTCGTTGCAAGCGTCAAATTCCAACGCTCTGCAAGCATCTGAACCCCTTGATTCGCCACCTTCTGATTCAACGGGAGGGTCCAACGCTTTACCATCATCTGAGCGCCGTAGTTCGTCAATATATGAGCACGATAAAGCAGCAACTCTAGAACAAGAGATGTCGCCAACTACTGAGTACAATGCACCGGCACAGTCAAATCAAATGTCTGAACCTGGCGGATCGTCGTCGATGCAAGCGTCCATGCATGACTCTTCAGAGCTGTTGATGAAACTTGGCGATTCGACACTGCCAGAAACCAAACCTTTGTCATTGTCAGCAACCGACACGCCAATTTCTGTGCCATCCACAGGGCCTGATGATTTGGTGAAGTCCGAGCTAACTAGTGCTCTGGTGCCGTCGTCAACTCTCCCTACTTCTGCTGCTAGTACTATACCTCCTGATGCTGGAGTTGAGCCGTCTTCCGAACCCGGGGTGCCACAGGAGCCTGTTCGAGTAAACCCTGGGATTGAAGTGCCGGTAGATGTGTCAGAAGAGGACGCTGGCAGCGCATTGCAGCGCGAACTGAAAAAAGCACAGGTCTGTATCTTGAGAAATATCTGTAATTACTGTAGTTACCAATTTACTTCAAACTGGTCGTGATTGTTGGACTTTTGATGTTTTTTTTCTTTCTAAATCTAATATGAATTGTGTGATTCTCACACTCTTGTGCCATTCATTGTTTTCCGCTAACAACAAGATGGAGCGCGACCGTCGGCGCGAAGCTGCAAAAGAAGCAAGAGCTAGGAAGCGTAATCGAGCAATGGGCCGCATGACAGCGGCGAAAGCCTTGGCGGACGGTACTGCTGGCGGTGCTGCTGATTCAATCTCTGCCGGCGGTGACTCCGCGCAACCGTTGGATGCTTCTAATGTTACTGCCTCTCCTGGTCTTTCTGAGCCACTGCAGCCAAGTATTTTGTTTTCAGCTCCACCTCCAGTGAATACCGTTCCTTCAGCCGTCTCGAAATCATTAGAACCTACTCCACAAGCAGACGAAGCTCGTATGGACTCTTCATCGAGTAAATCTTCGGCTGTCGTTGAAAGCTCAGAGGGGATAAACCTGAACGCGTCTGAAATTGCTACGGCTGATGGTACCAAGGCCAGTTCTGAGCCCCGTGCTGCAGATTCTTCGTCAGTTAAGGCTTCTGAAGGCAGTCGTAGTCCGGAAGGGACAGAAAGAAAGGCGACTCACGGCGATGTGGCTGATGGCGCAGAGGGCAGGCTCGATTCTTTTATCGATACGTCGTTGGTTCAAGCTCCTGCAGAGAGTCAAGGTCCGGAAGGAGAGTTCCCTGCCAAGGCAACTGAGAGTGCTGCAGCCTATGGCACAAAAGTAAGTGTTGACGCCCGCATCGATTCTTCGTCAGTTGAAGCTTCTACTGAAAGTCAAGGCCTTAATGGAACAATGCCATTGGTGACTGAAGGCGGTGTAGCTCCTGGTACAGTTGACGTTGAGTCGACAGATGGTGCTGTGGTGCCAAGCTTAACGAGGAGTGCCAGCACCGTTGACCGTGCAGCGTTAGCAGCCGCCGCTGCGCTCGCCGCTTGGACTGCTGCTGAAGCTGCTGCCAATGCCACGCCGGGTGATGACGAGAATTTGATCGTCACCAAGATGAGGTCACGTTCATCCAGCAAGGGTTCGTTCAGGGAGCGCGAGGGATCAATGGCCAACGACTCGTTGGAACGCAAATCATCTGTCAAGTCAGGCTCAACTGGCGATGAAACGGGCAATGCCGTTGAGAACTCTTCTAGCAATATGAATGCTTCATCCTTGAGTGACAACGCTCTTATTGGTGACACCGAAAATTCTGCAGTAGTAGAGAGTGCATCAACCAGAGCAACATCTACGGTAGTTGAGACGTCAGATTCAACCAACGAGTCCACAGATCCGCTGGTCGAGAACCAAACAACTCTTGACAAGACCTCCACGTCTGCGATGGAAAAGGAAGCGGTGAACGGAAAGAGTGCCCTGCCGACGGCAATGGGAAATATGGTTGATTATAACGACGGGGCATCGGCAACTGCTGAAGATACAAATGTTAATTATAACACTGTAGCTACGGTAGCTGAGATTGTTGCCAATGACGAGAACAATTTTTCTGCTGCAGTTGTAGAAAGTACGAGTATGGTAACAGATGGCAGTGGGGCATCTTCAGCAGCAGTGGCAGGCTCTGTAACCCGAGATGACAACACGATTGAATCCAATGCGCCCCCACCTAGGCGAAGAACGCGAGGTGAACGAAAGGGACGAGAGCGCGGACAGGGGCGGCGCCGCGAGAAAGATGCGAGCACTGGAAGCTCTGACCAACCAACGGCAACACAAAACATGCTTGACACTCACAGCGGCTCATCTGCAGCCTTTGAGGTTACATCAACAACGAACCACGGTATCAGCTCACCTGCGACTGCTGGCGAAAGGACCACATACGATAAGTATGCATCTGCAACGGCTGAGAGCACCGTTGCGAATAGCATTGATTCTTCTGCCCAAGTAGCAGAAAGCACGAGCATGGTAACAGATGGCAGTGGTGCATCCTCAGCAGCGGTTGCAGGTTCCATGACTCAAGATGACAACACGATTGAATCTAGCGCGCCTCGTAAGCGACGATCACGAGAGCGAGTGCGACGAGGAGCGAGTGGGCAATCTCCTGATGTGCCAGCTGACCCTAGAAAGGTGAGAGAACGAGCGGGCGATGTTTCAAAACCTAGCAGACACAAACTCTGGCCCGCATAGCTCTCTTCGCTCATTACCTCCACCGTAAACTTGTTCATCTTCCTCGTCTTGATTGGGCTTTTGAAACGACTCTACCTGCTCCTTGTGTACTCCCTGTATTATTGACCTTCTAACAACAATCCTCTTGCATTTACCTAGCAGACGGAGAGAGAGATGGAACGCCGAGCAGCTAACGAAGCGAGTGTGGACGCGGGCATTGCCGCTGCGGAGCAAGCTGTGCAAAAGCAACGAGCTCTGAAGGAGGCAGCGCAAGAAGAAAAGCGCGTGAAATCTCCAGATGAAGAAGCCAAGGTGATCTTTTTGATTTATTGCATATGAACGATAATCAAGTGTAGCTGGTCATAGCCAAATTGAGGGATGATTCATCACTTTTCCTACGAACGCACCTGTTCTGGGTCTGTATCTGAACTGTATCATTGCATTTTCGGTGTTTGATACTTCAGGCGAGAGCTAAAGCCGAGCGAGCCGCGAAGCGAGCCGAAGCTAAGGCCAAAGCTGCCGCCGAGGTTGCCTCCAAAGACAGCGCCGCAGCGGAGAGCGCAGCAGCCGAGCAAGACTGGCGGCAAGAACGGCAGCGGCAGCGGTCGTGGCACTTGAGCAACGCGGGGTCTTCCTTCGATAGCTCTTACAGCCTCTCCCACGGCAATGCTTTCGAAGAGAGCATGAGCACCTCCCTGGACTCGGCTGGCGGCGGTGATGTGATCCTTGGTGGCAGCAAAGACAATTACGGTTTATTGGGCAATGTCAGTCAAGGTTTCGACGGCAATGCTGCTGTGAACAACAGTGACTCGGTGGCCTCTGACAACTCGCCGCCGGCGCTGACGCACGACGAGATGGTGAACTTCTTCTTCAACTCCTCGGCCGACACTAGTGGGAATACCTTTGCGTCAGTTCAGGTGTGTGCGCATGAACTGATTTTGTGGACCTTGAAGAATGGTTTATATTGCCTAATCCGATTTTGCCTTTGGCCTTGTGTTCATCCTCGCAAATTGCTCCTTTGTTTTTCCTTTAGCCCTCATTGCTTATGTTATGCTCTTTTAAATATGTTGCACTTGTCCAACCTGGCATATTTTGTAAAAAATCGTACGCATCTTTTATGTACCATTTCTCAGAAAGAGCAGAAGACGCGCGGCATGCGTGTGGACGGTTTCGGTGCGCCCATTGGCGGTCGCCCCACCATGAAGGTCGTGCGGAAAGCAGGGGGGGTCCGAGAGATCGTGCCGGTGTCGCCGGATGGTCGAGACGACTACCAGCCGACTTTCACCAATCGGTTTGAAAACCAAGGCAGGCCATAAATTACGCGCACGTGACCGACGCACAAAGGCCTTAGTTTTCGGGTTATCACTTTACATTCCCGAATTGTTCTTTTGGCGGGATACCGGTATATTTTTTTGAGATGCCTAATTATGCAAGGTCGTGCTGTTCTAGATTTAGACGTCGACATTAAGGCCATATAATAAGAGCCAGGTCCGAAAAACGAGGTTATTCCGAAATGCGAATGGGAATGGCAAATTGGGTTCCGAAACATAAAACATAAAACATAAACGAAATCCCGTAAGTCGCATCCGAGCTGCAGGGCTACACGCGCAGAGCAGAGAGCTTGCTAATGCATTAATACATATGATGATAAAAGCACTCGCGTGCTTCATTTGTGTTTGCGAACACCGGCACGTGTTTAGAGATCAGAGAAGCGTTTATTTGGTTTTCTTCTTTTCCTTGGCCTCTTCTTTCTTCATCTGCTCCTTCGCATCCTCCTCTAAGATTTGCGCTGCGGATTCAGACGCAAAAGTCCACAAAATTGCAATAATTTTGTAGCCCCAGAAGAATTGAAGTCCTCCTAATAGCACCGACACTGCAAAATAAAAAACGAGAAGGCACGCAATAGTATTCCAAAATATGAGGAACATTAAATGAATTCGCAAAGAGCGAAAACTAACATTATCAGGGGGTAGGAATCTTGTATTGAAAGTATCGATTTTGTCCAATCCATTTAAATTTACCGATAAGAGTGGCATAAAGGAGCAACGGCGCATGCGCAGTGCCATTTTCGAGTTGCACAATGAGAGCCCCCCAGTGACCGCGGAAATTCAGTGGGAAAATGACGCAGCGCACCACGAGGAAGGTCAACTGTGAACAGAATCGGAAAAATCGGGATGTGGTGCATGATCAATCGAATAAAAAGAGAAATAAAAAAAAGCGAAGAAAAAGAGAGAAAGTCAAGGGAAAAGGCATTCAAACAATTAAAGCATGGAGTATACAATCATAAGAATGTACGCAAGATGCAACCAAGCACATTTCATGCGTATCGACGGGCCGCAGAGCAAAATAGGAAACAAGCAAGATGCATACCGCAAAAGCAAACTTGGCGATATCGTTAATAGTGCGCAGAAAACTCGATTTTCCTGTAGATAATACGAAAGAAATCGTTTAAAGTTAAAGAAAATGTAGCATGAAGGAGAGAATACCTTCTTCATCACAAGAACTTTACAAAGGAAAAATAGGTAAGTTTTGACACCACCTAGATGCACGGGCATAATTCTCAGAGCGTCGTGAAGAATGAGCGGCACACTCGAGAGCTCCATCACACCGTAAAAAAGCACCTTAAGCATGCACAGCGAGAAACACACGAGTGAGAAAGAGAGATAAAAGCTCCATAAAAAGCTTGCCGTTTGTACCTTCAATCGTCACTAGCTACTAGTAGCGCAACTACAAGAAGCACATGTAGCAACCACTTCTCGTACTCTTCGCATAACATGAGCCAAAAAGTCAGCCTTGTATTCTCAGTTGTACTCTTTTCCCTCTTTTTCAATCAACCATGCCTCTCACCAAATCGTATTCCCCTGTAGGCTTATCTCCTCCGAACCCCAAACAGTGCGGGTAGATGGTGGCCACTAGAATGAACGCAGCGGCGACGTGGTGCGCGATCTGTGAGGTTTTAAAGGGGGGGGGCGAGAATGAATGAGGTGAAGACGGTGTTGATGAATAAAAAGTGACTCAAAGATTAGTAGTGACAACGTGTACCCGAAGATGAAACGGTAAAAAATGTAGAACTGATAGGTAGAAATGAAGACGAGGTATCTCATATTCAAAGACGATGCTCATTTTCGCACTTTTCTTCTTAATCCTCTCCTTTTCTCGCCGTGTATTTTATTTACCATGAGCACCGTGCGAATGTCTGCGATGGCTATCGTCATCACCAGCTCATAAATCTGATAGGCCAGAGCCATTTGACCAATCAGCAGACCGGGGCCATGCGTGATGTAGTGCCTTTCCGCTGCGTGCAGAGGTTCACCGTTGTAAGCCCGCTGATCGATGAGAGCTATTTCGTGGTGTAAAAACTGCATGCTACTGTTGTTGCTGTTGCTCCACCATTGCTGCGCTCCGAGGCCACTGAGAACGCACACCGCTGCGAGAGAGGCCACTGGAGAAGAATAAAAGGATTCAAAAGCGGGCAGAGAGAGGAGGAAAATGAGAAAGAAGAAAAGGGCGACCAAATGAGAAAAGAATAAAATACATAAGAAGTATACAAAAGCAGCTGACGTCAGTAAGAGGGGCATAACAATCTATCTTCTCCAGCTCATAAATAATTCCCACTTTTTTCCATTCTGATCGAAGCTCATAAATAACACTCACTTTACCTTGGTGAGCGAGCACGGGCGCCCATCGCCTCCGCTCTTCTTGCGGCGTCATGCTGCGAGTCAGCACGGAGCTTTCCACTATGAAGGGGGTGGGAGGCAAATCCTCCTTGTCGTCGTCGTCGTTATTAGTCATCGAGGAGGAAGAAGAAGAGGAAGAGGCACTTGCAGTGCTGGGCACATGTAAGGGTTTGGGCGCGACAATGTCGCATTCGGTCACCGAAGGGTTGTTGGTGTACCTGACGAGAGATAAGGAAATGTAATGGGAGGTTGGCGCGCGGAGAGACAAGAAAAAGGGATGTCGGTGAAGAAGAATAGGCAAGGGCAGAGAAAAAGAACTAAGCAGAAGAAGAAGAAGTATTGTAACAATGTGCATGTAACAAAAGCGCTTCACGTACTTGATGTGCACATCTTTTGGCGGCATGAAGGTTAAGTGGTAGGTGGTTTCAGCCTCCGTCTCAGAAGCATAATAGAGTACGCGAAAATTGCCCTCCAAATTCACGGAGCGCGCCAGCTTAGGGGTGGCCGCGAGCACGGAAAAGATGGGGTCTTTCAAGCCCTTGGCCTCTACAGGGGGGGTAGTAGCTCCAGGCGGCACCGGAAGGCCGCAGGGAGAGCCCAGCGTGGGCGCCGAGAGCACTGCGAGATGGA
>Ga0136554_1000929_pt1 | contig 11487 bp, 9 predicted proteins | sample AntRauTorckE5431_FD_104637 | JGI IMG/M metagenome (GOLD analysis project Ga0136554, IMG submission 104637) | Saline lake microbial communities from Rauer Islands, Antarctica - Metagenome Torckler E5 #431 | ecosystem: Environmental > Aquatic > Non-marine Saline and Alkaline > Saline | place...
GCATTTGCCTCACCCAACTCCATTCCTCCTTCCTCATCTTCCTCTCCTGGGCCTCCTTCAAAATCATCTCCGCCTGATGCGTCCACAATCGACACGTCGCCGTCGCCAATGCTAGAGAGCCCAGGAGAGCTGGGGCGGAAGGCACCCCTCACCAAACCTTGGTTGTTTGCACGATCGCCTCTTTGTAAATCAAATGCTTCGCTTGCGTCTTCGTCGCTACAATTGCTAGGCTCAAAGTATTCGTTTTCATGATTATCCCACTGCTGAACGCCACTCTCTTCATCGAACGCACCGTGGCCAGGGGCTCGAGTAGAAGGCGGCGGTGATGGCGGCGGCTGAAAGTGAATAGGCGAATCCATGGAAAGCACCTAACGGTCATCGGGAAAAGTCGGAAGAGATGAAGAGGGAGCGGGGGAGAAAAGAAGAATTAGTCAGAAATATGTGCACCAAGAAATTGGTTGGGACAAAATGGGCACCAGCTAGCTAGAGAGATGAGATTTCAATTTTCAGGAGGAAGTTGAATTACGCACCGCCATAGCTTCTTCGAATAGAATCGATGACGAAGCACCGCCGAAGGCGTTGGAGGTTGACCTATGGCATCAAGAGCACACCAACAGGAAGCACACTGAGCTATGAAACTGCGCGACAAAGCGCGGATCGGCATCACATGGCACAAAGAAAGTGAGCAAAACATAACATCTAGAGAGTGCCTCACGCAAGCGCGTCTAACTTGAAAGCGAAATACAAACCGTCGAGCCATTTTTGAATTTTGTTTGATGTTTGCCGGAGGTATTTGATCATGTTGATGGCTCGCGCTACCCTAATATGATACGTTGGCACACTTCATGTGAAGCAAGAATTCAGCGAAATCGATGTCATCCGACTTCTTCGCTGTGTGCTGTGTGCTCCGCGTGAGTGCTAGCCTTTCCGCAAGCGACCAACCAAGCAACAAGTTGTGCTTTGCCAAATGCCTAGCCGCGAAAAGAAAAAGCTGGGCGCATGGTTTCCTAAAGCTTCCGTGATCAAGGGCGCCGTCTATGACCCAGCTGAGGTGGGTGAATTCGCATGCTACTAACATGTAGTAGTATTCAACGTGTGATCAACAACTCACTCACTGGCCTCATGAATGCAGGCACTGCGTAGTGTCTACTACAAATGCATCTGCCCCTCTTTAGAAGCCTTTTTATCCTTGGGCATAACATTTTTATGCGCTACCATTCCATATGGCTAGCCGTGCACTCGCCATTTATGCCTTTCGAAATATGTCTCTTCTCGCCGGTGGAATGTCTAGAGTACTCTTCATCATGCCATCCTAGCGATTGAAGAAGCGTCGTTGTTTCTATTTCCTTCTTCTACTTTTGCTTTAAAGACAAGCAAGCTTCCTCGCGTTTACCCTAGCCTGCAGCCGAACTATCGAAGATAATCAGCCACGTGTTCACTCATGTTGCATTGTATCTTTTTCTTCATGACTAGGTGAAGGAGATCAGCATTTTGTTGTTTTACAAGTACGTCAGCCCGCAGTGGTCTGAATCACGGACGCTGGAAGTGAAAGCGTGGCTGGAGCAAGCGGGAGCGCGCTTGAACCTCGGGGGGCGGGTAAGTGAAGAGGCCATGTGGGTGAAACTATGATATTTGAAAAGGAAAAAGAGAGCAGGAAGAGGAAATAACAAAAAGCACTAGTAACGAATTGACTGTTGTTACACTTTTACCTGCTCACATGCTTCTGCTCAACAACCCATTTTTTAAAAGAGTATCACCACCAACCTCCTCCTCTCCCTTTTTTTTTGGGTGTCTTGTTCTAATATATATACTGCAACAGTTGCGAGTGGCGGCTGAAGGCCTCAACGCTACGGTCACAGGACCAACGGAAGCGGTAAATACATTAAAATTTGCACATGCCTAGATAAAGAGACAGTACGAAAGAAATGATATCTGTCAGATTTGTATTAAAGACATCTCGAAAGTATCGTTAATTTTACTACTAGTAATATGACAATAATACTTTCGTCACCCTGTACCTTTATCTCTTTCTCCACTACTGCGTGTAGGTGCGTACCTTTTCCTCGGAGCTCTTGAGCTTTGACCCTCGGCTGGCCGCAGACGGTGGCATTGATTTCAAGTACATCGATGCGATGCCGCTGGACCGGGCGTTCAAAGATTTGAAGGTAATTGCGCCATATGGAATAGAGCTGAGGGTGCGTGATGGCTTCTCATACTGTTATCATGTTCACACTACTATAGGAGCAAAGCATAAGAGCTTTGTTCTTCTGATTGCAGAGCGGTTGCAGTCCTTTTTCTCTCTCTTTGCATCTTCTTCTTCCTTTTCTCTAATTGTTACCCTCTAATTCCTTTTATCGTTCTTACCGTAATTCTTCTTTCCTTCTTCTCACATACACTACACTCCAGGTGCTGCCAGTGAAGGAATTGGTGTATTACGGCATCGACCAATCCCAGCACACTTTGGGCTTAGGTGGGACTCACTTGAGCCCGCAAGACTACCACCAAAAACTGGCGTCGAGCGGCGAGAACACCGTGGTAAAGGAGTTGTTTGGGGCTACAGTGATGAGTGTTGCATGCATTGTTAGTGGAGGAGACTCAACTACTGATAATGCTCAACATGTCTGATATCAGTTGTTTCGTTATTGCCGTCAGGTATCCATATTTCCTTGTTGTAAATATATTGTGTATAAACAAGCTTCTCTGCGTCTGTTCTGATTTAAGTTTTCTTAATATAATATCAATTTACACCAAAACAGGTAATTGACGTGCGAAATGCGTACGAGTCGGACATTGGTCGCTTCGACGGGCAGAAAACAGCGAATGGAGCCACGCTGCTTGATCCACAGGTGAGGAAGGGGGTGATGATGGTTAGGGTGTTGACCCAAAGGTTGACAGTTGATGCAAAATTATGTTGGTGTTTTTTGTGTGCTTAAATGCATGAAGCATTCAGTTGAGGGCTTTTCTTAAGGGTTTTGCATAAGTCGTTTTGTTGCACCCTTTTATTTCCTTTTCATAATTTTGTCATATGCAGATGCGCAAAAGCACGGACTTTCCTACTTGGCTCAGCCAACCTGAGGTGCGAAACACGATAGAATAAAAGAAACGAGAATTGTGTCTATCTTCCGTAGTAGAGGAAGGCTCATATAGGCACTTTTTCATCTTATTTCCTTTTTACTTTACTTTCTCTTTTCTAATTTTGAAAATCTCTGGGGTTGTATTACACGTCACATCACACTCACATCCCTCCTTGTCGTCTCATCACACATCCTCGCGCAGGTGCGCTCTCAGCTCAAGGGGAAAGAAGTACTCATGTACTGCACCGGGGGCGTGCGCTGTGAGCGAGCATCGGCACTGCTGCAGAGCGAAATCGGGAACGAGATCAACGGCTGCTTCCAGTTACAGGGCGGAGTCGAGAAATACTTGCAGGAGTTTCCCGACGGCGGCTTTTGGCGGGGCAAGAACTTCGTATTCGACAAACGCGAAGTGAGTCAACTGAAGAAGGACGGGAACATAAAGCGATAAAGCGGATGGGCGCAACTGTGCTTGCTTGTGTAGGAGCATGCGATTGTGCCTGTATATGTTCGTTTGATTCAATTCTGGTGTGCTTGTATGTTGTGCGTGCTCGTGTTTGTGTTATCGCTACGGTGATTGTGCACCTCTAACATTATATGCGTCTTCATCTATCCAATTCTGTCTGTTTTGCCTCGTTCCTTTTTTGTCTTACTTCCTCTTCCTTACTTTTGATCCTTGCCACATCACACATCTCAGGCATTTGGAGTAGGGGCACCTCAAGGAGTAGGCGGAGTGGTGAGCACAACATCGACAGCAGATGGCAGTGCTAGCAAAAAGAAGAAGAAGAAAAAGGCCAAACAGCAAGAGTACCCTTCTGAGGAGGGGGCTGACGAAGGAGGAGGCATCTTGGGCCATTGCTGTGTGTGTAATGTGGCGTGGGACCGGTACATTGGCAAAAAGAAATGCGGCACCTGCCAGGTGATTGAAACATGGTTGGTTGTTGTTATGGTATCATATTAGGTTCAGAAGTAGATACAAGAGTGAAGAGAGGGAAATTGCAGTATCATAAGAAGCTTTTAAAATGTTGGCATTTCTCTTGCTTGTCGTAGTCTTCATGACATTTATGACACCTTCTCCTTCTCCTTCTACATCTCCGTGTGTTTGTGCATGTAAACGAGCAGGTCCCAGTGCTGGTGTGTGCCAAGTGCTGTGAGCAGAAAGCCAAACTTGCAGACCCCCTCGCCACGCGCTGCCCTCTCTGTATCGCCCAAAAGGTTTGATCTCTCTCTTTCTTCCTTCTCTCTCTCTCGCTGCTCTCGCTGCTCTCCACGCGCACTACCACCCTCTTTTGCTGTCTCTGTAGTATTGAAGACCTATAATTCATGCTCACAACTCATTAGAAAGTTCACATCCGTATTTCTTTGTTGTGTTGTTTCATAATTCATGCAGGTGGTGGTGCCCGCCTCATTTGCCGCTAGTCATCACCAAGAAGGGGACGAAGGCAGGCCGCATCACCTCGGTAAAGTTGCCCCTACCCTGTGCACTTGGGGCGGCGGCTCCCAACATGCTTCCAAACAAAAGACTCTGCTCCAGCAGCAGCAGCAGCAGCAGCAGTGGCAGCCGCCGACACAGCAACAAGCGCAGCCACCAAGTTCACAAGGAAAAGGCAAAGGCAAGGGGAAAGGCAAAGGTGAAGGCAAAGGAAGCAAGAATGGTGTTAGCAGTGGCAATGGAAAAGGTAAAGGCAAAGGTGCTGGCAACAAAGAGGACTTTGCTGGAAGTAGGAATGGGTCTTCGTGGCATGTGTCACCAGCTCCGAATCTTTCCCCTTCGTCTTCGTCGTCTTCATCGTCGTCGTCGCAATTCGGAGACACAGCAACTACTGGTAGTGTGAGCTCATCTACCGAAAAAGCTCTGCCGACAGCCCCTACTGCTGCTGCTGCTGAGACAGCAAAGGTGTCAGGAAAGGACAAGGCCAGCAGCAGCATGCACTTAGGAAGCCAGAACACTGAAGAAGAAAATGCAAAAGCTTTACGGAAGAAGATGAAGAAAGAGAAAAAACGGAAGGCGTCTGAGGACGCAGCAGCAGCAACAGCAGCAACGGGGAAGGTTCAAGTAGCAGATGACCAGCCTGCTGCAAAGAGGATACAGAAGAAAAAGTCAACGGAAGAATAAGGGAATTGGCGAAATAGGAAATGGCACTTACAGTAGGGAGGTGGAGGCCCATTCGCATGCCATCTAGATGTTCTATTATGAAGCATGCGGAAATGCTGAGGCTTATCCTGCGCTATTCCCCGAGATCTGTGTACCGTATACCTCGTTCAAGGAAAAAGTAAAAAAGACCAAAGGGGGGGCTACTGAGTTTCGGGGGCAGTGATCACAGTGGCTGGTGGACTGAGGACGAAGGATTTCTGTGTACTTTAGCCCCGACGGACCCAAAATGTTGATTTTTCAATGGTCTCCGATTTCAATTTTTATTTACGCGATGGTTTCTGTGGACCACGGAAAGAGGAAAACAAGCCCAATTTCATCAGAAACGGCCAGGATAAGCACCCTATAGGGGCCATCAAAGATGAAAATTTCCTAGAGCTGCGGATTTAAAAATAATAGCTCTAATATAATAAACGTACACTGCAAAACGAAAATATCATGCTCAGATTCAAGGCAAGCTACGCCTTCGCTTCACGAGGAACGCGCCATAGCTCCCGAATGAGCCCCTGGCAAAAGAACTAAGCACGTCAGAAATTACCATAAAGACCGACTTGATATCGAGAAGGTGCATCGCTGCCGAAACGTCTAGCTAGGGAGAGCTAAGAAGGTTTTAGTCCACGTCGAAGCCCACACAATCGCACCAGCATGAGCATCGACGTCTTCGTACCAGCACACGGTAGGGATATTTCCATGTTCGAAGCCACAGTTGCAAACTATATAATGCAAGAAGCTGTTCTAGCGTTTTTTTTGGCACATTGAATACCATACCGTCCATGTGAGGTTTGGGAGCCTGGTGCTGTTGCTGAATTTTTGCACTTGGGAAGCCCACAGCATTAGTACCATAAATATGGTGAACTTGAAACGGAACGCCGTCAGATTTGAGTTCAAGATTTCCTGAACATATCGCTTTATATTCTTAGCTTTTCTGCTTCTGTTAATTCGCGCTTTCAATGCGGTGGCTAGCAGGAGCACGAAGAGCTAATGGATGGCACGGCTGTCACACCGTGCACGAGCGCAATAGCGATTAACGATGGACGACTTGCCAAACGCACTTACTTCCTTCACAGCAGCTCAAAGTAGGTGTCAATTTCTTGCTGCATGTACAGTTTGCAATTGCGAGGCTAGTTGCTATCTCGTTGGGCTCAGTGGTATGGCAGACGCCAACGCGCACTACGATTGCAAATCAACGCAGCGGTACCAACACAAGTGCAGATGCGAGAAAATATTCATCGTGTTAAAGTTCACGAATACCTAGCTTGAAGCTAGTGGCAACTAAAGTTGAGCTAAAGTTCTTCAAGCAGCATGGACTGCTATCTTCAATTTGTATTGCTGCAAACGCTGCTGTGACTAGTATGCGCACTGCTGGGTGTTGATGCAAATGCACGCCACAGCTCCTAATGAATCTACGAGGTAAGAGACGAACTCGGAGCTCTCATCGCCAAGAAGACAGTCGTGCTCTATATTCAAGCCATAAGTTAGCAGCACGCTTAAGCATGGTTGGCGTGCGTGGCGTAACGCTCTTGATTTGCGCCTGCGGGGTGTGGTTGTTGTAGTTTACGGCTCAGTGAGTTACGAGAGTCCGCTGCGCACTCGGCGCAGTGCCACAGCCACGGCTATCTTATATTACAATTCGACTAATTTCATGAATACAATCTTCGCGCCTCTTTTTTAAGAAGTAATTCTCGTTGGTGCTTCAGGCAAATGCCGATGCACGCGGCGACTAACACTAACATTAACAAAATAACAAGTAAAAAAGCACGTGGGTGTTCTTTGGATACGTTAAATCGCGGGGTGTGTTTTCTTTTAAACTCACCGCGAAATGAAATTGGTAAGACCGCTGGTGATTTGCATCTGCGACTTGGGAATGTGGACTCCGCTGGGTTTGGGTTTTGCATTGTCTAGGTTTTAAAAATTATTTTGTTTATATTGTTATATCTCATTTTCAGGAACCAAGTGGCTAAAAACAAAAGCAACAGGGGGGGCTAGATAGAGGTCTTAGCAGAAGAAAGTGGACGGACATAGCGAATTAGGCATATAGCACCTGCAGAGCACCGGGGCTGACCTTAGTCACCTCACTGTGAGAATTCTACCGCAAAAAGTGAGCGACAGCATTATTCCTGCAACACCGTGATCCCCACTTTCCAAGAGCGCACTGACACGCAATCGCTACAGCACGTAACTCATCATGTTCAGCAAGGTCCTTTGGCATCTTTTGTCTGTGCAAAGCGCTGAAGTCGCCGCCGCGATAGCACCAGCTGTGGGAGATGCCGCGGCTGCGACTGTGTATTGCCGCGGCGCCAGTGACATCAGCTGATACCTTGGACAGTACGAGGCCGCTCTGCAACATATGGTGGCGCTCCAATATCGAGTTTTCTTCTTGGTAATTAATGCACGAAATAAGAAAATCTAGCTCCGGGCAGCATGACTTTGGTAACTAGACTGCCAACGAGTTTGAGCCTTCGCCCCCTGGGCAGCGACAGCTAGTGTGCCTCGAGGCCAGTAAGTCCGTGCAGCCCTATTGTTCTTCCAATGATATGCAGTAATAATATCATAAAGTCATGATTCGACACATGAAGCTACGATGCTCGTCGTCGAATGGGCATCGCCACGGACCTCAAAGCGCTTGCTCCTTTCTTACGCCCGAGGGTAGCGTAGTAGCAGAAGGGGTCGGCTTGTCGGCTTCAGTGGCGATGAATGGCTCCAAGATCAAGTCACACAATGGCAAGCGATTGATCAAGCGAGTAAGGTGAGCTTGACCACTTGTATTCATGAGCCTCCACGCGACAAGTTTCAAATCAGAGCCTAAGGGGTGAAAAGGATAGAAGAGGGCCATAAGCAGAAAAATGACAAATGCACATAATCCGAAACAAAAACGAACACTAGAGCCACTTCTGAGTAGACAAATGCAAAGAATAAATGATTACCAAGACATTTCGGAGCCTGTCGGTCCTGGTTTCCGGAATCTTGGGGCTCTAGCGCGCGCTTTGTCGGCATCTAAGTGAACATTGAAAATCAGTTAACAACACAACCTTCATGTGTGAGCCCATGAAAACATATGACATGGACAGGAGGACCACCATAACCGGGAAGACTTATCTCCAAGGATGATGATGATTATAGATAACTCAAAGCATATTTCGCACCGGATTATTGCCTTGAAGGCACTGCCCCGCGACAGCTACTTATTACGGTTGGTTTAGTTTTTCGAACATAAATGAGAACAGAATTTCATGAGACTAACTTTCATCGATACATATCCCCCCTGTACCCAGAATCCGTCGGGGCTATGTACTTCCGGATTAGATGTATGGGGGCATCTGGACAAGAACTCGAAACAGTTATCTCCAATCATTAGTCTTAACTCTTAATTCTTAATCCAGATCCAGTTGAATCATGCGAATCGGCATTAGAAATTGAGCGAGAAGGCGTGGAGTGCACATAACACATAAAACGGCTGGCTTATTTCCACAAGAGGCATTAAGACAAACGGGAAGAGGAAGAAAAGAAACAGTTAGTATCGAGAAAGCCCCGAATTCTGCGCGTTAGTACGGCACCCTGGAGTCGGGTTGTCTCCGCCTCCTTTTGATTTGTCTTCCGCGCACCGGTGTCTGGGACGAAGACAGGAAAAGATCTCTGTTTCTGTTTTTGGATTTTTGTTGCGCCCTCTTGAATTTCTTACGACTTTGCTATGCAGTCGCATACTCTTGCTCAGCTGCTAGATGGTACCACTTCGCAACTTCTACATCACTTTGAGCCACACTACAGCCTTTCGAAAACGACCCTCCCCAAGCTGCACTGTGCACGTGCGTCACCTTCGACAGCTGCACTTTCATACCATCGCGCTGCTTCCTAGTCTCTTTTTGCCACAAGAGAACCGTTCGTATACAATACGTCCATGTAATGCTGAGCAGTCTTATCCCCTTGTTCAGCTGCCTTCTTGAACCAATACGTCGCTTCCGTGCAATTCTGTGAGATACCACGATTAGTCATATGTAAAATTCCCAGTCTACACTGCGCGCGTGCAAATCCTTGGTTTGCCGCTTTTTTGTACCATTTCACAGCCTCCTTATCGCTCTGCGTCACACCACGGCCCTGTTCATACATCGCTCCTATGAGGCTCTGTGCATCTCCATCCCCTTGGTCTGCTGACATTTTCAGATACCGCACCGCCTCCGCGTAATTACGTGAAACACCACGGCTAGTCATATAAAAAGATCCCAGTTTATACTGCGCGTCCGCATTTCCTTGATCAGCTGCTTTTTTGTACCAATTTGCAGCCTCCTCGTCGCTTTGCGCCACGCCGCGACCTTCTTCAAACATCGCTCCTATAATGCACTGTGACTCGGTGTTCCCTCCATTCGCTGCCATTTTGAAACATCGCGCTGCCTCCACGTCGCTCTGCACCACACCGAGGCCTTCTTTGTGCATAAAACCGAGGTCCCTATACGCGACCTCAATCCCTTGCTCAGCAGCCTCTTTATACCAGCGCGCTGCCGCCGCGTAATTCTGGGAAACACCGCAGCCGATTTGAAATAGGTATCCCAATTGTACCTGCGCATGTGGATCCCCTTGTTCAGCAGCCTTTTTGAACCACTTCGCAGCCTCCACATCGCTCTGTTCCACGCCCTGGCCACTCTCAAATGCGCTTGCCAAGAGAAATTGTGCCGCCGCATTTCCTTGGTCAGCTGCCTTCTTCCACCACCGCGCTGCCTCTGCATCGCTTTGTTCAACGCCACAGCCGGCCTCATACCGCGTTCCGAGCACACACTGAGCGTGTGCAAATCCTTGATCTGCGGCTTTTCTGTGCCACTTTACTGCCTCTACATCGCTTTGTGCCACGCCAAGACCTTCGTGAAACAGTTCGCCGAGCAAAGCCTGCGACCCCTGGTCACCCTGTTCAGCTGCTTTCTTAATCCATTTTGCTGCTTCCACGTAGCTCTGCTCAACGCCGCAGCCTTCTGCAAACAATCTCCCCAAGTTGCACTGAGCACCTGCATGGCCTTGATCTGCGGCCTTTTTTATCCACCACGCTGCCTTCACGTAACTTTGTACCACGCCGCGGCCCTTTTCGTACAGGAAGCCCATTTTGCATTGCGCGTTTGCATCTCCTAGATCAGCTGCCTTTTGACACCAACGTATCGCTTCTTCATCACTCTGCGCCACGCCGCGACCTTCTTCATACAAATATCCAAGATTAAGCTGCGCTTTTGCGTGCCCTTCTATAGCCGCGGCCCGCCAGCCATCGATTGCTGCATCTAATTTCTGTTGCGCCAATTGTGGAAGTGTGCACCAAGTTGCGTAGCCTCGCTCGACCAGAAATTGAACTAACACATAACTCCGAGTGGCCTCTTCGAAGACTTGCTCAAGTCCCGAAGAAAAAGGAACACGACACAATGGGCAAGTCTGATTTATTCCAAACTTTCGCAACTCTGCAACGCAGGCTTCATGAAACACGTGGGCACACTGTAGGGTAGTGGCCGATTCGTCACTGAGTGTATCGAGACATATGACGCACTCCTTTTCTGAGGCAGCTGCTGACTTCGTAGCAGTATTCTTCAAACCATCCTCAAATTTATGATGCTGCGCCATTCGATCAGCTTTGGCAATACAGTGTTGTTTGTGGTTGGATTTCCAGTGAGCTCGTTGGCAATCCTTGCTGCAGTACATGACTAGACCACACCGGGAGCATGCAGAAAGAATCGGAATCCTAGCACCATCTTCACGCACAAAACAATTGGCACAAGCGTTACCGTCGGGAGTCGTCTTCTTCTGGCTCATCTTCTTCTGAAATACAATTCAGTGATAGCAGCACTGTGAGGCTACGGACAGAAGAGAGGGGCATACAAGGGGAATGAAATTTAAAAGTCTGGAAGGTTCAAATTCAGCTGCCTCAAAACCTCACCCCTAAAGCATTCTTCTCGGACGACATAGAGCAAAGCAACGTTTAAACTTTACAACTATGTGATCTGAAAGGCAGTGAAAGGGCGCTTCTGAGCAACCGCGCGCGGGCCGCTAGGCGCACACGAGCACACAAGCTTCGAGAGAACTCAACTACTTCAAAACTTCAAAACCATCAGGGATCAGGGTTCAGGGTTTCAGATGAGAAGAGAGAGAGGAGCATGTGTGTGCTACCCAGTTAAAAAAATTGCCTTTACGGACGCCAGCCGTATATTTACGTTTTCTCCAACGGCCGTTTTCACCGTGACCGTCTTCTTACTTCTCATCCTGTTGGGCACGGTGCACATGGACTACGCGGACTTCAGC
>Ga0136554_1000930_pt1 | contig 11484 bp, 9 predicted proteins | sample AntRauTorckE5431_FD_104637 | JGI IMG/M metagenome (GOLD analysis project Ga0136554, IMG submission 104637) | Saline lake microbial communities from Rauer Islands, Antarctica - Metagenome Torckler E5 #431 | ecosystem: Environmental > Aquatic > Non-marine Saline and Alkaline > Saline | place...
AAATTAACAAATAATAGAGAAGGTTTACTTCTCTTCTTCATCTTTGGGGTGATATCCAGGAGCAATTTTAAAGTTGATGGCTTCCATACCAGCATACCCCATAAAGATCAATAATGTTGCAAATTGAGCTCCAACTCTCGCTCTCATCATTGTTTGTGATCTTGACGCATCACGATCATAAAATGATCTAATGCCAGATCCTAGGAAGTACGCCGTTGTCAGACAGCCTATTGGTATCAATGGCTGTTTTGAAAACTGTTGTGAAGAGAGGTAATGTGCAACGTGATTGAATGAGTAAGAACAAAATTGGTATATTATTATGATTTTATTCATTGCAGTTGATCGTATTCTCTAATCCAGGAACGAGACTTAGTGATGATTTGTTATTGCGTCCATCACTTACCTTACGATATAGTTTCTCGTCAAAGGTTTCAGGTCGAGAATATCTGGGGATGGATTGTTCGATTTGCTTTAGTTGCATTTCTTCCGCTGTCATTTGAGGTTTTTCTGATGCAGATTGTGCTTGCACTGATTGACTAGATCCCATATTTCGAATGCTTGTTAACAGATTTTATTGTATTGTTTCTATGAAATAATGTAAGTATATGACAGGAGGGATGCTGTTGGTTGTTGTTCGTTGGTTGTTGTTTGTTGTATGATGTATTGTATCTATGATGTGACACTACTCTTTCAATAGAAAGATAATTGCTACCAGCAGCACCACCGTCGTCACTACCTAACTTTTGTCTGCTTTTGTTGAGTCATTCTCCTCTGTATCGGGACGGGATATTAAATTAAAAAAGGAAAGGCCACCTCAAAGTTACAAGAACTCTATGCAGCAGCTTATCCCAGTGACTCCCCCCCCTCCCTCCTTCGGAAATGGAGGGAAATGAAGAAGATCGTACGCGCGGGCTACATAATAGTACATGCATTCGTACTTACGAACTTAAAACATAGGAGGCCCGCCCGGTGTGTTAAGCCGTATAAAAAGCCTATTTTTCGCTTTCTGCGTTTCATGTGAATTATTTAGCCAATGTGGAGGGAGAAAAGAGCGACTTTCTTGTGGAATGTCTCTCCCTCCCCTGTCCCGTATTGTACCGTACCGTATCGTACCTACTACCAGCTACTACCGTTGTGCAGCAGCATCTCCTCTCTATCATGGTTAAACAGCTACCATACGAACAGTGCCCATCATTGCAACATCAAAGCATACCATACAATAGCATCTTCTAATCAACTTGTAGATTCAGTACTTCCATACAATCAAATCATTCAGAGAAGACACATTATAATTGCTTCCCCCCCCTCAGAACACAAAAAAATCATCGCTTTCACTGACATTTTCTAGTATCAGCTGCTATTTATTCTCAACAGCTTTCTGTCTAAAATATCACAGTACTAGAAAAATCACTAGCACATTACAACATATAATTTTGAGAGATGAGTTCAGTAGCTGGAGCAAAAAAAGCAGTCCACGTGAAGGTAAGTCATTTCTATTTTGAAGGAAAGACGTGAGATATCACAGGCATTGTGAATTATGACCATTTGCTGTTTAGACTATTAGAGTTTGTCTACTGCAGGTCTTTTCCGGTCATCTACAGCTTGTTGTGACTCTTTCACACTAGATCCAAATTATCGTCCCTTTCGAATTAACCAACCTTTCTGTCATTGCTATATAGTGGGCAGGGAAAACAATTGCATTAGGCACATTCCCCGTCAATGATGCAGACGAGAAGTGCGCTAAGGCAAAGGCTCTCACTAGAGCCTGGCGCAGCACCATGAGGCCGAAGCCTACTAGAGAATGGGTGATGCTCGAGTTGGAACGCTTGAATGTTCGAGTTGTTAGCGGACGGTCTGCCAAGGACGACGAATACGCTGAAGACAGCGACCCAGCCAGCATGGGTATGTTGAATGCGCCCCATAATGCTGATCCAAACATGGTAGGAAGGAGGGGATCTATTACCGCCTCTCTATTAAATGCCGCAGATATTGCAAGGGGCAACGGAGCTGGACCAGAATGGCAAAACGGAGGCCAGAACAGAAGCCATTCATTCAAGCATGGTATGAACCAAGGAAGGAACTCTGTTCCTCTTCAAGGAGACCCAACCCGCGTTCAGGACGACAAGAAATCTGAACCGCCTCACAGACCTCTTGTAGGCGGAGGGTCTGCTGCAGCATACGAAGCCGCAAGAGCCGATCACTACCGTGAACTTGCCGAGAAAAAGAGCAAAGATCACAACCACAGCGGTGGTGAAATGGTCCGATCTAATGGAAGTGGTGCCATGTCCAATTTGGCGGGAAGCATGGGTAAAAATGGTGCCATTTCCAATGGCGGAGGAGGAGTACTTGGAGGACTGTCCATCAATGCTAACCAGCATTACGACATGCTCAAACTTCATCACATGAACCTCTTGAACGAAATCCAGGAGACTACCCTCATGATGAACATTTACCAACAACAACAACTTCAGCAGCAACAACAGCAGGAAGAGATGGAGATACAGCACATGCAGGATGATCAGTACAGCAATGACATGTCTGAGAAGCATGGAAACTACGGACATGTACGAAGGGACAGTTCAGCCAGTGGTGGGTCAGATGGACCTAACGAAATCCCGCAAAATCACGATGGAGAACCTGTACCAGCATCTTCTTCATCGTCCGGGTCAAAAGCCAATATGCCGAACCATCACAGGCCTAAAATCATGCCTTCGCACGATGACAATGATCGAGAGAACCAACTCGCCAAGATCAAAGAGGAGATCGAGGACAGAAAGAGAATGCTTGAAAAGCTTAGTGCAGGAAACGGTCCCGCATCCAAGAGGTCAAAAACATCTTAGCTAGCGTGATGCTAGCGTGATGCGTGATCGATTTTGTATTGGTCAATATCTTGGTTAGTTGGTTAGTGACTTTATTCGGTGATGAGTGGCCTTTAACCTCGACCGATTGAAGAAACAGCCGAACAGTGAATGCTTGCTCCATTCTGTATGAATTCATCAGTTTCATAAATTTCGAGATTTGAAATGATCTGCTCAACTCTCGCCCAAATAAAGTTTTAAAAACGTGACTGTTTCAATGATTTGTGAGCTACTTTTATTACCTGTTCATACAACCAAGTGTGTTGATAACTTCATCGTGCATGCAATGATCTTCCGCAAGACAACAAGATTTTTTGTTATCCTCCACAGGACTGTACACAATCATGCTACCACCGCTTCCATTTTACCTCTGTAACTTGGTAAAGTTAGGTAGTGCACCCCCTGAGACATTCTTACTCCTATGTAGAGAGTCGACTGAATGATACCACTCTTACATGTAACGTAGTGCATACATTCTACGTATTTGAAACCATTATCATCTTTCATGAAGAGGCGGAGCTGTGCAACATTTTCTTTATATATTTACATGTAACGTACGCGTGGTAAGTAAAGCACCTCATGATAGGTAATAGTTCTGCGAAAGCTAACTCCTTTTAAACTTCACAGATGCAGTACCAACAAGCGTGTGCCTTTTCGTTCCCCTATCCTCCAAACTTTTGGTCCACACAGTGCCCTCCTTGCAAAGCAAAAGATCATCGCCAATGCAGAGGATATCTTCATCGAGTGTAGGAACATTATCGTAAATATTTGTTTTCATGATTGATTTCTTTTCATTCGCCGCACATGCATTGCGAAAATGAATTGCCTTCTTGATAAAATTACTGGTCAACTCCATCTTCTCCAATTCCTCTACTTGAAGATCCTTGCACTCGCGAAATCTAGTATCATACTCCACCTTCTTCTCTTTGGCGATGCCCAACGTCTCCCTTGTAAATATGGGAAAATTAATATAGACCCCACCTGCAGGAAGGACAGCACCATTCCTTGAAACTTCTTGCGCTAATTCAAAACCGCAAACAATGGACCCTGCGGGCTTATCCTTCAACCAAACCATTTCCCAACATCCCTTAGCAAAATTAACATATTGCGTGCCCTCCATGCAAACAAATCGTCCTTCTGCATGAGTTTTTGTGGAGAGTGGGCCAGTGCTGGAAGTAGGAATTGGTCCATTCGATCCAGGAAGGAGTACGTGTTCATTCACAATTTGATCTGTCTGAAGTTCAAGGGTAAGATCTTGAACGCAGAGACGAGATTGCGACATCATTTGACTCTTGATATCTTTTGGAATGTCAAGGCCTATATTCAAGAGAATTCCAGAATGTGCTTCTGCAAATTTAGATAAGTTTGGATTCGCTTCGAAGCGGGAAGCAGGACCTCCAATGAATGCATTGCATGGTGCTACATGACTGGAGATGGCTATGGATGCGATGATGATGAGAACGGAAGCAGTGAAGAATTTCATTATGGATTAAGTTTCTCTCAAAGTGCGCAAAATGAATATTGGCAGTATGCTTCTTTGAAATTTATAGATGACTCAATCGGTGTCCGGTGTCTTGCGCTGTCAATTTGTTCTGATTGATTCTTAAAATTCTTACTTCTTACTGATGGCTTTGGTACCACATAACTAATAAATACTAGTAGGTACCTACCATACATCGTTCATGATGACGCCGAATTTATCTGCAGGTTACGAGTACCATTGATTTTTGTCAGAGGAGGGAACGACGAACGACGGTCAAAGAATAGTCCAAGACCATGTTGGATTTGGGGTGTCAATACTTCATAATTCATAATATCTTGTCCTTTTCGTACCCACAACAGTAGTAGTCCACAGTCCACAACAGTACATAGTACAACAGTAGAAGTAGTCAGAGATCACACGGCCTTCTACTCGTAGCTTGCTACAATTACCAATTACATACTAATAATACACCCAACTGGAATCAATTCTCAACCTAATAACAACGAAATGACCATACAAATAATTAAGCTTCAACCGACCAACGGGAAACAAAATCCTTTGAACCCACTCGGGAAAGAAACCAGAATCCACATCCACAATTCGCTCTCAAAAGCCATTGCCGACCCAGATATTACCTCCATAATCTTATTTGGTGGGTCAAACTTTAGCGCTGGGGCAGATATCACTGAATTTTCCGCCAAAAACCAAGATCCCAAAGAAGCCATTGATAGTTCAGGCGCAGTACCTTCCCTTACCGATCTGGGAAATCTCATTGAATCGTGTCGCAAACCGGTGCGTTCACTTTGATTCCATTGCCACGATGGTAGCATTCTCCTACCACTTGGGCAGTTTATTCTTGATTATTGTGAGCCTGTAGCAGTGAACACTCTTATGCTTCAGGTCATCCACCACCAAAATAGTAATCACCAATTTCATTTCAATTCATTTCCTCGTCATCACCACTCACTCTCTTGATCTCAATAAAATATGTCATTTAGATCGTTGGAGCAATCACCGGTGTTGCACTTGGTGGTGGGTGCGAACTATCCCTTGCTTGCCATTTCCGTGTCGCGCACGAGAAGGCGAGAATTGGTCTCCCGGAAGTTAAGATTGGTTTGATTCCAGGGGCAGGTGGAACGCAGCGTCTACCAAGAATTTGTAAAGATGTCGCTTGGGCTTTGGATGTAGTTACCAGTGGGAGAATGGTTGGGATGAAGGAAGCCAAAGCTAAGCGCGTCGTGGATGAAGTTGTGGAGGGAAGTTTTGAGGATGTTTTGGAAGTGGCAAAAAGATATGCAAAGTATGGAGAATTGATGAGGGATATGACTCACAGAAGGGCGTGCAATCAAAAAGTGATTGCAGATGATGATGCAGAGGGCATTAAACGGGCAAACATTATTTGCGAAAAGGTTGCTCAGAAACTGCCGACAAAGGAGCGCGGTGGGGAATCAGTTCATGCTGCACTTACTGCCATTCGTGCCTCTTTTGAAAAGAATGGATACAATGCTGGAATGGAAGTGGAGAGTGCATTGTTTTGGGATCTTTTATTGAATAGTTCCCAAGGAAGAGGATTACGACATGCATTCTTTGCAGAAAGAGCGGCTCAAAAGGGTAACACAAATTTGTTGAAGGGACCTGTTGCACAAGCATTTATGCAGAAGAAAGGAAATCCTCCTCTGGTAGGAGTGATCGGCGCTGGTACCATGGGAGCTGGCATTGCGATTGGATTTCTCCGTGCTGGTTGCAAAGTGATTCTTGTAGATGTGAATAAAGAAGGGCTGGAGCGCGGTGTCAAGACCATCAAGAAGATTTTTCAACAGGATGTTGCCAAGAAACGCATTCCATCAGTGCAATCAAAGCACATCTTATCCAACAATTTATCCTTTACTACGGATATGAAATCCGGCGACTTCTGCAATTGTCTAGTAGTGGTCGAAGCAGTATTTGAAAATCTCAAGATCAAGCAATCTATTTTTGCACAATTAGATCAAATCATCAAGAACCCCCATGCGTTATTACTCAGTAATACATCGACGATGAGCATTGACTTGATTGCCGGCGCTTTATCTCCAGAGAGGCGTCCATTTTGTGCCGGAATGCATTTCTTTTCACCTGCTCACATAATGAAACTTGTAGAGATTGTGGTGTCTTCCACAACTTCACCTGAAACCATTGCCCTTGTACAATACATTACATCAAAAAATTTACGCAAGGTGGGTGTCACTGTGGGTAATTGTCAAGGATTCGTTGGAAACCGTATGGTCAATCCATACTCTACAGAGGCAGTATATGTCTTGGAAGAGGGTGGCGCCAAGGTTCCAGAAGTGGATATGGCTCTTTACAACTTCGGAATGGCAATGGGGCCACTGAACATGGGGGATCTCGCAGGCAATGATATCGGATACTTGATTGCAAAATCGAAGGGTTTGGCAAAAGATCCAAAGACTGGAAAACCTGGTCCTAATCGAAAGCCTGGGATGCGTTATAGTGATCTTGGTGATGATCTCGTGACCAAGCTTGGTAGAGTAGGAATGAAAGCACAGAAAGGGTGGTATGATTATAATGTCAAAGTAGGCAAAGGGCGTACACCTATTCCTTCCAAAGAAGTCGATACTTTCGTTGCAGGGTATGTCAAAGGACCAGCTAAGAAATTCAGCCAACAAGAGGTCATTGAGAGGTGCTTATTTGGCCTAGTTAATGAAGGATTCAAAATATTGGAAGAAAACATAGCACAGAAACCCTCTGATATCGATGTCATTTATCTCTTTGGATATGGATGGCCAGCATATAGAGGAGGTCCAATGTATTGGATTGACAATGAAGTTGGACTCAGTCACTTTTTGAAGCGATTGGAAGAGATGCACAAGGCATTCCCAGGTAGTTCTCACTATGTTCCATCGAGGCTGTTAAAAAAATGCGTAGCACTTGGAGTCAGTTTAGAAGATTATTATTTGCAGGGTTTCAACAGGAAAAATAAGGCAAAGCTATAATAAAATAGGCATTCCACCATGCAATATGTGAAACTCATTTACTAAACACGCTGATTGTGAAAACAATATGAATATATCCGTGTCAGACAAATATCACATCTTAAAACCTATTGCAATTTGTTGCAACTTTCACTTGATCCTGAGCCACGCAAAGATTCCAAGCAGCAGTACGAGATAGAGGATTCTCACGCTGCAAAAAACGTGCGAGTTCATGATTATTTGAAAGAGGTATATTCAACCTTTAAAACGAAGGGAATCTAGGTAGAGATGTTGAAGTGTCTTATGGAGGACCAAATAATTGCAATTCAAAGAGATGATTAAAAAACAGTTTTGTTTTTTGTTGCTGTTTGTTGTCATGAATGAGTGACTTATTACGCGAACTTTGAGTGAGATAATTTTTGTCATAAGTAAAAGTGTCTTGATTTAGGCTATTAAAGAATATCTCTGATTTTGCGGAATGAATGAGGAATGAATGCACGCAGAGGTTGAAGGTAAACCGCCATCCGGTTAAAAACAACGCTACCACTATCAAACCGCCGCTACTAGCGCACTTGAATCACATACGGTACCGCCCGTACGAATCATTTCACCACTGAAAAGTTAAGATTGATTGTGTTCGCATCCCACATAGGTTTCTTAGCGGTTGATTTTTGGCACAAAAATAGAATTTCATCGCTAGAGGTAATGAGCCAAGATAGTAAGATGAATGAGGGCAATGCGACAACAGCCCCAGCTGCTACAGTAGTGCAGCCTTTGAATCAACAGCTAGCTGTTGCAGCCGCAGCACCAATATTGAGCCCGCCGCAATCAAATACAAAAATGCTAACTGATAGACAAAAGATAATGACTATTCTAGGACATCGACAGATGTTGCTTGAACGCGTGAAGCTTTGCCGAAATGCCACAGAAACTCGTATTGCCTTATATGACAAAGAAGGAACTTATTGTCCATCGAGTCTGGAATCAAAGCAAGATGGTGAAGAATTCTTTGCATCAAGAAAGCGCAAGTTTCCCAGTAAGGATGTAGAACTTCAGACCTTCGCGGAGTTGTCCAAATATGCGATAAACTATACTGTGAAAAAGGCTCCTATCAAATCGGCACCTCCTGCACCTCGCAACATTTCTTTGCGAACTGGATCAAGTGTTGGAAACAAAATGAAAGCAGCTGTTGCAACACTTAGAACAAACGTTGGATGGATATCGGACACAAGTTCCTCATCGAATTCACAGCCAGCAAATCGGAATGTCTTGCTACCACAAATGGCGCCTCCACCAGCAACGAATTCACAAATCAAGATGAAGAATGTGCCATGTATAGCACCAGCGAATGGTGCACCTTTACATCCACCTGGAAATGGTCAAAAGTGCGCAGCACCCTCTGCAGCAATTGATGTTGCTACTTCGATGGCAATGCCAGTTCCAAAGCCAAATGTTAAAAAGATAAGTTTAAGTTTACCTTCAGCAGGGAAGCAGCTGAAAAAAAAGAGCTTTCAATCTGGAAAAAAACGGAGTGGGAAAAGCGTTCGAAGCGGAAGTAGCATGTCTACATCTGAGGCACCTCCAATGGCGAATAAACCATTGCATTTATTGGGATCTAACGATACAAGCCAAGCTGGTCAACGAGAGCACAATGGGAATACACGAGTACTTTGTCCAGAAACTGATAGACTGAGAAAAAAGCGTAGTGCTTTGGTTCAAAAGTTGGATAATTTGATGAGGAGGGCTGATGCCGACACCACAACGAAAGAAGAATTATCGGAGCGTCAAATACCAAAAGCACAGTTTGATGATAATCCATACTCAAACGGGAAAAAGACTCCTTGGAAAAGTTTCGTGTCAGCAGATTCTGCACCGTGCTTGTTGCCAGGAAAGAAAAAAACACAATGGGATTATGTACTTGAGGAAATGCGATGGTTAGCGACGGACTATATAGAAGAAAATAAGTGGAAGAGATCGACAGCTCGAATTATTTCATCTGCTGTAATGACGCACCACACTGAAGCTGCCGCGAAAGCAAAGACTTCATCATCGAAGATATCCAAATCAACCCCATCCTCTGAAAGAAGTAAGTTTGATCAACCCGCAGAGGAGGTCTTAGTTGAAATCAAAAGTAGTCGATATGAAGAAAGTATGGAAGAAGACTCAGATCTGGATAGCTTGCCTGATGAGCTTATTTCTACTCTCGATTTCGTTGATCCTACAGTTGACGATATAAAGGCAACAAAATCATGTTCTTCAACTATCAATGAGATGGTTAAGACACATTGGAAGCTGTATGCTTCGGTCGAGGCAAAAGTTGGTCAGAATCATGGATATCGCAGATTACATCCGAATAAAAAAGTAGATGATTATAAAAAGAGCATCGAAGCTTCACGTGATAAGTCGACTGAAAAAGAGAATGGAACTTTTTCACAACTTCAACAACTGACTTTTAACGAGATCGAGGAGCGTTTGAATAAATGCAGGGAAAAAGCAATATCGATAAAGTCAAAAATGGCAGACAATTTTGATGATTTTCATGGTGATATTAGTGCCGCTTTGGAAGGTACCGAGCTGGAAATTCAAGAAAATCAGATGGAATCTTTGCAATTCACCGAGGCGCTGTGGGACGACGAGAATAAACCGCAGATAACGGGATCTGTTATATCGGGTCCAATTGGTTGTGGTAAAACATTTTCTACTGGCCTATTGATGTGGAGAAGAAAGGAAAAGGGACCACAGTTACTGCTTTGTCCTGCAGCAAGTTTGGTAAGTCAATTATCATTCTCACATATCTAACATTCATTCTATAATACTGACAATATTTCTATGCAGATGCGATGGCGTCATGAATTCAGGCATTTTGGAAACTTAAATGTGACCATTTTTGATGCAAACAAATGTTCTGGGAAAAAATTACGTGCAGAAATGGTTCCTGCTACCGTGATATTGTGCGATTTTGCTGGGGCTGCAAAACTATTATTTGCAATACGTAGAATTCAGGAATCATTTGCGACCATTATTGTCGACTCAAGATGTTCTTCATTTCCATTTTCATCGAGAAATGACAAGATTTCAACTGCTTCCAGTGCTAATTCAAAGAAAAGGAGACGAGGCGATGTTCAAAAAAAATCAAATATCGGTGAACTAGTAGCCAATGAGTTGTATTCTAGTGATTGGTGGAATCGTCTGATTGAAATTGCAATTAGGAAAGGAACGCGGTGTGCATTGGTAGAGACTTCTTGCGTGTCTGATCATTCTTCATTTCTCGATGAGAATGATGCATCATCAATTGAAGGAAAAGACAAACAAGATATTCTTGCTTCAAAAATCGCCTTCCTGTACCACAAACTCTTTCAATCAAAGCACAAGACAAATTGTAGACGTGCATTCTGGTGGGCGAAAAAATTATCTATTGCTCAAAAGAAGGAATCTGAAAACTCTAGGCAGAATGAATTTGACTATTCTCATGGAGCGAAAGGCATCCTTTTGCAATTAATCAACACCGTGTCGTTTTCTCAAGAACTAACGCCAGAAGAGGCTGCAGTTTTGTTGACAAATTATATTCCAAAATGGACAGTACAGATGTGCACTCTTTCGTCAACTCAGAGAAAGGCATATGATCAAGAATGTTTATTCGTCAGAGGAGCCTTCCAACATGAAGAAGGCACTCTTGATGGAGGCTTAAACTCTGCAAAGGCCCTTCTTCGTTTGCGGAGAGTGTGTTTTCATTCCGACATACATCAAATGATATCGCATAGAGACGTATTGTCGTTGTCTACCAATACCGTGACTAAGAGAAAAGCTGGAAGAAGTGCCTCCCAACCTAATATTGCGAAGGCGAAGTCGCTAATAGAGGGGTCTTCTAAGTTGCGGCAGTTGCTGTCAATATTGTGCAAGGACTGTGGATTCGTGGTTCCAGCGAAAAGCTACCTTCTTGGGACGAAGGCAACTAGGAGAGGAAGGAAGAGCTCAGCAGCTAAGAGAAAAAAAGTTTTGGTCTTGGCATCGCTTCCTGAAGTTCTGTTGCTTATATCAAGCTTTCTGAATGCCCTTGGAATTTCTCATGAACTCCTTACATCTCCACCTTCTCATACGCTGCCCAGTCGCATTGACGATATTTTATCAACCGATTATACTTTGTCTTGGATTCAATGCCAGCAGTCTCTCGCCA
>Ga0136554_1000931_pt1 | contig 11469 bp, 6 predicted proteins | sample AntRauTorckE5431_FD_104637 | JGI IMG/M metagenome (GOLD analysis project Ga0136554, IMG submission 104637) | Saline lake microbial communities from Rauer Islands, Antarctica - Metagenome Torckler E5 #431 | ecosystem: Environmental > Aquatic > Non-marine Saline and Alkaline > Saline | place...
GAACTACGACGAACATTTGTAGACGACAGTAAAAGCAAGAAGAGCAGCAGCCGCACCCCAAAGGTTCTCATTGCGCAGTACGATTTTGGGAACTTCAACAACTCCTACGCTGAGATCATTTCTATCACGAGCAAAGTAAATAAAGCCTATGCACACAAATACGAGCACGACTATCTCCTCGCTCGTGGGGTCTTCATCGAAGTCGGAGATCATCCTGAGTTTGCAAAAGGAAAGGTCGCAGCCGGGTCTACAAGTAACAAAGTTGGTATTCTTGAATATGCAATGCAGCATCCTGATAAAGATTGGGACTATGTTCTCATCATGGATTCAGATGCCATGATGTATGATTTTGAAAGAGATATAGCATTGATTTACAACATGACGCACGAAAGTCTAATCGCTCACAGAGTGTTGAAAGCTACTGGAATAAAGTCATTCAACATCAACGCGGGTGTGATTTTGTGGAATATCAAACATCAGCAAACGCAGCAGATTGTCAATTTGTGGGATGATGAGATTCATAAGGTCTTTCGAAAGAAGGTAGGTGAAGATCAGGAGGCTTTGCACAAAGTTTTACATCGCATCCCAGCTAAATTTCGACCGGTCAGAGCTATTCGTGGAGATTTTGAGTATTCGGAAGGGACAGTTGTGAAACACTTTATTCGTCCAGGTGGTAAGCAGCTTAGAAAAAAATGGGATGACTCAAAACTAAGTACTAGCAGCAGGGTGATGCACATCAGAAACACTGCAGAGGAAATTTGTAAAAAGTATGAGAAAGATTGCAATGGTGTAACAGCAGAGTAAAAGAATTCGTTTCTGCAATGGTAAAAATCAATACATTGCTCTCGTTTGCTGTGCGCTGAGTTCCAACAGGCATTCGTCGTTTTGTACCTGAGTGAGAAATAGACATAATAAATATCATTTAAAAAACAATACAATGCATTCGTTTGTTCGGTACCCATGTTTGTTCCAAGTTCCAACAATTACTTTTGTACCCGTGCGATACTAACTTTAGCATGGGTTCATATATCAAAAATTTCAGACATTTTTAATCTTGCACAGAGGCACTCGCGCGTTAATGAGGTTTTACTGAAGACCGCGAATTGCTAATTGCAAACTAAATAGCTTGACTGAAACGATTTAACAATCTGATCGAATATTTGCCTCCCCTTGTGGGACAACCCTTTTGTCTAGCAACCAGAACAGGAACAAGAACAACAAGAACAACAATAATAATACGAAGAACTGAAATGACATGGACCTGAACCAGATCCAATGCGTCTCATGTTCGAATCCCATTTCGATCCTTCGTTAAATTCTTCATTGTATCCTCCATGCGTTGGTTGCAAAACCCACAATCAATCAGAATCAATCTAATAATTGAAAGTAGACAGAACCTTGAGAATGTGCCGATATGGAAAAATTGAAGAAAATAACCCATTTAAATTACTCTCAAACACAAAGAAGTGATAATCTATATATTCGTTAGATAAGCGTTAAAATGACTCCTCTCCTCTTCCTCTCTCTTGTACAATTTTGTGTTTTAAAGATTTTGAAACTCTCTTCGCACTTTCGACTTTCCATGACCGTCAAAAAGGAGCATCGTACGATAGTTATCAGTTCAATACCTTGTCGTTATTTCCAATTAGAATCATTTAGGCTGTCACCTTACCTGACTCTGATTTGCATACTTTGTGGATTTGTTTTGTCTTGGAACGGAAGCCTGTAGCTTTTAATATTTCACGTTGGAGCAAAGATGATTACTCCCAATATTGCTAACAAAAAGGAAGAGGAAATAAACAAAAACGCTGAGTTTCTAGCTTCAAAAGCCCCTGTTGACGAAGATAAATCTTCAAAGCTAGATACGAACCAATCTGATCATGTAGATGTGAATGGACCATCGGCAAAGAAAACAGATGATGTAACCTCACAAGAAAGTAATGTCGAGAAAGGGCAACCTGATGATGATACCCCCATCATTAAAAGATCAGACAACTCAGATTCTGGGAGTAATTGTTATCGGGCTGAGGAAGTAGAATTGCTAGAGCAACATGAGCTAGCTATACGTCCAAGTAAAAGTAAGAATGAAAAGGCATTCACGTATAGCGATGGAAGTGGGAATAGATACAAAGAGACACTGAATCTCCTTTCAACTTTTCTTGAACACTATGTGTCTAAAGATCACCTTGATCAAGACTCATTCGATAGCATTATTGTTAGGATGAATAAGGCGGCCTTCCTGCGAAAGAGGAGAATTCAAATTATTGACAACAACAATATCGAAGAAGATAAAACAATTGATAATGAAGTTGGATATATTTGGCACGACAATGACTTGTACAATACGGGACAAAAAAATTATCTCCATTCGTTCATTAACGTAGTCGATGCCGATTTCTTTTATGAGATAGTTGATGCAGTGGAAGCTGCTACTAACATTCTTCTGGATGAAGATGCAATTAAGAATCTTCAACAAAGCCTAGCTATTCAGGACGATGGAAAGAAAAGGAAAAGGCTCAATCTGAAAGTTATCGTTGCAATGGAAGATGGGTTTATATCGCCCATTCTTGTAAAGGATAATAATTCTACTGAAAATTGTGCTTCTGTTTCTCCTAGTGAGGAAATAAACGAAGAGAAACGAAGACGTGTCACCAGAGGATCAGCTCGGAGTAGATTAAGTAAAGACAAGGAGGAGCATAGAAATTCCGGGGAACTAGGATTAGAAACACTTCTCAGCGCCATGATAGAATTAGAACAAGCTGCTGGAAGACCTATCGATTTGACAAAGAAAATCGTTCATCAGAGAAAACTAAGAAAGAGGAAGAAGAACCCAAAGTACATCGTTGATGCTTTGAGTGGCGATGAAATGCAGAGGCTCTTCGATGATGAAGGTAGAGAAGTTGCAAAGATAATTGTTGGAGGCAAGCTATTTGCTTCTCCAAAAAAAAGAGGACCAAAACGGAAAAAAATGTCTATCCACGAGGTAAGAGATGTTCGGTTCTTTGATATAGTTTCCAATGTCATAAGTATATTGACTGTTTCTTTCACATTTTTAGAGAGAAAATACAATTTCAAATGAGGAAGATGTTCCGTTTTCCTTGAGCTTACTTGATTGGCATGATCGCCTGCCCCTCAAAGCAAAAGGTCAAGTTAATAAACGCGTCTTACCTACAACGAAGTCTCGTGTAAAAGACCAGCATTTCGTATTTACAGAGGAAAGGATTAATGCGATTATCGCATCATGGGAAGCGCTTGATAATGCAAATGGCTTGTCTAACGAGGTTGTAACGTTGGAGCCACCAAGGGAATGCCATTCTGACGACACATATGGAAAATGGTGCAATGGTCTTTTGAATTGTTTACAAAGCAGCGCCCGGATTTTTGCACGACACGAATTTTTCTACAGTGATGTGGATAGGGCGTGGTTCGATGATAATCCATTTCACAGGGATCTGATTGCACATGAGATTGATATCAACACAAAACTGACCAGAGCAGAATGGAATGCGATCAGAAGAAAGATACGGACAAAGCCACGTAGGTTTTCGAGATTTTTCATCGACAAAGAATTTGATAAGCTCAACCATTATCGAACTGAAGTACGAAGAATTCAGCTAGAAATCCACAAAGGGAACAGACCGAAAGAATCTGAATTTTTGTTTCAAGGTAAGAACACCGTCGTGCTTCAAGCAATCCTAGCTCCCACCATCCTCAATATTTCCGCTGTTGAATTTCATCTAGTTTTGGCGCCAGCTCAAGTTGGGACCACAGTCACCGCCTACCACCACAAAGCCCATCTTCTACACCGTGGGACTGTGCTTGTTCATGACTACGCCACTGAAGCATATTTGATTCAATTTGAAAAGAAATCTCTTGGTTACGAGTGGTGCGCAGATTTTGAGATTGGTGAGATGAATGAGCCGTATTGAATGTATGCTTTATTACATCTCCATTTCCCTAGAAAACTAACTCTCTCGCTAAAATGATTCAAGCGAGCCATGGCCTTCCTGAGATTATATTCCCTCTAAAGTGTGCTGTGGCTAAACGGAAGTTATCTCTTGGGAGTTTGCCCACAGGGACAAATTACGGTCCATTAATTGGTAAGTCTTCTCATTTGCGCCAGTTGAGTTGTATCATTATCTATAATTAATAAATGATGTGTTTGTTCATGCGACTTATAGAATTCTACAATAAAGAGAGCCAAGGGTCAGGTGTGCCAATTGATATTTCAGTTGAAAACATAGCGCAGGTAAAAGAAGAGGTCGGCAGGGTTGTGAAGAAGATTGCCGAGCGTGAAGCCTTGGCACATTTCATGGCCATCATTGACATGACCCTCGAAAGAAAAGAATGTTTGTTGAAGACCATTGAACAATATGGACAGTTCTTTGAGATAGCTGTGTCTACCGGTGATGCAGCTGAGCCAACTAGCAATGTTGATGGAGACTGTCCCATATCCATGGAAGTCCCAAAGTTCAAAACGTACATACAATTCAAAGAACACCTTCGATGGCTTCGTACCAATTTAAAGATCACTGAAAAGTCGCTTCAAGCTGCTCTGGTGCAGTTGCAAGTTCTTTATGGCAAAGGTTACACTGGTTTCCCAATACCATCACCGCTTCGATCCGGAGAAGAAGTTCCTAAAGATAGTAACTCAGAGACCTTGAATGCAGCAAATGCTATCGACGACCTGACAATTGAACTTGGTGAAATTCTTGCGTCGCAACTCTGTCCAGCTTCACAAGAATCAAGAGACCGTCTAACAAATGAGTACCAATCCTGCATGATATCATCTGCTTGCAGCATGCTTCTCACTTCTGATCTTTTCGTGGAAAAAATTGAAAGGTGGCCGATGACGATCGCAAAAATGATAGATTCAACGTTTGACAGTCAATTGCAGAATCTTCGACCTGAACCCATTTCAAACTTACCGCAGGTTGCGCAAGAGGAAAATTGGGACCTTAGAATAGAGTCTTTTAAGAAACTGACGGAAGCAGTTGCTATGCTCTCTGATGAATTGGTAGCAAGGAATTGAGGTAGGTAGACGCGTGGTAGAGTGCAACATGATACATAATTAAAATATTATGATTTTAAACTTACGATGTATCGAGGACTAATAGTCACCAGCCCAAGGGCAAGGTTTCTATCTTGCCCATTTGAGCACATTGAGATGACCACTTATACTGTCAGCTGGATTGTAACAAGCATCACGACACCCAGGCATTCGTGTTCCTTCGGTCATCTCAAAGTATGAAGTTGACCGCAAGTAGCTGAAACATCAGAAGGACACCTATCCATAGAGTGCGAGAATTCACGTTATCAGGCTCATTCAATATTTCTAATCTGCCTTCTTTTGCTGTACATTTATGGATCAATTGAAAATAGGGTATCAAGAAAGAAATTGTCTCCGTCATGGTTGTGGTATCTAGTAGCTTCACTCCTGGTTAGGTATACACTCCACTTGAACGAATCGAAACTAATATATCGCCGTGAAAGGTAAAGAGTAGTCCTAGCTAGTAGTACTTCTTAAACAGAATTTAGAACGTAGGCTTATTCTACGTACTGTTTCACAAGGTGAAGAGAGAGTGAACAAATCCAAAACTATTGTAGACAGTAAATCCAAAATATGGCACGACCAACCGAGAGGACCAAGAAGTAGAAACACACGAGTTTCAGCTTTCTTGATTACAAAACATTCTTTATATTACAAACAACTTTTTCTAGGGTGGAATTTACTCTGTATTCATTTCCATACGATCATCGTCGCTCGAAGACTCTTGAGAGGTGTCAAAGGTTCTCATTACTTTCTTGAATTCCCTATACAGATGGATCAAGCTAATGATGCCATTATTGATTGTAATTTGGCTCTTGAAAGGTGAGATGTTATTGATTCGTGAAATACCTCGATCAGTAATACGCTCCTTTTCGCCTGGAAGAAACGACCGCAGTCGAGTGCTTGTAACTCCAGTGTAGGCTTCGCAAAGAAAATTAGACAACCTCAACAATAGCATAATTGCACTGGCTTCGGAGCAGAGCTCAGAAAATTGAATTATATCAATTTTCTCAATGCTATTTGCGTCGGTAGGATTTGAGGTCAGTGACACTTTTTCAAGATGGTCCACGTCCGCCAAATCGGCATCGTTGGTTGATAGACCGAAAGAGCTTAGGAAAGTGTTCATTCTGGCAAAGATCTCACTTCCATCCAAGCTGGCAATTGAATTGATCCTGTTCACGATATAGAGTACATCTCCCAAGTGATTGTATGGGAGGTAGGCAATCACCTCTGACATGAAGGAAAGCATAGGCACCCTATCGACAGGCGAGAGTACAAGATCTTTACCAACAAAGTTGTTCAACAAAGATTTGATAACGCGGATACTGTGGGCTCGGCTGGTGCGGATAGAGTCCTTGAATGTTTGACCAAAGATACACTCGATTTGGTCCTTTTCGTGGAGATTCTTGCTCGTCAATACAGCTGTAATACCAGTTGAACACTTCGCATTGTTACTGTCTTTATTCATTTTTTGTTGAAAGCGGAAACACTTTTTGATGCCGTCAGAGAGAAGCTGACGAATCATGTTAGGTCGTTTTTCTGTTTCTTCCATCAACATTTTCAGAGCAGTTACTCGACTTTGTGACTGGTTCAGATCTCCAAGAAGGCCAAAAAGCACCGGAACTAGTGCCATTGGATTAAGAAGACCTTGTCTTCTCAAAGTTTCGAGGAGCAAAATAGCATGCAGTCTGACCTTTGCGTCCATGCTAGCTGTCATCTGGTACAGACGCGGAGAGTGTTGAATGCAAACGGACCCAATTAAAGATGCATCTCCATCTTGGTCACCAGAAATCTTTTCGGAGGTGGAAATTTTGGAATTGGACTCCATTTGTCTCTTTGCTTCGCCACTTTCTACTCTCTTTTCTTCAATGACTAAAATCTCCCGCCAGCATTGCAACGATTCCAGCTGGAGTGCAGGATGAGCATTGTCGGACATAATCTCTTGTAGAACTCCCTCTTGCTCAAATGCAAGCATTACCCTAGGATGGGCAGAAAATATTCCAGACATAGCTCTTAATGCCTTACATTTGGTGTCTGTATCCAATTTCTCCAGATACTGCTTGAACAGAACAAATGACGATGTCGGAAGGTTTTCCCAGGTGAGATCAGACGGCGAAACAGCAACAAAGGCAGCTATTTCTCCATTGAGCAAAAGAGTACTTTCGTCATTGTGGAAGCGGCAAACGTGACCTAAAACTGACAGTGCCCTATGTACATTGCTTCTCTCCTTAGCATTCTTCATTTTTGAAAAATCGTCAGTAACGTCTTTCATCTTGACTAGATGGGAATAGAAAGTCTTTGCAAGTTTGACAAGGGCCTTTGCCAATGGATTGCTTCTGCTGCTTTCGGTATGTGTCGCTAGCTTTGCGAGGCATTCGACTGCCGCTCCAGTGGATCCCATACCAAACCTATAAGTTATATTCACAACATCTCTGGGCAGATCACCCCGTCCAAGTCTCTGTAAATCACTATTGTCAAGGCTACTAGAAACGTGACTTAATATTTTGCACACGTGAGAGACGATAAAAGACTCCCACTTCATAGGGACACCATTATCTGCTTTCAGGTAGTGTAAAATTGTATCGTAGTGATTTCTCATGAGGGGAGGCGAGGCTTCTGCAAATACATCCAAGGTAGCAAGGACAGAAACTAATTGCAAACCAGCCTGATCAGCTGTTAAGTCGTCACGATGTTCCTCAAAAATCACGAGTTCCTCAATAAGACTAGCCACTATGCTAGCACAGTATTGCAGCAGCCCATCACTATTAGTTCCCTGAATAATCATTTCTTGAACAAGATTGATAAGATGCCTAGAAGACGGGGAAAGAGCAACAACTTCCAGCATTTGCTTCGCAGTATTTCCAGCATTTGTGATACATCTAGTACCCTTAAGTGGCGTGACAACGGCCAAATTCGCTGATTTTGTTCGATAAGCCTTAGATTCTGGAAACCAAAGAATCCGAAAGGTTTCGTGTACCAAATCACGAACACCATCATCTCCCTTTCTATCAGATGCTTGGCTCAAAAGCTTGGTAAAGACCGCTACATGACCAGGATACGAAGGATTCCCTAAAATTAGCTCCCGGAAAATCTTGATGACTCGTTTCCTCTGTTTAAATGTAAAGAAAATTGTATCAATCAAATTGCTCGATACAGAAATCGAAAGAAAGAAGGAAAGTACTTACCACACTAATTCCACTATCATCGAGTCTTGATAGGAGAGGAGAATGGAAAGAGTTTGCAAGCTCAGGAGTTTGAAGTACAAAGGTACCAACTAACGAAACTGCTGCCTCGCGCACAGAAATAGCTTCGTCGTTGAATCGCTTAGCAACAGCCTCACGAATTCTTCGTTGGGACATCAAGGACGCATCAACCTGGACAATTTGAGAAAGAGCCTTGACTGCAAGTTTCCGTAGAGACACAATGTTATCATCTCCCATCAACGCAATAATTACACCGAGAAGCTGCGGGAACGAGGAAACTAATTGAGATTTGGCTGAATTCAAGGTTAGCATGAGTTTGGCATTTCCTTCTTCAGAGAGATATTCACAGTGTTGATTATGACAAGAAGCGCCAGTAATCGTCCCACTTCCGTCATTTTTACAATTCCACAAGTCCAAGAAGTGAGCACACATAATTTCAGTCTTTGACGAAAGCAGACCATCATTGCCTCCATTGCTTCTGTCAATATCCTTCAAGAACTTGGCAAGATGAAACTGCCCGGAAAGAGAGGAGAAGCTCGAAAGAGTAAGAGTCTCTTGATGAGATAGAAAGTTCAATAGCAGAACTCGCATGATGTGAACTTTGTCTCCATTAGAGAGCTCTCCAATACTTTGATCCAGAGTAGAACCCTCACGACTATATTTTGTAGAGAAGATTTTCATCTGGTCCAGAACCATGAGCTGCATTGTGCATTCGTCACACACCCAAACATCTGGAAGATTATCCTTGGCAATTCCAACACAGCTGCCATGAAACCAACAGTGACAACGATCACAGTCCAACATGAACGTGTCTGTCAATGTGGTTCGTCCACAGAAGCATCGATTGATTTCCTTGGAATCGTTTGAAGGGTCGGCATCTCTGTTAACAGTTTCCAAATCAACTGCCTCCGGGAAGACAAGAGGACATTGTTTCGCACAAGCTATCTGGGCAGATATGTCAGAACAAATAGTTCCAATAGTGTCCATGGCAGTGGTAAGATACGTCGCTTCTGAAGATACTAACTTCCTCCCACCACCAACGGCACTGTTTCCCAGGAGGTCACCACACAATTTCCTGCAGATTTCCACCAAGAGCATTTCTGCAGCAGGAAATTCAGATAGCATTTGCACACGTAACAAATCTTCCACAAGATTTGACAAGATAGGTCGGAACTCAGATGCACCTCCTTCATCACCCTTTTTTGAAACTCTCTGTATTAAAAGAGAAACAATGACAACACAACTTCTTTCACATTCTAACAATCCAGAAGAGAGCTTGGCTCCATTCTCATCCCTTGAAGGAAGCGAATGAGGCATGGTAACGCAAGACTGGATAATGTGCAGAATCATCAATGTAATAACCTGAATGAATGCCTGTCCATCCCCATTGCTACCATCATAACATGGCGTCACAATGCCTCTCTCTACATTTTCATTCTTTGATTTGATGATATTCCTCCCCCCCGCTCTGACAGCAAAAGTACGAATCGATCTTTTGGAAGTGGGAATCTGGAGAAAAAGAGGAAAAAGATCTTCAAGAATCACGATACGGTGCATAGGATTTTTCCGAAATATGGTAGTGACGAGACTGACGCAAGTCATTTGCACAGCATGCGTGAGCGATATATTCTCTTGTGACCCTGCAGCACTAGCAGGATCGATTGTCAGGGAAGACATGACCGATGAACAAATGGATAGGAGAGGCTGGTCCTCAATGGCGACAGATTGAACCAGAAGATCTAATCGCTCGATAAGGTTGGTGAGCAGACCAACTGTAGATGTGATCGGTTTATAGATATGTTTGAGAAACTTGATGAGTGCCTGTTGCGTAAATTTGACGGCCTTCTTCTGTCCAGATGTTTCTGTTTTGGCCGTTTCATTCGTCTTTTGCTTTTTCCGAGGCGGCTGACCTGCATTTGTATTCGTATTCGTGTTTGTATGTGCATGCGTATTTGGGGAATAGGATGCAGTATGCCCAGTAGAAGAGAGGGCGGGAATTAGGTTCTTTCCGATGTGATTCCTCATGAGAGAAATGATGGATTCAATTGCATCTTCGTTGACAACTCTCCTATCAATGCCTTGTGTGACCATGATGGAGAGAAGAATGGTTGCTGCTTGGATCCCTTGGCGTAGGATGACGAATTGCTGCATTCCAGGAGAATTCTTGCGCATATTTGGATCAAACCACTTCAGAAGGGGCAAAGTTCAAGGATCAAGAATCAAGGAGGATGCAATGAATATAAGAGAAATGCATCAGTGAGGAACAGTGTCAATTAATTCAATGAATCAAAAATTAATGCAGCGACGATCAATGCCAATCTTCCATTCAGGTCACTCACCATTATCTCGTTATCTCCGAACGCAATCCTGGCTTCTTGAATGAGATCAATGAACATGGCGCTCTTGATATGTTCTTCTAGGTATCCGCTGAGCTGTGTGACGGAATCAATATCAACATTGAACCAGCTAAAGTCATTCTCATTCGTCGCGCTTGCATCAATGCATCCACCATCACCATCACCATCACTACCAGCATTGCTGTTCCCGTTCCTGTTCATCCTCTGAGAAGATTCCCGGGCCGATATTGCAGCGGCAGATAATAATGATAGACGATCGAGTTCATCGGCTGTCAGTTTCCCGTGCCCGTGCTCATGGATCATGGCTCTACGAGAAGAAGTGTTGGTAATTTCAATTGCTGTTTCGAATACGGACGATTGCTGCACCATTCTGGATTCCACATTGTAGAGGAAACGATCAATAACATCGCTTTGTGATTGATTTGCTTGAGGTTTAGCGTGCATTGGCGTGGGGATGGATGCAGTAGTTGATGGTGGCGCCATTGCTGTTGGTGGTAAATTTTGATGATCCTTCGTTTCTGGTTGCTGTTGAGATGGGGGGACGATGATATGATCGAATGATGGCCCGGGAGCGCTTCTTTTTCGCACTTTCCTTCTGGTGTCAGATACGGGTTTGGGCAAGTGCTCTAAGCTGCTCATGGATGTTCAAAAGAATGCTTGGTATTGGACAATGGCGTTGAAGTCGGTCCAAGTGGAGAAGTGCAATGAAGATGATTGATATCGAGAGCTTTCTTGGCTTTTGGGTTTGAAAAGAAGACAGAAAACAAATCTACTGGCGTTCAAAATAGGTCGCGGGTCAAAATAGGTCGTTCTGTAAATTAACTAGGTGATTTCATCGCGGGAAAATCTACGTAGATTC
>Ga0136554_1000938_pt1 | contig 11423 bp, 9 predicted proteins | sample AntRauTorckE5431_FD_104637 | JGI IMG/M metagenome (GOLD analysis project Ga0136554, IMG submission 104637) | Saline lake microbial communities from Rauer Islands, Antarctica - Metagenome Torckler E5 #431 | ecosystem: Environmental > Aquatic > Non-marine Saline and Alkaline > Saline | place...
ACGGCATTGAGCTCTAGTCAATTCGTTGAGTGCACTGAGCAGCCGGTGCAAGACGGATATATTTTGAGCTGCACACGGTGTAAGTAAAATATTAAATTCTATCGTATGCTTTCTTCGACTTGTCGCACTATGCTAATTGCATCACTGCACCTCATGATAGTTCCTCTCCATGATGACGAGGTGCTACACGCCGGTTACGCGACACCTGGGACGAGAGGATACAGACAGGATACACCAGGAAAATGATGGGATGATGGGGGCCCCGAAAAATCATTCCCAACATTTTCTGCCTCAAAAACCAAGAATCACAAAAACCACCTCATCTCTCCCTACTGGAGATGCTTTCCCCTCGCTGAAAACTCGGACGAAATCGGGTGTACACGAAATCCACTCGCCGCAGCAAAATGGCTGAAGCCCGCCCTCTTGTCTCTGTCTACCCTACCGCCGGCGGCGCTGCCGTTGGCGAGGCCGCGCTCCCTGCAGTGTTCTCGGCACCTATCCGCCCTGATGTTGTGCGCTTTGTGCACACCAACATGGCCAAGAACAAGATTCAGCCACACACCGTGAACGCCCAGGCTGGCATGCAGCACTCCGCCGAATCGTGGGGTGAGTATTGAGCGCCAGTCGACTTAGACCTTTGTCTGCACTACATTTAATCATCTGAAGCTTTCATCGAAAGTGTTCGTAGACTTGATGCGCGTTCCCACTTCTACTCCTTTATACCTCGCTTGAGTTTGCGTGTGGTACGTAGCTCCACCTGACCATGAAGTTAAGGATTCAAGCTGAGTCTTATGCTGCGTCCGCGTTATTGCGCAGTTTTTGTTGCTCATTCGTGCACCTCAAGTAGCTACCTAGGCACCATATTAACTTGACTACAACTCGTGTACCAACGAACAGGCACTGGCCGCGCCGTGTCCCGTATTCCTCGTGTGGCTGGCGGCGGCACCCAGCGCTCGGGCCAGGCGGCCTTCGGCAACATGTGCCGCTCCGGCCGCATGTTCGCGCCCGGCAAGCTGTGGCGCAAGTGGCACAAGAAGATCAACGTGAACCAGCGCCGGTTCGCGGTGGCTTCCGCCATTGCAGCGTCGGCCCTGGCGCCGCTGGTGATGGCCCGTGGCCACGTGATCGACCAGGTGCCTGAAATGCCCCTGGTGATTGGCGGTGACGTGGAGGGCACCAAGAAGACTGCAGCCATGCTGAAGATCCTCGAAGCCTCCGGCTGCGGCGGGGACTTGGAGAAAGTGAACGACTCCAAGAAGGTGCGCGCGGGCATCGGCAAGTCGCGCAACCGCCGCTACACCATGCGCCGCGGCCCCCTGGTGGTGTACGACGCCCAGGACGGCATCGAGCGCGCGGCGCGCAACTTGCCCGGCGTGGAGCTGGTGCAAGTGGAGCGCCTCAACTTGCTCCAGCTGGCCCCGGGCGGCCACGTGGGCCGCCTCATCGTGTGGACCGAAGCGGCCTTCAAGAAGCTGGACAGCGTGTACGCGGCCAAGACCGGCTACACCCTGCCAGCGGCCCCCATGTCCAACTCGGACCTGGCCCGTATCATCAACTCGGACGAAGTGCAAACCGCCATCAAGCCCGCCAAGGCCCAGGGCAGCGTGAAGCGCACCAAGGTGAACCCGCTCAAGAACAAGGCGGTGATGGAGCAGCTCAACCCGTACGTGGCCACCATGCGCAAGGTGGAGCAGGCTGCCCAGGCCGCTTCCAAGGCCTCCAAGGCCAAGCGCCTCAAGGACGCCCGCGCCAACACCGCCCGCAAGGCGGCTTCCAACGCCTTCTACGAGGCGGCCTCGGCTGGCGGCGAACTCGCGTAAAGCGGACACGGGTGTTATGTGGTGCAGCTCTGTCTGAGCGAAGGGAGCGAAGCTTGGAGAGAGGCCGTCAGCATTGGAACATCTATGGCCAAAGTTGTTCCTTGCCTTCTGCTCGTGTCTACATGAAATACGCATAGGCACCTGGGTCTCGTGCTTCTTGTGTTTTTTTGTGGTAATGGTTAATGCACCGGCGAACAAAGAACAAACACGTAAATTTCTCGAGTCCAAATTCCGCCCTTTAGTATTTTAGTATTTATTAACCCCTAGGATACTGATTTTCTTATTCTTAGTTACAAATCTTCTTCATAAAACGCGCTTGAGTAGCTAAAGGAAGCAGAAAGCCAGATGTAGAAATTACAGAAGCAGGGAAGCTTACTTGTTACTTGCCTAATTCCCTTCGAGTCCGCTAGCCGCTAGCGCCTTGCCTGGGCCATGGGCCTTATGGCACTGTGGATGGCTGCTGGCTACTTCGAGCTTCGAGTAAGCAGGGAAGACTTACACTGCCGGCCATGTGTGTTGGGTATTGAGCAAAGAGGCTTCGGCCTCACGTCGAGTCTGTGCAGCAGCAGCGGCTTCGGCACGGAGCTCATCTTCAGCGGCGGCTGCTGCCAACACTGCATGCTCAGCATTTCTCGCTGCTAGTGCAGCTCGGCCCGTTCTTTCTGTTACGGCCGTGTCTTCACGGTCTTGCCTGGCTGAGTCAGCAACAGCACTAGCATCAGCATCAACAGCAGCACTAGAAGCACTGGCATCAGCATCAGCAGCATCAGCAGCTTGAAGGCATCTCGCAACCAGGGCCTTCGCCAGGTGCTTTTGGGAGCAACGGAACTCTATGGCCATGCGCTGATGGCACCGAAGAGGTCGATGAGATCCTTTCCCTGCAGCTGCTGCTCCTCTTCCAGCAGGTGCTACGGCACCTGGTGATTGAGACAGAGGCACGGCGGTGGTGTTTTCGTTCGCGCTGGCGGCTGCAGCAGAAGCCGTGCTACCTTCAGCTGCTGCTGTATTACGATGGCGGAAGTCAGCGTTAAGAAGGGCATCATCATCGTCGGCCGATCCACCTGGCAGTAAAGCTGAGGCAGCGGCAACGCGGCGAGCGAGCGCGTGCAATGCCATCGAACGATACCTGCCATCGAACGATACCTTACCGTTGCTACTGCCACTTATTTTGCTACCACAGTCGCTTCTGTCACTTTTACTCGTGCTGCAGCTGTCATTATTTGTACTATGAAGCGCTGACACTGCCGCCAGGAGCTCTGCTCGAGCTTTTGCATTGACGGATGAAGGCTGCACCGAAGCTCTGCAACCTGCCAGCCCTACTTTGGCTGCAAAAGAAGACGCGTCACAGTCTAGGTCCAGTGCCGTCTTAGACTCGCCATTCCTGTTGGTCTCATTGCTACTGCTGCCACTACTTCTGTTGCCACTACTGCTGTCATTGCTGTCACTGCTGCTTCCGTCATTAGAGCTTACACGATCCTGCAGGCAGTCCACTACAAGGACTACGGCGAGAGTGAACGGATCTGGACCATACCGCGAGGGCCCCACGGAAGGTGTCCACTGAGACGGCAGCACACCACCACCACCACTATTGCCGGCTGTAGCAGCACCAGCAGCGCTGCTGCTGCCCTCAACACCAGCAACAACGTCATCATCACCGTCAACACTGCCTTCCTCGTCGTCCATGATTGGGGCAAAGAGAGCTGCCAGAAGAGCGTGCTTGGCCGAACTCTGCGCTACCGCAGCAGCTAAGATCAGTGGCGGCAACAAGAGCTTGTCGTCCCCGTGCGAGTTGCCTCGGAGAAAGAACCCGTGGCTCACCAGGTACGCGTGGTTGGTCCAACCGTAGTTTTCGAACACCTGGTCGCCGGGACCGTAATTCTGCGTGGCGGGCATCACTAGGGCGTCGGTCGCCGCGTCGTACGCCGTGTAACTGGCGGCCTGGGACGGCAAATATTGGCAGTTGGTCATGTCAACAAAGGGCACCCATGCCCAGTGCGATGACGTAGGTCGCACTCGAGGAGGACAAGTATGGTTGACAGAGGCATTCGTAGAAGAAGAAGAAGAAGACGAAGAAGGATCTTGGTCAGCAGTGTTGCTCATCGCAATCGGTGGCAAAACTGGACGTCGGCTGCCTGCTTCTGCACCTGTGTTAGTTGTTGCTCTTGTATCTGCACCTGCTTCTGCCCTTACTTCGACTTTTGCTCCATTACGTATTGAGGGACTTGCTGTTTCTGGCACCTCTGTGTCTGAGGCTGGTGGTGCTGGTCTTCCAACTGGCGGCATTAGAGGCACGTGGACAAAGATGCACCGCGTTTGCCACAAGTGAAACACCCAACGCCAAGCGGTTGGATTGTAAATGCTCCTGAACGTATAGCGAAAAATGGGAAGTAATGATGAGAACGAAACCAATGAGAGAAGGAATAGCGGCAAGAGATATCCGCGTAGAAGAGGATGCTTCATGTAAAGTGATTTTTTTAAAAAGAAAAAGCAAGACTTGAAGATAAAAACGCGAACTAAGATTAACTTCATTAGCATGCGAAGGGTGGCTCACATGTGCCCACCTACGCACAAATCAGCTCACAGGTACCTCGGGAACAAGTGGCGGTGTTTTTGAAGCACTCGTTGCTCGAGATTGCGCCATCCAAACGCGACGCTTTCCCGCAAATCTCGAATGTCCTGCCAGTAGATTAAATTGATAACAAGGAGAGCACACGAAAATGCTTAGAATGGAATCCAAACGTGAATATCTAAAAAGAATTTCCTTGCTACAAAGATAAATTACAAAAGTTGCATGATGGGCAAGCTAAAATCTAACAATAGCTTATCATTTACACCTGAACGATTGGGTGCCCAGCCAGCTCCACGAGATCTTCCTCTGCCCAATAAAAAGGCATGTCCTTGAAAGAATTCTACGCACAAACAAACACACATGTAGAACACGCTCAGAATGAGCAGACGAACGGCGCGAACAAGCGAGGAAAGATGCAAAGGACACAGCATTCGAAAAACAGCGCGCCAGGCTGGCCTAAGAGTTGGTTTCACGTCGTCTCACCTCAGCTGGTAGGGTGTCCAAATACGCACTCCAAGGGCTGCTATGGCCCCGACCCCTTTCCGCGAGCAGAAAGTGCGCAAGCAACTGTTCGTAATGCATACCCATCAAGCATACACAGAGGAATATAAGCAAGAGCACACAAATGGCTGTGTCGTGCAAGTGGTGTCATTCTCGGAACAAGAATATTGCACAATGTTTTGAACTCACACCTACACACGAGAGCAAATGGGTTCACTTCGATTCCTCCATTGACAACAGCTTCACCGTAATTTCGTCGAGGGGCGGCCCGTTTGCTTCCACTCCTCGCAACGAAGCCCCAATCGACGACATAGGGTGGCGCGCGGCAGCAGCGGTGAGCAAGCACGCGTGCGGCAAGCGGAGGCAAAGCTCGCCGGGGGCTACTGCCTGACAGAGTGTATGAGGATACATGCAGCATCGGGGCACATTTGCAGATGGAAATGGAGTCAGACCGGTAGTTGTAATGGAATGAGATGAAGTGAAGATGCTGCACATCAAAGCTGAACTTGCAAATAGAGAGACGAGTAGTATTGTAGCTAGAGATGGAATTAGCTAGCTAGCTAGGCATCATCCGAGATCATTCTTGTAGAGTTTAGACATCTTAGCTGGTCAAATACCAGTGGCTTACTTATCAGCTAAGTAGCTTCAGTCTGTAGTCAGGTCTAGGTCTTGCTAGGAGTGCACACCTTCGTCGCGTATAGGCCAGCTCCCATGCCCAGCGTGCCTTGCAGTTGAACTTTAAAGCCACGCGACCACAATGCTTCGCTCTGGCAGCGGGCGGCTTCTGCCGCTGCTGAAGCTGCCTCATCCTCATTCAAGGTCGCACTTCCTTGTGACGAGTTGGCGGCTACCAAAGCATTTGCGGTGTGAGCACTGGCGTGGGCTAGTTGCGCGTCAGCCCATGCATGCAATTGTTCTAGCTCATGATCGCCCGCGGGCTGATGAGTGGGGTCACCAGGCCAGTCCTCTGGTGACTTGTTTGTGAATGCGTTGCCCATACTTCTACTCGTATTATGATACCTCTAGCTAGCTAGACATTTTTATGCCTGTTTCTCGTCTAAAGCACGAAGCGCGTTCGTTCAGGAGTTCAGGATACAGGGGGTCGAGGCAGGGTGGTCGAGGTGGTAAAAATCTCGCGGCCGGGCAACCGGATACTGATAAGTACGTAGAGGGCGCCAAAGAGATAATCGCGGTAACTTACTGTATTGCACCTCGAACACATCGGGCACTCAGACCCCGCCGACTTGTTCGGAGGGAAGACACCAGATAGAGCCTTCTGGAACGCGCAGATACATGCCACAAGTGCAAATATAGATCACCTCTGAGAGCATGTTATTTCTGCCCTTTTTTTCTTTACACTGGGGGAGTATAATCTAATCTAATCTAATCCTCGAACCAGCCAAAAGTCAACAACAACAGACCCCGAAGAGCTGGAAATAGAGGCCCAACAGGCAAAAATCCTCTGACCTCAGTCCCATCTTGGACTTCGTTGCTTATAAAATGGCTCGCAAGCACACAGCATCCTCCAACATCGGCTTTTCGGAAGCCAAAGCCCTCTCCAGGCAGAAGGTTTCATGCAAATGGGGTCACTTGATTGCTCGGGGATGGGCTACTCTTCTTTTGAATTGCCTGAGAGACTTCCTAGACACCCTCATCTGCGGGCGGGATCTCTTTTTTTTTTCTGAGCCCCACGAAGGGACTGGATTTAGCAACTAACGGACAGGGTGCCATGTAGTCGGCGTCTACGAAGTCCCCCGGGCCAAACTGAAAGCAGGGCTCGGGGTTCATTCAACTACTATGAGCGGTCTCTTCGTTGTAGCCGTTTCGCTCTTCTCTTAGGCAACACTGTCAGAGCACGGAAGAGCGGGCCACTTTAGACCGCTATCATTACTTCGATGGCCGCTCGGGCACGTGCCATGGACGTCACGGTAGCGATCCAGTGGCTCGAGCGAATTGAGTTATTTTGACTCTCTCGCTCAAAAATACCCAATAACAGAAAGGCGTGCCATAACTACCAATACGCAAGAGCACAATGCGCCAAGCATTATGCGGTTACGTACCGTAAATCCATGGATGTGGAAACTTAGTTCTAGCGCTCATCTTTTACAGCATATACAGCTCGGCTGCGCTACATTTTGAGCGACAAGGGCCAATTCTAGGCTCCAAATCCCCCATTTGGTATTTTTTTTTGGTATGCAGTGTAAATTCGTATGAATAGGGATCGAGGTAATCCTGATTCGAGTTGTGCACGCTATGGCCAATGAAGGGTGATTTCCGAAAGTGACCTTTTGAGCTTCCAGTTAATCTATGGCCCTTCTTCTATTCATACGCACATACGGCCCTATTACCCTTGAGACAGGTCCCGAAGGGCCGGAATTAGAAGGCTTACAGGTAGAGAAGAAAAGCAAAGCAGCGCAAATTAAACCTAAGAGTCTAATCAGGCGCACATGTTTGTCTCGGACAAGCAATGGGCTGTTTCTGCACGGCCTGTACCCTCGAATGCGAAATTGAATTCTGATGCCTAGTGAATATATATATATTGATTCAAAAAACAAGGAAGAAGGCAAAAGCCTAGGTCTCAACACGAAGTGAACAAGGAAAGCGCGGTGATCTATTTAAACACTGGATCAAGAAGGACCTAAGTTCATGTCCTGGAGACCTGGAGACACGATTCGAAAAAAACAAAGGAAGCGGGTAGATCTACGAGTACGAAAGACAGAAGGCGCGCAGCTAAACATACCTCTTCTAGATCACCTAGCTTCCTAGCCTTGTGTCGTCCTGTCGCCGACTCACCTGCTTTTGCCTTTTTAATTTCATAATTGGTACGCCGAATGCCGAAGCGCGTACCCTTATGGCTTATGGAAAATTTCGATCTGGACTTGTGGATTTTAGCGCTCCGAACTAAACCCTGAACCCTAGACTTAGGACTACAGCAACTTCTAGAAAAGAAAAGAGAGGGCTACATGTTTCGCCATGTTACCCTCGTCCTAGCGAATGGGCCACCGAGATAAGGTCCCTTATCTCCACGATATGCACCAACTAATAATTGTGTTGCATGCGCTAAAAATTCTCTACATGGCCCTAAAGGCGCAGTGGTGCGAGGCCGACCTCCGGTAAATCGCTTGGGCCCACAGGTTGCACCCTCCGGGGGCTGCCCAGAGGCTGGAGGCGAATGCCCGGGTTCCTCGCGGCTGGTAGTCAGTTGCTAGGCGAAGTGGGCTACACAGCGGCAGCCGCTGCTTCGTCAGTGCTCGCCGAGGGGGAAAGGGCTGGAGACGTGGTGGTTGAAAGGGGGGGCGTCGCAGTGGTGGTGTCAGCAGTTGTCGTCTCGGAGTCAGGAGTGGCCACAACGGTAACGATGGGGTTCCAAGTGTCCGCCGGAGGAGCATTCGAGGCCGCTGCTGCTGCTGCTTCTGGGGCCGAAAAGTTGCCGAGGTTTTCTTGGGCCCATTCCATCGACGCGAGGGCGTAGACCGCATCGCCGGGCTTGAGCACCAGGTCTTGGTTGAAGGGGGTGGCGAGCGCCACGTAGCCGACCGGTCCACCGCTGCGCATCACGCCCATCGGCACCGCGCCACCTGCGAGGGAGTGGGGGGAGATGAAAGAGAATGGAAGCAGAGGTAGGTGATATTGAGAATGATAAAAGGGTGTAGAGGGTCGTGCAGAGTTGGCGGTAAGAAGAGGGGTATTTGCAATGACACAGGTATCAGATGGCCCTTATGCACAATCAAACTCAGAATGGAACGCTCCAAAGAGGAGCATCCCTAAGGTAGGTAAACTTCCAAACGTCAAGCAATTTCAGCCATGGCTCTCAAAAGGTGGGCAGTTCGTAGCCCCTGTACTCACCGTCCAGGAGGCTCTTGGCGTATTCGGCATACGGCTTATTGAGGGCGGACTCGGGCAGAGGCACGAGCCAGGCCATGGAGACTTGGTCCGTCTTGGAAGGATCGATGAGCGCTTCAAAGAGCTCGAGCACGCCTGATGCCAAAAGCGAAACGAAGAATGAGCGACAATCAAGGGAGGAAAGAAGTGAACTAAGTATCTTCTGTGAAAAAGAATAATGCGCGAGCGCAAGGTTCGTGGGCAAGCAAAGGCCGCGATGCACGCGATAGCGGAAAGGGCGGTGGGAAGCCCCCCCCCCAAAACCACTTACACGTTCATACGAGACAAACCTGGCGTGTAGTAAGCCGACGAGTAGCAGCCCGCAATGTACGGCTTGGGCACGACCCGCCCTGAAGCGTAACGGTAGTGGCAGCGGAGCTCCTTGGCCGCGTAGGCACGGTCCTAATGTGGTATCGCGGTAGGACAAAAAGTTGAGGTACAAACGGGTCAGTCGAGTGGTCAAAGATCGCAACAACCGAGTTGCGTTGAAATTTGTTTACTTCTCAAACACCCATCGTCCTGCGCTCCTCGGATATCGCAATTCAAAACAATAAATCAAACCAAACCAAGCCCAGTGTAACTTGAACCTGGTTGGTGAAATCGGGCAGCGCAGCTTTGGCGGTGGCAAACGGCGACGGAGGGTCCACCATGAGGGGAAACGAGTTAGGGGACACCCAGTCAAAAGTGGCAAAGAGGTCGGCCCGACCCCACTCCCGGAGCTTCTTGTCCAGCACCGCTTGCGCCAACAAATTCGTGCAGTCGTCGTCGGAATACACCACCTTCGTGAAGATGATGATGAGGTAAAAATGAGGAGAAGATGAGGGGATGTGAAGGTGTGATAATGTGGTGCAACGTTTATAGAGGAAACAAGTGGCCACGCATGCGTGTGCCAACAAGATGAAGGGCGAAAAAAAAAAGAGCAGCTTCGCTGCACTCATTTCACGCCGCTTTCCACTCTACATGTATCAACGACAGTAGAACCCCTAATATAACACATCATGCATCAAAAGCATTACCTTCCCCACGGGCGCGAGCGTCGCCACTTGTTCCGCGGTCGGCAGGCCCGCGCGCATGAGAGTCAACGGGCTCAGGGGGTCACCTTCTACAAAGAACACGTTCGGGACGTCCTCACTGCCTTCGACGCGGGTGGAGTACCTAGATTGCATCGTGTAGAATAGAATAGAACGGAAGAAGGTGGGCGGTGCATAGAGCACGGAAGAAGTGAGGAGAAGAAAAGATATTACAGCAACGACCGAAAAGCACGAGTATGAAAAATCAGAAAGACAGCGGAAGAAGGATTCACCAAAAAACAAGGCGCACCCTACATCTCTCTTTACTCTTCCGCGCGCCTCTCTTTACAATCTCAGCCTCACTTGGATCGAATGCGGTTGAGGAGCCCGTCAGTAGCTTCGTCGTGGGAAGGTCCCACAATTACCACGGGCGAGTCGGAGGTCGCGCGCAAATTGTTCACAATCACGTCCACCTTTTAAGGGGGGGGAAATAGGAGATTGAAGAGACGAAATGAATATAAAAACATCTGTGCCCCTATTCATTTAAGATGACTCGCGCCCCAGAGAGCAAGATTTGCATTTGAGCAAGAAAATCATTTTGTCATATTTTGGGGCACTCGAGAAGGCAGGCACATGCAGCCATTCACCCATTCGTCCACCCATTCACCTGGGCAAAGAGCGGCGGAGCTTGGCTCGATTGTTCGTACAGGAGCAAAATCACCGCGTGGCCGCCTGCGTCCAGAATCTCTTTCGAGGGTTGGAGGGGGTGGTAGTGCAGCTCTTCTTCGGCCTACATGCACAACACAGAAAGAATAGTCATCACGAAAACAGGAGGATATAACAACAATGCCAAAAGAAGACAGTCTTTCACCGTATGAAAAGTGAAAAACAAGAAGAAATGAAGACATCTTCAACGTTTCCTCTTCTGTTGTGCTTCCAAGAACATCATTTAAGCCCTATCGTAAGGAAGCGCCGCAAGAGCATCAAACAACGCCGAGTCGCGTCATTTCTCCCCCCTCTACACGACCGCGCACACACGCACCTCGGCAGTGAGCGCCACAGCATCAAGGTCCGCTGACGACGCTGCTTGCAAGCTTTTCTTGTCCTTGGCAGCAGTTTTCGTCGTGGTGGCCGCGGCCATCAGTTTCCGCATCGACGGCAGTTGCACTTTCTGGTGGTTCCGCCGCGCCATCGACTCGCCTCGCGAGCGGTTCACCATGCCCATCATTCCGACGCCGCCGCCGCTGCTAGCGCCCGAGCCCGGAGACACTTCGGTCATTTCAATTCCGGCCCCGAAGCTTTTGCCTCGGTTGCCGCCAAACGCGTTGCCCTACGAAGATACACGAAAAAAGGCGAAAAAGAAGACGATACGAAGACACACACCAAGGCGAGAGCATGAGATCATACCCTCAGAGGCCATACAACCAGAAGCATTTTAGTTCAGTTCTCCCTCTCACGCACCCTTGTGTACGCGAGCGAGCGCACAAGTCATGCGTGCATGTATTAGTCTTGCGTGCATTTCTCTCGTCTTACCTGGTCCAATTTGAGCGCTTCGGTCTTGCGCTTCGAGTAGCCAGCACTGCGGTTGTCGCCAAACTGCTTGAGCCACACCGACACGGCGGCGCTGCCGTTGAGGGCCAA
>Ga0136554_1000940_pt1 | contig 11415 bp, 10 predicted proteins | sample AntRauTorckE5431_FD_104637 | JGI IMG/M metagenome (GOLD analysis project Ga0136554, IMG submission 104637) | Saline lake microbial communities from Rauer Islands, Antarctica - Metagenome Torckler E5 #431 | ecosystem: Environmental > Aquatic > Non-marine Saline and Alkaline > Saline | place...
CATAATACAATGCCAGAAAGCAATACCATCGGCATGCTAATCCCGTCAATTCCCAATAAAAAATCTACGGAAACATAACCGAGCGTTCCTAATTTTAAACGTATCCATTCGGTATGTTGCACAAACTGGTATCCACCTTTTACGGTATCAAATGCGTTGTAAATAGTCAATACATTCAACAAGTTCAATATGCTGACAACCACAGCAATCCATTTGTATGAACCCCTGAACGAATCAGGCAGCAATAAAATGAGCAACGAGCCCACGAGTGGCAAAAATATTAATGTTGAAAGTAAGATTGAATTCATTCAGACATATTTAAACTGTAAAATTCAAAAGATTCAGTTTCCCAACACAAACAAAAACATTATCAATAATATCAACCCTGCAATAAGCGAAATAATGTAGGACTGCACCCGCCCCGCTTGCAGTTGTTGAGTGAGTTTTCCTAAACTTCCGGCAGACTCAGAAATGAGCGTGATGCTTTTATCCACAACTACTTGTTCAAAGTTACGTATTTCAGCTGCAAGACGAATTAATAGTGAAGCCAGTCTATTTACAATACCATCCACCCAAACGCTGTCAACATGGTTTAGCCAGCGGCTTATTCCGTTCACGGTTTTTCTTTGGGTAGTAAGCTCCTCACTCTTTTCCGAAACCCCCGTCAACGGTTTCACGAAGATAAAACGGTAGAGCGAGTTTATATAGAAATGATTTTGAGCAAAACGAGCAATCCAGTTTGACTCGCCGTACACTGCCGTTCCGTTGCGGATTCGCCCTACTTCTTCTTTAGAAAATGTATAACTCAGCCAAATACTTACCAACGAAATGAAGAGCATGGCATAACCCACCCAATGGTATTTCTCCGATGAATCCACGGGGAATGTAGTTCCGAAAGAGCTATTTTCCATCGAAAACGGATTCAATGAAAAGGGAATAAACAATGAGCCGAAAGCCATGACCATCACTGCAGCTTCCATAGGACCAATGCTACGAATGAAATTAGAGAACGCTTTCTCTCGAAAGCCCATTTCTTCGGCACTTACTACTGCTTGCATTCCTTTTGTAACAGTCGTGTAGGTACTCACAACGCTTTTCACGATTGCCTTCGTGGTACTTCCCTGACGGTCGAAGAACACTAGTATATAAAGACGCGTAATATAATATGCGGTTAACGCCGAGGCGAAAACTGCCGTTAACGGAATTAGAAAGTACACATCACTTGATTGAGCATCTGCCCACGAAAATGCCGAAATTAACAGAGCGTCTTTTGACAGATAACCCGAAAAGAACGGTAAACCCGCCAACGCCGCCGAACAGATTCCGAAAGACCAAAATATGATGGGCATTCGCTTACGGAGATTCCCCATTTTACGAATGTCCTGGTTGTGGTGCAGGTAATGTATCACCGCTCCAGCACACAGAAAAAGTCCCGCTTTAAAAAATGCGTGCGTTGTTAAATGAAATAAGGCGGCGTTTGTGGCTCCAATACCAATACCAATTACCATTAATCCGAGCTGCGAAATAGTAGAGTAAGCCAAAACCTTCTTGATATCGTATTGAAAAAGGGCAGAAATTGCCGCAATCAACGCCGTAAATACACCAATTATGGCAATAATTAATCCCGCAGTTGGCGTTAGTAAAACTGATATACGAGCCATCAGAAATATACCTGCTGCTACCATAGTTGCGGCATGAATCAACGCCGATACCGGCGTAGGGCCTTCCATGGCATCGGGTAACCAAACTTGTAGCGGAAACTGGGCGGATTTTGCAATGCACCCGCAAAAAAGCAATAAGCCCATTACAGTCAATGACGTACTTTTTGAGAACTGTTGGGAAGTAGAATATATCTCAAAATCAGCAAAAAGCTGTATTGCCTGAGTGGAAATTTCACTTATATTCAGCGTATTGAAAAATGAATACACCATAAAAATCCCGAAAAGAAAACCTACATCCCCCACCCGATTCATAATGAATGCTTTCTTTGAAGCGGCAGTGGCCGCCGGGCGTTTGTACCAAAACCCAATGAGCAGGTACGAGCAAAAACCAACTAACTCCCAGCATATAAACAATAGCAATAAATTCCCTGAAACCACTACACCGAGCATGGAGAAAATGAACAGGTTTACATAAGAAAAATAACGGCCAAAATCAGCGTCTTTTTCCATGTATTTCACGGAAAATAATTGCACCCAAAAACCCACAAACTGTACAATAAAATATAGTAAAAGTGTCAGGTTATTAACAAGAATATCAAAGTTGAAATTATGGCTCGTTACACTGAACCAATTTACACTGAAGCTCTGATCACTACCAAGTACAATCAAGCCCATAGAAAGTAACACACCAATCAAGCTGATAAGCAGTGAGAGCAAGCTGACCGATTGATCGGAAAGGTGTTTGCGGGCAGCAAGAAATACCACAAAACCCAGTAAATAGAATGATAAATTTGATAAGATAACTTGGGGAGCAGACATGCAGTGAACTACGTTTACAACTTTACCCCAAAATTAGCCTAAGTAATGATGAAAGACAAAAGAGTTTGAACAAAACGCTGTTCTTGCTTCATTTCAGCTTATTACAACCGCTCTTTTCGCTCTGTATCTCCACGTGGTGCTCTTCTTCTAATCGGCACGCGTCGTCTTGAACTCAGATCAGCCAAATCCAACCGCACGCCGCCGCTAATTTGCCAATTGACGAAAAAGATAGACGGTAATGTTTCTACATACGCCCCACCATCTAAAAATACGGCAAGGTCATTATTAGGCAAACTTACTTCAATGCCTCCTACGGCGGTTGGTCCGAGTGAGATTTTTTTTACTTTATCTTCCCGAACACCAATTAACTTATCTAAATAATGGTCGCGATTGTTTATCTGCCCCCCGAACCCATAAGAAAAGTGAAACATATCACTCGCCCCCGGCGACCATAGCCACGAATAAACTCCCTGAACCATCAATCCAGTATTAAGATACCGACCACTATTTTGTCCTCTACCATAACTCTTTTCACCTTTATCAAATAATCCGTACGTTCCAATATTTACATCAAAAGCCCGTTCGCCTTGAGCGAAATACTTGCGTACGTTAATACCCAGAGGTTCTCCCACACGCAAACCTACAGCCCAGTTATTGTCATATTGAGCAGAAGCAGTTAGGGTAATTGTAATAAATACGGTGAGTAAAATGAGTTGTGTTTTCATAGATATGCTTAAAGTTTAAAACCGTAAAAATGGCACAAACTGACTTGCATTGATACTTTTGTCGCCAATAATCGGAAACGGGTATTAGTAACTCTTTGCCCCATCTAGGCGACCCCATCTAGGCGACTCCATCTAGGCGACCCCATCTAGGCGACCCCATCTAGGCGACCCCATCTCAATTAAGTTACAAAATCTGTTCGGCGTTTTCCAAAATATAGTTCAGCTCGTTAATGTCATCTACATTTAAACGCAACGTTCCTTTTATGGTCACTCGATCATCTGTATTATAGCGTTTATTCAGCTTTTTAAACTTGATACTTGCCACAGATTCTGGACCTGATTGTCCGCAGAAGAAACACGCGGCAAACGGATTTGCCGAGAGTACATAATAATTTGCGTCAATATCAACGGGAATCATATAGCCCGTAATAAGAACTTCTTTCCCAGCGTATGATTTTACTTTGTCGCCAAATTTCGGATAAAGGACGAACATGCCTTGATCAGCGTCCCACTTTTTTTGAAATATCACGTCACGAAGTGTTTCCCACGTAATTTTTGCTGGGGCAACGACCGTAAAAGAAGTGAGTAAACCCATTATTAAAAGGACAGAGAATATTGATTTTGCATTTTTCATATGTGGAAATTAAGGGTGGAAAATTATTCGCAAAACCTCCCATCTGACGACTCAGCTCGGTCTTTTCTTAAAGGAGGGAAATATTTTATTGACTTTAAAACCGTTAATCATCAGCTAAAGTTTCGGAGATATTGAGTCGGTAAACACCCAACGAAGGAATTGCCGCCGCTAATAGACCAATTCCAATTGCCGTTAAGAATAACCAACCCTCTTCGGGTTGAAAACTTACCTGTGAAATATCAAAATGGTAACTTTCAGCAACTTGTTTACTCACCAGCCAAATACCCAACCTGCTAACGACCAAACCAATAACGTATCCGACAACTCCCAGAAAAAGGCCTTCGAGTAATAGCATTCCGAATAGTTGAACCCGACTAGCTCCCATAGACAACATCAGTGCCATTTCGTAACGCCGCTCCTTTAACGAATTGTATAGTGATACAAATACACTGATTCCCGAAATTAACATGATTGCCAACGCCAACGCCCGCAACGTTGAAACACCCACACCAAGCAATTCAAACAAGCGATTGACCTCAATAGAAGGCAAAGCCGCCTGCATCACAGAATTTTCGTTAATATTTCGAGGAATGGTCATCATACCCATTGGCGATCGGAATTTCACGAGAGCACTCGTTATTTGTTTATCGGATTCTGAATCGTTGGTAGTTGACAAACTATCCACCGAAGAAGAATGTCCATGCACCGCCCAGACGCTACTTAATGAAGTTAGGATTAGATTATCAACCACCGAATTATTAAACTTCAGAATGCCAACAACTTCAAAATGGTCATGGTCATGGGTTTCGCCTTCAGCATCAAGACCGTGGGCACTGTGGAAATCATCTCCGATTTTTAATCCTAAATTCTCGGCAGTGATAGCTCCAAGAACCACTTCCAGATTCTCTACAAATAAGTGTCCTTCAACAAGTTCTACTTTGAAGTGTTCGAGGTAACTTTCATTCGTCCCGACAATCCGGTAACCTTTATAGTTATCGCCCATTGACATCGGGATAACTTCTTTTACCAAAGGGTTCTTTTTCAGGGCATTTACCTGATTTAACGGAATATTTCCCGTCGGATTATCAACCTGATAAACGCTTGACAGTATTAGTTGCAAAGGGCTGCCCTTGGCTCCAACCACCATATCAATGCCGCTGATGTTTTTGGTGAATTTTTCTTCAAACTGTTTGCTTAAAATCACTAATAACGATATTAAACCAATACCGAGAGCCATCAGTAAAACGCACAAAAAGCTATTCAATTTTTTATCAATGATATTTTTCCAAGCAATTTTTATGAGCATTTAACGTCACTTTTAAGTGTGCAACAAAACTAATAATATAAAGTTAATGATACCAATCTGATTTTGTATCAAACAGAATACCTGTAAATACTAAAAGGTCAGCTTTGGGCTGACCTTTAAATTGATTTATTAACACACTTATTGATTTAAGTAGTAATTAGAAGAACTTCCCGATAGCAGCACGGGCATTGCGGACGTTTAATCTTCTGTACAACTTTTTGGTATAATAACGTACTCCGTCAATTGTAATATTTTCATTAGCGGCTATTTCTTTGTAGGTCAAACCTTTACGAAGATACCCTAAAATACGCATATCACGGGGTTTCAACTTTAGCTGCTTCTCAAAGAAACTGCCTTTATCCTCAATAGTAACCACCGGACACTCTACGTCAGACGAATCTACTTTTAGACTATACGCAGATGATAAACTTTTCAAAAAGGTTTCTTGCTCGATTCCAATTGCTAAATAAACGGTAAACTTGCTTGACGCTCGCATGTAGAGTGATCTGTTAAAATTCTTGGGCTTTATTTTACCAGAAAAGTAATCTGTGAAACTAGGTGCTACTTTCCTGATACTAAAGAAAGGAAAAATGGAGCAATAAGACAAACAAAAGGTGACAACACGCAAGAAGAGGTTTTGACCCGTTTAATATGGCTACGTTTGTCCTATTTTGTGCGGTAGCTAACTTATATTAAGAAAGTTACAGAAATATCCTGTTCGGCTCTAAGTATGTCACCGTTTACATCAAATTTTATGTCTGAAAGAATGGGTTCTGGATTTACATATGCCCACACAGTTTAGTGTTGAAAACAGGCTTGCGTTAAGAACTTGGAGGACAACAAAACTCAACCCCATCCATTTATTTTGCGGTAGTTAGGAACCAGTTGTTTTGCGTTGATAATTCAGGAACTGAAATAATGCTGAATGAATGCTTTACGATAAACCCGACTGATACTAAACTCCTCTTTTCCGATATTAACTTCGTTTTTCTGCGCGTTAGTATTAGTTATGAAAAACTTGTTGATAACCGTCGTTTTATTTATTTGGATAAACCGCTCGTCCAAAAGTATCTTTATTTTCTTTAAAGATACTTTTTGAACGTATCTCTTCTCGGTTGTTACGATAGTCGTATAATTTCCTTCTACGGTAATCCATTGAATGTTTCTTAGTTGTAACAGATTAATAGTACCGTAGTGAACAGAAACGGGCAATGTTGCCTCAATTAATGAATTATCCGTTTGTTTCTTTACATTTTTTATCAGCGTCTCGATAGCTGTATGAACCGAAAGAACATTTAACGGTTTAACGTAAAACAATGCATTGGGAAACTTAACGGTTTGATCGGCAAAAACTTTATCCGAAACTCCGGAATAAAAAATTACAGGCTCAGAAGTAGGGTTATCGGTAAAGTATTGCGTTGCCAGACCATCGGGCAACATAACTTCCGTAAAGAATATATCATAAGAAAACATCAGCAACATTTGCGAAGCCATTTTGAGCGAAGAGGCCAGATCCACTTTATGCCCAAGTTCTTCAAGTATTATTTGAAGTTTTAATTGCCATATTTCATCGTTATCAATTGCAAGGATGCGGTACATTAATTATAATTATTCTTTCACTTATTCTTTCACTAAAAGTACATGATTTAGTTCATGAATCATTTTATCAAAAGATAAAAATGGGGAGAAAGCACATATTAATGGTGACGTAATCCCTACTTATTGATGACATCAATAAGTAGGACATAAAACCTCAAACCAACTGAACCCGCTTCCCGAACCGTTCTTTCAGCCGCCCATCGTGCGTAACAATAATGAGAGCCGCACCAATTGCTTTCGTTTGTTCGGTCAAGAGATTGATTACTCGCTCGCAATTATCATCGTCGAGGCTTGAAGTGGGTTCATCGGCGAGTACTACTTTGGGGTTATTCATCAACGCCCGGGCAATACCAACTCGCTGTTGCTCACCGCCGCTAAGGCGATTAATTTTCTTATTTAATAATTCATCAAAACCGAGCTCATCTGCCAATGATCTTGCCTTTCCTACCTGTAACCTTTTATCGCCCAAATAGTTAGCGACGATTAAATTATCCAATACGTTTAACGAAGAGATAAAATGCGGTTGCTGAAAAATAATGCCTACATTTTCCGCTCGAAATTGTGTAGTTTCTTTAGCTGATAATCCAGTAATTTCTACGTTGTTGATGATGATACTTCCATTTTCGGGTTTCAGCAAAAGTCCCAGTAAGTGCAAAAGCGTAGTTTTACCCTTTCCCGAATTTCCCAGAATCAACGTTGGTTCGTTAATAATGGCTTTCAAATCAGGAAAGTTGAATAACCTGTTCGATTGATAACTAAAGCTGAGATTTTGAACAGAAAGCATAAGAGAACAGATTTTTGTACCGTAAATTTACAAGGATATCTATTCTCAAGGTAATTTATTATCTAAAACATGAAAAATCATTTTACAATTTTATTAATCGTCACCGCCACAATATTTTTTCAATCGTGCCGTGATTCGGAAGAAAGAACTATGCAAACCGCCTCAATTACCTCCGCTCCTTTCGGACAAACCGCCGATAGCGTCGCCATTGATATTTACTCTTTAGTGAATACGCAAGGCATGACCGTCAAAATTACCAACTATGGAGGAATAATCGTTTCGTGGACTGCTCCTGACAGTACCAGAAATTACGAAGATGTGGTTTTGGGAATGGAAAATCTACAAGGTTATCTTAACGGTGTTCCGTACTTCGGAGCATTGATTGGCCGTTACGGAAATCGTATTGCGAAGGGTAAGTTTACACTTGACGGAACGGAATATAATATCCCCCTAAATAACGGAGAAAATGCTTTACACGGTGGCCTGAAAGGCTTTGATAAGGTGGTTTGGACCGCTCAGCCTCTTGAGGAAGAAGAAGTAGGGTTGGAACTGAGTTACGTCTCTGACAACGGCGAAGAAGGTTATCCAGGAAAACTAAGCGTAGAAGTAATTTACACGCTAAAAAACGATAACTCTTTACAAATTGATTACCAAGCCACCACCGATAAAACAACGGTCGTGAATCTCACAAATCATACGTACTTCAATTTAACCGGAAACGTAAAACGTGATATTTTAGGACACGAAGTTATGCTTGCCGCCAATAAATTTTTACCCGTTGATAAAGGCTTGATTCCAACTGGAGAGTTGCGTCTAGTTACAGGAACTCCTTTCGACTTTACAGAAATGGAAAGTATTGGTAAACGCATCAATGATACAACGGATACGCAGATAGTTTTGGGCGGCGGCTACGACCACGCTTGGGTTTTTACGGATGAATCTGACAAACTCAAATCAGTTGCGAAGGTGTACGAACCAACCTCGAAACGCACGCTCGAAGTATTCACCACCGAACCCGCTTTGCAGTTTTATTCAGGAAATTTTCTCGACGGTTCGTTGACCGGAAAAAACGGCAAAGTTTACGGAAAACGCTACGGCTTTTGTCTCGAAACTGAGCATTACCCTGACGCTCCGAATCAACCAGAGTTCCCGAATACGGTCTTACTTCCGGGAGAAACTTACGCAACTACAACGGTGTATAAATTTGGGGTGAGGAAATAAAAAGTAAGATTTAACTGAATTTAGGCATAACTATTTCTGAAGAGATAACTCTTATTCCGAAAGACGAACCACACGATGATCAGAATAGTAAACACGCCAGATAAAGTGTACGAAATTAAGTGCGGCAACTGAAAGCCTTCGGGAGCAATTAAGATATAAGACGAACACACAACGGTCATGAATACTGCGGGTAAAAGGGCTACCCAATAATTTTTACCTTCATTCACCAAGTAGATGGTGATTGTCCAGAGAACGATTGCGGCAAGCGTCTGATTACTCCAAGCGAAATACCGCCAAATGATTCCAAATTCGATTTGAGTCAACGCAAAAGCTATGAAGAAAAGCGGAATACTCAAGAGTAATCGCTTGGAGAACTTAACTTGTGAAATATTAAACGCGTCTGCAATAATCAACCTCGCCGAACGAAAAGCCGTATCGCCTGATGTAATAGGAGCAGCAACAATACCAAGGAGTGCTAAAATTCCACCGACTGGTCCGAGCATTTTTAATGAAATTTCATTTGCTGCCCAAGCCGCATTATTTCCGTTTAGGAACATCGCCTGATTCAACTCTTCCACAGAACCGAAAAAAGTCATGGAAACTGCCGCCCAAATGAGTGCTACAATTCCTTCGGTTATCATGGTTCCGGCAAAGATTACTTTACCAGATTTCTCGTTTTTCATACAACGTGCCATCAACGGCGACTGGGTTGAATGAAAACCTGAAATCGCTCCGCACGCGATTGTCACAAAGAGAATCGGGAATAATGGCGTAGCATCAGGGTTGGCGGTCATATTTCTGAGATTTGCCGGGGTCAGTTCGGGAATATGGTAATCTCCGAACAATAGTACGCCAAGCAAACCGATTGCCATCAATAACATGGCAACGCCAAAAAGTGGGTAAATTTTACTAATTACTTTATCAATGGGAAGTAGCGTAGAGAGGAAATAGTAAACCAAAATAATAGCAACCCATCCCCAAACTGAAAGTAACCCGTTGGTCATACCATCGAGTATTTTTGCGGGACCAACCAAGAAGACCGTTCCCACAAAAGTCAATAAAAGTACTGTAAAAACACGCATGAGTTGTTTGGCATTTTTTCCCATGTAAATCCCGACAACTTCGCTGATACTTTTACCGTCGTGGCGTAAAGAAAGCATTCCCGAAAAATAATCGTGTACGGCTCCCGCAAAAATACTCCCAAACACAATCCAAAGAAAGGCAGCAGGTCCGAACATGGCTCCAGCGATAGCTCCAAAAATGGGACCGAGTCCAGCGATATTTAAAAATTGAATGAGAAAGACCTTCCAGTTTGGTAACACTACAAAGTCAACGCCATCAGCGAGCCGCATAGCAGGAGTTGCACTATCTTCCTTTATACCAAAAATTTTCTCCAAAAAGGCTCCGTACACGAAGTACCCTATGATTAATATCGCGACAGACAGAAAAAAACTAATCATCAGTTATATCGTTAGCAGGAATGAGATGGTAAGATAGGGAAGCTTTGTATTTATTTCGGCACGTTTAGAAATGTCTATCTACTTTTCTGTGGTTGCCTTCGTAGTTTTTAACGCGAAGTACTCTTAACTCTTTTTGTCTTGACGCATAAAAAATCTGACGTTAAATCAATAGCTTTATACTCATAACAGCGTATAAAACCTGAATGAAAAACTTCATACTTCTGCTTTTTACGGTCTTTCCCTTTACCTCTTGTTCCGTTGAAGATTCTGTCACTCCAATCGCACCTAGTTCAGAACTAACTGCTTTTAATGAGGACGTAGTAAGCTATTTTAAAGAAGTAGCCTTAGGTTTTGAATTTGGTAACGCAAGTAAAATTACCCGTAAGTGGGGAAACAATGACATGAAAATCTTTGTGGGAGGAGCACCTACTAAAGCCTTAAATAATGAGCTATTAAAAGTAATTTCAGAATTGAATACGTTGATTACAGACGGTTTCAGTATTGAAGTAGTAACCGACTCAACGGTTTCTAATTTTTACGTTTATTTTGGTAGCGGGGCTGAATACTCAAAAATATTTCCTTCGCAGAAGTCTAACGCAGAGGGTAATTGGGGGCTTTTTTCGGTGTTTTGGAACGGTAATAACAATATAACAAGAGGGTATATGTACGTTGATATATACCGAGCTGAACCCCTTGCTCAAAGACATTTACTAAGAGAAGAACTCACTCAGTCTTTGGGCCTCGCCCGAGATTCTGACAAATATATTGACAGTATTTTCCAACAAAAATGGACGCTTATCACTGACTACAATAAAATTGATGAGGAATTAATCCGATTACTTTATCATCCTCGCGTAAGTAGTGGGTTTGACCCAAATCAAACCGAGACTGTCCTCACCCAAATCTTACTTGAGGAACAAAATTCTATGTAAACAACCTCTTCGTTTAACTCCGGAGGGCTTCAGACCTCATTCTCATAAGGTTTTATCGACTTTATCCCGCGTACTTTCCATTCATCCTGTTTACTTACCTCAAGGTTATATTGGCTTTTGTTAACCCCAAAATGTAAAGTACATTTGTCATATAATTTAATAAAATTTACTTAGACGCTGTCTAAAAATGTAATGAATTAGTTTTTATGGTATAAAGCGAAGTCGGTAAGTTTGTAGAAAACAAAGTACCACCTTATGTATCCTACTGACCTTA
>Ga0136554_1000947_pt1 | contig 11366 bp, 7 predicted proteins | sample AntRauTorckE5431_FD_104637 | JGI IMG/M metagenome (GOLD analysis project Ga0136554, IMG submission 104637) | Saline lake microbial communities from Rauer Islands, Antarctica - Metagenome Torckler E5 #431 | ecosystem: Environmental > Aquatic > Non-marine Saline and Alkaline > Saline | place...
ATAACTCTTTCCTCGCAACGTTTTACCGCTGGTAGAAACAGTTTTGAGGAGACAAGGAGGGGGTGCAGAACAGCAAGTCAATATATGATAACACGCTCTTCTCACAGTCTCTTTTGGTGGGACTCCGCAAAGATCAAGAATTGCATCCGCAAGTCTCGTATGATTAAGTCTGAGAAACCAGATCGGTCGAAAGACTCTGGTGTTTGGACCATAAGTGTTGGAGCCTGTAACACAGGTTTAACGTTAGAATTAATTCGATTTGATTTCTTAGGTAGTGCATGATGATATTCACAACAACCACACAATTCTTACCTGCCCTTGGCGACAAAATATGGAATGCTTGGCATATAACCATAATGACCTCAGCAGTGAAGTATTCATTCTTGGAAGCATTATCTTCTAGGACAATATCAAATGAGGCCTCAAGTATTTCACGTGGATGTCCGCCTGATATTGACTTCAAGTAGGATTTCCCAATGTCATATCGTTTGACGTTTGAGAGAGCTCCTCCTCCTCTTCCAATCGCCCTTGCAAAGTTTACTTGCAAATCTTCAGGTAGTACAAGGTTATTTCCTCGCTCGTTCAGAACTTCTGCGGGGTTTGATAAATCAGTTTGCTCACTTGATCTTGTGATGTCAGACTGTCCTTTAGGTCGAAGTAATGGAGGTGAAAGGAGGATAGCACCATGTGACTCAAATATATATGCCAAATGATCACAAATTGACTTGATAACTCGAGGATCGGCACCATTTACTCCATGTATGTGACCTGACGCCGCTGCACCTGTTGCGGAATTCATTGCAATTACAGTGGCAGCATGCTGAACAGCATTACGGAGCTCCTCGCCTTTTGCAATTTTTCCCGCACCTTTAGCTCGTCGGAGAGTTGACATCGCTGCAGACATCGAGAGGAAATTCATAGCAGAAGAGCGAATTCCTTTCATATCACCTGATGTGAAACCGCCAATTTGATCCAAGCTATTTCCTAGCAATTCGATAGGATGAACGAATCTCTGTTTGCCATTCTTTGAGCTATTCATTCTAAAATTTCTTTTTATTATTGCAATATCATCTGTGTCATATGTAATTTCAACATGTTGCAATGCATGACGATTAAAGAGTGCTTTGATTATCTGCTCGTTTGATTCCGATTCAGGATTTGTAATCGTGTGTAAAGCTTCCTTGAGATAGCGATGATCTAACTCCATCTGTCGTGGAAGTAAGTTAGAAGATAGCAATTCTTCCACGGACGGTCGATTCTCGGGAGAATACTCGAGACACCAAAGAATAAGCTTTTGGATCTCAGGACTGATAATATTACAAAAGGGTGTGGGAAATCGTCTGGCGGCATGTTCTTTCCATTCTTTTGATTCCACAATTGTTCTTGCGATTTCTGCCTCCAAAAGGGATTTGCTTGAAACCTGAGTATCTATAGGAGACCGTGCAAATGCCTGTCCGTCTCCGCGTAATTGCTGAAGAGTGGTTGCTCTCTCCATCTTTGTTGAGAACGGATTGAACATCTCAAAGATAATAATACCCAAACTGAAGACATCTGCTTTCATATCATAGTATGTTTGTCCTTTTCCTTTACGTTGTCGATGACGAGCTTGCTCTGGTGCAATGTAAAACGGTGTTCCAACGCCACCGGTAATGGTATCGTTTGTAATGGATTCGTTGGCAACTTTTGACTGATCAGGTGTATCACTAGTTTCGTCCTGATTTGGGGGAATCCCCACCTTTTTATTTCGAGTAGTTGCGAGACCAAAGTCTCCAAGACGAATATTGTGTTCAGAGTCGAGGAAGATATTGTCAGGCTTAAGATCTCTGTGAATGATCTTTTTCTTGTGTATATATGCCAATGCCTCTAATGTTTGCCGAATCATTTTCCACCGCTCATTCTTCTCCATCTTCTCTAGCTTGTGCTCGTCAATAAGCTGCCGGAGTGTCGTAGAGCAAAATTCCATTTGTATATACATTATGCTGTTGGAACCTTTCGTAATTTGAGAAGATATTTGATCCATGATTGATGAATGGAAGTCTAAGTCGTCCGAAGAAGCTATTGATTCTTTTCTATTGCGCTTGAAAAGATCCGAGTACGCTTGATGTTTCTCAAAACCGAGCCCGGTCATGAGTGCGTTACCTGTAAGAACCGAGTCGTCGTCAGTGTGAAGTGGATTCGAATCGTTCTTCGCTGGAGATGATTTAGATTCAGCGTCGACACTGCTTGACCATTCTGAGTTACTATCTGAATCATCGTCAAAACTCCCAAGATTTGTACTAGAAGAAGGTATTTTGCCCCAGAATCCATTCTGCGATGATTTTTCTTCGTCGTCAGCTAAAGATTCACTATTTTTTTTAGATGAGTCAATCAGTTTGTCTTTATTAGAATGGTCCACTAACTCATCTAGAGTCTCTTCTCTCACACCTCCTTCCACCCATGCTTGATAATATCTCACAATGTGCCTGAAACGAAGAGTTTAGTGTAGAAAGCGTTGATTGCAAGAGCTATGAAAAATGGCCGGATTCCCATGCTACAAACATACCTGTGAGTCATTTTGGAAATTGTTGTTACTTCACGACGCAGTTTGATGTTTTCCAGTTTGCCAATTTGCTGCATCTGTCCATGTTCTGACATCAAAGGGATTTTCTTTACTGCGTATATTCTCCTGTCGAGACGATTGCGTACTTTGAATACTGTACCACCTCCTCCGCGCCCTAACAACCCTTTCTCTGTAAAATCACTTTCGTATCTCGATCCAGATCCCTTCATCCCTGCGGGTTCATCAAATTGGTAATCGTCGTCATCATCATCTTCTTCTTCGAGAGAATCGTCAACATCATTGGCAAGGGAATTCTCACCATCAGCGTTCTCTTCTTCTGAAGCCTTGGTTAAGGCAGCTTGCTGTCTATCTAATTCTCTCTCTATTCTATCGTGTTCCACAGCATCAGGTTCACGAGCACCCCGCGAGTGCTCGGAATAACCTTTTATTCTACTCTTCGATAGTGAAGAGATTTCATCAGTCACATTCATAAACGAGTGCAGTTTCTTCTCCTTTTCAATCTTCATATTTCTTTCTATTTCTTCCCTAGCCATCATTTGATCATATGCTGACATAGTTGGATCTTTATTATGGCAATATAGGAAATCTTCAGTCACTTGTACCAATTCACAAACCATTACAGAACTTATACCAGCCAGTTCTTTGCACCTGGCATTCAATTGTTGCATGAGTTCGATTTGTTCAGAATTTCCTAAACCTTTCACGTCTTGAAATTTCACAACCGGTGGAAGACATGGATAGTTCTTCCCTGGTGCTATGATCAATCTATGAGGCATGAAGATGGAGAGTGAGAATGTTAGAAATAGAGAAACGAGATATCCACTATTCACATGATGGTGAATAAGTAAGATGTCAGAAGGAAGGCGAATGATAACTTACGTCAACTGGGAGCCAATCTTCGAAGGTTCCGTATCCAATGGTCTCACTTTAACACACCATATTCTGGATCCCCAAGGACCTTCCTTTGTAGAAAATTCATCAGCATAAACTGCATTCAGAACAGTTTCCTCATCTATTCTGGTGATGGATAGATCTTCATATGAAGGAATGTTTTGAACCGCATTGTCTTCACCTTCATCACTATCATCCCCGGCTAGTAAATCAAATTGAGTAGGCATAGTTGCATGAAATTAATTTCCTTGTTTATTTGGTTATGAAGATGATTTCGTTTGTGCTGTCAAATTCTTTCTTATTATGTTATTATGGTTGATGCAAGCAAGAAGGTTGATGGTTGCAAAAAAATGCCCTGATATCAATTTCGCCCTTCCTATTGTCTCAAATCAAGAAGATCAGGTTATGATTTAGTCAAAATGAAAGCAGGAGGAACAGAAGAGGAGGGAGGGGAGTGGCGATGGGAATACTGTTAATAATATCACAACCTATCACAACATCATCATTATCGTGAAACATCATCATCATTACATGGATACAGGATACAACAACAGTAGTGAGGAGAGGGGATAGATGATACATCATCAAGAATACGTCCACAACATCTTGTTTATTCCGCAGCACAGCCAGCCCATTCAATAACCTAAGTACTTATTCCGCTCTACCATTGTTTGAACCGTTGCGTTAGTACACAAAAGAAGTCTACCTTGGTAAGGGATTCGTAACAAACAGGGATTTAAGCCAAGAACTGCGGCATGAAGTGTTTAGCAGTTACATCATCAATCGCCATGTTCGCTTTGCGAGCGTTCGAACCTTCTCATGGATTCGCACCTGTCAGGGTTAACCCTAGCAGATCAACATATCGCAGATCTTCCCGATTACCAAATAGTGTGGAGGACGAAGCTCAAACCCTTCGAGAAAAGGCAGAACAGCTTCGTCGGGAAGTTGCATCGTTTGAGGATTCCAAACGTGAAGTAAAGCAAAAGATGGAAGAGCAACAGCAAGCTGACTTTCGGGGAAAAGAAGAGTTGCGCATGCGGTACTCTGCTGAAGTTCCAATATTGAAGGGAGATGGTAGTGTTGAGATGGAACGATGTGACTTTGCACCAAGATTAAAGAGCGAAGATGGAAGGCTGTCTCGAATCGTCGCAGTTCAAGCTAACCTACCTCTTGGATTGATATTGGGTCAAAGTAAAGAAATGCCAGGTTTGACAACAGTGGATGACATCGCTGAGGGGAGCAATGGTGAATTGATGGGTATTAAAGTAGGCGACTTGCTGCGAGCCTGTACAGCCTGTCAGATGACCATGGAAATGCCGACTTGGCAATTAATAGGGGGTGGTATTGGGCGGCCAAAGACAACAAGAATGATGTTTAGCACAGATGGAAAGGAATTTGAAGAAGTAATGGGTGCATTGATTACGAATTCAATGGACCCTCAAGGTAGACCTGCATGGTTGGTTGTCGAGCGCATTGACGACGAATAATAATGCACGAATGGTCTCACAGCTACGCATTCCACAGAATCGTTTGATAAAATTCAATGAAATAAACAAGATTCTACTTCAGTACACTAATGAATAATCTAGGTGTTGGTGAAAGTTCTAGCAATCTTGTGTGGTTATACTCCCACATTCTTCGGATTTACTTCTCCTGCGTCAAAGTTTTTCTCCACGAAGCTTTGACGCAACCTCGTCTGGATTCTCACTGGCGATGCGATATCTAATAGTCTTGGAACAGCATATTTCTTCAAACTCAACATAAGGACCATTCCTGGCATTGTAAGCCCATGTTTTGTGGATAGGACTATATCTGATTCCCCAACCACCGAACCTAATCAAATTTTCTCTACCTGTTGCAGTGCCTGTGATGACACTTGCAGGGTCAATATTTTGTAAAGATGTCGTGTGCGCAGTAATACCATTTGGACCAGCCCAACCATATCCAAAGGTTATTAACTCCTTTATTATTATTCGTATTTTTTTCCTGAATTGTTATGCCATATGTGTAGAACATGGGCATGAAAAATACAAATGCCTTAAAGAATGGGGTGTATAATTCGGAGTAGATCACGTTATCACTCATTCTCTTTTGTGCGCTACTATGATGGGATAGAATTTGAAGTTATGGATTGATAGTACCTACTACATACTGTTCTCGTTTGACTGATTCATTTTTGTTACGGTCGTTGATTATTTTTGTTCCGGTCCGAAGACTTGAACTTTTAAGAGAAAAAGAGAAGCCGTTAGATCCAGTTTTCTCCTACATTTTTAGTCTGATGAAAACTCCGAGTTCCCATCAGATTGCTTATTGCTAGATTCTAGATTGCAGATAGTTGCTATTTCTATCTTGCTACAAACCAAAATATAAAAGGAACAGACTACGCACTGCGTTACCCGCTATTGAATATGTTTAGACGCAACAGTTCCGCGGCAGAGGCTGCGCCAGCTTTAGAAGGTCTTCTTCCTATTGTTCGTGAAACTCTGCAGAAAGAAGTTTTTGCCAAAAGTAGGGGTGAGTAATTGAATAGGCTTCATAGCGTTCGAATCTTTTCATGACCTTTAGAGATCTTTCATCAATCATCAGTAATTCATGCCTCACTCACTCATTCATTCATCGTTCCTTCAAACCTCTGAACCCATAGAAAAATGGAGCAATGATATGATTCTAGTGGTAGATGATGCTTCTCTTCGTGTGATCTCTCACGCGTTTGGAATGTACAGACTCATGGAGAATCGTGTTTACCTCGTAGAACAAATTACTAAAGTTCGCGCTCCGTATAGGAAGAGTGCACCCATCTACTTTCTTTCCCCTTCAAAGGCCAGTGTTGCACGTCTTATCAGCGATTGGACGCCATCTAAAAAGCAAAAGGAGCCTCTTTATGCGGATAGCGTTTTTATTTATTTTACAAATGCCCTGTCGGATGAGTTGTTCGACATGATTAAGGCATGTAAGCCACTTGTCAAGAGATTGAAAGCTTTGGGTGAGGTTAATATTGACTTCATCGCAAAGCAAGCGAGAGCTTTCCACTTTGATATGAATTCTTCTGAGGTTTTCTCAAAGCTTTATCGTCAGCGCGTGAACGGATCTTCGCCATTGGAACACGCTATAGCGGATAAACTCGTCACTGCATGTGCATCACTTAATGAATACCCGCATATCAGGTACAAGGCAGGTTCAAATGTCAGTGTTCAAGTGGCAAAGCTCTTCAATCAAAAATTCACCAGCTTTATTGGGAAGAACAAAGATTGGTGGTACCATGGAGATGCGACCCATACGGAGAAGGGAAGATCCACCCTATTGGTCATGAGTCGTACTGATGATTGTCTCTCGCCTTTAATTCACGAATTCACATACCAGGCCATGGTACATGATTTGCTAAAAGTTAAAGATGATAAGATTACAGTTCAGACGCAAGGTGCAGAAGGACCAATTGAAAAGGACGCTTTGCTTAACGAAAGTGATGAATTGTGGGTAGAACTTCGTGGCAAGCATATTGCGGATGTCATTCAGATTCTTAGCGGACGCATTAGAGATATCGTCAACTCTAGTACTGGAGTAGCTTTGAAGAAAAAAGGCAGCGAGGCGAAATCACTAACAATGAATCAAATGGCTAACGCCTTAAAGGCACTTCCTGAGTACCAGGAAGTCATGTCGAAGTTGTCCCAACATATGCACATTGCCCACCAGTGCATGAATATTTTCAAGAAACAGAGGCTTTTGGATTTGTCTGAAATTGAGCAAACGTTGGCCACAGGAAAGAATGATGAGAACAGGTCTCCAAGACTATCAGAAATGGTCAACATGATTGAAGCACAGCTTCATGCGACAAGCGATCCTATGGCACGTTTCCGACTCTTGGCTATTTTCGTTATTAGCCAAGGTGGAATGAAACCTACTGATCAGGGCCGTCTTTTCGCCGCGGCAAATCTTCGACCAGAGGAAAATAAGGCGTTGCAAAATTTGGAAGCTCTTGGGATATCTTTGGTGCAGCCCTTGACTACTGGACGAGTTGGATCAGTTCTGGGTTCTGAAAAAATTGTTTCTCGTAGAGAAGTGGTAGACAGTGGCAGTGAATATGCCAATAGCAGATTTGCGTGTGACCTGAAATCAATTCTTCAAATGATGGGAGAAGGAAAGTTGAGCTTTGAGGAATATCCTAGCATTTATCCTATGCCAGATGAGGGTATGACAAACTCCATCTCTTCTGCTGGGATTGGAAGTGTGAGAAACAGGGCTAGTAAATATAGCAAGTCAGGTAGAAGTGGGAGCACGTCGAAGGGTGGATCTAGGCAAATTGTCTTCATGGCTGGAGGTTTGTGCTATTCAGAGCTTCGGGCAGCCGAAGAGTTGACGGAGGGCGGTGGACCCGAGGTTATCATTGGTAGCACCAACTTCAACAATCCTGGATCGTTTGTCCGTGATATTACTTCCCTTCAGTATGATCTTAGGTGAGGATTTCGAAATGCGTTGTCTGGGCAATTATTTGGCAGTAGCTCCATGTTTAAATTTTTAGAAAACAAATAAGTATTTTTGTAGCGAGCTTTATCTATCTTATTTCGAAATATGAATAATAGATTACAATACCAGAAAAAGCGTTGATGTGTAATGTTGACAATCACCACTGATTCGGATTGACTTGAACCACCATTTCTCCCTCCTTCATCCCGTACCCGACAAAAGCCTTGCAACCCAATCTCCACCTTGGATTGTCCTGGAGCATCTGTTTCTCAGCCGGCTTTTGTGGATTAAGCAAGTCAGCACCTCTGAGGACACTCACAGAACAAGTCCTGCATAACCCCCCTGCTCCACAATTCCCCTCACTCTTGGTATCAAATCTTCTTGCCAAAGGATCGTTCAACTTGACACCTCTCACCAACATTCCTAATCTAAGATTCTCACCTGCAAAAAGTTCTAGTGTCGAATCTTTTTCATCTTGAGATGGAGGGTATTTCAATGTCACCGTCACCTTTGGCTTTCGTCGCACACGTCGTAAATTGATGACCATTGATTCACTATTTGAGATGACTGGAGGCAAGCCCAAGATGGCATCAACTGACGCATCATAGCCAAGACATTCTATCGCAGCCGTTATAATTTCTTCCTCGTTTGTCAAGCCTATTTTAACAGAATCCCCTGTGCTAGTATTAGTACGTGTGTTTTTGTTTCTAACGACAGTTATACTTGATATAGAGTCCCCAGGCATGATGTCTGCACTATCTATACCAATGCAACTCTGCACATATCCACCTTCGATTAATTCAGAAACGACAGTGATTCCTAAGCCGTCTTCTCGTCCACCAGCAAGTTCGATTAATCCTATTCCCAATCCAACTCCGTTTGCAGGTCTAGGAATGACAACTTGCAGCTGATCTACAAAATGCTCTCTATTGTTATCGCAACCAAGGAAAATACCTCCATCATCATCAATTGTTTTGGCCACCAAATTAGCAGTCCATTCCTGCTCAATAACATCGAGTGGTAGGTTATAACTATTCATGTTCACTTGACGAGGACCTGATCCAGCAAATGGTAGTGCTGAGTCTTGCAATTGTGTTGAGAACGAAGATCTTGCATATTGGACAAATGCATCAATTGACATTGCCCACCATGATATGAAGAAGAGATGTTTAGAAAATGCGTTCATGATGGCACCTGAATTTGAATGACCATTGAGATGTTATGGCAGCAGGATCAGGGATCAGCCAGGATCTTATTTTTTATAATAGAGAATACGAAACGCGCGTTGAGAAACGGCGGCTGCTGGCGGCGAAAGATCGATAAAATTTGTTAACACCTTTTCTGAAAAGGTGTTGACGTCACCATGTCATCACGAGTAAAAAGCCCCAGCCATGCCTCACCACCGGATTTTGTGGACACATAATCTGTCAATAATTTCAAGTTGCTGTACTTACGACCACCGCCGTCGATGGTATCAGAAATTGAACTTCGAAGCAACATTATTGAGAACATTAGAAGGACGCCGATTAAGTGCTTTATACTGCAATTACAGAGTTATTTTATTCGAAGATAGCTACTGAAAGCGAATCAGTCGAGCAACAAGATGGTCTCTGGCGGTGATGTTTCCCAACATCACTCGCAGCCTTCTTCTTCCGGCACCAAAAAATCTGCTGGAAATTCACAGCAAAACGGTATTTCTGCAGATACACTTGATATGCGTTCATCTTTAAGCACTCCACCGCCAGGGTTCAGTATCTTAGCTGACTCTCGTTTTCATGGGGAGAAGCTCAGTATGAGCAGAGCTGCTGCGGCATCTGCGCCTCCGACTTCACTTTTTACGAACGGAAACGCCGATTTTAAATCAATGTTTGACTATCAGATTGGAGAAGATGGCTATACAAAATCCAGAACCATGAGTTACAATAATCTTGCTGAAGCACTAGGTGAGGGATTGGCAGAATGCATGGGAGAGTCGTTGAACGAGTCCGACCATAAAATTAAAGCCGAATTGCTTCTGGGAAGTGGGAGGTAAGTTCTACAAAAGATTATTTATCTCGACCAATTGGTATTACTTGAACAAGGCTTAGTTTTCGCTATGTGTCGCCTGGGCCGTGTTTTACTATGTCACCTTACACATTTCACCTTCTCTTTTTGACATAGCAGAACAAATCGTTCAACAGATGAAAAAGAAGAACTAGACAACATTGACAGACAAAACAGACATTCCTCGCCTCAAAGCTTGTTGCAGAAAGAAAGACCCGATGATGATACTGATAATTGTCTTCCTCGTCAAGATCCACTTGTCAGATCTATGAGGAGAGCTTCAACCCCCCATGCGAGTACTGACTACTCTTCACAATCGCCGTCGGCACCATTTTCTAGTGTAAGTATTCGCCCGCAATATAATCAGCGTGGGAATACACTTATTGCCGAGGAACCTAGCCCATCCGCAACACCAACGTTAGCTTTGATGAATTGCGGTGCGCATGCGGAAGACACATCCTCTGCAGTCGACTCTTCTGCCGCTAATTCAGTACTTGAGGAGTCGACACATAATTTTCTGAACTTAAATGGTTCCAGGTTCTTTCAAGCCGGAAGAGCATCTGCCCCACCCCAGCTGTTTGAGTCGCAGTCTACCAGAAATAGAAATACAATCCGGCCTCAAATCACTCCTTTTTCATCATCAATTGCTTCCAATTCATCAAGAACGCCGATCCCATCTTTTTCGCCTGGCAAATTTTCTGGACAAATGTCACTATCATCCACTCCTGCACTTGAAGCTGAAAATGTTGTGGAGGACCCAGCGTTTAAAGAATTGGAGTCCTTTATTTGGGAAGAAAATAAATCGAATGATCAGAAGGCAATGTATCCTAGTCGAGCTCTTGCAATTTTTGGTCTTGCAGGTTTGCAATTATCGGAGGTGAAGCCTACTCTTGAAGCTTTTGGATCGCTACTATACCTTCGGTCCGAGTGTTTTGCTTCAAAGGGGATTCTACTGATTGCATACCATGATCTAAGGAGTTCTAGGCATGCAGCTGGAGAGCTGAAAGTTTATCTTCAGCAAATGATAAATGGAGGTGGGCAGAAGACATCAGATATCAAAGTCATGTATTGTTTATCACTGACATCTTCGTCGGAGCGTGACGATAGCACATTGGTTATTTCAAACCTTCCGCCATCAGTGCCTGAGCATAGTGTAAGAGATTTACTAGAAACATCGTTTGGCGCACTGCGTTCAGTGCACAGAGAACCAGCGGGGTGCTACATTGCAGAATTTTTCGATCTGCAAGATGCGTCGCAAGCGCTGTTAGAGATTGAAAGTACGATGCCATGGGGTGAATCTGCTGTCGTGTCGACTAAACTGCGTCAAGACTTCGAAAGGAATAAAGGTAAAAAATTGTTTGCTCTGATTGGTAGATGGCGACAGCAGAACAATCAAAATGCTCATGCGCCG
>Ga0136554_1000948_pt1 | contig 11364 bp, 10 predicted proteins | sample AntRauTorckE5431_FD_104637 | JGI IMG/M metagenome (GOLD analysis project Ga0136554, IMG submission 104637) | Saline lake microbial communities from Rauer Islands, Antarctica - Metagenome Torckler E5 #431 | ecosystem: Environmental > Aquatic > Non-marine Saline and Alkaline > Saline | place...
CAATACCGCAATTATTTCTAGAACTTTTAGTAACTACATTGGATGAGGATGTTAGTTCGTGATATCTATATTTACTCTAGCTAGCTAGAGGTTGATTGTGGATAATTTCAAGATGATAGGATAAAGTATCAGACTACTGACAAACAATAAAAGTGTGTATGTACTCACAATTCGATCAAATTGCGCATCTTGTCTCAAGGTACGACATGTAGGAATGTGTGCTCTGCAATTGGGACACTCGTGCTTGCAGCTAGTCAAACTCTTCTTGATGCAGGGTTTGCAGAATCGATGACCGCATTGTGGATTCACATTCGTATCTGTGCAAGTATCAAGACAGATCGCACATTTAAATTCATTTGTCACGAGATCACGAAGAATCTGGAGAGGATCCCGTTGAGGAGAATGTGACCCGTCGACTTTTGTTTTCATTGTTATCTGTTTTATATGTTATCTGTTTGCAGTTATGAGTTATGTGTCTGCTGTTATTATTAGTTACTTATCTTTACTTATTGGTACCCTTTTCAAAAAAGTTGGCAATGAAGAAAACGAAAGGAAAGGAAAATTTGGAAAGAAGAAATCTTGCGCGCTTCGCGGGGGATAGAAATTATGAAGCTTCGCCATAGTTTGGTTATGTCGTAATAGTGCTACCTCTCTAGCTACCATACGTGGTACGGTAGAGAGCTCTCTCTCTCTCTCTAGAGAGAGAGTAAGTAGCTAAGTACATAGCAGTAGGTAAATAGTAAATAGGTGTACCTTGCTACGAGATACACTCTGTATGGAGCACAAAGTAATCACTGATAACAGCACTGGTACAACAGTAGTTCTACTGTACCTACCAAGTACTTATTATTACTTGGAATCACCCCCTACGCGTACCCACTTGAAACAATTCATTGCTTTAAGGCATAGAGCATACAACGTCTTCTTGTGAAGGAGGAGAGGTAATGCAGTGGCTTGGACCGAATATTTCTTCTTCTTTATCAATTACCATCATCATATATTATCTCTGCAGGCCTCAAGTAATGCCGATGGCAACCACGGTTGCAGCAACCTCAAGGCGCGGAATCTTCATGATATTATCACCTGCCAAGACATTAGATATATCAGAACTCGTGTTTGCTCCACCAATCGACGAACATGCAAATAATAATGAAGAACATCATGATGTCCATGCACACAAATTTGAATATGTCTCTCAACCTTCCTGTGATCTTCCGAAGACTCGCCAGCTTGCAAAAATTCTCAAATCAAAATCGAAAAAGCAGCTGAAGGATTTACTGAAAGTGAGCGACAAGATATCTGATACAGTCAAAGATTATTATGATGCATTTAATGTCGATTTATCAGAGCATCAAAAGAAGAACGGGGGAAACAAGAAAGCTGCTGTATTTTCCTTTGATGGGCCAGCATTCAAGGGAATCAGCGCATCCACTTGTGATCCCAATACTATCAAATATATGCAGGAACATTTGCGAATCATCGATCCACTTTATGGTGCGCTGCGTCCACTGGATCAAATTCAGCCTTACAGATTAGAAATGGCAACCAAGAGCATTCTAAAAGATCTAAATACTGATGATAAATCGCTTGCCAGTTGGTGGAAGGCCAGCATTACTTCTAATATACTCCAGGATATGAAGGCGTTAGAATGCAATGTGCTCATGAACCTTGCCTCTGACGAGTATTCCTCAGCAATTGATGCGACGAAGGTAGAAGAACAAGAGTGTAAATTCATCAAGGTTGCCTTTCAGCAAGAGGGGAAAGTCGTGGCCGTGCATGCAAAGAAAGCGAGAGGGCTAATGGTGAGATACATTTCCGAAAAGAAACTCAACAGTGTAGAGGAAATTCAAAACTTTGATCAGGACGGATATTGTTTTTGCAAGGAGAGGTCAGATGAGATGACCATTGTTTTCGATCGTTCCAAGAATTGGAAAGACGTTACTGCATTAATCTCAAATACTGACAACAAAAGAAAGGCTACGAAAGAATCAGTGAAGAAAGGAGTGTCAAAGAAAATAAGATAAGGTTACTAGCTAACAACATATCATGTACAGCTTTCCTGAAATATTCCATTTGGAATATTAGTAGTTCAAATAATTGAAACAACTTCGACGATTTCAAATGTCCAAGCCTCATGAAAACATTCTGGCTTCACAACCTCTTGAAAAATTAATGAACGAACCAACAACGCAAGAACAGGTACGGCATAATAATGTGCAATACGAATTGAAACCCACATACATTTATCTTTCACCAGACTAAGGTTCATACAATTTCTCTGCCAATCGATTGATTGCCGAACTTCGCGTTTGTCATTCATCAACCAGCAGCCAACGGTAGACATTGTTCTCCCGACTTATATTCAAAGTCCCAGTGACAATGAGAAATTTTACTCTTCGCGCGTCGAGAAGATTGCCAACGATATCCTCGAACAAGAATTTGAACTTGCAAAAGTGAACGAGAAGTGGATTGAAGATTGGAACGACTTTGGCGATGATGTAGAAGAGCTATCTAAAGACATTGCAGACAAAATCAAGGAGAAATGCAAGGAAGAATTAAATCTCCCGCGATACAAACTGATTGTACAGGTCACAATTGGTCAAAAAAAGGATCAGGGAGCCAGGGTTACGAGTCGTTGCTTATGGGATACTTCTACGGATCGGTATGCTTCTACAAGTTACCAAAATGCCCATGTGTGGGTTTCTGTATTGGTGTTTGGTATGTATACTGATTAGAAATCGAACAATATATGAATATAGAAGGCTCGATGAGTGAGTAACGACTTCATGTTCTAAATGAAATTGAATCGATATCATGTCAATGACGTCTTGATGATCACAGGAGAGAGAAGGACAAGTTTTATATTCTTTATCTATCATACGAGTAGATGACGCATTATAATTTATAATCCCTTATCGTAGTACAATTTCTGGTATGGCAATCCATCTTTACCCGTCAAACCTTGGAACTCCTTTTCACAATCTGTCATATCAATTTCAACCATTTGGGGAAAGATCGCTACTGTCGATGGAAGCCCAAGACCGAAACTAACCAGAACAAGGTATGTCGTCAATGGCACACTCATGAGTGGATTTTTCTTCACGATATTCTTGAAGAACGGAACAGTTCCCATGAGCACGGGAGGAAGAAAGTAGACTGGTGCTTGCAAGATCGCTCTCGATGCCGTTGTCAAATTGACTCCTCGCTGAGCAGCAACTTTTGATGTTTGTCCTGGAGCAACATCTTCTCCGTTCGCATTGACGAGTGGTATTCCCGTGTCGATCTCTGGTGATCGTATAATGTAGCAATTTATGCTTGATGCTACAACTGCCGATGGGAATGCTACCCATCGCATCATTTCCTTTGCCTTGTTTGCATCAAATTTCCTGTTAATGATTTCAATTTCAATGTCAATTGTGAAGAAAAGAAATCAGTTTGAATGTATATGTATGCATGTGTCTATGATGGGTATGCATATTATGTTGCGCCGTACGAGATGAATAATTGTCACTTGCCGTCATGTCACAGTTGAAAGTTCAATGTGTAATCAATTCAATTCAATTCAATGCAATGCAATTCAACCAAATCCAATTCAAGATTTCAACTAAAGTCAATAACTTACTTTCGAATCAAGGTTGCCAGTCCAAAGGCCACAGTCAGGGCAGAGACAACAGCAGTCCCATAACTGGTCATGAGTGTCTTATTAGTCATTTCACTGGAAGCATTCCTATTATAATAATTGACCAAAGCATTTTGACTCTGATTGATCCATGCCCACATCAGCAATGCAGGAGTGGAAGTTGATGCAACCATGGAAACACAAATGGGTCCATTAAAGGGTACGAAACCGCTCATACGAAAAGGTGCAGGTATGACATCCCCTGTATCAGGATGTAGACTCGCAGATGCGATCCGTTGTGCCTCCCACAATGCACGATGCATCTGTGTGGATGTCATATCTGCTGGTAGATTGAGGAGCAAGTTTTGATAATCTTGGACCATGGCTTTTGAATTCAGGGTAGCTGCCTGTGAGTATGTGAGTAACACTGGATCACAACCTAGGACCATTTTAGAGAATCTTCCCACGAAGGTTGATTGATCGAATCGTTGAGCTGTTGGTTCAAAGTTAGGAACTGATGATGCTGTTACATTTTCAACAGTCATTGCGGTGAGGGCTACAGTAGCGATACCTGCTGTTGCAGCGAATGCCGTTTGAAGGATTGGTATCGATGAAGAGCTGGCAGTTGTGTTTGCACTAGTGATTGTGTTGGTTGCCGATGCCGATGCAGATGAAGTGGCCTTGGATGCCGATGCTGCATTCTTGGGTGCTGCTGCTTTCAAAGTTGCCTTAGTAGTGGAAGAAGAAGATGCCGAAATCACTGACTTGCTTGCAATTGAATTCACAGTGGCATTTGCATTTGCATTTGTGTTCTTGATGAGGTTAGCAACTTTGGAAATGAATCGAACTGACATGATAGTACGGTACAGTATGCTAATTGCTTATCTAGTATGGTGCGATATGGTAATTGTGTGTGGTATGGTACTACTTCTACTGTTGTGATGTATTGCGAGATATGTTATTGTGTTGTGATTTATCAATCTTAAAAAGAATGCTAATTATTTAGAAAAGGTTGATGTGCGTACGTTGGTATGGTACGTATGATATTTTTGTACGTGCCGTAATGATGGTAATAGTCGATGTTGAATGTAGATGTGTTTGACATCTTCTTGTTTGACCGTTGGGGTTGAAGTTTGGGTGGTCAGGATTCGAGTCACTGAAGGGTTGGGACTTCAAGGATAACCCATCCAAGGGGCAGATCCGGGCGAGCGAGTCGCGAGCAAGCGACAAGCATGTCTTGGAATGATTACCTGCCACTTACTCGTCAGTTCTTGAATAATGATGGCAGTGATAGAGGTACGAGGTACGAGATGGATCGAAGTAATTATCTATTTTACGATGTTTCTATTCTCTATTCATCACAATGTATTATATAAACATATAAAAAGCACCATCATCCGTCATACTATTTAGTACTTACAGCTGAGATTCAGAAGATTCTTTCAACAACGCAGAGTAAGATCCAGATTCAGATCCAGGCCATTCCATTACATTCAGCTGTATCCTACTGCACAATCAGTACTGCTAAAGGTGCAGGAGAATCAATTCATCAATCATGAGCCAGCAGCAGCAGCAGGAACGTCAAGAAGACGAAGAAATGGATAGTCCTTCCCTCATTGGAAGAAAGAGAAACAGGGTCGACAACGATAATCATAATCATAATACGGATAATGTCAATCATGACTATTCCAATACCGATGCAAATGCAAATGATCCAGATACTAATGTCCTCATCAAACGCCTCTGCAAAACCTCTGTTGCCAACCAGCTTGTTACAGGTACATCAGGTACAGACACAGTTACAGGTGCAACTAAGACTATTGCAGTGAGTGTAACGAATACTGATCTGACACCTTTGCATGACACGACTATATATTCACATTCTAATGAGAAGGTCATTCATGAGCATCATAGAGATTTGAAGTTAAAATCGCAACACCCACCTATCAGTGACAGCGACGGTACGGGTTCAAGTGCAAATGTTAATATCCATGCTAATGCACCTATGCAGCAACAAGTAATGCCACAAAATTCATTATCAGCAGCATTGGTGACACTCAAACATCCTAATTGCAGTCAACAAGATTCTTCCAATGTCAAACCAGCAGTATTATGGGTACCAGATACGCTAGCAGTAGCTAAGACGATATTAGAAGAAGCAAATGAAGAACTTGTAGGTATAGAAACAGGCACAGCAGTCTCACCCTCCCATGACACAAACGTTAAAGCACAAACTTCGAATGTATCCACCATGAAAGTCGTATTCGGCCTATCCGTCATGTTTATCATCAATACATGCACCTCTATATTGCTCCTATCTTTATATTTTACCCCATCCCCTGAACTATCCATGCGACATCATCCAAATATCATTCCACCCAGTCATACATACTACGCTTCCCGCAGTCAATGGCGGAGACAAAGCAATAAGCGCCGAATTGTTGAAATGACCAATGGCAGTAGCACTGACAATGTTCATGTTACCGATGCTCATAGCAACAGGAGCAATGAACTCGCAATGCTTTATAAGGATAGACTGAGTAACGTGACATTGCGTCAGTTCCTCTCTCATGATGATGGATTTCATCTTGGTTTAGCACCAGCATTCTTTGGATTTTATGTGTACTTTGGTGCATTGACTGCTTTCCATGAACATGTATTGACAGAAGAGCAGCGACAAGAGGGGAAAATGCTCCTTCCTGTAGATATGAATAGGAACACCGCGAAGGGGGTGTTTCTGGACGATCAGGAGTATGATGAGTTGAAAGAAGAGCCTTTCGATGCGTGGGAGGATTTTGTGAATGAGGATGAGGATGAGGAGGCTAGCAACGACACTCATGTGGGTAGTGCAAAGGCTACTATTGCTAATTTCACAGCTGCTGCTACAAATCGATTCATAAAGGGGATTAATCAGAAACCTCTCCTGAAGTCAGTCGCGGGAGCATCTGCTGGAGCAATGGCGGCAGTTCTTATTGCAGCTGGCCTTAATCCACGCGAATCCGCTGAATTTGCTTCGACCATGACAATTGACAAATTCTGGGATTTTCCTGGATTAGGAGGTTTGATCAAAGGGGATTTGTTTGAGGATATCATGGTTCGACGAGTCAAGCGATCGGGTTTATCGGTACCAGCAGGAGTTGTGCTTGATGAAGTGGATCATGAATCATTGAATAATGTCATGTTGGAAGATGGGTTGATTCCTGTTGCTGTAAGTGGCTTCGATATCTTGAGTCTTAAAGGAAAGATCATGACCAAGGGCTGCATGGGAAAGGCAGCAAGAGCTTCTGCCACATTTCCTGGATTGTTTCAGCCGTGCAAATGGTACAATGACGATGCTGATGATGCTTATGCTAATTTGAAAAAGAAAGTTGAGGCAAAGAACAAAACTAATGCCGATGCCAATTATCAGTATTTGATTGATGGCGGTGTTTCGGACATGCTCGGTCTTGCCGGCCTCGGACACTTGCGTCAGAACGAGCAAAATAAGCGTGTTGTGAACCTTGTTGCGGGAGCATTTGGAGCTGGAGGGCCACTTGGACCGTCGAATTTGCCAGAAGGGATTCATGCGAAGGAAGTAGTCTCCATTTCGATCGAAAATGCACCTCAATGTGGACCCTGGGCAATGCAAAATGGGCCTATAGCTCTACAAGCTGCCATGGATGCAATCAAGGATATACTGGACGCCCCCATGTATCATGGAGATGAAGAAGGACACTACGTACTACATGTTGATGCTGCAGCTTTCGTCGTTACAAACTGAATGCGTTCCACGCAATTCGTTTCTTTCTTGCTCGTACCCATCCTGGACCTTTTGGGATACTCCTATAACATACTAGGTTTACCTTTCATTCATGTATATTGCTGTTAAAATACAATAACTTTAATGATCAGGGTTAGCTAGAATCCACATACTTCCAAGACTAAAAAGCATCAATTATCTATCACTACTCCCACCCATTTGTTGCAGCTAAAGAATTTGATCAAAATTAAGTTCAATGCACTAAAATTGGAAATGACAATGGCAGCAATAAAACGACAATATCATGTTATCAGAAGACAAGTCAAGTAATCAGTGTATATGATACACTTAAGTTGTTTGAATTCACGACGTGAGCCAAAAATGCGTTATTATCCGATCAACTCCCGTTTCACAGCATCTGCATCCTCTGGGGGTTTGAAAACCCCATCCAAATTTTGTACTATCCAATATGAGAGATGTAGTATCGAACGAATTTGTCCCTGATGATAATTTGAGATATCTAATGCGGACTACATTTTTCAAGATTTGGAAGATACGTAGCGACACATGAATACTGTTGATGGTTGTTGTCGATGTACTGTAGCAGATACCAGTGCAGATGATGAGGATGTGATAGATATATGTGTTTCGTATTTAGTTTGTGCTGCAACCTGCGCTATCATTTCTGCTTCTCTTTTCGCCTTTTTTGGCGGCTGTTGCAGCTTTCCACTTGCACTAGATTATGAATTGCGAGAGAAGAATAACAAAATACATCATCCAAAATCCAGTCCTCAAATCCATCAAATACAATTGTATTTGTTAGTACGAGACTACAAAGTTAGTATGGTAGTCAACATTACATACCACAACACACTCACACCTATTGATCTTTGCCAATTTAACACACAAATCGGCGCGGGTTCCTCCTCGTCTTCTTCAAAATAATCATAGGAAGTCCAGGAATGCACTTGAGGAACGAAGTGTGTCACGAATCAGCATTGGATAATGCCGTGTAGAAAGATGACTTGATTCCTGTTGCTGGTGGCTTTGATAACCATAGTCACAAGATCATGATGAAGGGAAATGTTTCAGCCATGTGAACAAAAGCTGCCATCGACACAAGGTATCTACTACGAGCCCCTGCGACTCTACAATGAAGAAGAAAGAAAGCTTTTGTCGTTGTTGCAAACTGATTTTTTTGTTCCATGTGTGGCTCCTCGGAGGAGTGCTGTTTATTAAAATCCAATTATTATTTCAATCACAGAGGGCAAGACTGAACCTTCTTCCACAAGACTAAAGCATCAGGATCACACCCCCATTTTCCCAAATTTGTTCTGACCGACAAGAAGGTGGAGTAGTTTGATCAAATGAGATTATTACTATTTTAGATCCCGCGCCAAGAACCCAGGAGCAATCTTGAGCTAAATTCGTCCACCTATTCTCATCTCATTCCCGTGAGAGGCAAATGCCCGGTCGAAATTGAGTCTCACAAGCTCTCAAAAGTATGCAAGACTCATTTCTTCACCCTTCAATCTTCTGCAAATCTCTGAAGGCTGCACAACAATTAAACCAGTCACACAAAAGTAAGAACCAAAGAATACAATGAAGGTTACACCATTACTGACTCTATCCCATGCCGTGACCACAACTGCGATACCACAACAATTGATTCCATCGATAAATCATGCATCTCTAGTAAGGCACATATCTACATCGAGTGAGTCTTGCCAACAGGATATGACAGAGCTCGGACTAGATTCAGATCTCTCTTCTTCATTGGAAGATACATTAAATACCTTTTCCTCCAGTTTTGATGCCAATCCACTAGAATACTGTAAATCAATATCATCTTCTGGACAGATACATCTGGATTGCGTAATAGACTATGAGAGTTTTTCATCGAATTACAAGTCCATGTGTCGGAGTCTGGAAGCGGTATACTTTCCAATTTCACTATTCATGCAATGCTCTAGTGAAGAATCAAATGTCGAAATGGAATTAGTAAATGTACCAAGCTGCCTCGCGCACGAATGTAACGGAGACGAAGTTACTGAAGCATTGGGTCGTCTTCTTATGGAATCATCGGCAGAAACTTCGAAGTCAGATGCGTTTCATGGTTTCACTTGCAGCTATTTTCAAAGAAGGTTAGATATAGACAGATATACTGCTTTAAGCTTTGACACAGACGTGAAATTTGATGGTCTAGATAAAGGCGGTTCGAATCCCAGATCTAGAATTCATCATAACTGGTGGGTGCTACTCGGAGCTTCAACGGTTGTGATCGCAACACTTGTTGGGCTCAAATACAACAAGAGCAAAAAGACAAACAAATCGTCCCAGTTCTGCGAAGATCAAGCCTACTTTGGCGAATACAATTTTAGCGAAGGGAACATTTCGATTGATATGGAAAAGGGAGGCACAGCAGAGGAGGAAATTGTGGAAATTCTTGTCATTTGACGTGTATGTGTTATGGTAGATAAATAAAGATGTGTGTAATGTAGCGATAAGGATGCAGCAGCATTCATAAAGAATACTAACTAAGAAAAATACTAGTGTAAAATTGAAATCAAGAGCTCTCCCTAAATAAGCGAAAATGTGTACACAAGACTTGGTGTGACATGGTTGCTATCGTTGAGAGAAACCAATGACCAATGACGAAAAAAGGCCAAAACATTATCTCCATCATTGCTGCTAGTAATGATGTTGAATTATCTGGTAAATTAATACACGCTACCCAGTATATGGCATGGTAAAGCATTGTATGTAATGATTTTGTATGATACATGGTTTGTACTTTGATAGATAGTAAATACAGTACCTACATAGACCTACAGTACTAGCTATTTCTAGCTAGTAGTGAAGGTTAACTTTCCAGCAACACAACAGAAGAGGAATCGTGCTTGGCTGCCTTTCCTCCAGACGAAGCTTCAATTGCTGCAGAAAGACCACTGATGCCACCTCCGATGATCAGGAGATCAGCACCATCTGATGTTGATTTCAATGCTTTTAATTGTCGTGATCGTGGTCGAGTTCCGCTTCTTCTTGAATAAGAGAACACATGATTAATGCAACTGGTGCTCCTGCTGCTAAGTAAAAATTCCAAACAACATAAACTCAAAGTCACAAGAATAAGGAACGAGCTATAGTAACAGCGCCGAAGACAGCGATAGTGACATATACCAACCATTGGATGATTGGATATTATGCGATTTAATTGTTAAAAATAATGCAACTACGTTTCCTCGGGAAAGATCAAAGAAAGCACCGCAATCGATGTATATGAAGTAAAACAAATATAGATACACTTTATAATATATATTGCGTGACAATATGTAATGGGTGTAACAATGGGTGGTGGGTGGTGAGAAGTTTGTGTTGACTTTTTGTATTTTTTGTTTTTGTGTGCGGTAAGTAGTAGTGAAGAGCTGAGTGGTCTAGCTAGAAATATCATCTCAGGTTTTAGAGCCCCATTATTGAGGAAGGTTTCCGAAGCTTCATTATTTGCAGTTTGCAGTGTCATTTATCGGTTGCAAGCAGCAAGCAGCAAACAGCGAAACAGATAACTAAGATAACACATAACATATAAAACATAACACATAGATATAAACACGAACAGGATGAAATCAAAAGTCGACGGGTCACATTCTCCTCAACGGGATCCTCTTCAGATTCTTCGTGATCTCGTGACAAATGAATTTAAATGTGCGATCTGTCTTGATACTTGCACAGATACGAATGTGAATCCACAATGCGGTCATCGATTTTGTAAAGTCTGCATCAAGAAGAGTTTGACTAGCTGCAAGCACGAGTGTCCCAATTGCAGAGCACACATTCCTACATATCGTACCTTGAGACAAGATGCGCAATTTGATCGAATTGTAAGCATTGTACACACACACTTTTATTGTTGTCGGTAATTAATATAGCTAGTCGCTAGTTGTATCTCATTTAATCACGAACTAACATCCTCATCCAATTTAGTCATCACAGGTTCTAGAAACAATTG
>Ga0136554_1000949_pt1 | contig 11353 bp, 11 predicted proteins | sample AntRauTorckE5431_FD_104637 | JGI IMG/M metagenome (GOLD analysis project Ga0136554, IMG submission 104637) | Saline lake microbial communities from Rauer Islands, Antarctica - Metagenome Torckler E5 #431 | ecosystem: Environmental > Aquatic > Non-marine Saline and Alkaline > Saline | place...
AATTGGTTAATATTAAGGTTGTACAATTGGTAACACGTAAGCAATGCCCCTGACTAGGCTAGCTCGGTGTCCCTGACTAACTCGCACCATCTGACGCGGCGGCAGTCCCGTGTCTAAGTGCATGGTCAGCCAATTCATTTCTCTCTCCTCTCCTTCTTCTCATCTTCGTGTTCTGTTGTTCTGTTCAACGGAACATCCAACACCTTCGCTCTCTCTCGTTTCGAGGGATCACTGTGCTAACGCCGAGGTGGCCTATAGCCTATGGCCTATAGAGAAGACCGGAGAGTTGGAAGTGGGAAGTGGCAATGGAATATCGATGTGGCGCCTCGTGGCCATTTTCAAAGAAAAGATACAGTTCCGTCGCCATGCTTCACTACTCGAGATTTCTTCGCAGCAGTGGCATTCGCTTGGCTAGATGGAGCTGATGGAACTGCATCTTTGGAGTTGCCCTTCCTTTTCTTAGAGGCAGGCCCGCTGGAGCTCGAAATTCCACCTGCGTGTCCGCCCCCTTTTTTACCCTTTTGGCTGCCGTCAGCCGCCCCAGGTGCGGCCACTGAGTCTTTCATATTGCCCTTGTTCTTGTTCTTCTTGTTTTTCTTGCCCTTGAAGACCCCGCCGCCACCGTCAGCGTCTGCGAAGCCGCGGCCTTCCTTCGCGCGCCTCGCAACCGCTGCGGCAGTAGGCTTGGCCAGCGCGAAGGCCTCGAGCAGGGAGGCAGCCACTGACTTCTTCGCTGCTGTGGCCGCCTTGTGATTTGGTGTTGAGCTCTCAGCAGCAGCAGCAGCAGCACCTTCATGATCAGTAGGAGCAGAGGGCAGAAGCTGGTGTCCTTTACAAGGCCAGCGCGCAGCCGCAGCGTCGTTCTGGAGCACCAGCACATAAGTATCGTAGGGGGACTCTCGGTAGCGGTCGCGACGCTGGTGCTGGGCTCCATCACAGAAGCCGTGGTCTGCTTTGGGTACTGCGAGCGACAGCCGCAAGAAAGGGTGAGCCCGCAGTCGAGCAATGCCAGGATCCAGAGGCCAGCCCGGAACGACAACCACGAACGACAGCGCTGCACCTTTCGCTGTACTGCAGCTATTGAAAACTCCATGGCTACTCTTCTTGCGCTTCTTGGTGGCTGATTGAGACGCTTTGGCACCCGAGGTAGTTCCATGAGCATTCTTTTCAAAGAATTCTTCGATCCGAAGCGCCATGCGAAGCATCAGGTCAGCCACGAAGGGCGGGTTGGCCTGAAAACTGCCACCCATGCATTTTCCGCTTGATGCGTCTGCAGGTGGCCGCCACTGCCAAAACGATCCCTGAGATCCGAATGCTGCGTCGGTGTCTGGAAAAAGTACACGCAATGTAGGGTACAAAGGTGTCAAAACGGACAAGAAAATGTAAGTAATCAAGAGCACACAGCGTCAACTGCAACTACGCCATATGTTTCTCTACTTCATATCAGTCACCTGGAAACGCTGAGCAGAACGTTGGGAAGTAGCAGTTGAGCGGGCTCGCAAAGCACTCGTGGGTCACTCCAAGCCGCTCGGCAAAGACCCGCATCACGTGCTCCGAACACGCCGCTTGAAACCCGTGGCCCTGGACGGCGTTGTAGCGGGACAACAAGCAAAACAAGGACGCGCGGAACGCTGCTTCTTTGTTTTCGTCGTCTTCTTCGCTATCTTCGCCGTCCCCTGGAGTTGCCGCTGTGACAGCACCTTTGTCATCAGCACTCTTACTAGGTTTCAAGGGAGCTCGGTGCATGGTCCAAAGAGCGCGAAGCTTGTCGTAATGCTCCGTGTTGAGCTTAAGGAGCTTGCCAGGACTGCCTCCGCTGCTGCTGCCATTCGAGTCGTTGCTTTTGTACTGTTGGGTTGCTTCATCAGGGCGCTTGCTTGTACTAGTAGAACTTGCTTTGCTTGATTCTCGAAGGGATACGTCTAAAGTGTGCGCGTGTCTCACGACCACCACTTGCTCGCCACCACCACCCACTACTGTCGAGGCTTTTGCGCGCAACTCTTTGGCTGCAGCGTCAGCATCCGTAACGAGTTTGGATGCCACTAACAGGGCCTCCGAAGAACGCATAGACCCACGCGCTAAGTCATCTAGTAGCGCAGCTTCAGCCGCTGAACCTTTCGCTGCCTCAATTGGCGGCAGCAACGGGTCGCGCTCTGGGGTGCGCGGCACTGCGGACGAGCTACTGGGCTTGTTACTTCGTACAGGTGCAGAACTGTCTTCGAGGGCTAGACTGTTAAGGAGCCAGCGCTCAAAGGTGAGTGCAGGAGCAGGGCGGCCGTAAGCTGCACACTGTCGACTGAACTCTTTCGACAGCTTGTACACTTTAGCAGAGCGAAAGGCCTCTATTGCAGGTGTGACAGCTGATGGCCACTTCAGGTCTGCACCAGGCTTTGTTGCCACTACATCAGTTGCATGCCCCTGCCAAATTTCCCGGCGACCCTGCCCCAAGTGCCGACCTACAGTTGACGCAGCAGCGCTCCCGCGCCCTGATTCAGCGAAACTGGTGATCTTTGCGTGCAGCTTTTTGGAACGGTCAAACTCTGGCGCCTTCCGAGCTTTGTGTGACTTGCCACTCTGCTTTGGGCTAACATGAGTGCTGTTTAAAGTAGCCTGCATAAGGAACCGCTTTGTAGTTTCTTTGATTCGTGCTGTCAGAGCGATGCTTTGCATGCACAAACCCTCGCGCTTTAGGTAGCCTTTTAATCCATGTAGAGTCAATTTAAGCTTTTGGTCGCAGTCCGCGAGCTAAAGAGCTCGGTGGTATCTATCGCTACGCAGTGTAGCTTGCTCCAATACTAGCCTGGAGCCCTAATGGCTGGTTGTGGAGCTTGGACTTGGAACTTGTGACTTGTGTCAATCCTGTACTCAAGTAAGTGCTTGGCTTGATGGTTGCTGGTTCCTCTAGCTAGCTGAGTAGCTGAGTATCTACTAGCTAGCTATGCCGTATGCCGTATGCCGTATGCCGTTCTCTGTTCTCTCCTAATTACTTATTTCTCTCCTATCCTGTGGTCCGTCCATCCTTCTTTTAAGTACTGGTCGTCTAGTCGTCGGAGAAGGTTTGTGGTTTGTGGAATCTGTCTGTGGAATATGGTACGTGATAGCTAGCTTATACTGTAGTAGCAAGGGATGGATGTACCTTGGTGATAGCAAGGGTATCTGGAACGTGAAGATACCCTTGGTGATAGCGTGATCCAATACGGCACGCACCGCGTCAAAAAGGAAACATTCAGAGCTGCAGACATTTAGGCGCCACAGTCGACGTGCAATTGTTTGAGGCCACGTTTATCGGCTTCACCTCTTGATTTGAATAGAATGGCAAGTTTAAAAAATGCAAGTGAGTCGTCAGCGACCGCAGTCCTGACGTGCCATCTCTACAAGGACACGCCGAGCACTCGCATCGAGAATGAGCTGCGTGATTTGTACGGCGCAGGCATTAACTCCGAAGCCCCTCTAGATGCAGAGGAGCTCCTCGCAGTCGATACGATGCACTACGAGGGCCAGAATGGGACCTTGCGCATGATGAAGCTCTTCCCAGCGAAACCTGCAGGCTCGTCTCCGGTTCAAGTGCTGGACCTCGGTTCGGGGTTTGGCGGCTGTGCGCGATTCGTGGCTTTGAAGGCTCCAGAGCCTGCTGGAGCGCGCGTTACAGCCCTCGAAATACAGGCCGACATTTCAGACACTGCAGCTATCCTCACGCAGCGATGTGGCTTAGCAGACAAGGTTACTCACGCAACGGCGGACGCGAGCGCACCGGAAGGCTTAGGCGCAGTGCTAGGTGCCGCACACGGGAGCTTTGAAGTTGTTTTTAGCAAGCTTGTCGTGCTTCACATTCCCTACGAAGCTCGCAAGCAATTATGGGCAAACCTCGCAGCCGCTGCTCCCGGTGCCCTTCTTTACCTCGAAGACTTCTTTGACAACACCGTTGGCGACGAGCGCGGCGACTACACGAGCGAAGAGCTGGCGGCTCTTGAAACGAGAGTTGGTTGCCCGCGGCCGCCCACCAGGGAAGCATGGTGCAGCCAGCTTGCGGAGGCTGGATGCACGAACATTTGCTTCGAAGATTGCACTCCATCGTGGGCGGCCTTTGTGGCAGGTCGGAGCGCCAACTATCGTGAAGCCAAAGAACGGCACGAGCGCGTGCAAGGCCCGCAGCTTTACGCGCGCATGCAGGAGTTTTATGACACTACGAGCGATTTCCTGTGCAGCGCTCGCCTCGGTGGATGTTTCATCACGGCGCAATTGCCTTCCAAGTAGGCCTCGTTGGAAGTAGAACACCTAATACCCGCCTGCCCCAACGACCTTCGTACGTCGTTAGTCTCGTGCTACCTCAACATCAGGGGAATGCACCAAACATAGCAGAACCACAAACGGCTAAGGAGGGGCCGTTTTGATTCCCCCCCCTCTGTGCAAGCATTCGAGTAAGCTTTTCGATGCTCCCTCCAAAAGAGCGCCTCGCCTCTATTTGCCCTTTGATCTAGCCCTAATTCTGATAAATTAACTGATTACCTATCGCAACGGAATGTTCCTAGCCTAATAATTTGCCGAAAAAACGCATATCCTTCTACTGCCTTAAGCGCTAAAAGTGGCGAAGCCGGGGACAGACCTCATGACCTCTCAGAGAGGTCCGTGAAACTGATTAACTTTTGTTTAAATTCTTGAATGCTTTAATCTTCAATAATACAATACAAGTAACCCAATTGAAATTAAAAATTAACAAAACAAAAGCGCACAGCTCAGCTCAGCACAGCACGGCACGGCACAGCACAGGCCTTCCGTAGTCCGCACTCCAAGTACAATTCACCGAGCCATGCATATAAAAAAGACACCTCGTAATTCATATATGATGCTTGCCGCTTGCCACGAGTGTGCATTTTAGTCGCCTTTATTATCGCATCACCATCAAGGTAGCGATGGACTGTAAACCCATTGCTCCAAAGTTGCTGGGCTTCCGTCGGGGTTCTTCATTTCTTTGTCAGTTACGAGTTCAGTGCCCGAGCTGGCGAGGTTCGCAAACACCTGCACACACGCACACGCACATACGAAATACATCGAAAGTCATGCGATGCATGCAGGGGCGGGTAGTAGCTGAGTTCAGCTTCTCGCGTAGATTATGCAGCACTTGAGCAAGCCGTGTAGTAAAATTGCATGCTCTTTCTTTCATACCTGGCGTCGCATCGCTTGTTCGCTTTCCATGTGCCCCAGTGCTACTTTACAGCTGCCTCCGTATTCTTGCGGAATTTGGTCGTTGTCGATGATCGTTCGCATACCCTCGAGCACCTTTAAAGGGTTTGAAGGATATGGGGGAGTCGTAACACCGAAATGAGAACATGAAATACACTCTCAGTCCGGATTACTGAAGTGTAAACCTTTCTTTTTTTCCCCTGCAATATCCAATAATTTACCTCGTGGGCCCGAAAAATGTTGATTTTCGCTTTTTGCGCGTCGTTGAGAAGCGGTTTTACGATGTTGAACAGGAACCCAAACCAGCCAGGGACGTTGAGAACGAGCATTTTGTGGGACCTCTGCGGGTAGTGAGTGGAGGTCATGTTCACAACGCCTTTGATTATCGCCACCACCTGAGAGGAGGCGTTTGATTTTAAAGACAAATAATAGAAAGAGAGAGCCAAGCATCGGAATATCAGCCAAGCAGCTAAATTCAGATAGAAGTTGCAGGACATGGGTTGCTTCCAAATGCACACTTGTGCCGCTCACCTCTTTGTTCATGATCATGCCCATAGTGAGTGCGCCTAAATCGAGCACCAGAGTCACGCGATCTTCCTGTCTCGGCTGCAGCACCGTCCATAAGTACTCTTGCACGTACCTATAGAAATGGAGGCGGCGAGTAAAAAAAAGAAAGAGCCAAAATGAAAGGTCGTGAAGTATACAACGCCAGCACCTGGTAGCTGGTTTAAGGACCGGGGGATACGAGGTGAAATGAGAAGAATGAGACAAGGAAATGCAAACAATAAAGGAGCTCCGCGATAGTCTTCGTTTGCATCACTTTTAAATCTAGAAAAAAAGAAGAGTTTATACACAACTGGTACTACGCACATGATATGGTCAGCAAAGGAGTCCTTGTCGATGCCGCCGCGTTTGATGCGGTTGAAATCGCACTGGCCGGGCAGCTCGTAGTAGACCACATTACCCGCCTGAAGGGGGGAGGAGGAGGAGGAGGAATTGAGACTCGAAGGTGGGAAAGAAATGTGAAGGGGTCATGAAGTTGAAGAGGAGGATTACAGCAACTGACTATGTATACAATGAATGGAAGGCCGAAAAGAGGACTGCTAAAATCAAACAAAGAAACCAAGTGCCGTTAGGGGTATTAAACATAGAAAAGGTGAGGATTATTCTCAAGGTAAAAGAGGCTGGCGAGGGCGCCGTACCTTGTCGGTGCCATGAAAGCAGTGCGGGTAGCATTCCTTGACCAGCGCGAAAAACTTGTGCGGCTTCTCTAGAGCATGGTCGGCGTCTTTCATCGCGCGCCAAGCCAGCGTGTCGTGGTACCTGCAAAGCAAGAATGGAAAGGATAAAGAATGGGGAATGGAGAATGATCAGCGATATTTGACACGTAAAGATATGTGGCGCCATGTCAGAAAGATGAAAGGAGCAAAGACAACCAAGTGATACTATAACCAGTGTCAGCAATCTCAAACGCATTGAATTCCAACCGTTACCTCTGCAATCCTTTGGCGTAATCGCCGGCTTCAGCGAGCAAGAACCGCTCCGGTAGGAAAGGGGCTGCTGCTTCTGCATTGGGTTCGCTGGCATTGCTGTCATTGTCGTCGTCGTTGTCGTCTTCCTTCTTCTTTTTGGCGAGCAATGCACGGTTCAGAGCAGCTGCACTCGCTAGTTCCCATCCAATTAAGGTGAGCTCCCATCTCTCCACATCACCTGATGCGACAAATTCGTCTTCAGAATTACCTTTTCCATTCCCGTTAGCATCCAAAGAAGAAGAAGAATCCTTCATTCCCTTAAGTTCTATCTGCTTCTTGCTCTGATTGGTGCTCTCGAGCTCGTCATTTCCTGATAAATCGGAAACACCGAGCCATTGGTGGAGGTTTGTCACTCTCAAGAACAGCCCGACAGCACTCATCAAGAGTTCAATGAGGGGTGCACCCAGCAAGAAGCCAGCATGTGCCGCGATGTAAGCACTGCCGCCGCATAGCGCGAGTGGTTGCGCAAGTAAGGCACTGGCTTCGGAACTGTGGAGCAAAACTTGAAGTTTGGCGGTGGCACATGTAATCAACGCCATTAAAATGCGCAGCGGTGACCGTAAATGCATGGCTTCAACCAGCCGGGCGCGCACCTGCATGAAAGATGAGATAGACAAACTATGTGAGCACACATACATGTGCGAAAGATCTCTTCTCTGACTGGTCATATGTCCTAAATATTTTTCAGCATGATTTTCAACGAGAACGAAAAAACTAAATAAAGCACCCTCTCTCTGCGTGCATGAATGGCAATGGTGAAGCTCTAGCGTGACTGCATACTTTGCCCATACCTCATAGAGTTCGCTTTCAAAGGTGGCAAAGTTCTCAACCAGGCCAGACGGAGACCCGAAATACGGCCACAGGAAGTAGCCCCACGCTCGATACACGAGCTGCACAAACGCACACCAAAACACGCCACGCACGACCCAAGGCCACAAGAAGGCTGGCATCCGAATCAAAAACCTGAGCCAACTTTCACTCTTTCTCCTTTCATCCCTTCCTCCTAAGCCATGATCCGGATTGCTTCCAGCAGCAGCAGTGGCACCACCACCAATTGTAGTAGCTCCAGCAGCAGCAGCTGTTGATGCTCGAAAACTGCTTTGGCGGCCTAACCCATGAAGCTCCTTGCTTCCGCCTTCTCCATCTTGAACACTTGTGTTGGAGTTGATGCGGCGACAGGCAATGTGAATGGCCCCTGTTGCGGTCACAGGCGCCTGCGCCTTGCTCCTCGGACTGAGCAAACTCGGCGAAAAGGGAGCCGAAGAAGGCACGGAATGTGAAGGGGTCGCTGGCAGCGTGGAGAGGTCTGAGGAAGATGTTGCCCCGCCGGCTGCTGTTGGCGATGTTGGTGTAGGCGATAAAGAAGAAGCTGATAGGCCTAAAAGCACCGCATCGAGAGACTGTTGGTAGCGGCGATCTTCTTCTTCACGATCTAAGAGGTCCACCCAAAACGAGCATTCGTTGTTGTTATCGTCTTCGTCGTTGTCGTCGCCGTCGTCATCGTTCTCGTTGCTCCTGTCGTTGCTGCCCTTTTTGAGGCCATTCACCACAAGGGAGAGCTGCTGCTCAATTTCGTCGCGGTAAATCTGAAGGATATACGCAAACAACAGGAAATGTGAAAAAAGGGATATCGAACAAATGAGTGAGACAAGAAGGACGCTGGCAAGGAGTGAATAAGCTCAACCAAAACATGTGAAGTAGCCAAAGTAGATCTTGAGTAATAGAAAATGAATAGCTAAAAATATGCGCACACACACATACACATACCGTGGCTCGCCCTCCATTGCTCAACACCAGGCGCACTACGGGGTCATGCGGGACCGCTAAAGCGCTGCCAGGGGCTGCTGCTCCCTGGTGGAGTTGCGGGCTCCCAGGTGGAAGAAGAGGAGAAATGTTGCCCAGAGGGCTCCCCGCTACCAGGGGGGATAGACCACCTCCAGCGCCAGCGGTCTGCAACGCTGCTTGGTCGATGACGTACGTGCCGCGCCTCGATCGGTTGGCTTTGTTGCCACTGGAAGGAGTGCTCAAGGCTGAGGCGGAGGTGGTGAGCGGAGGTGGCGTGTACTTGTCGAGCACAAACTATATTAGGGGATGGTGTGGAGCAAAAAGTGCACACGTGAGCGCAAGGAAGTAAATGAAGAATACAAAGAAGTGTGGTGAAAGTCTGTACCGAGCGAGATAAGAGAGGGGAGAGTGCATAGGACGTTAGATTTCAGCAGGAGCTTCAAGATGAGAAGTTACCAGCGAACAAACCTGAATGGAGGTGTGCCAGGGCAGGTCGTAGTGAATTTGAGCGGCGTGATTGTCGACGAGGAGCGAGGCAGCGGGAGTCAACTTCCTTAGAGTGGCAACGCTGTCTCGTCGAGCGGGTTTCTTGCGCTGTGAAGCTGCTCCTCCCTTTCCACCTCTGGGGGAGTCAAGACTACTGCAGCCATTCCCACTGCCACTGCTGCTGCTGTTGTCGTTGTTGTCGTAGTTGGATTCCACGGCATTCGCACTCATCGAGGATTGGGTCGATGGTGATGCTGAAGTGGTGTTGGGTCGGTACAGGGTGGCTTTGTCGACTTGGGGAGGCGCGTGGTGGATGCTGAAGCTCACAGGGCGGCCGCGGCCGTCGCAGACCAGGTAGCCCCCCTGTAGCTTGGAGACGTCCTTCTTGAAGTTGGTCACGTAGTTGGTGTACTTTTTCTTCAACATCACGCGCTTCACGTTCACCACGTCCAACTGGGATTTTTTTTAATGTACATGTATGTCCACACGCACACACCCAAGCATAGACAAGCACAAAAGAAACGCGGTTAAGGAGAGAGAAAAGAGGGAGTGGAGTGCATAATCTGAACCTATTTGCCCCATCTGCTGTTGTCTTTCCTTTAAGCCAGCAAGGCCATTCATTCTCTCCAAATTGTGATCAAAACAGCCTTCTTCTTACTACTGCACCTTGACATCAAAATCCCCGTATCGCACGAAGGTGGAGTTGGACTCGTCCGCAGGCGTCGGCGCACTACTCGACGCAGAGGAGTTGGAAGGTAAAGAAGAGTCTTCTCCAGAGCCACTTGCACCTGCAGCTGCCACTGCTGCGGCGCGTTTCTCGAAGCTGCTCCGTCGCCTCACGGGAGAGGAGGCAGAAGACCCGGGGCCATTGCCACTTTCGTCGTCGTCGTCAGTGACCGCCTGTGTGCACACAAGAGAGAAAGTGGATAATCAAACGTTTTTTCTACACGTATTGCGCAATAGAGTGTTACGCGCTATTCAGCAATTGGAAATGAAAAACGTAAACCACCTTTGCTGTACGCATTCATCCACTTTTCAACTTCTCAAGCCCCCTTTGACTGGTATTAACGCACCGCATCGAGGAGCTCAAGCCTTTCATCTAAGTTGCCGTAGTCAGTAGACTCGCGCACGAGCTTGAGGTTCATTTGTCCGTTGCTGCCGAGCGGGCCGGGCCCCAAGTACGAAATAGCGCCCTAGTGTCATCAGCATCGCCAAGGCACACAAAGAGCGTGGGTGAATGCAGCGCGAGGAGCAGAAGCAGCGCACGCGTTCATGTGAACGACGACAGGGGTGAATGTGCGAGTCTTCGGCGTGCGTCAACCGCAAGGGTAAAACGAGCACGCAGAGGACTGAGCAAGAAGGCAAGTGAGCTTGGAGAGCGGGCTCTGAGAGTGAGTCTCAGCACCAGCATCCTATCTACCTGCATGTTGTTCCAGGCCATGCCTTGGTCGTCTACGAGCGTAACCTCGTCGCCATACCGGAGCGGCGTGCCGTCAGCTGCTTGTCGCTTCGGATCTACTACCTAGCAGGGTATATGTGAACACAGTGGTGAGTAATCATATCTAAAAGAGAAGCGTCATGTAATGAAATAACAACATTACGTTCTTAGTGCAGCGACATAGGAGTGAGCATCCGTAGGTCATTGACACGTTGAGTGGAGAGATGCATAGAAAAGATACGGGAATCGCCTTTCAATGAGGCGTGAAAAACGCTGAAAGCCCGTGACACCGACACAACATTTGGCTGCGAGCAGTGCTATAGTGATCAAATATTATCCGACAATGTGGTACATAATTTATCAGCACCATGTATAATAAGGTCACGAAAGTTTCACCTGAAAGCAGGATGGCGTGAAATGCTCCTGCCGGATTGCGTCAAAAGGTGGAATGGCCACGAAAGGACCTCCATTGCGCCGCTTTTGCCGTCCGCCGCCGTTGACGCTCTTGCGGTAATAGCCTACGTAGCCGCCTTGCCCGCCTCGTGCATACTGGGATGCGGCCCAGAGCCTCACTACGGAGCCGTATCGTACCACATCGTCGTCGGCGCTGCCCATATCACCGGTGTCGCTCGACGGGGTCAGCCGGGCAGCTGCTAGGCTCACACGCCGCTGTTGTTGATGCTGCTGCATAGCTGACGATACGCTACCAGTGCTAAGCGACGACTGCGTCGACAATTGTGACTGCATGACGTCGTTATTGTCACGTATTTGATGGTGGGCTCGGGGGAACAAAATGCAAGAATGTTGTCCTGTAGGGTCGAAGTCGAAACACAAGAAAATGGAAACATATGAAACAAACCCGGATTTTGCGCGTGTTTCGTTTCTAAGAAACACAAAAAGCGCCGCCCTGGGCGTTTCTGGTTTCGAGAAA
>Ga0136554_1000952_pt1 | contig 11347 bp, 5 predicted proteins | sample AntRauTorckE5431_FD_104637 | JGI IMG/M metagenome (GOLD analysis project Ga0136554, IMG submission 104637) | Saline lake microbial communities from Rauer Islands, Antarctica - Metagenome Torckler E5 #431 | ecosystem: Environmental > Aquatic > Non-marine Saline and Alkaline > Saline | place...
CAACAGGTGATATTGGCAATTTAGTAAATTGTAAAATGCTATCAAAATTTGGCGCTAATGAATGCAGCGGTATATTCGGTAAACATGTTTCAGTCCTTTTCTTCTCCTCCAATTTATTACTCTAACTGGCCGCGAATCCATGGTTTACTTCGTTAGGTGATATCAAAATTTTTGAAAACAATCTATCGATTAAGGATATCCGTCTCTCGAGATCTAAATGTTCCGGTAGAAGCGTTTTTGCAATTTGTTGTACCAGACCAAATCAATGATGGTGTTTCCAATATTGCTTTTTGTACAGGTGACATCAGAGTTCTGGTCAATTGCAAGTCACTGTCAACATTTGACGGATCAGAATGCGACAATATCACTGGTAAGAAGAGTTGTTACGTAATTATCCCCTGTAAATAACGTCATTTGCCACTCATTATTCGCAAAATATTATATTCATAGGAGACGAAAAAGCTATCAAGCGAGCCTTACCGGACTGTGACTTCTATATATGGTGAAGATCGCAGTCAAAGTGCTAGACCGCTTAAACACCACAGAAAAAGAACGCATTCCTTCATGAATTCTGGTTCTTTATGAAAGAGTAACAATTTAGGCTACTATGATTGAAGCCTCCGTAACAAAAGAAAAGTGTTACTGTTACTGAGTCTTCACGAGCTGTGGGATTGGTTGAAGCTAAAGCGAATGCCTTCCCGTATTGAGTTCGAGTTGTTATACCTGCATCTGCATTTAATATTTGCAACCAGGCCTCATTGGCCCGTGTATGTCCATATCCACTAATATGATATGGATGTATTGGCTTTCGATTTAACCAATGTGATATATTTTGAGTATTGATGTAGGAAATCCTTGAAGCTTGAAGAAATTTGGGCGAATAACATCGGTCACTTATGTAGTTGTGCTAAGTGCTAATGCACTTGCAAAAAACTAAAATCTAAATGCTAAAAGTAAAAGAAGGGCCGCCTGGTCCTTATGAGCCCTATTGGTACTTGGCACCAAGGGATCACAGTCCTGTCGAAGCAGGTTCAAAAAACGCAAATAGGTAGTTGTTCGAATGGGAGATATAAGAAAATTTTCATATATGGAGCTCAAGTATATCGGCAATGTCTCCTTTACCCCCAACCCCCAAGTACTTTTTGTCGTCGAGCTATCTACCAGGACTATGAGCTATGAGCCGTATTTTTTAATTCAAAAATGCAAAAGAATGCTCTTCACGAATTTATGTCAGTCTATAGTCACTTGTAGATGTTAGTCTCGGCACTCGTGGAACACCTAGTAGTCTTCTCATTAATGAACTCTTCCAAGGTCGTGGCATTCATGATGAGTATTGACTTTCGCTGCCAGAGATGTGAACACGTTTCTTGCGATACAGTTTCATTCGATGGTGAAGCTCTTCCAACGAAGGGTAGCCGCCTGCTCCACGCGCACACCGCTGGCCCGACGTGCTATTTTTCATACAAGGATAGAGCTCCATTTTAACATATGGATGGTAGTGCTTATTGAACCATCGGAGCTCCTCTGCTTGATCATCTGGACTGCTTGCTCGCCATCGCTTCAAAACGCTTTTTCCGCAAGACAAATACCCAGTTTCATCCGAAGCACTTCCTTTGTGGCAGGCTTCCACAGCAGATTCACCATCGCGCAATCCCAACTCTCCGCAGAGACGTTCACCGTAGAGGTAGTAATGTGGGTGGTACAAGCAGCTCCGACTGGTGTGGCATGCAGCAGTTTCAACGACGTGGAAGTCGCGCGCAAGAAAAGTGGTCGGGTTTGCTGGACTGCAAACCAGTTGACCCCTGAAACGGCCTGTAGTTATCGTACGCTGTCCTTTGTTTGCATAGTACGCTAAGAGCCATTGACCCACAGCACGCCCCATGATTAAGCTGCCAAAGTTCAGAAAGAATGGTGCCCACCGCTGCGGGTACATGATGTACACGTCACCAACTGCTGGGAATTTGATGGCCGCTGTCGTGGCTGCACGGCTTAGCTTGGCAGCGTCGCACTCGCGGGGACCGTTAGACTCCCTGCAAATCAATACAGAAAGGGGATAATGAAGATGAGCAATGCATTACCTAACATACAAGTTGTCGTGTAAACATACGAAGGGCTAGGTTGATACCAGTGCGGGACATTAATTCGCTGCAAATTGAGTCCCCACTCAGTGATAGGGCGCCGAAATTTGGTGTCCGGTCGGAAGTGCAAAAAGAAATCATACTTTCGCCAATTTTCTATCCCAATGAATCGTCGTAAGACCTCCGCTCGTCTTTCTTCACCTCGTGTAATCGTTTTAGCCAAAGCGAAAAAAGTGTCGGATAACGGTGAAGGATTCTCTGCCATTTCAGACGGCATAAATTCAAGTTGAGTCCAGTTGATTAGCTCGGAAATGTTGTTACACTCAGCCACCACAGAAGCCTCAAACAGTCCAAAGAGCTGTACGTCACCCCATTGAGCCAGTGGCGTATGCACCATAGTTTCATGATTCGACCATAAGTCTCGCATCCGCACCTGGTCTTGCAAAGCATTCATGCTGCGACCTTGGCACAGTCTTCCCGAATACAATATGGCAAAGCGCAGGTCACGACTAAGCTTCTTGGCCTCTATCGTAGCCTGAGTTGTCAATTTACTGATCTGTCGACAGCCTTGTTCCACAACATTCTGGAGCCTCACTGGGTCAAACGTTGTCAGTACGGCCGATGAATTCGATGCGCCGACGCTAATATTATTTTCACGATGAGGCTGAGTATCTAGAAGCAAATGCCTTCTTAGAGCTGTTGTGGCAAGACGGCCTTGAGATCCGTTGATATCGGGTTGTAAATCTACCTCATCACCTTTGATTTTGATGAAGTCTTGTGTAATCCAAACGCAACGCGTAGGCACTGAGATGATGAGCCCCGTGAAGAGGACGGCAACAGCAAAAAATGAGATCATTGGGCAATAACGGAGGTTGTGCGTATTGTCACACTTCCGGAGATCTCATGGCCCCCTTAAAAAATCATCATTGTAAGATCACTGAATTGGGTGTCTACCCGGCTAAAACTCGCATTTCCTCAATAAGGCGCAAGCCACAACAGCAAATTGACTCTACCGTATCAAAAAGAAGAAAAGTAATTGTTGTATGAAGTACCCCACAATTCAGACTCGAATGTTGCATCAAAATAAAACAACGAAGTCTTCTGTGCTTGGACCAATGTGTACCTTTGCATCAACTAATCCTACAAACAACTCAACTTTGTTTGAGCCAAATTAATTGTCAGATGCAAAACGTAACAGCTTGCAGAACTACTAGTGATTATCTTGATGCGATAGCATGATATTTGGTAAGTAGGCTGTTTCAAACCAGGTGGTATAAGCCAAGTGATCGTCGCGCACCATGATGGATGATGGACGATTGACTCATCGGGACTGATTCAATTTATCTATAATGCCGGGGCCGGGGGACTAAAAAAATTGCCGACCATTCCCGAGATTTCGGGCGAAGCAATCCCGTATATTATCTTAGAGTAGATGGTTAGCTCGGCACTTTTTGAAACCTCCTCCGGTACTTCACACGGCAGTAGCACGAAGAGGTAAAGTAACTTACACCTTAGCGATATGATCGCGTTGATTGTTGTAGAGATTGGCTAAACGGAATGAAAAAAAAAAGTAGTTCTTGGGAGGAATACACGTAGGTACGTACCCGGTCCTTCGAGGAGCCCTTGAAGGTAAACCGATTGAGTTTTATCATGAGTATGCTGAATTTTTGGAAACTCCGTGATAGTACTTTCGAGACTATCGTAGATTACTCCGACACAAAAATGCGCTGGTGTTGCACCAAACGGGCCGCTAGGGCCCACACTGCTGTGCTAATAATAGTACCGATGCGTGATTCTTGCCGCAGGCTCCGAAGGGCCGAAAGGAAGATTAGGAAGCTATTATTTCTGTTGTGTAAGTAAGTGCAAGATTAAGTATGCGCTTCACTTTATAATTCATACTTCAGTCATTGGCACCCCTAGAACCCTAGAATCAGAAATATTTAGTCGGAATTCAACTATTTGTAAATAAATCCAAGTGCGTGAGTCTATGCGTATTGAATTAAAATTAACGTCCTGTGTTATAGTGCGTTCGCCAATTGGAGTTCGTATAATGTAAACTATGACTTCGTGATCTACATGCCAATACGAGTAGATGAGTAGATCTATTGTGTATATATTAGTGCTCTCTCTGGGCACCACGTTTATATGGTTGGAAGGATTTCGTTGTATAGGAGGATGGAAATAGGGAGGAGAGATTTGATTTATAATTCCCTCGTCAGGGTCAAGATTTCTTGCGTTGCTTGGATTGTTGAGGCAACTTCTATTCGTGCACGCATATATCCACAACCTCGACCACGTTTCGAATAGTCTCTTTGTTCAATTTTGTACAGTTCAGAAAGTTCGTATGATTCATCTTTCAGCACAAAGTGCAACGTTATCTTTGCGCCATCAGTCAATGAGAACCCAATCATCATCTTCGTCATAGTCGTCATCCGCTTGCTCAGCACCCTTGGTTAAAGAGCCCTAACATTTGAGAGAGCAAAAATGCACCCTTATAAGTGAGCGAGAAAGAAAATAAGCTAGGAGCTCCCGCTACACGATCCCAACCATAACATTATACATAATTTCTCATACGATAATTGGAGCCCTACCCTAAGACTCTCGCCGTGGCCTCACCGTCCGATCGAAGGCGGGAAGCCCAAGAGGAGCTCGTTTGTCGACGTGTCCGCTCACGCCGTGGCTCCTCAACAGAAAACGAACTCGTTTCGTGTTGAACTGCCAGCTCTGCCAGATAATGAAAATGTACAATTTGGAGTGTGGCCGTTTGAATCCACGTGAAAACTGGAGTATTCGAATAATACCACCTGACACTAATGCAGTCTTTCTCACCGGGTTCGACTTATGAAGCTGCGTCGAAAGCCGTTGCACTCCGCAAGACGGATCCTCGGCTCGTAAGCGCATCAATTCTACGGCTAATTCACTGTCACTAGGCCTCGTGAATTCAATGGGCTCAGCTGGCTTTGTGGCGACCATATTCCGCAGGTTGAATTATTAACCGTCTTCTGCAGACGCATTTTTAGAACACGAAGCCGAAAGAACAATTAGTGCTTTGTGAACACAACGACAAATTATTCCGCTCCTAGAAACATCAGAAAATGAATAGCCCCAAAGAATGGAAGTACGCAAGTCCGATCATTAGAAGTCGCGGACAGGGCTTGCCTCAGGTGCGGCTTAGGCCCAAAAACGTAGTACTACTAGTACGCGAAGTTTGCAAGTCGAATTGTCGAATTGCGTGGCCGAAATCTGTTGATGAGATCAGTGATAAGAAGATTCGACGTAGTCCCAATATAATACACTGAAACAATTGGAAACAAGAAAACAAAGCTGCATAAAAACGTTGCGTCCCCGCAGTTGCGGTTGCGCCCCTGAGAAAGAAGTCCCAAGTCAGTAGATAGATGATACCTGTACAAAACATCCTTGCGCACAATTATGTTTGATGGCGCCGCCAACCTGATTCCTCGAACTAGCTGACGTATTTCGCATGCTGTGCTAGCCTACGGTTTTATCGGACGAATCAAGCGAAAGTTGGACCATCCTAAAAGCAAGCCGTAGAGTAAGCTGCTGAGGACACGAACATTATCTTGAACAAGCGCTTATGGACGCTTCAATTCATAAAAGCGACGATGTTGAAGCTATCTCGAAATCGGAGGCGGAGTTCGATCCTGAATTGAGTGTCAAAGAGGAAGAGAGTGCAACAAAAGACTCAAGAGTTTCTACTGAGTCCATTACCTCCGAACGCCCAACACACCAACTGAATTTCTGGGTGCGAAAATGGGCACTGGAGCGATGGTGGTTCACTACGCTGACTGTCGTTTCTGCTCTAGTGGCAGCGGTCGCTACGGCATATTCGTTGGAACACCCCAATAGCTATACAGCCTTGGCTGAAGTCTTGGATTTCGTTCTTGCGGTGCACGTATCTGTAGAACTAGGACTCCGCTTCCTGGCCAATTCCAGCACTCCAAAAAGGTTGGGGATAGATGTATCATTCGTGATGATTCTGTAAGCACGTGTGCATACGATCCCGCGCGCATACCTAGATGCCTTCTAGAAGTCTTTACTTTCCGCTTCCCCACGCCTGTTGCTTAATGACACACTTGTCTGTTTTTTTTCAAACGAAAATCCACTCTTTGCAGTTTTTTTGCAGCGCCGCTGAGTTGGGCAGACGGAGTAGTGCTTGCCTACGCTTGGGGTCAGAGCCTGCGTGCTTCCCGAATCCCGCGCATGCTCCGCCTGCTTCGGGCCGCACATGTAAGCTTTCTCCACCAATCACCAGGCTCCACCAATCCGCTTGCCGTTGGGTTGAGCGCTGCCGCATGGGCCGTGGGCTTTGCTTGCTTGGGACTAGTGGTGGTGGGCGCAGCGGTAGCGGGCTTAGGTGTGCGTTACTTCGGAGACAACGACCCCGCTGCTTTTGGGGTAAGTGTGCTTTTTAATGTAAATCGAGCTTGTTTCACCTAATGCCTACAGTAGAGTAGGAGGTGTAGAAGTCGATCTCATTCCTGACCCTCGCCTCACACACAGTTTCAAGTGGAGATGGCTGTTTCGTAATTTATTTCGTACACGTTTAAATCTTCTGCCAGGATCTCCCTACTGCCATCTTGAGCCTCGTGCCCATGCTCCTCGCGCGCAACAGCTGGAGTGCTGCTGCTTTGACAGCGCGTGACGGTTGCGATGCTTCCTGGAGCAGCAGTGTCTACGATGGCAGCACCACGGCGGACGATGAGGTAAGAGATAAGCATGTGCGGTTTGTGCATAATTTCACTGCGCGATGGCGGGTGTTTCACGCTCGGAACACCCATTGGATATATCTCTTTTACCTTCACTCACTCCCCCCTCTTTTTCCGTAATACTTGATACGAACATTGCAATTCATGCTGTCTTTATGCCCTCTTCTGACCACCTCAACAACTAAAAGGTGGTCTACGTTCACACAGCATGGGGCTGTTTCCGCGGAGTCACTTGCCATGCTCCAACTTCTTATACTCATGGTCTCCCTGAGCTGGCCTTCGGTGTTCTCGCTGCGATCAATCTTGCTACGGTGGCCTTCGTCATCGCGACGGTTGCGTCAGCCATGCTAGCCCATGAACAGAAGCCAAGAAAAAGAGCAAGAAGAGCATCAGCGGAAGCTCCAGACTTTTCACCTGATTTAAGGGCCGCTATAGTGGCAATCTGTGCTGATGGTCCGATTCCAGCTGTGGGGGCAACATCCACAGGGCGAAGAGGTGCCGCAACGCAACTTGCGAGCTGGGTAGTGCGGGCCTCCGTCTTTCGGCTCGGGTCTGCAAGTCTTTCCTTCCTGGCAGCCGCCGTGGCTGCCACTGGTCAGGCTTTACTAGACCATTCATACAGCAATGAGGTTGACGGCAGCAGTGAAAGCGATACCGTGGTCATCGTGCGTGCTGTTTGCGTTATGCTGCGGCGAGTGGTGGTTGGTGCCTGTGGTTTGGAGTTTCTAATAAGATGGCTGGTGAGCGCTCGTAGCAGTAACCTCAGCTACAGAGGCAGCAGCAGCAGCAGCAGCAGCAGCAGCGTGTGCGCAGGTTATATGCCTCGCTGCACTACAAACCTCTGCGGAGGAGCCACTGGTTTGATACCATATTTCTGGGATGCAGGAGTAGTGGGGGCTGCAGTAGCAGCCGAGCTGCTATTGCCACCCTCCATATTGTTCGTAACCTTGCCAGCTATACTCGCGCTGCTACGACTGCCGCGTTGCCTTTCCAACGTTATCTCGTGGTTCGCGCCTGCTACATATGGATCACCTCTTGCGGCAACAGCAGGAGCCCTGTTTCCATTTGGCTCGTATTCCTCGGCAGTGGTGTGGGTGCTTGAGGCAGGCTTGTTGTGTGGGCTGAGCGTGATTGGTTGCAGTGCTTTTGGTGGCACTGATCCCTACCACTTCGGTAATTTGCGGCGGGCTGCACTGTCCACGTGGCAAATACAAACGGGCGATGAGTGGACGGCAGTCTTGCGAGCAAGTGCACTGGGATGCCAGGGTGCCTTTAGCGATGGCGCTTATCCTGGTGGGTATTATGGTAGCAATGGTGAATACAGCAACACCGACTTTGATGGTGAGGCATATGGTTGTAGGGCCGATTCTCCAAAAGGCGCTGGCTTTGGTGCTGTTCTCTTTGCCGCAGCAGCATCTCTGATGGGTGGCCTCGCGCTGCCTTCAGTGCTTGTGGGGCTGGCAAGCATAGCGTACTCGAAAGCGTGCAAGCGCCAAGAAGCTGACGTGGTTGCGACGCAGCGGTATCAAAGAGCTATGGCTACTCTAGCTGAGGTAGAGGCTGAGGCTGGCATCTTGACGACTTCTTCTTCTTCGGAGGCGAATGAAGGAAGAGAAGGCGAAGAAGGATGGTGGAGTGATTCTCGGGAACAAGTAGCATATGAGATCTTTACTGCTCTCGGAAACGTAGGAAGCCGTTGCAGATGCTGCTGTTCCTGCAGTAACTACTCTATAAACAACAGCAGCAGTGGTTCGGTAGTGCCTCTGGAAAGCCTGTTGCCTGTGATCGATTTCATCCTGACAGAGCTTCCGCCACCGAAAGGTACAGACGCGCACAATGTAGGATCACTGTCGTTGCGAGAAAAAGAGCTCCTGCAAGGACATGGCTTAGAGAGACGCTGGAGCTGGGCTGATTTTGCAGGATTCCTTGTGGAGTGGCGGCTTACAGCCCTGCATGAAGACGAGCATGACCATCTCAAGACAACCGCGAAGTCAAGCAATGGTAATGCCATCAGCAGCATTGATGAAGAAGGTAACATAAGCGATGATAATGACGGCCCAGGTGATGAAGGTACCAATAGAATCTCAAAGCACGACCTAATCATGTCATCGGCATCTTCATCTGAGACCGGTCCTTTGAAAAGTGGCGGTAGTGCTGATGGCTTGTCTCAGGCAGACTTCGAGGCCACGGTGCAGCGAACCGTAGCTGCGGCTTTGCAGGACCATAAATCAGCCGCTGCAGCACTGCATGCGAAACCCGAGCCTGGTAATACCTCTGTCACTTCACAGGACGATAAAGAAACAGCAGCAGAGGCAGCTTCAAAGACACGCGTGCATGCTCTAGAAGCCAAAGCCGCTGCATTGGAAGCACAATTGGAAAAGTTCACGTCATCGCTCAACAGCGAGCAGCAACGGCTAGAAGAAGTCCGCGGAAAGAGTCTCGACGCACGCCCATTCACTGTTGTGACTGCTGAAGACGAAGATTCCCAGCAACCAAGAGGAGTTGATGGGAGAGGAGCCACCAATGCATCAACTAAACCTGACCAGACCAGAGAAGGTCAACACATGGAGACTGCGCCTGTCGAGTCAGCTGATCCTAGTGAAATGGCGTGGCGTACGCTGCTGGCAGGAGCACGCAAGGCTGCCAATGACAAGAGCAAGGGAGGAGAATCAAAGCTAAGCACTGGGTTCAACGAAGCATGGGCTAAAGACGTGGGAATGGTGTTTCTAGCCTTCGAGGACTCCTCTTCCTCGGGCAATGATAATTATGCTGGTGGTAATGATAAAGGCATTGCCATCAAAGATTTGGTGAAAGGTTTGAAAACTTTGGGCGTGAAATTGAGTCCACCGCAGGCGACTGCTTTTGCTGAGTCTTTGGACGAAAACGGCGACGGCGCCGTGAGCTTGAAGGAGTTCATGGCTGCTGCGCGGTGGGAAATGAAAAAGCTTGAGACTGCAGCATCCTCATCTACAGTAGCGGCGGGAAACAAGAGCGTCAATGGACCAGGTCAAAGTGCTCAGTCTGCAAGCATGCCGAGGTCGGGTGATCATAATTCAAATGACGAAGTCCAGCGGCTGCGAGCGCGTTCCGATGCATTAAGAGCTCGCCAGCAGAACTCTCAAGCATTGACACCCTCAGCCGTACCTCCATGGATGGGGGCGGCATCTCCTAAGAAAGTCCCGAGCGTGGGCAGTGGTCTGAGCAGCATGAAGTTCGAAGAACGAGCGCTGCCATTGCCCAAAGCGGGAAGCGGCCGCAGCGGCGGGAGCACCAGCTCTACCGCACGAGCCACGAGCCCGCGGCGATTGATGCCCGGAGAGAGGCGTGGAAGCAAAGGTGGAGCAGTAGCTGCAGAGGGCAGTGCTACTACTTCTCCTGTTGCCAAAGGTAGCGCAACTGCAAAGACTGCCAGAAGTAAATTATCTCCCGCAGCAAAGGGCAGCACAACGAGCAAGGGATCGAATTTTTCACCGGCAGCCTCCAAGTTAACTCCAGGGAAGAGCAGTGGCAGCGCAAGCCTCAAGGGGCGTGCCACCACCAGCCCAAGCAACATCACTGGCAGCAACAGCCAAGCCATCAGCAGTGGTAAATTTAGAGGCAAGGGAACAGCAACGTCGACTATGCGCTCTCCTACGGGACGGTAATCCCGCTGGAGCAGCAGTTAGTACCGACGGGCCATGGAATTGTCAAATCGCCGCCACCGGCGACTCACTCCAGTAGCCATATAATGATCATGTGCATTCAACGAGCGAAATGCGTCAAAATTTCCCAACTACTTTTAGCCGCGTTGCGCTTTGCATAAATTCCTGTTGTGTTTTATGTACTGCTCTCTGCTTAATTCCAGGAGGGCAAGGAGCTTCGTGGCACTCAGCTGCGTTGCTTAGCCTAACTTCTATTCCTCATACCTCTACTTGATCTCGAATTAAATTATATAGCCAGTATATTTCCAATCACGGACAGACATGAAAAGTAACGTAGTAACTTAGATTATTGATTATCTCGGCAGAGGTCAATGCAGCCAAATCATTACACGAGCATTCACACTCTCCCAGGAAATTTAGCAGTATGTAGAGTCCGCATCATGAAGGCATCAAGGAGGGGAACGTGCTCGCACTGGGTTCTGGTTTGATCAAAGGGTTGAGCTGCGACGGAATAGTTCTGGGTAAGTTGGGTAAGAGAAAGAGTAAGATGGTACAGATAGATGTAATTTTTAGATGGTATTTGACCGCAGGACATATATATGTGGGCAGCCCATCTAGAAAACCGGCATTCCTAGCTAGAAACAAACTGTTTTCGAGATAATCGACTTTTAGTGTACACTTTCCGAACTGGGTATGGCCCAACCACCATAAGATGCCGCAGAACTATTGATCTGAGCGTTTCTGTTGTAGCTTTATTAAGCGAACAGCGATGCTAGCGCATCTGCGAGGCACCGGCGGTCTAGTACGACGAAGCTGTGCATGACCACGTTGTCTTCGCGGCCCGCGCCAACCTGTCGAAGTCCGACAACGAGGCGGCCTCGGCGGCGCTCTCAGAGCGCAG
>Ga0136554_1000953_pt1 | contig 11346 bp, 6 predicted proteins | sample AntRauTorckE5431_FD_104637 | JGI IMG/M metagenome (GOLD analysis project Ga0136554, IMG submission 104637) | Saline lake microbial communities from Rauer Islands, Antarctica - Metagenome Torckler E5 #431 | ecosystem: Environmental > Aquatic > Non-marine Saline and Alkaline > Saline | place...
CTTGTCAAAAAGCTGCGTCGATCATGACATACATGTTCGTTCGGGGAGTCTCACTAGACAGTTTCTTGGATCCTTTTGCTCTGGTTTGATCAAATTTTGAAAGGGCTTTGAGTACGAGTCCACACATCCCAGAATCAAAATTCCTTTCTACGTTGAGAAACAATAGTAGAAGTAGAGGAAGGCAAATTTAGTAGTGAGAGCAATCAGTAGAGAGTTGCAATCTTGCCGATTATTCATTGTTGAAGGTCGTACCTCAGTTTGAACAAGGGGCATTAGATACCTGATTCTGTAACCGCGGCAGTATTACCAAGATTAATCGGTAATTAAATTAAATTCGAAACTTATTCTTGACTCGAAGGGCTACCTCATCTCACACGCTGGCAGAAATATCCTCAGGTATCGCCAAGCTAGATAGCACTCCGTTTGGAGAAACAAGAGTGAGCGGAGGTAAACGTATCGTGGAGATATGAATTATTCGAAAATGAAACTCAAAACCTTGGACATGTATTTGACTAAAGAGTCAATGACTTTTTGAAACCATGTTCTAGAAGTTGGTTGCATAAAAGCTGATTGAATATAGCTTATTACTTTAATGAGCCTTCACAAAAAATGTTAAACTTCCAAATGAATCTTAACTTTTGCGGTCTAATTTTTAGCCTTTTTTGCAGGAGGCTCTGTCTCATCCTTCTTGCTATCCGCACCAAAGCTAGCATCGTAAGCAGAGTCGTGTACTCCAGCAGCACGCCCAGAAGGATCAGCCCGATCAGCAAATGATGCATCCCAGCTCAAGGCACGTTCTGTAGAACAAGCAATGGTGAACCCACCAGGTACAGTCCTCTCTGCGGCCTCGCCAGGGAAAAGCTCCTCAAAGATCATGCGGTAACGATACCCTTCCTTAGTGTAAGGTGTGTTGTAAGGGAATCGGTTAGCAGCTGCTGCAAACATCTGATCAGTGACTTCTTTTTCTGCGATATCTTTGAGGGAATCAACCCATCCGTATCCAACACCTAATGTAAAGAAAAAGAATAAACATGTTAGGCAAGGAGCAAGTGAACATCTGCAATACCAAAAACGGCACCTCTGAACCCAGCCAGAGCCGACCAACTCGATGTACGAAGGGTTTACTTACCATCACTAAACTGTTCTTTTTGCCTCCACAAAATCTCATCGGGAAGATATGGGTCGTCAGGGGTATCAAACGCCTTACGGATTGCCCATTTCTCGATTTTGGTATCTTTCTTGCTAATCCCAGGACCCTTCTTAATCATCTTCTCCGCAGGATCCATGTTCATTGCCAACTCCAAAAAGTCCGAATCCAAAAATGGCACACGCGGCTCAACTCCCCACGCACTCATTGCCTTGTTACACCTGAGACAATCATACATGTGCAGACGACTAAGCTTATCCACTGTCTCATCATAAAACTCCTGAGCATTGGGCGCCTTGTGAAAATATAGATATCCTCCAAACACCTCATCTGCACCTTCTCCACTCAAGACCATTTTAATCCCCATGGCCTTGATCTTCCTTGACATCAAATACATGGGAGTTGACGCACGAATTGTGGTTAGATCATAAGTTTCAGTCGACCGAATGACCTCTCGCACAGCATCAGCACCTTCTGCCATGGTGTACGTATAAGCATGATGCGTGGTTCCCAAATATTCCGCGACCTGCTTCGCTGCAATCAAATCTGGACTTCCCTCTAACCCGACAGTGAAGGAATGCAACTTTGGGAACGAAGTAGATCTACGTTTAATGTGCCTGGCACAAATCGATGCGACTAGGGAGGAATCCAACCCTCCGCTGAGCAAAACTCCCCAGGGGACATCGGACATCATCCGCCTCACCACCGCCTTTTCGAATGCCTGACGCAGGAGATCAGGTTGATATTTTTCTGTAGGAGGTTTAAGACCGGGAAGCATCTTGGGTGCCCAAGTTGGCTCATACCACCTTACGAATTTGTTTGCATTGGGTCCCTTGTTGCAGTAAATGTGTCCAGGTGGGAACGGTTGGAATTTGGAACATTGACCGACAATGGATTTCATCTCAGAGGAAACATATACGGATCCGTCGTTGCCCCATCCAATGTAGAGGGGGGTGATTCCAACATGATCACGACAGATGAAATAAAGATCCTTGGCCTTATCATAAAGAATAAAAGAAAACATTCCCCTCAATCTCTTGGGGAAATGAATATCAGGTCCCTGCTCTTCATAGAGGGGAAGGATAACTTCACAGTCACTTCCCGTCTTGGGTGCGTACGGAGTCTTGAGTTCCGAGTATAGATCCTTGTAGTTGTAAATCTCTCCGTTGGCTGCTACGATAACATTGTTGTCTTTCGAGACTAGGGGCTGTTCACCAGATTCTGGGTCCATGATGGCGAGACGCTCATGAGCGATTCCGTGAGAGTGCGGGATGGGGGTGGATGAAGAATCATCTTTGGAAACAACTATGTAACCGGACCAATCTGGCCCACGGTGACGGAGTTTAGAGGAGCAAAAGATAAGTTGTTTACGAAGGTCTGCATCTGAGAGAGTTGAGCTGAAGATGGCAAATATTCCGCACATGATATGATGGGATGACTATGACTGGTACGAGGTTTCTTTAGTAATTGCGCCAGCTGGTTTTGATTGGGTTTGATTGAGTTGCTTCTTATATACAGGTGTCAATGATGTGATGGATGCACTGCAGTGGTCGGTGGTCGGTCCAGTTGGCAAATCATTAATGATTGGCGGTTGAAAGAGCCGGAAGATAAGAAACCTCCCAGAATAAACAAACTTCATGAGGTTCATCGGAGGCCAACGAGTTGACAGAAACGTCATATAACTATGCATAGAAACAAAAGGAGAAGACAGAAGAAGGAAGGACGAGATAAATAAATAAACAATAAACTAGAGTAGCAGGAGGCAGGTTGTGAGTTGTTGTGAGACAATGGAGCACTCCTAAAAACACATTAACTTTTAACTTAGTCCACTTGTTACCCCTCAAAGTACGAGAATTGGGTGCACTTTCCATACCCATTTTGAAATTATGCGTTAATGCGCGTTGTTAAAAATTCTGGGTGCGCTTTCGCTTTTGGCGCCCACCTTTTCTTATTGAAAATCAACGTGCGTTAATGCCATACATAAAATCAAAACTCAATAAAATACAGCATTGTGAATAATTTGCCTTTCATATTCAGTGCATCTTTGTTGTTGTTTGGTACGATGAACGTTGTTGCGTTTCTATTCATTCGCGAGTAAATAGTGGCGATTTTGTGTGGGTGCGCTTTTTTATTACTTCACGCGCTTTGCGAACCCAAACTTCATCCTTCATCCATGAGCGCATAATAAATAATAATACGTATTTAGAGTTTAGACACCAATATTTTGTCTAAAAATGTGATATAATTGTCGGAATAAGCGATCTCCTTTCCGTTAAAAAATAATTTGTTGCCTCCCCTTTCTCGAATCATCATCATCCTTTCTATTTTATTATTCAGGGAATAGGAAGCCTACGACGGAGCCAGGAGTCTTTCATCAGCAATCAGCACGATAAACGATAAGTATGGACTTGAAGAAACGACGCAAGCGTCCTCAAAGATCTAACATTATCTGGTTATGCATGGCAGCTGTCGGAAGCTTTATCATTGTGTTCAATGTGGGTGTGGTTTTCTACTACACTCCTACTTTTACATATAGTCCAGGTGTTTTCACTGATAGTGCTGCTAACGACCATGATCATCAACATAACAACAAAAATAAAATTAGAAGAAGCCAGCGGCATCAACAGACTTACAATGATACCCTGCACGAGTTGGATATGTTATCAGGTGGATATTCGTCGAAATATATAAAATGTCCTCCTCCATTGATCCCTTTCCATAATCAAATCGTGAGAGCTAATCAGACGCATAATTCTACTAGTTCTGAATACGACATGAAGATACCAAAGATATTACATGTGAGCATGAAAAGCCGGTGCCTTCCTCGAGATCTAGCTAGATCGATGGATAAGTGGAAGCAGACGCTTCCCAATTATTCCATTTTTTTTCATGATGATGAGGCAGTAGCAAAACTCATTGATCAAGAGTGGCCTGGGTTTCCTGATTTGCGCAGAGCTATGAGATGCGTTTTATACAAAGGAGCCATGCGAATTGATGTATGGAGAGTATTGGTGTTATACAAGTATGGTGGAGTGTATACTGATATTGATAATTGGCCATTAGATGCTTTCAAAGAGTCAACGATTCGGAACGACCTTTCAGCTTTCTTTTTTCGTGATGGCCGTGATCGTCCGTCCCAATGGTTTATGGCATTGGAGTCTCATCATCCAATGATGCACTTGGCCATGACGCAGATTGTATCTAATATCATGGATATGAAATCCATGCGAAGGCCCCGAATTGTTGAAGTGACAGGACCAGTAGCAGTGAAAGTGGCATATCATAACTTCCTGGCTCCCACCTGTTGCAACGAAAGCACTGCCCTTGAACTGGTGTTTGCGAATGATATTGTCATGACTGGTATATTGGGAAAGCAACTTATAAAAATTTCGCGAGATAATTTCCTCTTTCCCAAGTATCAATATAACGAACTTGTACCCTACAATGCAACATTAAATGTCACGCGTCAGGAAAGAATTGAAATGGATAGTGGAACTCGTCACTGGGAAAAAATATCGTATAAAGGATCGAATTTGCTTCCCGTCGATATAATTCATGTCAAAGATACCTTGCCGCTGTTGATAAAGGAGAGTTCAAAGAAATTGATTCTATAGAACAGCTGGTAGTCCCCAAGGTATAAATCAACGTGGATGGTGATGAGATGTATAGGTTCTAATACTTTGTGTGTGGGTAGGCTGCTACCGTGTGATAAATTATAAGGAAAGATAGAAAAATATTTGCAAGCATCAGTTGTACTCAAAGACATTTTATCACTATTGTTTCACGCAACCAAATTCTTTCAAGCTCGCAAAAGTGTGTACTCTGCTAAGTTGTTCGCAACTTAGCTCAAATTAATTGTAATCATCTCATCTGGCTATTCAATAATTACATTAGCCACTTACTTCCCTTGCGTGTGTATTGATAGCTGAATCGCCACTGTAAACTCCTCTGCTAATATTATCTTTCGACTTCTAACGTTTGATGTTCTCAGCCTTCCATTTCAAAGGGCGCTGACGATTTGTAGTACTCCTGATTCTTTCCGGCCTTCGTCCACTCGTCAGCACCACAACACTAAGTCAAGTCAGTCATGTCTGGTGCTTTATCGCAGCACTGAGCTACTTGCTGTTTTTTTCTTCTGAACCTAGACAAGTGCACTGATATTATCCCTGTGACAATGGCACAGGCAAGATCTTGTATGATAACTTGCACATAAACGCTCGTCAAGACACATGATGTCAAGTATAGAATTCTAAAATCATGGAGTCCCATCAGCAGAATTTCTCAAATAGAAATGTGACCAAGTAACTGGTTGGCTTGAATTCCTCTAGATTCGATTTTTTGATGCTTGCAGCATTTCACGCATTTTACTAATCTATCTTATGATCGCAGTAGTAAGTCAAAAAAACTTGTTCACATTGTAGAGCATATTGGATAGTATCCCACAAATCTAATTATCCATCTATTGATGACGTTAACTAATATGAATTCAGTGTTAATGTCTTTTTACTCTTCCTCAGAAAAGGCGTTTTTTACTGTTTTTTACTAAAAATGATGGAAAGTTGAAAATTGAAAAGGAACAATTCATTCATTCTTCAAGATTCAAGTCACAAAGCAGCAAATTGTAACAGCTACTACTGTAATAGAATGATACCAAAGTCAAAAGAAGACGAGAGCATTCTGAAGACTGCCTTGGCATTTGTGGTTCTACGACGTCGAGTGAAGGCCTCCTGTTCTGACTCCAGCGCCAAGGATCACGGGAACAATGACATTCTAAACGATCTCGCCGGCAGCAGCGGTCATAATAACAACACAAATATCGCTGACACTAGCACGGCAGAAGATCAAAATCCGCCAGTCAAAGGAGATCAAGGATCATGTATAGCACCAGCAGTATCATTAGCCCAAGCAAGCAACAGTAGTGCAGCGATAGTCACCACACAAAGTCAATGCAGCAGTCAAAGCTTTACCAGTGCTATTCATAATCATAACAAGAATAGCTATAGCAATACGGGTCCAAATAATAATGAAACAGCACAAAGAGGCAAAAGAAAACGACAAGCAGTTCAGCAAAATCCAAATCTTGAACTCCCTCTGTCCAATCAAGAGCGTAATCACAATCGTGATCATGGACCTTTGCCATTCCTCCGCAATACATGCTTTCTTCAAAATCCAGCATTGACATCCATATCCTCCAAAGAAGAACATATTCGCGCGATGTTTCGCATTGCCTTGTCGACAGCTTTACCACTCTACGATCCCTATATTTTATCATCGCTGCATTCCGGACATCGACGGCAGCATCAACATCGACCACTACTTTCTTCTCCTATTTATGATTGTCAAACGGCTTCGTGGACTTTACAACAAATGAAACAATTTGTTAAGGAAAAGAGTCATTCTCGAGCCAAGGATAGTACCGGAGAACACCAAGGAGATTCAACAAGTGAAAATTCTTCATCTTCGTCGATTCAATCTTATGCGGTGCTAGATGGGATCGTATCACATCTGGCATCCAATCTCAATTCCCTATTGGCCAAACATGAAGAATCGAACCACCGCGATAAGAGCGATCGTCAAAATCCCATGTCGAAAGGTGTTATTTACAATCTCTTCCTTTGTCCGCTTGTGGATAACATTTTTGGTCCTTCTTCCTCTCATGGCAACGCAGATGCCAATGCTAATACCAATGAGGATGCGCAAAGGAAAGACCTACAAAGTGTCATGGGGATGTTTACAGTAGTGCATAGACTCATATTTCAAAATAATGTATCTACTTCTTCCCATTTAGTTCAGGATGTGGTCAAGGGAATATGTCACACTTTGAAAAGGTTGTATTACGGTGAAGGAAAGGATTCCAACTTCCCATCAAGCAGTCAAAAGTATGCGATACAGATGCAGGATATCGTGGTGGTCAACTGTTTGATTTTATTAGAGGAAGTGATCTCCCTTCGTTTGTCGCGAGTGATGAGGATGGAAGTGGTTACAGTTTTGAACGAGTTTGGGGAATATGTAGAGCAGGAGGTGATTGATTCGTGTCGTATTTCAGAAGCAGCAGGGGAGATTCTGAATTTAGTCAATGGAATCATGGGTGCTGGTAATAGTGATGGTGATGGATCTTGTAGTGAAGAGAGTTTGATCCTTCCTGTTCCTCTCCAAGATATGGCAGGCTTTCATGTTCGACATGCGGAAAGGGCAGGAAGAGCTAGGTGTAAAGGTATGCATTTAGGTGCGACGGATGATATGGGAACTGAAGATGGGCGAGGACTTGGAGCAGGATCGAAAATGATGCTACGATTGTCCTTGTTTGATTTAGTTCGAAAGCTTGCCTCTCATCATTTGGGATAGGGCTACTTTAGTAAGGTGGCTATGTTGTGTACAATGGGATGCTGCAGTAGCAAAACAATATCATCAATTTTGTAAACATATAAAACTCATGTATGAAAATCTATGAAAATGACAGTCTTATTACTTTATGGGTATAATTTGATGAATGAAAATCACAAGTTTGCATTCCCAAATATTTCAATCTAAGATCTCGAAAAGATCCTCCCAAACAGACGTCGTGACGCCTTGTATTTACTAGTTGAACTAAGCGGCGATTTCTGTTTTCTGGTTGAACTAAGCGGCGATTTCTGTTTTTGCGGCGATTTCTGTTTTCTAGATGAGGCAATCGACCAACGTGATGTTGAAGCTTTTGTTGGAGATGATGCCAGCTTGGGGGCAAGAACAGGTGCGGGTGCCTGTGAATGTACACCTGTTGGGCTCGACTTTGTAAAAGTAGTAAAATCGTCCATCTCTGTCTTCAATATGCCCATCATGGCATCAAGTTCACTAGAATGTAAAAAGAAGAAATTCCCATCCCCACTTGTTGGAGCCATTTCGAGATCATCCCATTGTTTACCTATAACTTGAAGACCCTCCTTCATATCCTCTACAGCAGCATTGATATAATTGGAAAGACTTGCCTGAAATCCCCTGGCAAGGTCCACAGTCCGACCAATATCACAATCATCCTGGTAATCAATGCTGGGTAAGCTAGCCCACGAACCAGTGTCCATACTATTCCCATTGGATGTCATACTATCACCGTCGTCATCGCCTGGTTCTGGATTTGGGTGAAGAATAGGCGCTGCAGTTTCTGAACGACTTATATTTTTGGCTTGAGGAGTATCCGTTGGCAGAGCCTTGGAAGTGTTGTTGACAGACAAATCAGGCGCGGTGTATTGATTAGCAAAGTCCTGGATATTCTGTTGCCATGAATCAGAGCTGAATCCATTCCAATGCTCATGCACTGATTGATCAGGTTTGTTCTCTGCCATCTCCTCTATCTGTGGTTCAGCATCTGGTCCATCCAAAATCATCACAAGAGAATCATCTGGGTTCTGTCCTTCAAAGACAACGCCAAGTGCAGAATCCTTATCCTGAATCTTGTTATTCTTGTTTGAACGTGACTTCATCCTTTTTCCAAAGCCCATATCAGCCTCTTGTGCAAAGAGAATGGATGGAGCACTATCCTTGTCCGAATTATTCTGTTTGTCTCTCCGATTACGTCTAGACTTCATGCTTCTATCGTATTCAGGCAAATTGCAATCTACAGTACCAAACCATTCCTCGGCTGAATCTCCGTATGGATCAGGGATGGCATGATAGTTCGCCTTTGACGGGGATAAATTCTCCTTTCCATCAGAATCCACCATCGGGTCATAAGAAGGCAATTGTTCACTAATTGTAACTTCTTCCACTTCTTCATTCCATGTAATATTGCGCGTGCACTTTGGTTGTTTTTTCCTTCGATTCCTCTGAAATCTTTTATGCGCATTGGGATTCCTAAGAATGGATATGACGCTCGAATCTTCACTTGTTCCAGGGTTGTTTTTGAACACATGTCTCTTCTGATTCATTAAGGAACTTGAGTTCCACAGGCCCTCCTGCTGAAAAGGAAGATCCTCAGTCACTTGATCCATCGACAGCAGGGGAGGATGATTTTGTGGAGGAGGTAGACGCGAATTCCACAATAACCACTCATCGTAAGTCTTCCTCTTATCCCCATCCTTCAACAATTCATATGCAAGACTGATCGCTTGAAACTTCAGCTTCGCCTTGCGACTCACTGGTGTTCCGGACTGTACAACGCTAATAGTGCTCATGCCATCCGTTCCATTTATCATTCCTCTAATTCCAGCTGAGAGGAGCGTCATATCATCCGGAGATTCGATCGGTGTCGCAAGGACCACCCGTCCTTGTCGAAGGAAGGCCAATTTCAATTGTCTTGGGCTGACTCGGTCATTTTCCAAATCCAATACATCAGTGTATAGATCCGCTCTATCCCAAAAAGCCGAGAATACAACTGATAGTATTTGGCGCATGGTCATTTGTGATACACCGGGAATGATAGCTTTGTGTTGTGTCGATAGAGACCGATTGGAACGATGTTGCTGCATTTGTAGATAGGATTGTCTCTGCTTGACTGAATTTCGAGAGAAATTGTGCTGCGATGGCTTCCGTTGGGAGGAAGGACTGGCACCATTCGTATTCGTTTTCGTATTCGTATTCGCATTCACATCTGAAGTGTTTGGATCATAGGTACGAGGGACTCCTGATCGTCTGCCGTCTTCTTGGAAGAGTTGGTCGGTGTCTGTAACATTTGAGGGAGAGGCCCAGGGATCAAACCCCCATGTCATATTGTCTTTTTCCTTGTGCTTGTATCGTTTCTGGGCTGAGATCGGTTTGACATTGGGGTAGAGTTGAGGAGACGAGGATTTGTTTGGTGATCTCTTCGGCGGTGATGGATCACGATATGCATTTTGCTCCCAATTCATTTTTGGTTTCTGAGACGAAGGCCAGAATTTGGTCGGCATTATATATATGTCCTGATCTGAAGGTAGCACAGGTGATGTTAAGCTTTGTTTGCTATGAATTGCACAGAGATGATTCTTCTTCTTTGCATTACAGTCATACAAGAAGAGTAAATAATAACTGATAACAGATAACAGGAAACAGGATGGTTTGATAATAATTGCTGTTGGCGGCGGTTGCTTGTATGTGTCGCTACTACGAGTCATGAATGGTTAAAGACGAATATATCCCGTTACTCGAAAGAAACGCCTAATTTCATCCTATTTTAGTGTCACACGGCGCAGGACTGTGCCAAATAGTCTGCGGAGTATGTCATAGCACAACCCTTTTTATAACACAGCAACGTATCAAGAATCAAGAAGAGACAAGAGTAATCCAAATTGCTGTCGGGACTACGATCCTCGTCAACAACGGAAAGATTTGGAGATTGAAATGAAATGCCGAAAACTGTATTTTTGTGTTGCTATGTAACGCTGCAAGAAGGTGCTATTCCAAAGCCGGCAAGAATTGAAATATTTCCTTTGGAACAAGATTTTTACTACAGGGTACGCAAGGCACAGATTTAGATGAGATTATCTTGTTTCAGTATTCGTATGGTAGCTTTTGAAAAATATTGAAAATGGCAAAAACGACTAAATTCTAAATTGTACTGCAACAACGGCCATTTTTCATTTTTCATGGATGCGCAGTGACACGACTGAGATTGGTTATCTATCGTTTCTGTCAACTGGCGTCGACGACGTAATGGCATTTGAATTGTAATGCGGCCATTCTAATGAAAGAAAATGTAAAGCGGTCAAAGTATATGCACACGGTCGTCTCACAACTATAAGTACGTGTAAGTAGTAAGTAAGTGGTAGTGATGATAGTATCTTGATTGGTGATAATGTGATGATAATATCATCATTATGATGATAATATGATGTTAAAATTATCATAACGCACGAACGTACGATGATAATAATATGATGACAATATGATAGATGTCAGTAATTGGTAAGTTTTTAGATGTTTTCTGTTTACCTTTCACATCAGACTACAATACGCTTTCCTATCAACTGTGCATATCTATCGGAGCCGTGTTTCCTTGCTGTTATGATACTTTAGTCTGATGCTGTACTGAAGAAGTTAGAACTCTCTAGTAGCTGCAAGATTGTGAAAACTCTACGTACTAAATATTAGTCTCTTCAACACAATTATCGTTACTGTATTTTAATATAGTACCATTCATTTTGCTCGACAACATTATATTCTTCGTATCTTAACGAGGGCATGGCTCGTAGACAATGCTGTATTGGCAGTCAGTGCCAACATGCCCATGTCAAAAGATGAAATAAAAATGA
>Ga0136554_1000955_pt1 | contig 11343 bp, 7 predicted proteins | sample AntRauTorckE5431_FD_104637 | JGI IMG/M metagenome (GOLD analysis project Ga0136554, IMG submission 104637) | Saline lake microbial communities from Rauer Islands, Antarctica - Metagenome Torckler E5 #431 | ecosystem: Environmental > Aquatic > Non-marine Saline and Alkaline > Saline | place...
ACTGTAATAATTTCAACTTCATCGTTTTGAAAATCGCCTTTTAAGATTTTACTGATTTTGATAATGTGTGAAGTATAAATGATTTTCTGTTCTTCGGGCATAAAACTTTGACTACTAATAACTCCACCCTCAAAAATAAATGGTGCATTTTGGATTTTCTTTTGTAACGGAACTTTGATGTATTGAGCATTTAAAGCACTTAAAAATAAAGTAAAAAATAACACCAACAAAGACCGTTCAAGGAATTTTAATGGTTTTGTTCTCATGGTTTTGATATTTATGTGTGAATAAAAATTGTTTACGTACTATTTTTTTGTCGTCTGTTTGTTTGCGTTTAGCTTTTTTTAATGGTGTAGAACGTCTGCGTAAACGCCGTCCCGAATTCTCGGGATGGACGATTATGCTTTTGTTCTACGCTGTTTTATTTCAATTCATCAATGCTACTCCACTTTCATCTAATTTCAGTACTTTTCCATTATTATCAAATTGGACTTCTAAATATTTACATTTTATAGGATAAGGATTAAAACAATCTTTATCCATGTAATAATAAAACTGTCCTATTTTTCTTTCATTAGGTTTTCCAAATAACTGAACTATTTGACTTGTATCTAACTGTGTTATGCACTTTTCTTTAACTGAATAATAAAAAACTAACCTTTTAATAATAAATTCTTCATTTTGTAAACGGTATAAATTAGCTCTATCATTTTTCAACCAATTTGTATTAATTTCCTTTACTAAACCTTCACATTCTGTTGGTAAATCTTCGTTCTTTAATGCTGCTTTATGTAAAATAAATTTGTTATTACATGCAACGACAAATAAAATTATCAATAATAAAAATGAATTTCTCATATTCTAATTTTTGATAATTTTGTAAGTATGAACTACATCTTCTGAATGAAACATTATGAAATATACTCCACTCGAATACTTTGTGAAATCAATTTCATGAGTTCCATTCCAAAATCGTAATTCATCAATAACTTGTCCTGTTGAATTGATTATTTTTGCGTAATAATCGTTATTATCTTCACTTTTGATATATAAAATATCTTGAGTTGGATTAGGGAATAAGACAAGATTTAAGTGTGGAACTTTTACTTCTTCAACATTGACAACATTACTACATTCATTTTGATTAATTAAAATCATATGCTCAACACAACTTGTAATTATCGCACTATTCGGAGTTGAACTAAAATCTAAAATGTAGTTAACTCCATCTAAGTCATTTATTTCAGGTTCTCGTTTTGGAATAGTACTACTACCATAATCAAAAAACATTAAGTCATCTGTATTATTTGTATGATTTAATAGAAGGGCATGTCCTAATTCATGCATCGCAACACTTTCTAAATCAAAAGTATCTTGTCCTAATTGTCTATTCAGACTATCTATGTACCAATTTAGAGAAGCATCATTATTAAATATCATTGAAAAAGTACCTCTTCTTTGGTAAGGAACAGATGGTACCGTATCTATGCAATTTCCTCCACTTGTGTTTAATGTTCCACCAAGAGTAGTTGTTGTACCTACCGCTAAAGGCCCAAAACTAATCTCACAGCTATTTGGTAGAATTGTATCAACTATTTGATAATTTACTAATGTTAAACATCTCCAACGCTCTAAAGCTCTGGAAAAAGCAGCTACAGCAGCACTATCAGACTTTAAGTTAGGAGTAAAGTGTAGATTATATCCTCCTTGATTATTGTAATCCCCTAAAAATGCTTTGACGTTTTTATTGAGAATTAGATTGTTTCTTACAGAATAGGGAATATATAAATTATCGTTACTTGTATTGTAGCTGGTAGCTGTTTTTCGAACTCTTACTTTCCCTGTTCCTGCATATTGACGACTAATAGTACTTGAGTTGTTCTCAAAGCCTATCGAAGGAACAATTACTATTATTGTATCATCAGACCAATGTAAGTAATTGCTATCTAAAACAGATACCCACTTTATTGAACCGTTTGGTCCTTCATTAGCTGTTGTGAATTTTACTTTTAAATTACCTCTTATTGTATCAAAATCACTACCTATTATAGTTAAAGTATCATTTGTTCCTGACCTCAAAGTATCAGGGTAAAAATCACTTATATTAGGAGATGTGTTCCCACCACCACTAACATCTTCAATTTTACCAACCGCAAAAACTTGCTGAAATGCTTCAACACCACTATTTATATCAAGGTATTCACTTAACTGCTGCATTGCAGCTTCATCAAATTCAATATCTGGATTTCCCGAAGCAGGAGAAACTATTTGAACATGAATCAATTGCTCTGGAACACTTGAAATTGTGTAAAGTGTAAAACCTGTGTTCAATGCTTTTATATTAATACTTACTTTATCGGGATTAACGTCATTAACAGACAAACTGTAATTTGGTGAACTACTCACAACGCCTGGCGAAATAGATAAAACACCATTTGATTGAACATTTTGCCCTAAAATAGTTGGGTCATATTCTATCAATAATTCACTTTCCGTCAAGTCATAACTACCCCAAAGTCCCTCAACATAAATATCAAAATCTAAAACGTTCCCCGAAAGCGAAACATTTTTAATAGAATATTCAACGCCTGTTATATCCTCTGGGCTTCCGTCACCGTCTGTAAAAACAGGCGTAAATCGTCCTGTACTTTGTCGAATGTTTTGTAATAAATCGTTTTTCTGATGATAATTAAACGGTGCAATTGCTACGACTTCTTGAAAATCATTTTCGGTATATTTCAAAAAACCTTGACTACTTGAATATACTTCATAATACGCTTTATTTTCATTTGGAATAGGTCGATTTGCAGCAGTCAAAAAGAAAACGCCAACATTGTTTTTAGATAAAGTCAATAAATGTGTCCAAGTTTCTACTTCTTCATCAAGTGTTCCGCCATAAGTAATTACCGTAACTTTTTGGTCTTGTAAATCTTGTAAACTGCCTTTTAAAATACTAAATGCTTGAATGTCGTGTGCGGTGTAAATGTGTCCGTCGTGTCCTCGAAAAGCCTCACTTTTAATGACTTTCCCTTCAATAAACAATGTAGATTCTTGAAGTTTCTGGTCTAAAGAAACTTCATAGAGTTGAGCCGTTACTACATTTACGCATAAAACGATTAGTAATACTGCTAAAATGGAAATTTTCTGTTTCATTGTATTTTATATTTAATGCTAAAAATCGAATTATTGTGTTTGGTTTTTGGTCGTATGTTCTTGCGTTTTGTTTTTTATTAATAGTGTAGAACGTTTGCAGAAACGCCGTAGCCGTTTTTTGGCGGCTATGGACGATTCTGCTTTTGTTAGGTGCTTTTTCTTTTCTTTCTATTTGATAAATAACCATACATAATGATGTCCTGTAACTTCTAAATTTTCACTTGTTGCAGTAATAACTTTTTCATCATCATCACTTATTTGTATTTCAATATTATAACAGTAAACTTTTCCACTAATTACATATTCGCAATCTCCTCTTTTCACATAACAATCTAAACATTCTTTACTTTTAGGGATAATAATGTGAATTTCATCAGACTTTCCTTGAAATAACTTTCTTGCATATCCAACCTTTTTTCCTTTTAAACAATCTAAGCGTTTTAGAAAAATATTTTCAAATTCAATATAACTGTCTCTATCTTCATGTTTTCTATCAACATAAAGTACTCCCGTTTCCTTATCTGTTTTCCATGTTTTTATGTAGTTCTCAAACTCTTCACATTGACATTTTTCAGTATGTTTTGTAGTTTGACTAAACCAACTTTTACAACAAGAATTAAACACTAAAACAGATAGAACGAATAAGGTGAAATATACTCGTTTCATATTTTTAGTGTTTAATTACTTTTAGTGTTTTAAATCCATAATCTGTTTGAACTTTTACAAAGTAGATTCCTTTAGGTAGTGAAAATTTTAATTGTCGTTGATATGCTCCTTTGGTTTGAAATCCTAAGTTTTCTCTTTGAATTTCTTTCCCTGTAATGTCATAAACTTGTAGTGTGACTTCACTTGATTGCAAAAGTTCATACTCAATATTTATTAGATTATTGAACGGGTTTGGATATAACTTTACCTGTGTAATATTTTCTATAATATCATTTGTTGAATTGACAATACAATCAAAATTAAGTGTACGTGTCATTGGTGTGGGTGCAGTACTACCGAGTACACCTGCTAAAGCTGTTAAAGTATCTGTACTATGTTGAAGTACAAATAAACCTCCTGCAATCGCTGTTGCATCAATATTTCTTCTGGCAATATTTTCTCCAATATTTAATATTGGAAACATTAATCGACCATCTAATGTATCAGGTGACATTCCTATAACATGACTAAGAGAATGACTATGCCCAAACTCATGAATAATAGCTGCATAAAAATCTATTTCGTTTGCGGCAGGTGGATTATTTGTATAGTTCCAATTTTTTAATGTTAGTGGAGATAAGTTTGTATAACGAGCTACCTTTATATCGATATCCGTAACCCAACTATATCTACCTCCTGGTGGAATAGATGGTGGTAAACTTGTAGTTTGTTTTGAAACTACAGTTTCCATAGAAAACGGAGGTACATCATTTACCATATAAATTACATTCAATCCATCTAAAGCATTAGCAGTTGGATTTGTAATTATACTATCACTTAAGTTAAAATTCACGCCTGTTTTTTCTTTCCATAAACAAAGGCTTGCTTCTATAATTTCTCGTGTGTTTGGAATACTATCTAAAACTTCCCCTAAATAAAATGTAACACCACCTGTAGTATCTAATTCAGTTAAGTTAATAACAGCATCTCTTGTTGAAGAAGAACCGGCATCAGCATTAGTGACAGCATAAAAAACATTAATTTGACTGGAACTTGTAAAAGTAGTTGTAATATTTCCTCCTGTACAAGTAGTACAAGTATCACCGCTATTTAAAATACCATTAATATCTACATTCAATTCATCAATTGCAGTTACAAGGTCGAAAGGTGTATTTGAACTAAGCGAAGCGTCAAATAATTCGCTCAACCCTTGCATTTGAACCTCGTCAAATTTAATTGCAGTATTTCCTGCTAAATTAGATATATCAATTTTGATATGTGCTAATTCCTCAGATTGATTGGTAATGCTGTAATAATTAGAAGGATTTGAAGGTGTACTTTGAGCTATAATTTTCATTTGGTCAGATGAAACATCTACAATACTTAATGTATAGTTTGGAGCAGTTATGACTGTTCCTTTTGTTAAGGTAATTCGTTCGCTTGAAGCCAAATTAGTTCCAAAAGTTAGAGAATTATAGTCAATTAACATTTCGCCACTATAAAAATTTTCATTATTGAACATAGAAGCAACATTAATATCAAACTCCAAAAATTCATTATTTGCACCTGAAATAGCTGAATTTTCAACTGTATATTTTACTTCATTTTCGATAAGTAATTTACAATCTCCTGCTTTATTCACTTTCTTATTCTCAGCGATAGATGTAGCAAGATGATTGGCATCAGATGGTTTTTTAAGATAAAGCACTTTATTGGTCTGTGCATCTACAAAAACTTCATAAGTTTTATATGGTACTAAAGGTAAGACATCTTTACGAGTAGCAAAAAGATAAGAATACGTTAATCTACCTTGATATATTTTGAAATTAATATTAGGTATATTTATTTGATTTCTCTGTTCTTCAGGAATTACTGTAATAGATTGTTCAAAAATAAAAACTTCATCATTTTGAATTGGAACAACCGATTTTGCTGTTTTAAAGGCTTCTTTGCTGGATACGGTTACCGTTGTATCTACATCTAAATTAGAAATTATTTTTCCTGTTGCTTTCCATACATACGCTCCAATACTATCTCCATATACAGTTATTTCATATTCACGATAGTCTTTTTTCCAATAAACAGGAAACCCTTTGTGTAAATATCGAAATGTTACTTGGGTAAAATCTTTTCCATATAAAGAAACTGGTAATGCTTTTTTATCTCTATATTGAATTGGACGTAGAGGTTTCATTTCGTCATGTTCACTTAAATTAAATAAATCAGCGTAAGTCGTAAATAAATTCTCAAAAGTAGGTTTTTCGTAATCTTCAAAGTCAAATTCTCTAAAATCGTAACAATAATTCCATTTAGTTCCATTTAAGCATCCATTTTTTGCTTTTACCTTTTCTAAAAAATTAGATGTTGGCGATTTAGTTTGTTCTTGTTGAACAGTTTCAGATTGTGCTTTTGGAGTTTTACTTGTAAAAGCACAAGAGGCTAATAAGATAACAATTCCCCAAAAGATTGTTATCGTGTTGAATGGTAATCGTTTCATGTTTATATGATTTTGATGAAAAAAAATTATTTACGTGTCTTTTCTTTATTCGTTACTTGTTTATTTTTTTTCTTGGCGTTTAGCCTTTTTTTAATTGCATGGAACGTTTGCAACAACGACGGTCGCAGCTTTTGCTGCGACTGGACGCTGTTGCTTTTGTTCGACGCTGTTTTTTTTGTTTTTATTTTACGCTGATAATAACACCATCTTGATAGCTAAAGGTAACATCTCGCCGTAACCAATAACTGAAAGTATTATGAACATCTGATGGTACTTTCATTCGCTCTTTTATATGTTCAGCTATATCTTCATCACTACATTTATTGATTTCATTATTACATAACTGATATATCCATTTTCCTTCTTCTTTATCAGGTTTCCCCAAAAGTCTTTCAAGAAAGGATAGTTTCATTCCAATAAAACATTTTTGTTTACCTAAAGGAATACTATATCCTCCGAGATAAAGACCTTGACTAAAATCATTTTTTAAATGATAATTGTTTTTTTGATGTTTTAACCAAGACGTATTAATGTAATAAACTAATTTTCTATCACAATCATTTGGTAACTCTTCTACCTTTACATCAGTTGTTTGTAAGTAATAAAAATCTCCATTCATAAATTCTCCTGTATATGCCTTTTCTTCTTTTTGTACAGTGATTTCTTTAGCAGGCTCTTCAGTAGAAACACTGTTTTTTAGAAAACAACCTGTTACAATTATCATTAAAAACAGGCAAAAAAGTAAATTTTTCATATTGCCTAAATTTTAATAATTTTAAAAGTATTACTTCTAACTCCGTCAATGTATATAGTAAAATATAACATACCATTTGGTAAGTCATGAATATTTATTGAATTTATATTCGTTCCATTTATTAACTGCCCATTTGACAAAAGCTGACCAATATTGTTAGATATTTGATATTTTAATTGTCCTTTTACATCATTACTATTGATTTCTACATTAATGATTGAGGTTGTTGGATTAGGATAAAAGGTAACACTAATATCATCTTTGATTATTGACCATAGACCTGTTGTAATATCACATTCTGACGAAGGAATTTTTTGCATAGCAGGTTGACAGGCAGGAATAGTATCTACTGCACTGATTTGGACTATATATAAACCTCCTAATAAATCATCATTAGGTATAGTTCTGTGATATTCATTGCCTAACCAATGCACCAAATTTGGTAAATTATTAGTATGAGTGAGGAGATGTGTATGTCCTAATTCATGGACAGCAACAGTTTCAAAATCTATTGTATTTGTCCAATTAATTACAGGAGTATCTACTGTTGTATGCCAATTTAGAATAGCAGTATCACTAAAAATTAAGTCAAATTTCTCTAAATAGGAGTACCAAACATTTGTTGGACTTGACGCACAAAATGGAGCTACATCAGGAAGATAAGTATAAGCAATCTGAGTAGCAGGAACACCAATAGGCATGCTACCGTAATCAATTTTGCAAGCATTAGCTTGATAGGTAGATGGAATATTGGCTAATTCTTTAATTCTAAAATTAACACCTGTTGCACAACGCCAAGTTGATAAGGCTCTTTTAAACGCTTCTACTCCTTGTCCTCCGTTAAATGCTTTAAAACTTGGCGTAAAATATAAATCATAGCCACTTACTCCATTTCGGCTAACTAACTTCCTACTTGTTGCTGTTGCACCATTAGTTCCTAAATAAGCGTCAGTATGTGCAGAAAATCTTACATATAATTGAGTGGTAGAAGTATCAATAGTTCCACTGTTTCCACCTGTTTTTACGCCAATTATTCCTGTTCCTGCATGAATAAAAGCAGGTGTTGTAGGTGTGGTTAGTACATTCAAATCATCATCTTCGTAACCAATTGAGGGTACTCTTACTTTTATTTCTGCATCTGTCCATGAGATATAATCACCTGGCATTGGTAGCATCCAATCGTGAGCAGTTGCTCCATTTTGCTCCGTTTTTGTAAACAAAACAGAAGAACCAACAGGAGGCAAAACTCCTCCTTGTCCTAACCCAAAACCACTACCTGTAATAGTCAAAGTATCTCCGATACCTGCTGCTACTATATTGGGAGAAAAACTTGTAATATTCGCAGAAGAACTGCTACCACCTCCAATATCATTAATGCTACCGACAGCAAAAACTTGTTGGAAAACTTCGGGCAAGTTATTAGCGTCCAAAAATTCACTTAACTGCTGCATATTTGCTTCATCAAACTCTATATCTGGATTTCCTGCATTAGGAGAAGTGATTTGAATATGAATTAGCTGTTCTTGAAGATTAGTGATAGTGTATAACCCTAAGCCTGTATTGAGGGCTTCTATTTTTATACTTAATTCATTAGGATTAATATCTCCAACGGCTAAATTATAATTAGGTGAATTACTGACTGTTCCTTTCGTAACGGCAATGATACCATTTGAACTAATATTCGAACCTAAAACCGTTGGGTCATATTCTACAATTAACTCAGACCTTGTTAAATCATAACTTCCCCAAAGTCCTTCTACATAAATATCAAAATCTACAACATTACCCGAAAGGGACACATTTTGAATAGAGTATTCTACGCCTGTCAAATCTTCTGGATTGCCTGTTTCGTTAGATGAAATAGAGATAAATTGATTGGTCTTTTCTCTAATATTTTGTATCAGACGATTTTTTTGATAATTGTTAAATGGTGCTTTCGCAACCATAACTTTATTTTTATCCTCACTATACCTTAAAAAACCTTGACTACTTGAATAGACTTCATAAACATTGTTTAAATTGTCTATTTCATCTGATAATGGGCGATGAGTTGTTGTTAGAAAAAATACACCTATTTGGTACTCGGATAATGTTAGCACATTCGTCCATGTTTCTCTTTTACTTCCAACTGTTCCACCAAGTGTAATAATCGTAATTTTGGGATTTTGTAAATTACCTTTTAATACACTAAAAACTTGTATTTTATTTGCAGTGTAGATTTTGCCGTTATTTCCTCTATATGACTTTATTTCTATGACTTTGCCTTCGATAATTAAAGAAGATTGGTCAAGACGTTGGTCAAACGAGATTTCATAAAGTTGTGCGTGGGTTGAATTACTAAAAGTGATTATTGTTAACCATAATAAAATCTGGAAAAGATAAAATGTTCTCATGTTTTGAAATTTAAATTGTGAATAATATTTTTTTTGTACTGTGTTTGGTTTTTTATTAATTGCACCTAACGTTTTGCAGCACCGACGTTTGCCCGTTTAGGGCAAATGGACGGTGCTGCTTTTGTTAGGTGCAGTTTTTTTATTTTTTTCAATACATTAGTTGAATTTGATGACCGTTGGGTGTTAAACTTTCATGTATATTTTTTATTACTCTTGTATTATCTTTTCCTAATCCCATAATTCTAAAGTAACCACAAACAATTTTTTCTTGAAAAATATATTTACAGTCTTCTTTATTAATAAAACAAGAGGCACATTCTCTACTTGCAGGAATTTTAATTTCAGTTTCATTAGGTTTTCCTTTAAATAGTTTTCGCACTTCACCTACTGTTTTACCCTTTAAACAATCTAATCGTCGTATAAATTTTTCATAAACTTCAAGAATACTTTCTTTATCATCTACGGAAATATCTAGGTAAAAAACGCCTGTTTCTTTATCCGTTTTCCAAGTTTTAATATAGTTTTCAAACTCTTTACAGTTGCATTTTTTAACCCTTTTATTTGACCAAATTTTGCAGCAACTACTAAAAACTAAAACTACAGCAACGAATAGTATTAAATTTATTCGTTTCATAGTTTAGTGTTTAATCACTTTAATAGTTTTAAAACCATAATTTGTTTGAAGCCTTACAAGATAAACTCCTTTGGGAAGTCTAAGATTTAGTTTATTCTGATGCTCTCCTTGTATATGAAAACCTAAATCTTGTCTTTCAAGTAGTCTGCCTGTAATATCATAAATATCTACAAAAACATCACTTGATTGAGTTAATTGATATTTTATATTTACATAATCATTAAATGGATTTGGAAATACAATAACTTGTGGTGTTTCCTCTTTAATGTCATTTGTAGAACTAATGATACAGTCATAATTTAAAACTGGGTTCATAGAAGGTAAAGCACCTGATGCACTTGGGAAATTATCTAATGTATCACTATGTTCTATTACAAACCTACCTCCCATAAATGCTGTTGTATCAATTATTCTTCTTATTATATTTTCTCCTCCTTGTAAGAAAGGATACATCAATCGTCCTCCTAATGTATCTGGTGTAGGGTCAATAACATGATTTAAGGAGTGTGCGTGACCAAATTCGTGAATAATTGCAGCATAAAAATCTACTTCATTCGCTGCTGGAGGATTTGAAGAATAATTCCAATTTGTATTACTATTAATGATAATGTCAATATCATACACCCAAGTAACTCGACCAAATGTAGATGAAGTTGTACTATTTGTTGCCCTTAGAGTTTCCATACTAAATCCTGCAGTATCTACTAATAGGATAGTGTTTAGATTATCTGACATATCAGCACTTGCATTAACTATAACACTATCGCTTAAATTAAAATTAACACCTGTCTTTTCTTTCCAAAGACAAAGACTTTCTTCTATAATATCTCTAACATTTGGAATACTATCTAACTCTGCACTTAAATAAAAGGTCATCCCTCCTGTTGTATCTAATTCAGTAAGGTTGAAAACAGCATCGTTAGTAGCCGCTGCTCCTATACCGTCATCTGAGTTCGTAATCGAATAAAAAACATCAACTTGGCTTGCACTTGTAAAAGTTGTCGTAATGTTCCCTGCTGCATTAACTTTTTCAATTTGTATTGGTCCCGAAGCTGGAACTGAAGACGCTACTATAGTACCATTAATAGATGGTACTCTCACTCTAATTGTGTCATTTGACCAATCCACGAATTGCTCTTCTATACTGACCATAGCTGGTAATGGATGATTAGGAACTGCTCCTGTTTCAGCATTTTTCATTTTTACATTGCCTTCAAAGTTTCCAAAATCAGCACCACCTGCTGCTGTTATCGTTAAAATACTCCCT
>Ga0136554_1000961_pt1 | contig 11317 bp, 9 predicted proteins | sample AntRauTorckE5431_FD_104637 | JGI IMG/M metagenome (GOLD analysis project Ga0136554, IMG submission 104637) | Saline lake microbial communities from Rauer Islands, Antarctica - Metagenome Torckler E5 #431 | ecosystem: Environmental > Aquatic > Non-marine Saline and Alkaline > Saline | place...
ACGGACCCACGGAGCAGGGAATACATAAATACACTTCATTCTAATACTCACAAAAAAAGCACAAAAGAAAATGAATTATGCTGAGATGCCGACGGGAAGGGAAAGGAAGAGCACTTAACACCGGGCTCCAAAAAGACGCACCACCAGAATGCGAGCAAGCATGCCTTGAACCCAAAGCGCTATAGAGCGGCCTGAATAGTCCGAGTTCGCAGCCGGCGGATTGACTTGAACAGGCAGAATAGCGTTATTTGTGCTGACACGGCTTTCTCATCTACTTCGCAGCAGCGGCATAGGTCTGCTTGTTGCCGTGGGCTTCAACCCAAGCATGGTTCTTGAACTCGTCGCCACTCCACGCCTTTTGGAAGTGCTTCTCAGGATCGAAGGATGACGGGTCCCGGAGGCGCTGCTCGAGCTCGGGCTTGAAGGACTTGATAAGGCCCTGCACAGGCCACGCAGCGGCGTCACCGAGCGCGCAAATGGTGTGCCCCTCAATCTGGCGGCTGATTTCTTCAAGCATAGGAATCTCGCGCACATCGCCCTCGCCCCGCTCCATGCGGACCAGGATTTCTTCAAGCCATCCGATGCCTTCGCGGCATGGCGTGCACTGCCCACAGCTTTCGTGCTTGTAGAAGTGCGCGAGGCGGCGAATGGCACCCACCATGTCGACAGACTTATCAAATACAGTAACAGCAGCAGTGCCCAGTGCCGAGCCCTTAGCCTTCAGGTCATCGAAATCCATGAGCGCATCTTGGCACGCCGCCTCATCCATCACTGGCACCGAAGAGCCACCTGGAATCACCGCCTGCAGGTTCGACCAGCCACCGCGCACACCCCCGCAGTGCTTCTCAATCAATTCTTGCATCGTGATTGACATTTCTTCCTCAACGACAATGGGGTTGTTGACGTGGCCGCTGATCCCGAAGAGCTTGGTGCCGCTGTTATTCTTGCGCCCCAGGCCCGAGAACCAGTCAGCGCCGCGTCGGAAAATGGTCGGCGCCACCGCCACCGTTTCCACGTTGGTTACCGTAGTTGGGCACCCAAATACGCCAACATTGGCTGGAAAAGGAGGCTTAAGGCGCGGCTTGCCCTGTTTGCCTTCGAGAGATTCAATGAGCGCGGTCTCCTCGCCACACACGTAGGCGCCAGCACCACGGTGCAGGTACACGTCGAAGTCATAGCCACTGCCACACGCATTCTTGCCAAGGTAACCCGCTGCATAGGCCTCGTGAATCGCTTCGTCCAAGACGACCGCTTCGTTGAAGTATTCGCCCCGAATGTAGATGTAGGCGGCTCGTGCGCGCATCGCGAGGCCTGCAAGGAGGCATCCTTCGACAAGCTTGTGCGGGTCCTTGCGCATGATTTCGCGATCCTTGCAAGTACCAGGTTCAGACTCATCTGCGTTGACCACCTATACAGCAATCGATTTGATGAGATTGCTTCCTAGATTTACATGCTAATAGGTAGAGAGATAGTACTGCGTCAGTAAAAAAAACAGAACTTGGAATTCGTACTCACCAAAAAAGACGGACGCCCATCAGTGTTCTTTGGCATAAAAGACCACTTCAATCCAGACGGGAAGCCTGCGCCACCACGACCCCGCAACCCGGATTTCTTGACTTCGTCGACGAGCCAGTCTGGACCCTGCCACATGAGCTCCTTAGTCATGTGCCAGTCCCCACGCTTTTCGGCCGCCTTCAACCGCCAGTCCTGCTCTCCGTAGAGGTTGGTAAAGATGCGATCCTGGTCGACGAGTCCACCATACACCCTGGTCATGGCTGGAGCAACCTCCGTTGACAATTGCCGGAGTCCGGCACTTACGCGGGGGACCATCTTTAGCGCGCGTGGATGCATTGTGTGCGCTCTGCGTCAGATGAATGAAGAATGAATAGACCAAGAGAAAAAATATGTGAGGTGACACAGTCCCCCCCTTGGGAACGGGTTTGGAAATGTGGGCATGAAAAACACAAAAAAGTACAAGTACAGTACAAGTACAAGCACACGCATCTCTTACTACAGATACCAAATACCAACTATCAACTGTTGCTGTTACTACTGTAGTGTTTATTAAACGACAACAACAACAGCAGATAGGTATAGTCTCGTTGCTTGTTGGCAATTGGAGAGCTCCTTTCATATAATTCTATTATAGAAATAAAAACACCGAAAGGCATTCCCCCTGCCCTTGGCCCTTGGTCCCTGCTGACTGCTCTTCCCTCGTGATTCGTAATCTACGATTCGGTTTTTCGTGTTTTCATTCCCCTTCCCCTTGCTGGATTTAATAACGTCTATTAAACCAAGCGATTGGGCAGCTGCGAAGTAGGAACCCGCCAAGATTATTTGATGCTCAGCGAAATAGCGAGGCAGACCAACTGCTGGATCTTTTCGTGAACTCCCATTTAGCACGAACGCGCTGGTGACCCCGCTTAGTGGCCGCTCCAGAAGCGAAATTTCTCGTTTTCTCTATCAACCCAGTCATGTAGTATATCTTCCCGGTCAGGCCTTTCTGACAAGCGACGACCGTCAAAATTCACGTACCTGAAATTCATCAAATGAAGGGGTGATTGGCGGAGGAGAAGAAATTTGAATGAGGCGGTCACGAGAGCAGTTGGATAACGATATCTTACGAGGTTCCGTCGAAGAGCCACCCGTGCGGAAGAGGCGAGGTCGCGGCTGCAGCATGCAGGATCGAGGTCACTTCGGCGCTGCGGAGGTGCGACAAAGCACGCGGAGGTAAAAGTTCTTGGCTTCCTGCTTCAACGGCCAAAGAGAGGAGCTTTTCCACATGTGGTTCGACTTCTGCAGGGCACACGAAAGCAAGGTCGCACACGAGGGGCCCTAATTCCTCGAAGTTCAACGTTGAAGCCGCTTTCGTTGCAGTGACTGCTTTGGAGCTGCCTTCAAGAGTCATGCAGACACCTCCCACACGCACAACTCCACCCGCTGAGCTCACTCCACGGATGGTCAGCTCGTTCAACGCAGTATCAAGAGCTACCAGGCTCGCCGCTTCTTTTACTCCATCCGTCACTTTCCGCTCGGCTAGCTGCCAGAGTCGACGCATGCCACGCAGCGGTGCCTGCTCTGGTCGCGCCCATTGCTGCGATGATGGGGTCGTAGAAATTCGCATGCGAGCGCCCGGGAAGATCTTTTGCATCGATCGCCCGAATAGAACGGGGCCAAAGCTGCTTCCTTCCAAGCGTATCCGCACTGTTTTGGCAGGTGGCTCGAGCAGAGCTCTCGGCAAAGTACTCAAAGACTCCCACTGTGGGCACAAACGAGCTTCCCGGGCTGAAACCATCGCAGGACTGCGAAACGACGAAGGGTCGAGAATAGCAGCAATCATGGACCCATTCAAATGTATGCGAGCGTTGCATCGCGCCACCAGTGCGCTCGTGTTGCAGCGTCGCACAATTCTTTGGAGGTCGTCAAAGGAAGAATCGACGAGAATTATGACAGACGCCCACCCCGCGGCGCACTGGTCGAGTAGCCCGGCCCGAAAGTGGCGATAAGGCGACCCATAGACAACTTCAGAGTAAAAATTGCCCACCACGGTAGCCAGGGCACCGGTGCAGAAGCCAGGGAAGCTTTCGATCTCCCTGCCGACAAGAATAGCTCCCATGCTCGTGATTAGGCCCAACACTAATCTTACTTCCTTCTTTCCCACTTTAGCACCCTTGGCTGCTGCCGCGTTGATTCGCAGGCGCTCCAGAGCACGCCGAACGTCTTGTTCACGCGCCGCTGTCGCGAACGCCACCACAAGCTCAACATCGTCGGGGCAGAGACTCTGCAGAGACGCGAGCGCATCTGTGACGCCACTGCCAGCAAGCCCCATCAAAACGGCTACGGGAGTTGTGCTTTCATCGTCTTGCTTCTTCTTTTCAACGCGCTCCTCTGAAATATTATTCCCCAAAAGTGCAGCACGAGCGTCAGCCTCCATAAGGTCCGTTGGAATAGGGAAGTCTTGAGCGGAGAAGGCATGAACCAAATCGTTCGCTGTTCGCTGAATGAGGGGTGGTACATCCTGCACTTGCGATCCAGCGGATTGGCCGAGGGTGTACCGCCACTCAGGTAAAGCTTTCAGGACTGCGTCTCGCATCCTCGAGCCAGAGGGCAAGAAGAGAGCTACGTGGCTGACCTTGTCGATAGCTGGAAGAATGCTCGGCAGCGTAGTGCTCATTTCATGCCAGGGTGTGCTCGGTGCTGGCTTCAAAGTGATGAGAAGAAGTGTGTCGCCACCGGCCAAATCGACAGCGCGCATGGATGTCATGTCCTTCAGTGGCAAGAGCAATGGCGCAATGCCCGAGTTCAGGAGCGCGAAACCTTGATCGAAGAGGCGCAGCTGGCCAATCGACGACGACCATGGCAGCGGAGCGGTTTCAAACAGCAAGAAGGCGTCACCAGCGACAGTTCCTTTCGGTTTGCCGAGGCTGAAGTCCTCCCGCAGCATAGTAGCATTGCGCGCTGCCTGACTCAAAGAGCGAAATTGAGCGCCTTCAAACCCTTCCTCGCTTGCGACTGCAACACAGTAAGGGGCGCAGCCACCGCCCGTCAACACTGCATTGTTTCCTCCAACCATAAATGTGTCTCCAACGCACACGGCACCGCCCTCACATTGGAGAGACAGGCGAAGGTAAGCAAACGCAGAGCCGACCCAATGATTCGGGTCGATGGTGTTGCCGTGTGCATCGCGCAGATCATAGTGCACGCAAACGTCTTCTCTGCCCACAGTTTTTTTCACTCGAAGCGCTAAACTATGCTGGAAGTCAATTAACTTGAGCTCTGGCACTACGGTGTGAAGGGCTTGCACCAATGAGAGGTATTGTTCCAAGAGCCGAGCCGCGCCAAATGAAGTATGAGGCCCATAGGCTGCCTTACCTGTGGCTAGAAAAAAAGTTCGGCAGCATCTCAAATTCGTTAACGACCCCTCTATCACCACGTGTAAAGGGGCATCTGTTTCAGACGCGCGTGCTGCTGGAGCTGCTACTGTATCCTCGTCAACCGTCTCCGAGTTCACCCCAAGGAGAGCACGAGGTGGTGGATAAGGATTGGTTCCCTCAGCATCGTGGCTTGCTTCATAGAGAAGGCTCAGCTGTTCAATCGCCTTCGCCTCACTTAGCTCGGACGCCTTCTCTCGGCAAAGGTAGCGTACAGTCATCTGCCAGTGTTCCCGAAATGCATTGAGCGAGGAGGTCACCGTGTTCTGAACAGCAATCGCGTCAACAGCTCGGAACTCTCCTTCCAGCGCAGAGGTGGCGTCGATTAAGGGATGCCGCATCGTCAAAAAGCCGAGCGATGGAAGTGTGCCGTGATCAGATTGCCCCTCAAGTGCAAATGACGTCACCAACGGCCATCGCTCAACGTCCTGGGCACCCGCACCCGCAGGCAAAGCCAACCCAATCCTTTCGTCGGCTTGAAGTAGGGTCTGAATAGCTGCGCGAAACTCAAACACTTTGCGGTCTTCTCCGCCCGCCGCAAATCGTAAGCCAACGCCACCGCTCATCCAAAAGACGAGGAAAGGCTCGAGCAGAGGGAGGGCCTAAGTGGACAAGTGAAGCGGATAAAGTGCGAGTGTGTGGACGTAAATTCCAGAAGTAAGCTGAACATTGAAGAACTAGAATACATGGGTGTAGTGGCATGTATATATCAATTGAAGCAGCCTAGCACTTGACATGACGCACAACAACTAATTGCTGACCAGGTCATCTGCAAAAACGAAAACTGCAGTCCTTGTCAAAATGATGAAGGTCTCGTCCAAGGCCTCGTGAGCCTCACTAGGGCCCCATTCGACAGATGAGCCTTCAGAGTCGCCCAAGGCACGACGACTCAAAGCACTGCCGGGCTTGCTTTGGAAGAGGAAGCGTAGAGTCGCCTACATTTTTAGCAACAAGAAAGCTTTAAAGTCCAGCACAATCAGTTGGTACACTAAAACAGACAAGAGTCTTGTAACTAATCAAAATATATACCGTCGAACCCCAGTTAAATTGGCCATCGACTCCGGCGACAAATAACAGTGCCGAGAATCTCAAATCGTCCCTCGAGCACAATTTTTGCAGGCGACGAACTCGTGTTAGACTTGCTTGTAAATCCATCTTATCCATGTTGCTGAACTGCCTGTAACGGGTGGTCGGCGCTGGTATCAGCGGATGAGGCTACAAATTTGAAGCTTGAAGTGTGTCGAATGAAAGTGAAGAATAAGAAATCGATCTTGCAGCTAATTCGACAGGTACACACAATTGCACGGGCTCTTTGGGGTCTCTAGAGGTCTCGCCCTCACGAATAAGTCAGCCTAACTGTCGAGCATCGAGGACAACCAACATCTCTACAGACAAAATTCTTGTGGAAGTCATCATGCTGACATATAAATACGGATACAGCCAATTAATTCCTCTATAAAATCTTGGCTGCCTCCCTGCTCTTCTCTTCTGCTTTGGTTCCTGAGTACCTGAGTAGGTAGTACTCATTGCATATTGCATGCATCGTGCCTAAAGAGCTGTAGAGTGAGCTCGCAGCCGTGCAGTATCAAGCAAGCAGCAGAAGGCAGTCAAGATAGTGTTGTTGGCAGAGGCATCAAAGTTCTACAGCTCTGCTTTTGACTAGCTTGTGAATGGTTAGTCCTCTGAATTGTCACCTCACCATTTCCCGATTCGTAACCCCAATCTCCGCCCTGTTGATCTCGTGCTTTTATTACAGTCGGTCTCCGCGTTTCTTCTGGTGAACCAAAAGGTAATCACATAAGTATAAAGATGGGAACCATCAATGTGTCTATCATACTATTCTAACGTCTGTTTTTTAATGACTTGTGTCTTAGGGTGAAACTGTCATTAGCCGATACTTCCGTGATGACATTTCTCGTGTCACAGCGGAAGCTTTTGGGCTGAAAGAGATTGCCTCTAAGAACGTGGGATCAATGCCACCAGTAAAAATTATCGATGGCGCATCGTTCATGTTTGTGCGGCATTTGAATTTGTATTTTGTGGCGTGCACGCGTTCGAATGCGAACCCTGCGCTAGTCTTTGAGTTTCTCTACCAATGGATACGCATTTTAAAGTCGTACCTCAGTGACACCTTCGACGAAGAGGCCGTGCGGAATTCGATGACCTTGATTTATGAACTCATGGATGAAACTATGGACTTTGGGTATCCTCAAGTTTGCGCGGTGGATTCACTGAAAATGTACATAAATCTGGGGACGGTGCGCGCGAAAGACGCCGACGACAAGGACGCAGGCCAGCTCACTTCTCAAATCACAGGCATCGTGGACTGGCGTCGAGAGGGGCTGAGGTACCGCAAGAACGAAGTCTATATTGACGTTAACGAGTCTGTCAACCTTTTGATGGGGGCCAATGGCAATATTTTACGCAACGAGTGCAGCGGTCAGGTCATGATGCGAACGCAGCTCTCGGGAATGCCTGAGTGCAAGTTTGCCCTCAACGACAAGCTCAACATGGAAAAGGAGCAAGGCGGCAAGCAGACGGCCGAAGACAAGCGCCGTGCCGTTGAAATCGACGACTGCACCTTCCACCGCTGCGTGCGGCTCGGGAAATTTGACAGCGACCGAACCATCACCTTTGTGCCGCCCGATGGCGAGTTTGAGCTTATGCGGTACCGTGTCACGGGCAACATTAGTCTGGTAAGTGAGCATGAGACTGATTAGCATTCACTTAGTCTTACAAGATTCTTAGTTCGCGCCCAATCTCGTTGTTGTTAGAATGAGTCCTAAGCGCTTCATCCTTAGTAAATTTTTTTTTCGAGTACGTCACCTTCTTACTTGCGCCTTGATCTTCCCGGCAGCCCTTCAAGCTCATTCCGGCCGTGCAAGAGTCGGGAAAATCGAAGTTGACGGTGACACTGAAAGCAAAGGCGAACTTTGGCTCTACAAAGTTCGCGTCGAATGTCGTGATCAAGTTTCCAGTGCCACCGAACACGGCCAAGACCACCATCAAGGTTGGGGCAGGCCGCGCCAAGTTCGAACCCGACCAGAAGGCGATCGTGTGGCGCATCAAGCGGTGGACGGGGGGTTCCGAATTCATGCTGCAGGCTGATGTTGATCTCATGGCCACTACGAAAACCAAGGCTTGGAGCCGGCCACCCATCTCTGTGGATTTTAACGTCTCCATGTTCACGTCGAGCGGAGTTTACGTGCGCTACCTACGGGTCTACGACAAGTCAGGCTACCAGACTCACCGCTGGGTTCGCTACGTTACGCGCGCGGGTGAATACCAAGTTAGAATCTAGCTTACTTGCTGCAGTAATTTCTTATGGCGAAGGAAATCCTGTTTAGCTCTGATTTTGTTGTAGCGCGATAAGTGTTAAGACAAGATACACGCATGGCTCATGGCCGCCATGGCCCTCCGACCGGACCGGAGGGTCATGGTGACTCGCAGGGTAGCCTCCCTGATGAACGGATCATATAATTTCATCATATTTATATACCAAATGGCCTACGGTTTCCATTTTTCGCACTCTAATGCCCACATTTCCGCCATATCATCGTTTACCCCTTCCCCCTTCTTCAACAGCATGCCCGGTCGGGGTTCAGTTTCTACCGTGGAAGAGAGGAGGCAGTGCATTACAATCGTCAACGACGGCTCATTGTGGAATGCTCTTATGGTCGAGAGAGCATCGAAGCATTATGGCCATTTACATACCTTCCATCGATCAACTTCCTCGGTAGGGCTCGCGGGTGCTGACGGTAAGTTTCCCGTCACCCGCGCAGCCACTGAACTTATGCATGCTTGCGAAGAAACTATCCACAAAGTTTTTCTCCTGCTTTGTGGCTTTTTTCTTGTCTCTGTTCATCCTAGTGGGCCTAGGCTCGCAGCTTCTCGATGAGTGAAAGCATCCTATCGGTGGAGTGGGTTCGACCTCGCTAAGTACTGCTTCTGGAGCGGAGAAGCAACTCCTGGTGTTCGTAGGCCTGTGACCATTCGTGTTCGCACAGCCGACAGCATTTCAGCCACGTGATGTGCCTCTGTGACTGCTGTGTACTTGCCTTTCTTTGTTTTTGGGAGAGTATTAACTAGACTAGACTAGACTCATGGCGATTTGTGATATTTCTAGATGCTAGATGCTAGATGGTAGATGCTGATCTCAATATGAAGTGAGAAACAGAAACATGTGCTAGGTTAGCTGTGTATCCTCGGGGTCCTTTGAACTGCAGGCAAATGCACTGGCCACTAGACCTCTAGGTAATGATACGCGCCGTCTACGTTATAACGATAACGAGTAACCGGCAGCTAAAGGCTAAAAGAAGGCCCTTTTGACATCTTTTTGACTTTTTATAAGTTTTTAATGGTCCCTGTGGCTTGTTGGATGTTCAGTGTTTGAGGAACACGCCAGCAAAAAAAAACTCTCAAACAATGGTGCAAACTTTGCGCTTTACTCGCCAAGCCTCGGACCGAACCGCTCGACGGCTACGTTTCAATGAAGCTCGAGAAACCTCCATGATGATTTCTCCTAGCAACTTTTCGTTGCAAACCTGCACTTATCCCTCTAATCAATTTAAGAAACAACCCCCTATCCCTTTTGAAAACATTAAATGTTCTGCCGCACCGATTCACCCATCTTTCGAACATGACCTCGACCATCCGGGCGAGGCCATTAATTCTGACCCCTTTCTTCCCCAAGTTGCCTCTTTGTTTGGCGTTTCCTCGCGTGAGGTCTGTGGTCCAGGTGATTCGGATGCCACTAGCTTTTTGGCCGCTGATCCTTCGGTCCCGGAAGGAAGTTTTACTTTTCCGGGGTCAAGCTTACGAGTTTTTGGTCAAAACCCGCACAGCTGCACCATATCAGCTTTTCACAATCTTGGCCAGCTCCGATCCTTCAATCTCGACGCAGCTTTCTATTCGGCGAAAGCTATTGACCTCTTGCCCCCCTTTTTTCACCCACGCCGTCTGGAACTCGAGGGCCGCAATGCTATGGACGTGAACTGGATTCTCGCCGGTATCAACGCCATGGTCTCCAGAGGTAGCACCAATCCTCGCGTCACTCCGATTTTTAGACAGATACATAACTCACCAGCATCAGGACCACTCGCCAAACTTCTTGGGACTTCGGGAGCTCCCTATTTTGTATATTAGCCTCTATCAGTCAGCGCGGATGTCCTCATAGCTGCTGGTCTATATAGCGGCGTCACAAGCTTTATTTTAAGCAGCCCTCTACAATCCTCAGCGAGCGGGCATGTTTTCATAGTCACTTGGGACCCTCAGCTGCAGATTTATTTGGTACTTGATTCGTGGAGCTTAGCCGGGCCCCAGGCATACCCTCTGATAGAATTTACTCGTCCAATTCTGGTGGCTGAAAGCTACGCATGTTTCGCGGATGACAAACCGGAATGGTCACCACAAGATTATTTGGTTGCAGATCCTATTTTCCCTATGGCTTCACCTGAACCTACCCTCGAGGCTCCACCAACTGTTACATATGATTCTGCAGCAGCTCCCCAGGGTTTCGACAGAGGCCCTTTTTGCAACGACGAGGGTCTCAGCTGCCAGGCTACTATTCATTTTCATGGAGCTATTGGACGCCGTGTTGACAACAAAGGCTTATCAGGAGCCGGTGCTGTCCTTTTTCGTCCTAGCAACGGGCAAAGGGGCTTTACGGAGGTACACAATGTCTCCCGCTTTTTGCGCGTCTGCTCCCCTGCTGTTGCAGAAGCACATGGAGCCCTGCTAGCTTTGATCATGGCTGACAAATTGACCTCAGGCAGTGTGACAATCAAGGGTTTTTCTATCAAGCTCCTTGCAAATCTTGCCTCTGAAGATGGCCGCCGCCAAGTGAACAGAGAGTTGGAAATCGTCCTGACCCCAGCCAAATATCTCATCAAGAAGATGCGAGATGGTGGCCGAGAGGTCACCCTCAGACCTCTTCAACAAGAATTCAACAGTACCGCGATCGCATTGGCTCACAACGCTATTGTCAATCGAGATCATCAAGATGAAGGACGATTTGGGATCGTGGCCTCAGCTATTGGAAAAGTGCGTAGTGATTTCGATTTCTCTTCGAACACGCCAATCCCAGCTGCCTACGAGGCACAGGCATCCACTCCAACAGCAATCGTAGCAGATGCCAGTCCGGCCACTTTATTTACTCCGTCAGAGCCCTTAACTTCGCAACAAAATGCTGCTTGGTCCTTCTTTCATTTTCTACGAGAAAATGAAGACGAAACTGCGAATTTTTGGATTCATTGCAATGTTAAGACCATAGACACGAGCAAGATCCCCATAAGCCAATTCAGAGAGTGTCTACATGTCGCATCCAAGCGAGCTTCTTCGTCAGCCCAAACTGATCCATACGGGTTTGCTGAAGGAACTCTTCTCCA
>Ga0136554_1000962_pt1 | contig 11309 bp, 10 predicted proteins | sample AntRauTorckE5431_FD_104637 | JGI IMG/M metagenome (GOLD analysis project Ga0136554, IMG submission 104637) | Saline lake microbial communities from Rauer Islands, Antarctica - Metagenome Torckler E5 #431 | ecosystem: Environmental > Aquatic > Non-marine Saline and Alkaline > Saline | place...
ACCACAGCTTCGGAGTAATAAGAGAAACCCCGCGTCGCTACGCTCCGATGGGTGGCAGCCTTGCGCCGGTCCGGGTGGCAGGCTTCAGGTGGAATGGGTGGCAACCTTCAGCGGTTTACGCAGCCAGGCCGACAGTTTGCGCCAGTGGCCGATCGAGTTCGGACGATTGATGCTGAAGCACCCCTGGTTGTTGGTGCTGACAGTCGTTCCGAACATGATCGCGCCAGCCATCGAGCCGGCGCAAGCCTGGCTGGCCAAAACCGCCCTGGATCGCTTAACCGAGGGCAGTAACACCTTCATGCGGGATGAACTGATTCAGTTCGTTCCTACCGTTGCGGCAGTCTTCCTGATTTTGGGTGGGTTGAAACTGGCGGGCAAAATCGTCGACAAGCTCTACGATGAGCGTCTGTTCATAACCTTGCAGCGAACCTATTTCCGCCGTCGGGGCGATATCCGCTCCAGCGAGCATGTTACCCGAACCCTGAACGATTGCGAGCAGGCCAGAAAAGTTGCGGACCTGATTCAGAAGGACATCTGGCAGGTGGTGATTGGTCTGCCAGCCGTTATTATCTGGCAGTTAAACCTGGCTTCAGAGTGGGTGCTGCCGCTGTTGTTATCCACCTTGCCAAGCTTGATCTTTGTGATCTACTTCGGACCTTTCATTCAGCGCTGGAGTCATGCTCGGTTGAGAAGCCAAGCAGATGTCAGTAACTCGGTGGGCGATGGCAACGAAGAAACCATGCACCGGCACCAAGAAGGATATTTTCAGGCCACCATTCGCTTCGAATTATTTAAGCAGGGTGCTGAAATATCAGCGGATATGATGCAGTGGCTTGGCCTGTTGTTGATTCTTCTAATTTCGCCCTTCGTACCTATTATTCCCGCGGAATTAAATGCCGGTGACCTGGCTGCGTTTCTGGTAAACATCAAACTGATCGGTAAGCCGATTCAGGGGGTGGCAAAAATGTACGCAAAAGTCCGTGAGTCTTATCCCGCAGTAGTGAGAGTACTTTATCCTGACTCTCCAAATTAACCTGATCGACATCGAAACGGGGTAGAACCTCTCCCGCACAGCAACATCTTTATGACATTCGCATGGTATCCACGCTCTAAGGAATTGGTCAAACGGGATCAATGAGCAAGCTTCAAGAGGCCACAAACGTATCAAGCAAGAGGTGTTGACTGTTTACTGCGTCGCGCGGAATCCGAATACTCCAACACTTGTGAGGCTTTTCGCACTCGCAATCGCAGCATATGCATTGAGCCCAATAGACCTGATTCCAGATTTTATACCTTTAGCTGGCTATCTGGGTGACATCGTTCTGTTGCTGCTGGGCATTATGCTTGTTATCAAGATGAGGATAACAGTGATCCTGGACGCAAGCCGGGCGAGCGCGGCCAACGTGGCGGCTCAGCCAGTTGGCAATATTGCAGCCACTGTAATTATGGCTGTGTAGATTTTATGTACTGGGGCTTTCGTGCACAGCTGTTCCGAATCGCCCAGTTTTCAAGCCTCAGCGCAACAGTATATTGGACTCCGAAATAACAGGCCTGCAATTCTGATTTCTGCCAATCTGGCACTCCCAGCGCCAGATCGTGTATCGGGATACTGAGTAATAGTTCTCTACCTCCGTATCCGTGAAATACATCTTCATCTCCGTTTAGTTTTGAGTGCAATTCAATGCTACGGGGATGCAAGCGGCAGTTGGGCGCTGTAATTGAGTGATTACTGCAATAAGACAGGGATGGCGGGTTTATGTACCCAGCCAGAAACGAAAAAGGGCCCACCCGAAGATGCGCCCTAAGTCGTTGATTTCTGGTCGGCGAGGCAGGATTCGAACCTGCGACCCCTTCGTCCCGAAGGAAATAGTTTAGTGTTTCATTTAGGTTCATTTCGGTTCATTTCGTTTCCGTTAATTCATAACAACTATATGATTTATATAGTTTTTTATAGAATTATTGTGTGTTGAGTTGGTTCAGATTGTGGCAAGGCGGTTTACATGTACCCAGCATGTACCCAAGCCAAAACCTGCCCCCAGCCAGTACCCAAAATTCTTTAAAATTAGCGATAACGGAGTCGAAAAATGGCAGTACGAAACAAAGACCTCTTTCCACGGAGTGCTGATTCAGCGGATAAGTTTATCCGGAAACTCACCCCTACCAAGAACGACATCTACATTCAGGATTCGACAGTCACCGGCTTGATGTTGCGTGTAACCCCTGGCGGAAAAAAGCTCTGGAATCTGAGGTATACCGTGCAGGTTGGTTCTGGTCAGTGGGTTGGACGTAAACATTCTCTTGGCGCGTTTTGTGATGGACTGAGAACACGTGCTGCTCGGGAGTTGGCCGAGACATGGAGGATCCGTATTCGACAGGGAGAAGACCCCCAAGAAGAAAAGAAGAAACAAGCGGAACAACGAAGGGCTGAACATCAGCTAGAGATGGAAAGGAAGCAGGCATTGCGGACCTTAAACGATGTTGCCGCTGTTTATTCCGCACAGCTAGCCAATAAAAAGAAGGGACACAAGGATGGCGGAACGCACGCTATGACGATCCTGGATAATCATTTGCTTGATCGTTTCGGGGCGATACCCATCCAAGAATTTACGCGCCAAGATTTCTTTGCTGCGATCGATCCTGTATTGGCGGCGGGGCACAACTCAATGGCCAACACGGTGATGTCATACACCAAGGCAATGTTTAAGTTGGCCGTTAAAAGGGAGTTCATCGAATATTCCGTTTTGGATTGCCTTGATAAAGCAGACGTCGGCGGGAAAGACCCAATAAGGAGCAGAGTCCTCTGTGAGACGAGGACAAAAGCGGATGAGTTGGAAGGTCTATACAGAGTATTGCCAGAGTCTGGTCTATCACTGAATCTGCAATGCGCTGTTCACATCCTTCTTGGGACAGGGTGCCGCGGTATTGAGTTATTTAAAGGAAGATGGGATCACGTGAATTTTGCGACTAACACTTGGCTGATTCCGGACGAAAATTCAAAAAATACTGATCCAATCATTGTTTATTTGTCTGAATACTCTAAAAAGTGGCTGTCCGAGTTGTATAAATTCACAGGTCACACCGGCTGGATCATGCCATCAACAAAGTCGGAAAAACGCCCTTACATGCTGCCCAAAGTGTTGAGCAAGGCTGTATGCGAGCGACAACTTGATCCTGATGCACCCCAGAAAAAAGGCCGGACAAAAAACCACTCGACCTTGATCCTTCCTGATGGTCATTGGACAGTGCATGACCTGCGGCGTACGGCGGCGACTCAAATGCAAATGCTCGAAGTACCACCGGATATTATCGATGCCTGCCAGAATCACCGTCCCCTTGGTGTCCGTCGTCGATATCAACATGGTCATAGCATGGATCAGATGCGTAGTGCCTGGGATTTGCTTGGCCGTTCTTTAGCATCAAAGGCTGAGATTCGGTAGTCGATAGGCTTTGAGCGCTGACTGTCGCGTTTCTCATGCACGTTGTGACATTCGGCGTGAAGACAGAGGGCCGGGCCTAGCAAAGGTCTGGCTCGGTTCACTAACGCGTAGACGTCGTTCTTTATGAAACTGTGCCCTCTTGCCACTTTCTTATCACATTCCGTATTTTTTGAATTCCTGATTTTGTCTCCATCACCGAAATCGGTGTGCGATCGCCGAGAACGCGAATTGGTGATGATAACCATAGATCGGCAGAGGTTTCATCGCCTTCAAACAGGTCAATAAGCTCTCGACGAACTTGCTCCCTCAGTTCAGCTACGGTTTGCTCTCCGCCCACATTAAACACTCCAGTTGTTCACAATTAAGCCTTACCTACCAACCAATATTTCAGCGAAAAAGGCTGCTCGGACCAATTGCTTGGTCAAACCGCGACTTCATGTATTGTGGAATTCGACCGGTCAAAAATCTAATTTAACAGGAGTTTCATTATGAGAAATGCACTTGATGAGATCAGCTCATTGCTGAGAGAAGCACTTGCGGTTGCGGAAACCATTGATCTGTTCAAAGGCGCTACGGCATCACTGACGCTGTCTTGTTTCGACGGCAGCACCGCCACAATTACAGAGACACTCGACAACCCCGGCGACGACACGGACAACACCGGATCGTCGATCACGCAAACGCCTCCCCAAAAGTCATTGGTGGATCAGTTAGGCGACATCAAAAAGAACACCTGGTTCTGAGGAGAACTGACTATGAAATCAATATTCGAAGCAAAACGTTTGGCCGCCGCACTTGCGGCCGAATTCGGCTGCGGCGACCTGCATATCAATGTCCAGATGGAACGTGGTGAAGACTGGATGAACATCGATATGTACCAAAACTCTGAGGAGCCTGACCGACTCCTAGCAACGCTGGATTTCGATACCGGCTCGCACCTTCTGATGAATAGCGCGAAAACCTTGCACTAACATCGAAGCCTCTGAGACTAGCCCCGATCACTCCCTCACGGTCGGGGCACTTTACCTACTGCGAGACAGTTACGGGACGATGCCCCGTTGAACCTGCTGAATGAAACATCGCAGCCGTTCAATATTTTCATGGGAATCCAGCATGTCTGCCGGCGCAACACTACCAAGGAATGGCCTGTTTCGGATCATCCAGTCACTAGCTTCAGCTTCATCGCCCTCGAACAGATCAAGAGCCTCTTGCCAAACCGCACTTTTTAGCTCGGACAAGCTTTGATGGTGGGAAACACTCTCGCCGTCGTTCCCAGGAATCCCTGCGTCATTTGGTCCATCTTGTTCTGGCATAGAATTCTCCCCTTGAGCCCGAATTGAACATGCAAGCACTATCTCTCAGGGTATTACGGCTTCCGGCTTTTTACACCAACCATGGCAGGACGACCACCCTTTGCCTTGGGCTGATTTATGCCGAGTGCTCCCAGCCAACTCTCATCACGCCCTAAAGCCAGCACCAGCAATATTAATGCTCTCATGTGCTCTTGGCGGGTGCGTTCTGAAGCGGAGTGTGACGGCAACCACACGTTCCGAAAATACTGCACGTGTTTCAACTTGATCTGCTCTGGTCTCGTAACATGCGGAAACCGCTTTTCAATAACCACAACAACGTTGTTGATGCGGTTGATGTAGCGACGCCGCTCATTCGGTTGAAGTCTTCTGAAATCGAGGCGGTCAAGCACATTATCAAGCTGCATGCCTTGTTCCCCCAACATAGGCGCTCGCAACACGGATGCGGTTGTGGCCCAGCTGGCGGGAGACCTCTGCCCGAGCAATTCGATCCAGAACCTTATCCCGAACTGGCTGCCGGAGCGGTGATGGCCCGGCCAAAATTTCTTCATAAATATCTTGGGCAAATCCGGCCCGCAGCTCTTGAAAAGTTGGTACGCCGGCCTGCTTCAGGATCGAGCGGCATGGATTAAGCTCACGCAGCAGAAACTTTTTCACATTGTCGGTTTCAGACAGCAGGTTTTTGGAGCCCTTCGGTCGAACTTCGATAGCGAAATTGAGGGCCTCCATGCGGAACTCGTTGGCCCGGATGGTGCGATCTCGACTTTTCCTGCCGCCTTTACAACCTTCGAGAATCGCGGCCTCTCCTGTCCGCTTGATTTCTCTCATCATCCGGTCAAGATCAGCCAGAATCGCCTCGCGAACTCGCATCCCCCAGGCTCGGGCCATCAAAATAACCGCGGATCCTCTCTCAAATCCGGCCACGATCGCCCGGTCAGCAGCATCCTTGGCATCCACAACATCAGCCTGGATCTGGCGTGTCCGCACCGATTTCCGGCAAACACCAAGAACCTGCTTACCTGAGATTTTCAGAGCGTTGTCACCACGGAACGCCCTCATGATCACGTTCACGGTACTAATCAGGTTATGCGCATAAGCCTCACTGATCGAAGTGTCGACTGCGCCATCAGACCACTGAAACTCTCCTTCAATCCGCTGGCGGACATACTGACCGAAGCTCAAAACAAGCTCCCGATCAATATCCCGAGCATCTTTAATGCTATGGCGCCGACAAAACTGAACAAATGTAACCGCACGCTGCTTGTGCGTTGATCGGGTGCCGTAGTGGGACACCCGGCTGTAGTAATCATCCAGCGCCTGTTTTACCGCATATCCGAGCTGTCGCCCTTTTCCAAAGTTGATTTTGGTTTCGGGGCGTTGCTTACGAGACGATCGTCGCCCTCGTGATACCTGTTTGTTACTCATGACAATCTCCTTAATGAACAGATAAATGTACAGGTGTGCGCGGCAAGCCATAAAAGCTCCCTGTAACCTCTAGAGCGAAGCAGGCCCCCGCGCAGATGCTCCGCCCCAGAGGTCACATTAAGTGTGTTAGCAAACCCGGGAGGGCCGCCTGAGGGAGCATCTATCGTGCTGCTGTACCAGCACTCATTCGTCACCGTTGCGGTACCGTGAAACGCTGCCTGTCGAAAACCGACTGGCGCGTTCGGGGAGCGGCATCACGTGATCAGCGTGATATCCACAGGGAGGGTGTGCCGGGGGGGGCAGTAGGATGACCAAATAGTGTGAGCAACCGACGATGATGGGCGCCGGCAACGTTCCATGTTGCTCATGAGTGGGGTTAACGTAGCAGTTACCCGCAAATTCTGGTCATTGGATAAAGACTATAAGTCTCTGAAAACATATTACTTTTAGTCTTTTTTCGTGCAGTCATCTCATTAGTAGGCAGCGATACCACTGCAAAAAACGAATGGTGATGGATTAATCGGGATGGGCCAGAAACAGGTCTGGCAGTCGTTACGTTCAGAGGCGTGGCCACCGATTTGTGAGGGGATCACGAAGATCGTTCATTGGGGGATCACGAGGATCATTACTTATGTCCCGGTCTGGCCGGGCTTTACTGCTGATTATTTAGACTGTCCAGCTATCAGTGCCCTAAATCAACCACAAAGGCTGGTTCCGGGGACTTAGGTTTAAGCTTGCCTCCGCAAGGCGTTAGTATCAAGCTGAGAAAACACGAATTTTCCGCGTTAACTCCGAATTGCTGTGCAAAATTTATCCAATAGCACCCACCTATTTTAATCGCACCCATTATTCGAGCCCTTTCTACAGAAACCCACGTGGCGAACTTGCCCGCGCAAAAACAGCAACCTACACTGCATGCACTGTATGCATAGGAGACCAATGCAATGGCGATGCTCACGGTTCGCAATCTACCTGACGAAGTTCACCAAGCCCTGCGTGTGAAAGCAGCTATCAACGGCCGCAGTATGGAAGCAGAAGCCCGAGCGATTCTGAAGAGCGCTGTGCTGTCCGATGACTCGAACCAACCCGGGAAAGCGGTCACCAGCGAAATGGCCAAAGCTCAGTAGCATTATCCTTGGCGGCCCAAAGAAACGAGTCGTCTAAATAGAAAAACAGTAAATCGAGCGGGCATGCCCATAGGAGGGCAGATTTTTGGAGATGATCGACAACATCAACCGTCTGCTGGGCGATGATTTAAAAGAAACCATCACACCGAATGCCCGCCTGAAAATCGCGGCTTCTTGCTTCTCCATCTATGCATTCGAAGCGCTTAAAGCCGAGCTGTCGGATGTGGAAAGCCTGCAGTTCGTGTTCACCGCGCCCACGTTTGTACCCACCGAAGTGACTGACCGCCTGAAAAAGGAGCGCCGGGAGTTCTTTATCCCCAAATCCCAGCGTGAAAGCGGGCTTTACGGCACTGAGTTTGAAATTCAGCTGCGCAACAAGCTCACCCAGCGGGCAGTGGCTCGGGAATGCGCCCAATGGATACGCGAAAAAGCGAGGTTTCGCTCCAATAAAACCAAGGCTCCCATGCAGTCTTTTGTCCACGTGGCCGGGGGCGATAGCCGTGTTGCTTACATGCCGGTCAACGGCTTTACCGCTGTAGACCTGGGTTATCAGCAGGGCAACGCCGTCTCCAACTTCGTCACCCGAATGGATGAGCCAGCCCACGCGCAAATGTACCTGGAATTGTTCGACCAAATCTGGAGCGATCCCGATAAGGTTGAGGACGTTACTACTGCCATTTGCGACCACATTGAATCCGTCTACCAGGAAAATGGCCCCGAGCGCATCTACTTCATCATGCTCTACAACATCTTCCACGACTTCCTGGAAGATGTAGATGAAGATGTATTGCCCAACGACCTCACGGGATACCGCGAAAGCCTGGTCTGGAACAAACTATTCAATTTTCAGAGGGATGCCGCAACAGGGGTTATCAACAAGCTGGAAACCTATAGCGGCTGCATCCTCGCTGACAGCGTGGGGCTCGGCAAAACCTTTACCGCCCTGGCGGTGGTCAAATACTACGAACTGCGCAACAAATCCGTATTGGTGCTTTGCCCGAAGAAGCTCGCCGACAACTGGCGCAACTTCAACAGCAACCTCACAACGAACATCTTTGCTAAAGACCGCTTCAATTACGACGTACTTTGCCACACTGATTTGTCACGGACTGGCGGCGAATCCTTCGGCATTCCGTTGAACCGGGTCAACTGGGGCAACTACGACCTGGTCGTGATCGACGAATCCCATAACTTCCGCAATAACGATGTCTACAAAGACCGGGAAACGCGATACCAGAAGCTGATGAATAAGGTCATCCGTGCCGGCGTAAAAACCAAAGTGCTGATGCTGTCTGCCACCCCGGTTAACAATCGCTTCAATGATCTGCGCAATCAATTGGCACTGGCTTACGAGGGGCAGTCAGACACACTCGGCAAGCACCTGAAAACCGAGACCAGCGTAGAAGAGATTTTTCGACGAGCTCAAAAGGCATTCAACGAGTGGTCTGCATTGCCACCGGAAGAGCGCACAGCAGCCTCAATCCTCCGGGCGCTGGATTTCGACTTTTTCGAGCTCCTGGATAGCGTAACCATCGCCCGGTCACGCAAACACATCCAGACCTTCTACGACACTACGGATATAGGGCCATTTCCGGAACGGCGTAAGCCATTATCTTTCCATTGCCCGATCACCGAGCGCGCGGATGTCGCCGATCTTAACCACATTTTCAGCCAGCTATCTGTGCTCAAGCTGGCCGTGTATGCGCCCATTAGCTACATCCTGCCAAGCCGCATCCGCAAATATGAAGAACTTTATGACACCCAGGTGGAGGGCGGTAGAGGCAAGCTGCGCCAGGCTGACCGCGAACACAGCCTGCAGGCACTGATGACAACTTTCCGCATAACGCTCGCCTCGCTCGGGAAAAATCTCTCTCGTACCCTGGAGGCTATTGAAGCTTTTGAGTCCAGCGGCCAGGCCGGTCAGGTCAGCGATTACCTGAGTGACATCGATGCGCTTGACGCTGACGACGAAGACCTGGGCGGGCTGGATGAGTTTACTGTCGGCAAAAAGGTACAGATCAGTCTCGCAGATATGGATCTGCCCTCTTGGCGCCATGACCTGGCCGCCGACCTGCAGCTGATCGACGGGCTGTTGGAAGCCATGCGTAAAGTGACGCCTGCCGATGATGCCAAGCTCCAGCACCTGCTAAAACTGATCAACGGTAAGCTCGAAAACCCACTCAACCCCGGCAATCGCAAAGTTCTGATCTTCACTGCCTTTGCCGACACAGCCGACTACCTCTATGACAACCTGGCCCCCATGGCCCGGAAGTTGGGGCTTCACGTTGGCAAGGTGACCGGGTCGGCCGCTCCCAAGTCAACGCTGCATAAGACTTTCGATTTCCAGAGCCTGCTCACCCTGTTCTCGCCCCGCTCCAAAGAGAAAGACATCGCACTCCCGAACGAGCCGGGTGAACTGGACATTCTGATAGGCACCGACTGTATTTCCGAAGGCCAGAACCTTCAGGACTGTGATTACCTGGTCAACTACGACATTCACTGGAACCCAGTGCGAATTATCCAACGCTTCGGCCGAATCGACCGTATTGGCTCGCCCAACCAACAGATACAACTGGTCAATTACTGGCCGGACATCAGCCTGGACGAGTACATCAACCTCAAAGAGCGAGTGGAAAACCGCATGGTGATTGCGGACGTGACCGCCACCGGCGACGACAATGTTCTCACAGCGAAATCCAGCGAAATCGCGTATCGGAAAGAACAGCTCAAGCGCATGCAGGATGAGGTGATCGAACTGGAAGACGTCAAAGCCGGTGTGTCGATTACCGACTTGGGCCTTAATGACTTCCGTATGGACTTGCTCAACTACGTGAAAGAGCACGGCGAGCTGGAAAACGTGCCCTTTGGCATGCACGCTCTCGTGCCAGCCCAACCGCAACTTGGCATAGAGCCCGGCGTGATCTTCGCCCTGAAAAACATCCACGACAGTGTGAACGTCAACCAGCAGAATCGCCTGCACCCCTATTACTTGGTGTATATTGGCGACGACGGTGACGTGGTCGCAGACCATACCGAAGTCAAACGCTTGCTCGACCTGGTCCGCAGCAGCTGCAAAGGTAAAGCAGAACCGATTCCCGACCTGTGCCACCAGTTCAATGCGCAAACGGATGACGGGCGTAACATGAAGCGCTACTCCGACCTGCTCAGCCAGGCCATCCGCAGCATGATCGACGTTAAAGACGAAAAGGACATCGATAGCCTGTTTGGTGGTGGCCGCACCACCGCTTTGACCAATACCATCAAAGGGCTGGATGATTTTGAACTGATTGCCTTTCTGGTTATCGAAAGGCAGGGTGCATGACTCTGTTTTCGTGGCCCAAGAAAGCGGCCTTTGACCGTGTGGTGCCCAAGCGCAAGATATACGAGCGTGGCACCGTTGGGAGCGCCCTGAAGGAGCGTTTTGTACAACAGGTGGAGCAGATTACCTGGGCCTACAAATTGGCGCCGGAAACGGTCAACCTGCCCGCCACTAGGACAGTCGCTGAGATTCAGGTGTTTCGTGTCACGCTCAAGGGGGTCGAGCTGGATCGGGGCGTGCTCAAGGCCATTGATCGCGCAATCCCCTTCCCACTGATTTTCGAGTTGATACAAGGCACGCGTATTAAGGTCGCAGCAGCCTACAAGCAAAGCTCGCGTTCTCAGAAAAGCGAAGGCGATAGCAGCCGCTGGCGGATAGGCAACTATTTCGAAACCGACTGGCAGCCAGAACACACAACACGCCAACCCTTGCCGGTAGCATTGGATATGAGCAGCCTCTATGAGCAACTGCTGGGGCCGCTCGTGCAGGATGGGATTACACGCGTTAAAGAGCAGAGCTCAGTTCCTGAAGCCAGAGAGCCACCAGCGGCTATTTATTCAGTGACCGCGACAAGTGAGCGACCGGGCCGAGTGTCGCTTGAGCAACGTATCGAAATGGCTGAAGCCATAGCCGCGCAGCAGAAAGAGATTGAGCGGATCAAAGCACGGCTGGGCCGTGAGAAACAATTCAA
>Ga0136554_1000964_pt1 | contig 11304 bp, 11 predicted proteins | sample AntRauTorckE5431_FD_104637 | JGI IMG/M metagenome (GOLD analysis project Ga0136554, IMG submission 104637) | Saline lake microbial communities from Rauer Islands, Antarctica - Metagenome Torckler E5 #431 | ecosystem: Environmental > Aquatic > Non-marine Saline and Alkaline > Saline | place...
GAGAAATTTTGTCGCTTGCAACCCAAACATGATTGTAGTATTCAACCCAAAGGAAGTTTGCTAAAGAACGTTGGGAAGCTTTCATGGTGTACAAAGATTCAAAAAGTACTAGCTGATGTTGTTGTAAAATATCTGTACAGGGGTTATCTTCAGTTGTCGAACACCAAAATTCAAAAAAAAAATGTCACACTTTGTTGTACAACCGGTAAAGTAGCATGCGCTTCGGTGACCTAGAGAAAGCTGCAGCCAAGAAAGCTGCAGCCAAGAAGCGTGCAGCAAGAAAAAAAAGGAAAGATGGATATTGCGGAAAGTGTGGAGACTATGACGATGCTACGTTGATTACATTAGCTACTTTCATTTGCATCGGTTGCTCCATCAATTGTGGGACGCAGAAGGCGACGCAGAAGTCCAAGGCCAAGCGTTCCCGGGCAAGCGAACTCGAAATTCTCAGTGGTAATTCTTTTGAAGACAAGCGCTATGCGAAAGAAACCCTGACGGGATACTACCTCGACAATTGTGGTGTCGAGCTCAATGAGAAAAAAGCCCAGGAGCGTTCCAAGAGAGCTAGATTGGCTAGCAAGGCCTAATGGGAACCCGTCTTTCAGATTGACGACGATGGCGCTATGTATGAGCACGATGATAGTGGCGAACGATTGGGCGAAGGTTTTGCTGCTGCACGCCGCAGCACCATTGCGTATTTCTTTAAGCATCACTACGGGGCTCCGCCTGAAAGCGAATGGCACGGCCGCAACGGCACCCTTGCTCTCATCATGCGGCGAGTTGGCATCCCTGATGGCTCTCGAAAATCTGTATCAAAAGTATTTCGAGATGTTTCAGAAGCTATTCTAAAAGACCAGGATTACGATTGCCACGGTGGACCCCGCAAGCGTGTTTTAAGCACACTAATCAAGGCAGGAACCCCCGAGGCACGCATGATTTGCAATTACATGGCAGCTGGCGCGGGTATGACTGAGGCTGCCGCTGCAGTGAACGCTTACCGCGAGAGCATTCCTGATCTCGAGCCAGTCAGTTGGAGCGCAGTCCGAAGCTTTGTCAAGAAGTCTGGTTTGATGAGGGTCCACAAGCGCCGGCAGTGCAAGTCCGGCAAAAGGGATATTGAAACCCTCTGGAGCACCTTAGGCGTGACCGTGATCCTGACACTCCGTCTGTCGACCTCCCCCGCATCTTCCTCGACGGCATCGCATTTTGGGACGAGTTTCATCTCAAGTGTAAACTTGGGTTTGCGTCGAAGTGGGAGTGCGTCATGTGCCGTCACCCTGAAACAGAAGAAGTGTGCACGGAGGAAGAAGGGGGCGTGTGGGAAGAGGAAAAGCCGAACACCTCAGTGAAGTTTGAAAAGGAAGCTCGCACATGTCTAGGTGCTTACATGAGGAAAGCGCAAGAAGGCGACGCGGCTAGCGAAGTGCACGAGGGCTACGTGGGCAAAACGATGGAGCTTTTTGACTACACGGATCGTAGTGTCATCGGGCCTGCCTCCTATGCAAAGAAAATCACCGCTGAGCTAGCGCGAGTGAAACCGCTCAAGGGCGAATGGGGTGCCGTTGGGCGCGGCTACGAGGAGCGCTATCCGGAAACGTGGGAGGCAGAGGTGCGCAAAAGGGTAGACAAAAACTGGTGCTGTGTAATCGACATCATGGACCACGTCATCGACGAGAGCACCAAGGCGTACGCGGGCACCGAGCGTGCCGACGACTTCTTCATCTTCCACGACGGTTTATCGGCATGGTGGGAGCAGGGCGCGCAGGAGCACATGAAGGAGCGCGGTTTCGAGCACCGGCAGATCCGTAACATCACGGCCAACGTCGGCAACCGCTACGCGTACAAAGTCGTGGGCGACTCGCCAGAACTGTGCCGCGCTCTCGACTCGCACGGCTTCGCAGACCTCAAGCGCACCATTATTTCGTACGCCTCACTGACGTCAATTTACCCAGAAGATGATCCATGCCGCTTCAAGCTCGGGACGCCTGCTGAAATTCTCAGTTTTATTCGGCGGGCGTGGACAGTTGCGCCCACCAGCAAGCGCATCGTCGAGGACATCCTCGAACTGCCCTCAGTGCTTGACAAAATCATCGAGCACGGCGGCTGCTGCGTACCAGACGATGCCTTACGTCATGGCAGGCGTCTCGAGCTGCATTCGTGGCAGCCCGTGCAGAAAGGCCGCAAAGGATTGATGCACAAGGCGAGGGCCTCGCAGCGCAAAGACACCCTCGCCTCATGCGTGCCCCCGCACCCTCATGTCGAACCTGCCCGAAAATTGTTGAGTGAAATGGAGTAAATTGCATTAGAATAATACTAGTTTGAATTGATATGAAAGAGTAGGTGGCCCAGGTCTTTTGTAGTCAGCATCACATAGAAGTAGAGCAACGGGGTGTGCAGCGTAGATACAGTGGTAAAAAGCAATTTCAACAAACTTTGGTACTAGCGAAAGGAGTGAAGAACGATTAGTTAACCGGGATGTACCAAACAGCTGGATGATATTGCCATATAGATTAACTCCTCAAATTTTGAGACAATTCTACCCACGTATTCTAGAGATAACGCCGATGTGCGAAGCGACACAAATGAGGGCAAAATCAACGAGTCTTCCGAGTCACCACCATCAACATAGCGAGAGTAGGGCGATGATTGCGGCAAAAAAAACTGCCGCCGATTTTCAATTGACTAAAAACCTTTTTAACGCGCCACCATAGACCTCGCGGCTCTCCGTGTAGCGCGCGCCATGGTGGTAAACATGGTGACAACTCTGCAGAACGCGCCGAGATCGGACCCAGTTTCTACAAGCAGGGCTCGACACTAGACTAGCTGTAGAGGTTGGCCGTGGACGAGGTAAACTGGATCCATCAAATGGCCGGATGATCAAGGCATGTATTCGATGATGTGAAAGTTTGGGACAATTCTACCGCGGCGTTCTCGAGATATGACCCGCGCCGCAACATGGTCGGCATCTCAAAATAACCCCTGTATGTATGTATGTATTGCAGTATTGCAGTACAGGAGACGGGAAAAAGGCATGCGAGCTGATGAGACAGACCTGCAAGATATATTTAGCTTTACAGCTTCTTAGATAAGCTAGCATGAGTTCATACGCCCAAGTAGCGATCACTCAGGAGCTACACTTTAAAATTGATGAATATAGACAGGCACGTCAATGACGAGCATTCGTAAGCTAGAACTTATGTTGTCGCTAAGGCATGGTTTCGATTGAAGATTGCAAACAAACTACGTACCGTATCAACATCACACTGCAAGCAATCTGAAGATACCACTGGCTTGTATATAGTTTATCTCCTGCCAGGGCAGTCTGGGATTCACACTCTTGAACTCCACACCATCCAGCAATATGCCGTTTCCTCGGCCAGGGAAAACAGAATCGCCGCAGCAGCCAGCAGTGCCAGTGCCTCGAAGAAAGCCAATTGCGGGCAAGATTTCTAGTTCAAGTAGTTCAAGTGCACATTCGGGGACTAAATACACTGCTGTTAGCAGTATACCTGAAGAAATAGTGAGCTCTTTTGATCCTATGACGCCACCAGTATCGCCCTTGCCGCCCTCTGCTATCCCTATAGACGATCTCCCTACGCGTCTCACACCCATGCCACTGCACGAACTTGAAGCATCGAAGAGGGCCCCAGATACACCTGACAACGTTATCTTTTCGGGATCACCTCCTCAATTCATCAATCGGTCCGTACCTGTTGTATTCGAATCACTAGGATTGTCAGCATTTACCACTGCAATTACTGCAGAAGGGTTCGAAACTGAAGAAGACTTGCTTGAATTGACAGAAGAAAGCGCTCGCGATCTTGGTGTTGACCTCTGCATGAAGCGTGGACACCTCATCCGGTTTCTGCGATGGTTACGCGAGCGCTCCGCTGACTCCATGAATCGACAAAAAGCAAACTTTCAAGGTTCAGATATGGCAGATATTATCAGTAGAGTGGGCGTCATGGAAAGCAAGCTCGCGGAGCTAGTTCTTGCAGTAAGCGAAGGTCGTTGTAATGGTGACATCGGCAATGAAGGAGCCCTTCGCGGGCTTTCTCATTCTCAAGCATCGTCTATTGAGCCAGGAGTGACTTCACCAAGCAAATCCACGCACGTAACTTTGCCCTGCGAAGATGACCAAGAGGTGGGCCGACTTCCAAATAACGACCTTACCATCAGGGAGACTGCTTCAGATTCCATTCTTGACCCACTTCGCAAGGAGGTGGCACAGTCAAATGACTTACTCATTCAGGAGATCATGAATGTAGAAGTGCGTGCCATTGATCGTGAGGATGCGTTAAGATCCGAGCTTGGAGAGGAGTTGTCAGATGCCCTTGAACTTTTGAAAGATGTTGCAACAAATTCTGACCATCGTTCTGCCGATCGGGAAGAAGCCCTAACCAATCGCATAGAGGCCATTGAACGCGCATTCAACGCTGAAAAGCAAAGCAACCGCATGCGGGAAGCCATGGCACCAAAGCAAGTGCCCGCTATCGACGATGCTCACCAGCGAGCTTGGGAAGGAAATATGAATGCTCGTCTCGAGGCTATGGATGTCAAAACTACTGCGACACTTGCATCGCTAACGGCTCAAGCGACGGCAGCCAGCGAAGCAGCTGCAAATGCGCGAGCAGCGTCAATTTCAGCTGCTACTGCTGCAGCTGCATCTCTTACTGCTGATGAAGTGGGGCGGCGTGTAGAGGCGCTTCGTGTAGAGGTGCAGGTCGTCAAAGCCGCAGCCGCTGAGGCATCTACAGTGGCTCTGGCAGGCAAGCGGATACGCGACTTGCGCGTGGCTGGCTTTTCAGTTTCTCGGCTTCGTCTTATACATCCACGTCTAACTGCAAAAGATTGCCAGGAAGGCGGCTATTCCGCCTCGGAAGTTTACAGTCAGGGCCTCTTACCCGTGCCGAGTGCGGCAGATTGCAAGGGATTAGATGTCGTTTATAACGGGACTGAAGTTCGGCATGGCGCTAGCACCCTACGCACACCCATTTATGCGAAAGTGATTGGCGAGGTCCGCGGAGGAGACATTTTGATTACGCCACTTCAAGGCAGCGGCAATGCAGCGTGTCTCCTTGAAAATCTAAGGCTGCTTGAATGGTCATCGGCTTCTGTTTCCAACGAAGGCTCCCTTTCGTCGAGGCGTGGCAACAATGGCGAGCGTTCTGCCGACAAGGCAGTCACTTTTTGGTAAAGCGAGAAAGGTACCAACAGTTCGAGGGATATGCGTTTCGCTAATTTAAACGCACTTGTCTAAGATGCTATATAACTTGAATTGAGTCCCGTCCGAGAAAGCCATCGTATCAAAGAGTATAAGCGAAGTGCACGTCCACTCATTTGCACTTAAATTATACGAGATCCACAGTGGGTAATTCAATTTTCTATAGCCCAGCCGCGGTAGAGCCGATGAACTTACCCGGTTTCTTCACCCCTGTGGTCGTCGAGTGCTCAATAAATCGGATATCATATCTGCACATAGGACAATGACTAATATCCTGAGTGCTGTGGCTTACTTAAGGCGTTTTGCGATTTAGAAGGCGAAAGTAGAGACATCAAACGCGCATCAATTCCAAAATTCCCCCAAGGGCTCGATGGCCTAAGGGCATCTCGGGAGTAAATTCGGTTCTTATAATTTACGCTAAATGGGTGGGAGTTTCTATCTTTTGTACTTAAAAAGTATTATATGAAATCTTAATCTTAACTTCACTCGAATGAAATTGAAATTGGACTTGGATGTGTGATTATTGAAACTCTGGGTCCCAGTCGAAGCATGCAGGAGGGTCATCGGGTTCATCGGCGTCGACATAGTCATCAAAATTTGAGGCATCAAGATCATTCGATACTTTCGGTATGATTGGTGCGATGAGCTCCTTCTTTGTGAGGCCTTTAAAGTCAAAGTTTGAGAACCATTTGTGCTTAATGATAGCCGATGTGCCACCCTTGCCGTTACCGAGTCGTTTGCTTTGATGCAGCTTACACAGTTTACGGATGAGGTCAAATAGGTTCTTGGAAACGCTGTGTGGCATGCTCATCTTTGCGCTTAAAATCTTTCCATAGACCTCCATTGGGTCGTCAGCGTAAAATGGTGGAACCCCTGTTACCATCTCGTAAAGCAACACTCCAAGTGCCCAATAGTCGACCGCTTTATCGTGTCCTTCGTTGAGGATAATTTCAGGTGCCAAATAGTCTGGAGTTCCACACAAAGTCCATGTTTTACAGTCGACTACCTTTGCTAGACCAAAGTCTACAACCTTGAGGTATCCTTCTTTGTCCAGTACTAAATTTTCAGGCTTTAAATCCCGGTATGCTATGTTTTTGGCGTGCATATGTGCAAATGCCTGCAAAACCGAGGCCCCATAAAACTTAGCGTCCTTTTCCACAAATTGGCCACGGTTGCGAAGATGTGTAAAGAGTTCCCCGCCCTGCAGGAGCTCAAGCACAAAATAAATTGAATGATCATCTTTGAAAGTGCCGTGAATGTTGAGGATGAATTGATGACTTAGCATCATGAGAATCAAACGCTCATTCAGTACGTGCTCTTGAAGCGCATTGTCCACAATGGCCTTCTTTGCCTGACATTTCAGTGCAAATGTCCGCCCATTTGTAGTCGATTGCACCAGTTTGACACGACCAAAAGCGCCGCAGCCCAAAGTGCGGACAACATTCAAATTTTTGAAGGAATATTCTTCAGCCGTCGATGCTGTTTCTGATGGCTCTTCCTCGCTAATTTCCTCGACATTTTTGGCGGGCGCACCATCATTTGAAATGATTTCTTCGAGATTACCAAGCATCATTACGAAATCATCTCGCCCAAGAGTGAGACACTTGACATTGGTTTCAGCAACGCATGACGCCTGCCGTCGATCTTCTGCCAGCAAAGCTTTCTCACCAAAATAAGCTCCGGCAGATAACACTGCAAGAGGGCCTGCTGCTTTGGCAGTGAGTGTATCGTCAATTGACACGTCGCCATCTGCCTTATAGATTCCAACCTCGCCTTCTTCGACGATATAGAAATAGTCTCCCTCTTGTCCTTGGCGAATGATGAACTCTCCCTTCTGAAAAGATTCCTGCTCGAGCGCTCCTGCAATTTGTTCAAGCTGATTGTTTGATAGCAAACCTGCAAGTGTTTTGTTTCCAAAGCGCACACCCGCAAGGAACTTAACGTACTTAGATGTGCGCAAAAGCTGGAAGTACGTGACGATGGTGCGGAAGAGAGTGCGACTTATGAACCAAAGCTTGCAAGGAATGTTTGCTCGAACTGTGGCAGCTCGTGGAGTATTATACATCAATGCCAGCTCTCCAAAGCTACTGCCTCGACCGAGCGGTGAGCCAACCTAAACGAAAAGATGAAAAGCAAATGTATTGAAATGTAAAGTCACATGAAAAACGCAATTATTGCACGCTCCTCACCTTGCCGACATTATCAATATAGACGTCCAGTGACCCCTCTTCCACGATATAGAAATTGTCACCTGGGTCTCCTTGGGTGATCACATCAATACCCGCATCGAACTCAATTGATTCAAAAGCATCCACGATATCAACTTTCTCATCATTTTTGCAATGGCGAAAAAGGATGTTGCTATTGATAACGTCATTCAACATGGACTGCAAAACAGAATCTTTTTCAACAAATTTCTTCGTGTAGGTAGTCGTGTCTATAGCAAAATTTTTGTCCACGACTGCACCGCGAGCTTTTCCAGCTGCAAGCATGTGACTGTTGAACAAGCTCTTATCATTGAGCAGGTGTGTTTCACTGTTCAGGGGACAAAATAAATGTGTGATTCTATTATTGAAACGAAGGACAAATCATGGAAATAGGAACTTACGCGAGCTTACGCAGCCTCGAGACTTCGTCTTTGGCTTGCTCGAGACTTGTCAAATCGTTAGCACTGAGCCACTCGTCAACACGTTCACCGCTTGCCCCGCGCTCAGGGAAAAATTCATTAGCGTTAATAGAAGATGCAGCACCCATTTTTGCTATTAATCAATACATACTAGAGTAGTATCTTTTAAGAGGCGTTAAAATTGACAATTAGTACATGTTGTGCACATGTATTTTTCTTTCATAATACTCCCCAGTTACTCGTATAATAATTATAAACACCTCCGATCATTACATGTGAGATTCTCTGTAATAGTGCAGCCTCTGCTAAGAGTATCAAAATGCATTGCCATGTAAATACACGAAGTGTATTATCATCAAATGCTGCCGTGGCAATTATCAATCAAAAAGCTTACCAACTTTGTGTCCAAGTGGTAATTGATGCAGATAACTGAAAAATCGAGGAAAGGCATAGGACTTGAACTCCGATTTCGAAAGGCAGAACCGGTAAATTGAAATGGAATGAGTGGCTCATGAAGTCAGAAGAGCTAGGTGTCGCATAACTGGAGCAACCTGCAGCGCACCTGGCCGGGCTGGTGGAATTCTGGCCTTTTTGATACCTCCTGGCTTTATCAAGGACGCACCTAGAGCTAGCGCCGTTGTGAGACGTGAGAAAGCGTTTGCCGTTTGCACACATCGGAAGAATGGCCGTTTTGTGCCTGGTGCCTGGCTTAATTGTTGATGGCCCTCTCGGTCTCGCATTTCCCATCTCAATTTCAGAAATGACTTTGGTCTAAGCCCAATTCGCAACCAATTCCAATCCCCGATCCCTAAATTACGACAGCTATCCAATGGAGTGGTGCCTAGGTGGTGATGTGTGATGGTTGGGTGTCGGTGTCTTGAAATATTGACACAGACCCAGAGTGACATGGCCGGAAATTGAGGGCCAGGGGCAGCAGATAGAAATATAGCACAAAAGAGCTCTTACTATACAGAGAATTAAATCGAATGTGCACATATATAACCGCGTTGCTGTGATGCGGATGACGCAGAAAGAATCAACTTCTGGTCATGAACCACGAGCCTCCTTATTTTACAACACGCAAACCCGCACATATCCACTCCAGATTACTTTTGTTCATCCGCCTGTGGCTCATCCGCGATTTCGTTGTCCTTCCAAATAATTGTCGGTTCAATTTTAGCACCAGCTCTGAAAGATGGTGGCGGCCATGTCGGCGGGTCGTACCCTTTTCCACCGATTGGATTACATCTCAGAATGCGCCATGCAGTCAAGGTTAGCCCCTGAATTGGCCCATACTCTTTCAAGCTCGCAATGGCGTAGCTGCTACATGTTGGATAAAATCGACAATTCGGCCCCATCAAAGGCGATATCCAATCTTTGTACCATTGGATCATGGCCACGAAAAGTTCAACATCTTTTGGAGTACCGGCACCGCCGTCATTTCCGCTATCTCCGTCAGCGTCACGTGAATATAGCATCATTGACCTAGTGCATGGCGGCATCGAATTTAAACCTAGCTTTTTAGATACCAATGCTGGGGCCCGGCATGGTTTGGCATTCAAGGCATCGCTAGGCGGTACTTCAGTTCCACGGTGCTTCAACAGTCGACTCCCACATGCTAGACACATGCAATATGCGTCTATAGCTGGTAACAACATAGAAAAGCCAGCGACCACTATAACTGCTCTCATACCTTTGTATAACTTCTTAACTAGGTGAAGCCCTCAATTGCAATGCCTAAGACCTTGATCCTAGCTCGATCGTCCAGGGTCTTGACACCTGATGACACGATGACACCCTCTGCTCGACAGTGCGCTTGTGCGCTTCTTGCGTCTTGGAGGTCATCGAGGCGAGACGACTTCGGTGACTTCGGTGCACGGATTCCGATATTTTATCTGGGTCATCAAAAGAAGACGAAGCTCTTCTGAAATTCTGATGAAACCTGATGAGTTGACAACAGCTCTTGCAGCTGCACCAATTGCAGCAAGGCTGGTGGCTGAGAGCTGATACTTCTCCTCTCACACAACCATCCAGCATCCAGCTTTGTATAACATAACCCAGCGGATCCTTCGTGCCATTCTAAAGGGCCCCTCTTTACAACAGCAGAATGCATTCGCAATTTTTTGCGCTCCTTCTGACCCTATCTGGCGCCTCGGCTGCTCGAACGAGTGCGGCTGAGGAAGACCGCGTGGTCGACCTGCCGGGCGCTCCAGCCGACCTCGGCTACGACATGTTTGCCGGGTACGTTCATTGTGGGAGAACATGGTTTCCTCGATTCACTCTTATACTGATCTTCTGTATGATGATTCTCTGACTTCTTTGAAATACGCCACCTTTCACAGTTACTTGACCGTTGACGAAGCCCAAGACACCAAGTACTTCTATTGGTTTGCCGAGTGCGATGGCTGTGACGCAGCCACGGCGCCGGTTGCACTGTGGACCAACGGTGGCCCCGGCTGCTCGGGACTGCTCGGCTTCATGACGGAGCAAGGCCCTCTGCGCCCGAACGGAGACGGCACCCTGGCGCAGAACCCGTACGCGTGGAACAAGGCTGCCAACTACCTGTTTGTAGAGCAGCCCGTGGGCGTGGGGTTCTCGTACTCCACAACGCCCGACGCTTACCGCAACGTTGGAGACGACCAGGCTGCTGCCCTCAACTACCAGCTGATCCTTAGTTTCTCGCCAAGTTCCCCGAGTACGCCCCTAACGACTTCTACATTTCGGCGGAGTCGTACGGCGGCCACTACATGCCTACTTTGGCGAAATACATTGCTGAAAACGACCCTTCGCGCTCGAAGATCAACTTTCAGGTGCCCAAGTCTCCTCATATACTTCTTTATCGTTCTACCTGCTTTCAAAACAAGCGACTTTGCATGTAGACTGATCCTTGTTTGGCCTTCTCTATCTCTCGAAGCGTGCTTCTAGCTTCTCCCTATTTTCTCAATTTGCCACGTCTCCCCCATCTTCCGCAGGGCTTCGCAGTGGGCAACCCCTACACCGACCCAGTTGAAAACGTAATTGGCAACATCGACACCCTGTACGGCCACGCAATGGTGCCAGAGCCCACCTACACCAAGTGGCGCAAGCTGTGCCGCAACGGCGACGGCACTGCGGCGGACTGCGAGCTTCTAGAGGCCAAAATGAGCTATGCGTTTACCGGCAACGTGAACCCTTACGCGCTCGACTACCCCGTGTGCCTCGACAACGCTACCAAAACCAAGCGAAAGCTTACCGCGTACCAAGCCCGCATCGCGTACAGCACTCTGCCGCGCCACATGCGCGAAGTGCTCGGCTTGCCGGGGGACCCGGAGGACTACGAGCCGTGCGAAGAAAACTACGCCGAAACTTACCTCAACCGGGCTGATGTGAAGGCCGCCATTCACGCCAACGACGCCATCACCTGGACCTCGTGCAGCAGCAAAACCCCGTACGGCACCCTGGTCTACAACTACAC
>Ga0136554_1000965_pt1 | contig 11289 bp, 11 predicted proteins | sample AntRauTorckE5431_FD_104637 | JGI IMG/M metagenome (GOLD analysis project Ga0136554, IMG submission 104637) | Saline lake microbial communities from Rauer Islands, Antarctica - Metagenome Torckler E5 #431 | ecosystem: Environmental > Aquatic > Non-marine Saline and Alkaline > Saline | place...
GATGTCGCAAGAGACGGCCCAGACTCCTTTCTTTTTCCCTTCTTTGAAGGCGTGCCACTTGAAGGAGTCGGAACGAATTCGGGAGTACGTCCCACAAAGACCAACGTCTTCATCGAAGAAAAGTACCAATACCTGAGAAATATTTTAAGAGGCCAGTCGAGGCAGAAGAGCGACGCCTCGTAATGCTAGCATCGGCCGCAGCTGCGCTTACGATTTCATTTCCAGCTGTTGATGCACTTGCTTCACGCTTGTTCTTTGCTGAATTGTCAGCGAGTAAAAAGCCTTCGGTGCTGCCACTTCGGCCCGCACTTCGGGCGGAGATTTCTCGCAAGGAGAAATATCTTGGGACGATGCCTTGGTGCCCAATAGGTGTTGTGCAACCAAGAGTAAGAAGAACGACAAAGAAAAGCAATTGAGGACCTTATGCATTGGTTCTATCTAGTGATATGTAATGCTCTCAGTTCTCACCCATGTCTAGTTGCAAATATTTTTCAAGTCATAGGCAGACTTCGTTACGTGTGCCAAGGTTAATCAGACACAGCCGCGTGGCCATTAGGGGGAGGGGGAGCGCGGCGGCGCTTTTTCGATGAATACTCGATGAAGAGAAGATGACAAGATGGCGATGAGCGGAAACAACTTCGATTCGAGAAGTCAAGAAAGTACCGCCATGTTTGCGCGTAAAACAACGATTTCATGTAAGAGCTCTATTTTCCTTTTATCTTCTATATTATTAGTGGTTTCTCCGTAGCACAAGCGGCCAGTATCAGCCCAAGCCCCCGAAATGTTACGGGATTATGTTACGGAAAATAAAATGTTTCGGACCGTAAAGTTTCGGTTTCGGAAATTATTTGTTTCGGGCCGTAACCGTAATTCGCACCCAAGGACCCAGACCGTGCACCGCCGGTTTCAGACGCCAATTCGCACCCCAGCAAGAGGATGTGAATCGTGAAACACGCCCCGCATAAATCTTACTTCGCCATCATTAAAAATCCTAAACCCCAACTCCTTGTTTTTGTTTTTTGAGATATTTTTCGTTTTTTGCTGAGTTGGGATAGAACTAGAACGTTACTTCCGAGCAATAGGACACAAGCGCCTGAGTGCCCACTACACCAAAAGCAAACCAATTAGCGGCCCACGTTCTTGGCGCCGCCGGAACCCTTCTTTTGGTTGGCGTTGCCCTTGGACGCCGGGCCCTTGCCGCCGCCTGCTGCCTTGGCCGCCGCCACCTTGGCCGCCTTTTGCTTCGCGTTGCGCTCTTTGATTTCCTTCAAAGCCGCTTCCCGGGCCGCGCTCTTCTCTGCCGGCTTGCGGCTCGCTACCTTCTTGATCTGGGAGACGTGAAGCAGCGACAACATGAGTGTGGGAAAAGCAGACGTTGAGAAGACACATCTCAGAGGGAAATCGGGACCATGACGTCATCAAGGCAGGGACAGAAAAAGAGAGAGAGAGGGGCACGACGATAGAAAGAGAACAAAAGCAAGTGTCTGTGTGCGTGTGCATGTGGCAGTGTGTGTAGCGAGGTTCTCAATCCAAAGGAACCACTGGCGCAGGGCAAATCCCATGGCTTGTTATCCTCGCCTCGGAATCTGATCCATCTTGCATAATGGCACGGGGCGCGCTGTCTCTATAAGAATAAAAACAACTCGACATTTTCACCCGGCCCGGAATGCACTCTCTCTCATTAGTTGACACATCCTTTCGGAACATTCCGAACTGTCGTGGAAGTAACTCTCAAATGAATTGGTGGTCGGTCAGTAGCTCCGCGTGTGGTGAAGACACTAGAGAAAAAGTGCCGAAAACAGGCCTTGCCTGACAGGCGACTACAGAGATGGTATGGAAAAAACAGAGATTCGGTTACCTCGTCAAGGGAGGCGCCCACGATAGCGCGGACCACTTTGGTGTTCTTGCGCGTGCGCTTCTTGGCCACGGTGTCCACCAGCGCCTTCTTGTTCAGGCGGCGCCAGCCCTACAGTGGCGAACACCACACAAGCAGGTAAAAAGTAAACACCGAGACACGCGCATATTAGAAAGAAAGAAATGTGACCCTCATCTTATGATACGCATTACACGCAGCTGTCGACTAAGACTATAGAGCTGTCTAGCAGCAAAAGCAGTACACACACACAACCATGCGTTGCAATGGTGCAGCTTTTGCCACCCTCTATCATCACCCTACTAATCAATCTATGCAGCGAGCAATTGCGCCTGCTAATTGAACTGCTGTGCACGAAGCGAGTATTCGAGCAGTCTAGGCTGCAGATTAAGCCTTTTGGTAAAGGAGAGGAGGACGACACAGCTTCGCGTGCACTGACCTGGGTCCACATGAGCTTGGAAGGCTTCAGGCGCTGGCAATAGAGGCGCTTGGCCTTCGCAGTGCCGAAGATCAAAGGCTGGCCGTCCTTGCGCACCATCTTCATGCCGTGGCCGGGGAACACATGGTATTCCGAGAAGGCGCAACGTTCCGTTTTGACCACCTGGCGAGTAGAGAGCACAAGCGACAGCGTGAAGACAAGTATAAGGCCTAGAAGAGGACAAATAGTGTGCACATTTAAGCTCCGATGAAAATGAGAACAGTAGCGAGGACTGCATGGCATTCAGACAACCAAGAGGCTCGAGAAATGACTGAGGCGCGCTGAAGCGCACCATTTTTCAATTGGATTACACGGAGACGACAGACAGATACACTCCCCGCTTTTTCGTAAAATCGGCCAAAAATTCGCAAGTTTACGCTTCCACGACAGTAAAATTCCGTCAAACTCTGGCGTGTGTGATTTTTTTCCGTAACTTTTATTTTGGGGGGCACACTTCTTTCCACTTTCCGCATTATTTCCCTTCTTCGTTTTCTGTTTTTTGATTTTCTGTTTTTTCATCCTACACTTACACTTCTCTGCGCTGCCGGCAAGTCCGTATGTAACTGGTGCATAGAAAGCAAGCATCGTTGTAGGACTGTAGCTGTTCCTAGAGTCCTAGGTTGTAATTGACATGTCAGACGCGCCGGCTTGGGCTCAGCCGGAGGCACCGTACGAGCCCCCGGCACCTCCAGGCGAATTTCCGGCGGACCCTAGCTCCAAGCCAGGCGGTCCTCAGGTAGCTTATCACCCACGCCTTCTCAAGGATCGAGAATGCTGACAGTAGAGTGAAAAGCAAATAGGGCAACGAATTGCATGAGGAAATTGGGCATCGTTTTTTTTGCTTTCTATGTATTCTCATCGGTCCTCTTGGGACTGGGTCTCTATGCTTCATCATATTATCCTGTGGATTTATGGGTGTGTATAGATCGCGTGGCAAGGTGCAGCAGCCGGATTCGCTTCGCAGGCCGTATGGAATGAGTACGGCGGACAGTCTCAGATGGACAAAGAACAAGAGATTCCGCGAAAAGTGCGTTACCTCATTCAGTTCTTTCACGCTCTTACGGCAGTGTTCGTTGGCCTAGCTGCGTTCATCAACATCATCAATGCGGATACCCTAGGGGCCATTGTTCTCTGCGTCTACCTTTTTTGCTTCGGCGGCATGATCTGCGCTTTCGAAACACCTTTGAAGGTACTTCAGCATGATTTAAAAGACCTACCCAAATACTCAGCGGAGACATGGGTGCCTTTTTTGTTGGCATCTTGAAATGTCTACGGGAAACATTTATTTCGGGCAACTGTCATCAGGAACGTCTGCTGTCTGCGTTGTGATGTAGTTTTTCTTGGAAGAATGCGTTTGAAAAGTGGTGCCATAAGTAGCAAAGAGTATCTAGCGCCTCATTTCATTTTCAATGTTACCATTTTACCAACACCACTTATTGAATGCTCCCCCCCCCCACCCCCATTCTTCTTAGGTGGTCAACAACTCGCTTGCGGGCTGCTGCGGGTTCATGGAGCATGCCGGTGGGCGCTTCTTCTTCTTGCTCTTAGTGGGCACCCTCGCCCTGAGCTTTGGGGTGTGGGGCATCGTCGGCGGTTGCTGTGCTTTCGCGGGAGCTGCGCTCAACGTGTACGTGGCCTTTTTTTGCCATGCTCTTTTCTTCTTTTCTTCTTTCCTCCTGTTCTCTCTTGCTTTCATTTTCTCTTTCGCTCTTGGTTTCGTTCAGGATTTAGGATTGCTTGAATTTTCAACTTATTCTTTTGCTATCACTGTGTAGCTGCGCGTGCTAACTACCCCCCCTCTCTCTTTATACGTACAACCTCATCCTTCCTTTCACAGGTATGCCGCAGTCGCGTTTCAGAACTGCATGACGGGGGCACGGCGCTCCGACCGAACAAGCAGCAGCGCGAGCCACAGCGGCGGCGGGTTTGGCGCTAGCCCGTACTACGAGGGCTCGCCGAGCCACAACCCCATGGCGATGCAGCAGCAGCAGCAGCCCGGGGCGATCCCGGCATCGGGAAATTCGTGGGCTATGCCCCCGAATGACAAGGGCGTTGCCATGGGGGGGCAGCCCTCCACAAACGCCTGGGCAGAATCCACGGGCGGCGACGATGTTTGAGCAATAAAGGACAAACGGCTGGTTGCAATTTTGAAACAGAGGGGCCTGTTGCACCCTTATCTTTTTAAGATGACTGTCATTTCGTTAGGGAAAACGGATTGATGGATTAGAATTAGTCCGGTAGCCCGGTAGATCTAGATCAAAAACACCCAGGCGGCTTTCGGCTTTCGGCTTTTGACTTTTTAAGTTTATCAGTATATGTGTAGGTGTACATGTGCGCTGAGTGCTGAGAATACTGGTATCTGGTATATTGGATTAACGGAATGGAATCATTCGGCGTCGTGAAATTATGTTATTTCAGAGTTCCCAGTCAACAAGGCCGTAATTTGCCTTTAAGAGGGCCGACATCTTCGCCGCGCATTCGCGCCCAGACCCACCCAGTTCACCAAAAACAGACGCGAAATACAGCAGAATATCACTTTTTAATTCTGGTGGATCTTTTCTTCATGCAGAGTAGTCGCCAAGGTATTCTCCTAGGCAGCATACGCAATGCGCTGAGGCCCCAACTGTATCTTTGCGGCTTTGTCTGCACGAACTTGCCACTCTGCCAGCGGCATCACTAAACTTGGTTCAGCGCCCATGTCAAGCAACAAAAGCCGCGTGGCTTCGAGCGTGGACACCTAAGTAGAATAGAGAAACGCAAATGATATCACACTGATGGTTCAAATTTTGCGAAACGAGTAGGAGAGAGAGAGAGAGAGGAAATGGTTGATTGAGCAACACTCGTCGAACACAATATCGAAGAACGATAAGAACAAAGAGAAAGCTTCTCATCGTCGCATCTCACCTGACGCCAGCGCGTCGGGTGCCGGCGCAACTGCAAGCCACTCGCACTTGCCTCTGTTGCTGCTCCAGCTGTTTCGTCTTGACCTGAACCAGCTGCTTTGACTCCGAGGGCAGCTACGGCGGCATCGCTCAGGCACACGTGCGTCACTCGAGCTGCTGCCTCTTGAGGCGGCATTTGCACAGATGGTGATGATGATGATGATGGCCTCGGTGCTCCGCTCAAAGCTCCTCCATGGCCTTCACCCCTGTGATGTGCGTGCCTCTGGGTGCGTTCTTGGCGCACTCTCTGTGCTTCTGCCACATGGATGAGGAGCCTCGCGTGCAATTTGCGAGCTTGCTCCCAGGTGCCGTCGATCACCACCACATCCCATGTTGTTTCCTCATCGTGATCACCACTCTCGTTCACTAATTGTGAAGCGCCACTTACCACTTGCTCGTATTTGTTGGCCGCTGCTTTTGCTGCTACTTCCGCAAAAGGTCTGGCATCGGGTGAAGGGAAGAGCACCAAAGCGCGGTTGTTGCTATCTACGAGTGCGCCAACCAGTTCTCGGTACGCTGGCTGCAATCCTTCGCCCTGAACCGATGCACGAGAAGCCAAGTCCATGGAAGTATCGCCTCTTCCTCTTCTTTCTCCTTCTCTTGCTGCTGCTGCTGCTGCTGCTGCTGCTTTATTGCTATCGTCGTCGCCTAAGCGTTCACTTGATTGAATCAAGTCGCCAGAAGCTTCTTCGAGGTGCCCTCCCAGACCACCAACAGCCAGGCGTGCTACATTCGGGTAAGCCGCCAGCAACAGCTTGGCAGTGTCGACGGCCAGACCAACTTCTTTGTGGTGCATGAGCACAAACAAGCGCCGCACCGGAAACGAAGCACCAGACTCTGCTGCTGCCTCCGAAGTTTCGTCTACTGCACTGGCTGAGCCAGCATGGGAAACAGATGCTGATGCAGTCTCTGGTAATGCGTCTATCACAGCATCGGATTCGACAAAAGCAGCTGCAGTGTCGGTTGGCACGCCAAGCACAAGAGGAGGGCAGGACGCACACACACAGTGCTGGGGCTTCAGCCAGCAGCGCCGGCAGTCGCCGCCTCGCGCCATTTTGTCTAGCTTGTGCCTTAACACCCGAGCAGCCCCATATGCTTCTCGCCTTGCTTCTGGCAGCCCTAACACGTTGCTTGCCGAGCGCGTCGCCGTGCCTTGGCTTGAAGGGTTCTTTGGCACTGGAATCGTCGCAGCTCTGTCGGCTATGCTTCTCTGGCTTAGCGTAGCCTCAGCTGCAGCTAGGGTTGCATCAACGGCCGCCTCAACTGCGTCCAAATGAAGCGAGGGATATTGAGCAGCTGAAACTGCGAGGTGCCGCCCAGGCACTACACCTACAATTGACGTTGAAGGTTGTGGAGACTGGCATCGATTGAATGGCGGAGCCCTAGGATGGCCGAGGTGCTGGCCGAGCCTGAAGCCCGAAACACCTTGCACGAAAACTGCAGCAAGCACAACGGCGGCGAACCTGCACATACTGTTTATGGTGTTTTGTCCAGCCCTCTATCTATTGGCAGAAGCTCGCCATGCTTATTTGCTCGCTGGTGGAGGACCTGCGGGCTTTTGTGCAGTGGGGCAGTACTTCAAGTACGCTGTGTACCCGACCAGGACAGTGACGCCTGCGGCAATGCCTGCAGATACTCGGAGCATTGTTGTAGAAGTTGAGGAGGCTATTAAACTATTGAGCGATTGAAAATGGCGAGCTCAGAGCTGAAGTGGTATAAGCTGGTGAGAATGAAGTATGCAGAGTTCACAGAGCAAGCAAGCAGCAAGCATCTTTAACGAAATCATGAAGCGTTCCACAGGGTTCTTATCTGGGTGGTCGACGTATCTCCAGAGTCCAGTACCTTGTTTTCGAGGACACCACGACGCTACTAGTACGCCGGACACCGGCCGCATCATGCGCTAAATGCTTGCGTCCGTCTAGAGGCTTGCTCAAAGACCTAGGCAGCTTAGATTTACATACGTGAGAGTACAAGGTGCTACTTTAAACATCTTCTTCATTTGGATACTTCCTACGAGGCTATACTTCAATTATGGCTAATTGCTTACATGCTTCCTCGAAGGCACTTCGACTATCGGTCTCGTCGAAATTTATCTTGTGATGTGTGTTCCTTCTACTGGTTTGGTTTCATTGTAGATGCCTTCGAAAGAGCCGAAGAAACTCCTAAAAAAGCAGCCAGCTGCACCATGCGCCGAGTAAGTGTACCCTTGTAACATACTGCAAAGATTAGTAGGTGATTTCTAGCAACTCATCACATGTGCCTTCGCCTAATGTTTAATGATAATTCTCAAAATGAACTGACGTTTTCTTTGTCACATTAACATGCTATGTACAAATACGAACTCCGTTAGCAGCTTGAAGCCTCCAAATCCAGACCCAGATGGTGACAACGAGGAAGAGCCATCAGAGTATGAACGGCTCCGTTTGGCCAACATTGCGCGCAATGCATCCGTCATGGTGGAATTAGGCCTCGACGGCCACCCAACTTCCGGTCGGCACCGGCGAGGCAGCAGCAGCAACACTAGCAACAGTAGTACCAGACCAATTAAAAGGCCCAAGCCCGCTGCGCTCCCACCTTCGGTGCCCGAACGAAGGTCGACCCGCGCCGCTGGCTTGCCCGCGCCAAACTACAAAGAAGTGCCCGCATTTCGGATCAGGGATTTGGAGGGGCGCAGCACAAGCGGCAGGGGCAAGTACGGTAGCACGATGGACATAAAAGTCGAAGATGGCGAAGAAGAAGTCGAAGAAGCAGAGAGTAGCGAGAGGCAACTGGTGCGCGTGCCTAAGCTGAGTGTGCAGTTGCCGCCTGATGCTGCGTCCAGCCGAGCGATGTACTGCAATTTAGAAGCACTTCTTGGGCCAAAACAACTCGGCCGCGCGGTAAGAGAGAGAGATTGGGAGGTGGATGTGGTTTGGTGCATAAGCAAAGGCTTTCGTTATTTTGCTGAGAAGGAGGAAATCATACAAAAAAAAAAAAAACCTTCAGTTTTATATTTTACAGCTAATCGATATTCATTGAAATATAGTATTTTGACGTCCCTTTATTCCCCACCCCATATGATTTGGCAAAGCAACTCACATTTGGCATGGCCGTTTGTGATGGAAGTATATGCTCCTGCTGTTGCTGCCACAGATTTTTCCTTCTTTGATCGTTCTTCTTTCTTATTCTTGTCCACAATGCTTTTCAGGTGTCCAACGGGCACACCAAGGCCGGCGTCATGGCGTCGCTGAAGCGGCCCAGCGATGCGTCTCACGCCAAGTTCAGCAAGTACAGTGGGGTGGTCGAGTGGCGCAACGCGGTGCTCCTGTGGGTCAACGTAGGGGGGCGCGACTATGCAAACGCGTTTGCGGACGGCGGCCAACGCATGACCTGGTACATAGTGTGTGTTCTGTTTTATACCAATTTGCACGGGATATCGCTGCGCATACTTTGTTTGGTTGCGTTATGTTGAATGTATCCCATTATTTCATTGTATTTCTGAGCCCTCGTTTTTTTATTTTTACCACCTTTCTCTGAATCTACCTCGTCTATGCTTCATGCTGCAGGTTCGCAGGGTCTAAGCACGACTACGCCACGCCGGTGATTGCGCGCATCTTACAGCACTCGATAGCGGTTGGCAGCAATGGCAAAGGCAAAGGCAAAGATGACGACGAGGCAGCCTTGAGACCACAAAGTGAAAACATCGTCCTAATGTGCCGGGTCAGAAAACGCTGCACGTAGTGCCTTTTTCGTTGCCTTTTCTTGTTCTCTAGTCCTTGCCTTAACGCGAAGAAACTCTACTGCATTGTTTCTTGCAATCAGCCCATCTCTTTCATTTTGAAGCTTCTATTCTTTGCTTTCTATTCTTTACTTCTATTAATCTTTTCTTACATTTTTACTTATCATAAACCAAACCAAACGAACAGGTTCAACCCGGCGCGTACGTGTGTTGTGGTCGCGTGGCTGTCGAATTCAGCGGAAAGCGTGACACGCCTACATGGCAGCCTGCCAATGCACAACAACCCATACACAGCCGCCCTTTGCGCTTTTCGCTGAGATTACTGGACTGCGATGCGATGCTTGCGTCAAGTAGCGCTGATGCTTCTACTGATAATATAGACGGGGGAGATGGAGATGAAGCCAGAACATTCGCCGAAATTCTTCGCGCGGCGTCGAATTGACAATTTCGATCGTGGGATGTCCCTAGGGCCCTTTTTGTGATTCCTTTTTATATTCTCCTTTGTACTTTATTGCTCCTGATCTTACTATGTAGTATATCCCCAGGACTTATTAGCCCTCTATTTCCTTTTAAAGAAAGTTGGCCCTTTTAAATTTTTACTGCTGCCTTTGTGGAGAAAATTGGACTATAGTTGTAAGCGAATCCGAAATAATAAAGAATGAGAGGCAAATCCCAATGGGCGCTATAAAATTGTTATGGCAAGTATTCAATTTCGCTAACATACGCCGCAACGCCCATTCCCCTATGGTTTTTTGACCAAGGACGTCTATTCAGCTGGCAACTCAGCTTTTTTGACCAAGGTCGTCTATTCATGCACTACCGAGCGCATCCAGGACGCGTGCCACCAGGTCGCTCTTTTTGCCCGTCGTGGTTAAACCTCTATCGCGGCAGAATTGCTTCAGCGTGTCCACGGTCTGTTTTTGCACGGCTCCTGCTTCCGCAATGGCAGCCCAGTCGATTGCCGTGCCACCGTCGCCCCCCGCTGCTGCTTTTGTCTTTTTGGCGGCAGAAGCGCTCTCGCCTGGAGCCTGCATTAGAACAAGAACAAAAGCGACAAGGTTGAATACGATGCTCCTTGCTTTGCGAGAGTAAAAAAGGGCAACGGCAGCGCACAAATAGGGCTGATTGAAGGGTCCGGATCGCCTTTTGCATGCAAAGGTGCTATCTTCTAGAATGAAAGTGTGCTGTTAGAAGAAAAAAAAGAGAAAACGCCAAAGAAACAAAAAAAAAATGAAAATTGCACCTTGCGTTTTCCGCCTTTGCCTTTCTCAGCGTCGGCGGGCAATTGTTGCAAGAAGTGCTCCACCAACGGCTGCGCCGCGAGCCAGGCATAAGGGGGAGGCCGGCAGTCGTCGTCGCGGTCTTCTTGCCACTCGGAGTCGGCCACGCCTTCATCGAGGGCCAGAGCCTTCACAGACAGGAGTTAGCAAGTCGAGAAGGCGAGGTGAGACGAAGAAGGTGTCACGGCAAGGTGGCAAGCATGAAAATGGAGACAGGCGTGTACCAGTCACAATGATAAAAGTTGTCAGATACATGCGACTGATGCAGTTAGTACCGATGTAATACCATTCACTGGTAAGCTTTTCTCTCTTTTTTTTTGATTTTGCGAATCATCTTTTCCTTTGACAATGGCACACTACTATTACCTGCAGCATGTGGTACTGCTTTTGAAGGACGGGGTTGTGAATGCTCATCACCGCCTCCCGCTCCAGCGTGACTGCCCCTACGAGCGCTTCGGCAGCCGCAGCTAATTGCGGAGCTTCCGATACCGTCTGATTCACTGTCGATGACGTTTCAGCTGCACCTTCAGTCGCAGTCGTAGCAGTGGTGGTAGTGGTGGTTGCAGGCTCCGCTGGCAAGTCTCGTAAATCATCGGCAAACGGCAACACCAGCGCATGAAATCCCGGGGGGGACAGCTGGCTCCCGTCTTCGCCGCTCAGCTCTTCTGCTTGCGGTACCAGCGCTAGGAGCTGCGGCGAAGAGTTCGACGTGCGCACAAACCGGGCGACCCCTACTACCTGTAAAACACACACATGTAGCACATGTACTGAAAATAATGCGCAGGCGCGCCTGCTTACTGGTAAGTCGCACATAATTGAGGTGGACTCATCAAAAGAGCAGTACAGGGATAGAATCTCAGTATAGTTCATTCTCGACGAATCTGGTTGATTTCAAATTCAAGGGTAACAATTTGATCACAAAGTCAAAACCCATCCTCTTACCTCTTTGGCCAGGCACGCGTCTAAGAGCGCAGCAGCTGCCACCGTGCTCCCTTTCA
>Ga0136554_1000966_pt1 | contig 11288 bp, 11 predicted proteins | sample AntRauTorckE5431_FD_104637 | JGI IMG/M metagenome (GOLD analysis project Ga0136554, IMG submission 104637) | Saline lake microbial communities from Rauer Islands, Antarctica - Metagenome Torckler E5 #431 | ecosystem: Environmental > Aquatic > Non-marine Saline and Alkaline > Saline | place...
CCCTGAATGTGATCGGCATGCGCGATGAGGCCCGGGGCTGGCTGACACGCCACGAAGCGCTGATCGCGCGGCTAGCGCGGATTGAAGCCTTCGCGTTTCCGGCAGAACCGCCCGAAGGCTCCGCCCAGTTGATCGTGGATGAAGCGACCTGCGCCATTCCCTTGGCCGATGTGATTGATGTGGCCGCCGAACAAAAGCGCCTGCAAAAGGAAATCGCCAAGGCGGACGGCGAAATCGCCAAGATCGAAAAGAAGCTGTCGAACGAAAGCTTCCTGGCCAAGGCACCGGATGCCGTTGTTGCGGAAAACCGGGAGCGCTTGGCCGACGAACAGGCCCAACGCGCCAAGCTGGCGGAGGCCTTGGGCCGCGTCGCGGCGGCGGGCTAGGGGGGCGTTCTGATGCGCCGCTTCATCGCCCCCGTTTTCTGCGCCTTGGTGCTGCTGGGCACGCTGATCGCCGTGCCTGTGGGCGGCCCAACCTGGGCGCAGCAGGAAAATGCGCGGCCAGACTTCGCAACCGGCACGCTGTCGATCCAGACGGCGGAGGGCAGCCCCCGTGAGTTTCGCATAGAGCTTGCCCGCACAGTGGCCGAACGCGCCTTCGGCCTGATGTTCGTGCGCGAGATGGCAGACGACCGCGGCATGTTGTTCGACTATGGGCGCGACAAACATGTGTCGATGTGGATGAAGAACACCTATGTGCCGCTGGATATGCTGTTCATCGAATCCGATGGCCGGATCGAAAGCATCATAGAACGCGCCGCCCCCCACAGCCGCGACCCCCGCGCCTCAAAAGGCCGGGTTATGGCCGTGCTGGAATTAAAAGGCGGCATCACATCCCGCCTCGGCATCAAAGCCGGCGACCGGGTTATCCACCCGATTTTCGATTAGTAATTAGCGCGCACATAAAACGATCCACGTCCTGATGAAAATCAGGACCCAGAGCGGCTGGGCGCCGACGGTGCGGGCATCCCTGGACCCTGACTTGCGTCAGGGAGTGGGGGCAAGGCACCTCATTTCCCACGTCCTGATGAAAATCAGGACCCAGCATCGATAGGATTTCGATTCGCTAGATGCTTCACCGCTTCCGGCACAGCGTCAGCCCATCGGCGATGGGGATCATGGAGAGCGTGATGCGCTCATCGGCGTGCAGGCGGGTGTTTAGGGTGCGGATCGCGACCGTTTCCTCATCTTGCTTTTCCGGGTCGATCACGGAGCCGCCCCACAGCACATTATCGACCATGATCAAGCCGCCGGGGCGCAGCAGTTCCAGGCAGGCGTCGAAATAGGCCTGATAATTTTCCTTATCCGCATCGATGAAGGCGATGTCGAAGCAATCCTTGCCGCCCTGATCCAGCAGGCTGGCTAGGGTTTCAAGCGCCGGGCCGATTCGCAAATCGATCTTGTCGGCAACCCCGGCCTGCGCCCAAAAGGGTTTGCCGATATCGGTCCATTCGCGGCTGATATCGCACGCGATAAGCCGTCCTTCCGCCGGCAGCGCCATCGCCACGCTGAGCGCGCTATAGCCCGTGAAGGTGCCGATTTCGATCGCCCGCTTGGCCCCGGTCAACTCGACCAAAAGCGCCATGAACTGGCCCTGTTCTGGGGCGATTTGCATGCGGCTTTGCGAGAGTTTGGCCGTTTCTGCGCGCAATCGCTTTTGAATATCGCTTTCGCGCATCCCGACCGAGAGCAGGTAATCACGTAGATCGGGTTCTAAGCCTAGTGTGCTTTTCGACATCGGGGGGCACCTCGTTTTCGGGGCAGGGCGCGATCAATACCGGGCTTAGGGTGACCCGGCCCTTGCGCGCATGCAAGCGCACAGAAACGACATCGCCCGTGGAACGTATAAAGGGCATGATTATGGTGCCACCATGCTATATGTGGTATTAAATGAGACTGTGGTGCCGGAAATGCTGCTAGGCAGGGTGAACAATCGTATCAGGGAGGCTTGGGTGCTAACGCATCGCAATAGTCGGCGAAAAGGGACGGGAAGGCGCCTTGGGCTGGCCGCGCTTGCGCTTGGCATGCTCAGCGCCTGTGCGGTGCCCGGCCGGGACAGTGTTTTCGATCCCGACCTGACGGTGCGCCAGGCCCCGATGATCGCTGGGAACACCTATGACCGCCAAAATGCCTTGGCGATCATTTATCCCTCGGCGGAGCGGATCAATGTTTCCTATGAATATTCCTACGATGCGGAGGTGGAGATTTCTGCTCCCGGCAAGTTTGAGGGACCGAGTTGGGTCTTTGCCGAGCGTCATCCAGCCCTGCCCAGCCGTTTCATCCTTCTGCATCTGAATAAGGGCGCCCCGGACTATGAGCCGCCGCGCGGAGAGACGTTACGCCTTGGCCAACGGCGGTTTTACGTCGTGGACTACTGCATGGCCGATTGGCGCGAGACAGGGGACGCTGAAATTCGCCCCTATCTCAATACCTTAGAAGCGCGAGGCTATGCTCTATCGCGGGATATTTTTGTCCGACGCTTTGTGCCGCGCGACGTGGATGAAGTCGGGCGACGGACATCAATCGTCGCCGTGCGCGACGTCATGCGCGATGGCTATAGCTGCGAGGCGTTGGGCGATTTACGCAATCCAAGCAGCGATTTCTTAACGGAGACGATCAACGGGTTCCGGAAAGACGCCTCGGACAGTTTCGAAATCATGGGCTAAACGGCCCCCTCCTGGTTCCGATCAAATCGCATTTTCCTGAGCCCAGGCCGGTTGTCTGGTCGCCGATCGCCCTTAAGTGACTGGTCGGTAGGCGATTCCTGAGCAGCGAGGCACAAACCCATGACGCAAAGCTGGCATCGGCAGCTTCTTTTCAGCATTTTGAGCGTAGGGCTAGTGATCGCGCTTGGGGCCTGCACGGAGGTGCGCCGCACGGCCCCGGAACGCACCGCAACGGAACAATTGCTGATTTCAACCGCCATCGATGAAGCGGTCCAGCGTTTGGAGTTTTCGGTGCCTGCGGGCGCGTCGGTCTATTTTGAAACCCGTTACATCGAAAGCTATGACAGCGCCTATTTGATCGGGGAAGTGCGCGCCGCGTTGGCGCGTCAGGTGAGCGCACTCTCCCAAACGGTTGAGGGCGCTGACGTCATCGTCGAAGTGCGCGTCGGCGCGGCCTCGATCAACCGTCGCCGGGACTATGTCGGCCTTGGCGGGTTTGAGTTACCCATTCCTCTGTCCGATTCCGTCCATATCCCAGAACTGGTCTTTGCGGAAGATCGAAACCGGACGGGCATCGCTAAGTTGTCGAGTGTGACCTACCGGGTAGCAAAAGGCCAAACAGAGAAAAACCATATCCAAATCGGCGAAAGCGGACCGGTCTATGGCCTGTCCTGGGTCGATAAGACATCCATTCTAGGCATTGGGTGGAGACGGCAAAACCTGCTGCCTGACAGCCTACCGGATGATCTGCGTCGCGATGGTCGCGATGGGGATAGGACGCGCGACAGCGTCAATGAAAGCAGCTAGTCGCCCCGGCCCGTGGGGGCTTGCCCCTAACTGCTGGCGGCCTTCGATTCCAAGGCTTTGATATAGTCCAGGCCGGGCAGAACCTCGCTGAGGCAAAACTCGATGCGCTGTTGCGGGCCGCCCGCGTCGCGCTCCGGAAAACGCTCACGCCAAAGGTCGAGCTTCAGGGTCAGGCCGCACAACACGCCGCCGACGGTCATATGATGGGCTTTAACGAGGGTGCGAACCTCCTTAAAACGCTCAGCCGAGATATCATCCCAAAAGTCATTGGTCTTGCGGTCGAAGCTTTCAAATCGGCCCGTGATTGATCCGGAGATATCGGACAAATCCGTAATGATCTTTTGCAGCATATTGCCCTTGGATCGGTCATTTTTAATCTGCCAACTGGCGCGCAGGCTATCGATCCATTCCAAGAAAATATCCAGGCGCGGGACCAGCGCATCGAGATGGTTTTGGAAGAACGCCAGCGAGAGGAAGACGTCGCCGTAATCCTCCACGAAACGCGGGATTTCTTCCAAGGGAACGCTCAAGCTTTCCGCCAACATAGTGAGCCGACGCAGCGCCTCCGACTTATCGGGGTTCCGCAGCATGGCGCTTAGATCACCAGCATTGGCTTCGCTTTCAGCATCTTGACCGTAAACATTTCGGATCAGCGGGGCGGTAAAGGTTCGCATTCTGTCCGATAGCTCGGCTTTCTTGCTGTCTGAGAGTTGAAGATGCTCGTGATTGTCGACCTGAATGCCCAGTGAGCGCATCGAGATACGACAGGAATAGACATCAAAGCTGGGGATTCGGGTTAATTGCTCGATCTTGGCCATGTCGGCCTTGAAGGCTTGTTTCTCAGCCGATGGGAAGAAATCGGGGAGATCCTTGAGCGTGACCTGCCCGCTGCCGCTACCGGCATCCTTGAAAAGCTCAACCATCGTCTCGATCCGGTTGTTCTTAATCAGGCGCGCGCGGCGAAGTCCCGGGGTTTCAAGGGGAATAATGCACAGCGGCAGCACGTGCAGGCTGTCGCGCTCTTTATCGGTCGGCGACAGCGGCGCCATTTCCTGCATGATCCTCGGGCCTCTACTTGCTGAAACATGATCACCACGGCGGGAATTCTTGAAAGCTCCCGCGCGTCCCTTGATAGGCGCTCAGTCCTTAACAGGCCCTTAATTCAAGCTTGCGTGGCGCACTTGTAGGCCCCGCATCGCGTTAACCTTGCGCAAAGGAAATCATGCGATTGTGCGCAGGATCAGGATGTAACGCGTCAGCGAAGCGAGACCGGAAAATCATGAACCAAGCTTTCAGCGCCGCCAATCAGCGCCGCCCCTTCCGCGCCGAACGGGCAGGTCTGCCCAACGAGGCGGCTAGTTTGCCCCCCATACCGCGGGGCGAGGAAATGTCAGCTGTTCCAGCCAAACCGCCTGAAAGCGCCCCTGATTTAAGCGCAATCCAGGCAAGCTTGGACGAGATGAAGGCGATGCTAAGTGCGCTTGTCCCTCAGCAGGGGATGGTCGTTGCGCAGGCTGAGGCGCCTGGCAAAGCGGCTGATGCTGAGAGCGATCAAGATTTGGCCGTGCGGATCGAAATTGCGCGTATGGTTAAGATGATCGGGCAGGCGAAATCAGAAATCGCGCATATCAAACACCCTGGGGATGAGAATAATCAGATTGAGGATGCGCGCAGCGAACTGGACGCCATCGTCAGCGACACCGCCAACGCGACCGATGAAATCCTGAACCAGGCGGAAATGCAGATGGATCTGATGACGCGCCTAGCCGGTGCAATCGCCGGTGATAGCGAGGCGGAAGCGCTATGCGCCAAAATTGAAGAAACGACGATCAAGATCATGGAATCCTGTAATTTTCAGGACCTGACGGGGCAGCGAACCACAAAGGTCATCACCACCCTGCGCCATATTGAAGAGCGCATCGTCGCCATGATCGGCATTTGGGGGATTGAGGCCTTCGAAGAATTGCCGGTTCCCCAGTCGGAAAATGACGGCGATGAGGCGCTATTGAATGGCCCGGCCAAGGCGGGCGAGGGGATATCCCAAGCCGATATCGACGCGTTATTCGACTAAGCCGGCGGGGTCGCCTACCGGCCATCCATTAACCGGCTTGCCAGCCTTATGTTGGGCCAATAGCCAGTCGTAGGTGCGCCGCACGCCGTCTTTCAGCGAGACAGAGGGCGTCCAGCCCAAGCCTGCTAGCTTGGCCGTATCCACGATTTTCCGCGGGGTGCCATCTGGCTTGTCGGGATCGAAGGCCAACGCCCCCTGATAGCCGACGACATCGCGCACCAAACGGGCCAAATCCGCGATCGCGATTTCTTCGCCCGTGCCGATATTGACATGGGTTTCATCGGAATAGTGCTTGGCCAGGAAAACAACGCCATCGGCCAAGTCATCGACATATAGAAATTCCCGCAACGGCGTGCCGCTGCCCCAAATGCTGACGGCGGGGGCGTCTTGCTGCTTCGCTTCATGAAAGCGGCGCATCAGGGCGGGCAGCACATGGCCGCCGGATGTGTCGAAGTTATCGCCGGGACCGTAAAGATTGGTCGGCATCACGGAAATGAAATCGGCGCCATATTGCCGACGATAGGCATCGCAGATCTTGATTCCGGCGATTTTGGCCAGCGCATACCACTCATTGGTCGGCTCTAGCGGGCCGGTGAGGAGCTGGGCCTCATCCATCGGCTGCTGCGCCATGCGCGGATAAATGCAACTGGATCCCAGGAAAATAAGCTTCTGAACGCCAATTTTATAGGCGCCGTGCAGAACATTGGTCTCGATGGCGAGGTTTTCGTACAAGAATTCCGCCGGACGGGTGTTATTCGCCTGAATGCCGCCGACCCGGGCGGCGGCCATGAAGACCACATCGGGCTTTTCTTGGGCAAGCCAATCTTCCACCGCCGCTTGCCGGGTCAGATCAACCTGGGCCCGGTCTGCGGTTAGGATTGTGCAGCCTTCCTGCTGCAAGCGTCGAACCAGCGCGCTGCCAACAAGGCCACGATGACCGGCCACCCAAACGCGTTTCCCGGCCAGATCAAAGGGGAGGGTCGTCAATACGGTGTCCTCAGGTTCTATCGGGTTCGCTCAGGGATCAGTCCCTTGGGCGCAAAACGCATCACAACCAATAGGATCGCCCCCATCAACAGATACCGGGTGTAGGGGGCCCCGGATATCAGATGCTGGGCCACCGTCGAATCCTCTGCCAGCGGAATCGTGATCGTCTGCATGAACCAGTTGCCCAGAGGCTCCGCCTGCACCCACAGAAACCAGATAACGAAGCCGCCCAAGACCGCGCCCCAATTATTGCCCGATCCCCCTAAGATCACCATCACCCAGATCAGGAAGGTGTAGCGCAGCGGGATATAGCTGGTGGGCGTCAACTGGCCGTCCAGGGTGGTCAGCATGGCGCCCGCCACACCACAGACCGCACAGCCCAGCACGAAGGTCTGCAAATGCCGCCGCTTCACATCCTTACCCATGGCGCTAGCGGCGTCGCGATTATCGCGGATTGCCCGCATCATACGCCCCCAGGGGGAGCGTAACGCGCGCTCTGCGAACCACATGATGACGGCCAGCACGGCGACGAACAGGACGGCATAGCAGACTTTCACGAACAGGCTGGCCGCATCCGACATATCGGCAGCGCCGAAGAAGTTGGCCAGAGAGATGAACCAGTCTTGCTCCACCAAATCGACCTCGTAGGGGACGGGGCGGGGGATGCCGGTCACGTTTTTGACGCCGCGCGATAGCCATTCTTCATATTTGATGATGGCGATGATGATTTCCGAAATACCAAGCGTCGCAATCGCTAGATAATCCGCCCGCAGGCCAAGCGCGATGCGCCCGATCAACCAGCCCGCACCGGCCGCGATCAGCCCACCGACAGGCCAGGCGATCAACACCGGCAAGCCCAAACCGCCCAGATAGCCGCTAAGCGCCGGGTCGATGGATTCGATTCTATCCGTCGCCGGGCCGAACGACGCCCCGATGACGAAATAACCGATTAAGATCAGCACAAAGGTAACCGGCCATTTCAATGCCTTGTGCACGAAACGCCGGGCATAGACGACGGCCAGCACGGTGCCTGCCAAACTGACCAGTGACAGCGCCAAGCCGCCGCCTGCGACCTGCCAGGCCTCCACCACCGGCGGCATAGAAATCAGCACCGCCGCCAGGCCGCCAAGGGCCGTGAAGCCCATCACGCCGACGTTAAATAGCCCCGCATAGCCCCATTGCATATTCACGCCCAGCGCCATGATCGCGGAGATCAGGCACAGATTGAAGATGCCGAAGGCGACGTTCCAGCTTTGGTAAAAGCCGACGCCGATCAGCACCAAAAGCATCAGGCCGTATAGAAGGGCTACCCGCTGGGTCATATGACTTTTCCGCGTATGATTCCGGTCGGTCTGATCAATAAGACCGCAACCAGGATGATGAAGGAGACCGCGAATTTGTAATCGGTCGATAGCAACTGCACCAAGCCATCAGGCGCCCAATCCTGTGGGCCCAAATAAGCCAGCACCTTCCGGAAGGCGTACGTTACCATCACTTCCGAAAAGGCGACGATGAAGGCACCCAAAATGGCGCCCACCGGCTGGCCGATGCCGCCCAGGATGGTCGCGGCAAAGATCGGCAGCAAAATTTGCAGAAAAATGAAAGGCTTATAGGTCTTATCTAAGCCGTAAAGTGTACCCGCGATCGCCGCCAAGGCGGCTGCGATGATCCAGGCGATGGCGACCACGCGTTCGGGATTGATGCCGGATAGCAGCGCCAAATCCTCATCATCGGAATAGGCGCGCATCGCCTTGCCGGAGCGGGTTTTCTGCAGGAACCAGAACAGCGCCGCCACCACCAAGCCTGCCACGACCACCGTGATCACCTGGGTTTGCTTGATCGCGATACCCTCATCCAGGCCCAGCGCATCGCGGCTATCGAAGGCCCCGATGATAAAGCGCGTCCCATCCATGAAGGTCTGGTCGGCAGGCCCGATGATGATGCGGATCAGCCCGGCCAGAACGAACATCACACCGACGGAGACGATGGCGAAGACGATCGGGTTGGATTTCTGTTTGCGATAAAAGCGAAACACCATGCGATCGGTTAAAAGCGCCATCGCAACGGCGACCAATATCCCGAACGGCAGGGCCAGCAGCGCGGTCGGGAAGGGGGCAATGCTGACACCCATATCCTGCAGGCCCCATGTGATCAGGATGGTCGCCATGGTGCCGAACGACATCAATTCGCCGTGCGAGAAGTTGGCGAAGCGCAAAATCCCAAAAATCAGCGTGACGCCAAGCGCGCCCAGCGCCAACTGGGCCCCATAGGCCGTGGCGGGCACGACGACGAAATTGGCGAACAGTGCCAGCGCGTTGAGAATCTCCATTCTCAGCCCCCCAGGAAGGACCGCCGCACTTCCTCATTTTCGAGGAGTGCTTCGCCCGTATCGGTAAATTTGTTACGCCCCTGAACCAGAACGAACCCGTGATCCGCGATTTCCAGCGCTTGGCGTGCGTTTTGTTCGACCATTAGGATCGCGACGCCGGTCTTGGCGACTTCCAGGATCTTGTCGAATAATTCATCCATCACGATCGGCGAGACGCCCGCCGTCGGCTCGTCCAGCATCAGCAAGCGCGGGCGGGTCATCAATGCCCGGCCCACCGCCACCTGTTGGCGCTGGCCGCCGGATAGCTCGCCTGCAGGCTGATTGCGCTTTTCCGCCAGGATCGGGAACAAGGAGAACACCTGATCCTTCGTCTCCGACAGATCGTCGCGGCGGATGAAGCCGCCCATTTCCAGATTTTCTTCGACCGTCAGCGACACGAACACATTGCGGTTCTGGGGTACGTATCCCATGCCGGCGGGCACGCGGTCTTGCGGGGCCATGGTGGTGATGTCTTCGCCGTCCAGGGTCACTTTCCCCTCGCGCAGGGCCAGCATCCCGAAGACCGCCTTCATCGCCGTTGACTTGCCGGCGCCGTTCGGGCCAACAACGACCGCGATTTCACCCTTTTCGACCGTGATGGTGCAGTCGTGGATGATATCGGCGCCGCCATAGCCGCCCGTCATGTTGGTTGCGGAAAGAAAACTCATGCCTTTGCCTTCCGCTCGTGCTTCCGTCCAGTGCCGAGATAAGCCTCGATCACCTCTTCATTATTTTTGACCTCGTCGATCGTGCCTTGGGTCAGCAGCTTGCCCTCCGCCATCACGATGACCGGGTCGCACAGGCGCGCGATGAAATCCATGTCATGTTCGATCAAACAGAAAGTGTAGCCGCGCTCCTCATTCAGGCGCTTGATCGATGTTGCGATGGTGTTGAGCAGGGTGCGGTTCACGCCGGCCCCAACCTCATCCAAAAACACGATTTTGGCGTCGACCATCATGGTGCGGCCAAGCTCAAGCAGCTTCTTCTGGCCGCCCGACAGATTGCCGGCCAGTTCGTTTTCAAGATGCGAAATCTCAAGAAATTCAATGACGTCGCGGGCGCGAGCGTGGATTTCTGCCTCCCGCTCCTTCACCCGGGCGAAGTTGAACCAGCTATGACGCAGTTGCTCGCCTTCCTGCTGGCCGGGGACGACCATCAGGTTTTCCAACACCGTCAGGGTCGAAAATTCGTGCGCGATCTGGAAGGTGCGCAGCAGTCCCTTATGGAAAAGCTGGTGGGGCTCAAGCTCCGTCACATCCTCATCATCGAGATAGATTGTGCCCGACGAGGGCGGGAACACGCCCGCAATGATATTAAATAATGTCGTCTTACCGGCGCCGTTCGGACCGATTAGTCCGGTGATCGACCCCGTTTCAATCGAGAGTGATACGCCGTCGACCGCGCGGATCCCCCCGAAGTTCTTGGCAATATTTTCAACCCGAATCATTCAAAAAATCCAAGCTAGATTGGGAACCCAGGATGATTGCGAAAGTAAGGAACGGCCAAGGGAAATACCCCTGACCGTTCCTTGATCTTTCAACAGAACAGCGAAGCGACTTAGTGATACATCACCGTTTCGAACTCACCGCCCTTAACTTCCGTTTCGCGGAAGCTGCCCGACGATTCGCCCGGCTCAATCAGCTCAAGCGCGGTACCGCCGACGAGGTCGATCTCGCCGCCATCGGCCAGGATCTTCAGACCCTTGGCCAACTCGCCCGGGAAAATCTTCTCGCCCGGTGCGTTCGCGACGTCAAAGACCTTGTCCTTGTAGACCGCCGGATCGGTTGAGTTGGCGGCCTGCATCGCCAGCAAAATCAGCGCGGAGGCGTCATAGGCTTCCGGGACGTAAGGGTCGTCGCCCTTGAAGGATTTCCCCTCAGCCAACTCGGCCAGCATGCTGGCACCGGGGCTGTCGGTGCCCGGGTTGGTGCCGATGGAGCCGTCAAGCGCCGAACCGAAGTGATCGGTCAGGGCCGAACCCACCATGCCGTCCGGCAGGACGAACTTCTCGAACGCGCCGGTGTCGAGGGAGGCCTGGATCATGCCCTTACCGCCCTGGTCGAGATACCCGGCCACGATCAGCAATTCACCGCCGGCAGCGGCCAGCGTGCCGACTTCCGCCGAATAATCGGCCTTGCCGTCTTCGTGTGCGGCGACCGCCGTGATCGTGCCGCCCTTGGCTTCATAGGCGGCCTGGATCGCATCGGCGAGGCCCTTGCCGTAATCGTTGTTGGTGTAGGTCATCGCCGCAGACTTGATGCCGCGACGATCCAGGATGTCGGCCAGAATCTGGCCCTGACGCGCATCGGACGGTGCGGTGCGGAAGAAGTAGCCGTCATCTTCGATCGTGGTCAGCGCCGGCGAGGTGGCCGACGGCGAGATCATGA
>Ga0136554_1000968_pt1 | contig 11288 bp, 11 predicted proteins | sample AntRauTorckE5431_FD_104637 | JGI IMG/M metagenome (GOLD analysis project Ga0136554, IMG submission 104637) | Saline lake microbial communities from Rauer Islands, Antarctica - Metagenome Torckler E5 #431 | ecosystem: Environmental > Aquatic > Non-marine Saline and Alkaline > Saline | place...
GTGGTAAAATCTATGTCGTTATTTGTTTCTAACATTAGCGATATGTCAAAAGTAACCTACGACCCACAAGACGGCAAAAAAAGATGCGAATGGTGTCTCAAAGATGAACTTTATATAAAGTACCACGATGAGGAGTGGGGCGTGCCCGTGCACGAGGATGCTATCTTGTTTGAAACCTTGATATTAGAAACCTTCCAAGCCGGGCTCAGCTGGCATACCATCCTAAAGAAGCGAGAAGGATTCCGGTTGGCCTTTGATAATTTTGATGCGAAGCGTATCGCGGGTTATGGAGAGCAGGAGATAGAAATATTGCTCAGTAATCCTGGGATTATTCGCCACCGAGGTAAGATAGAAGCCACCATTAATAATGCGAAACACTACCTAAGACTAAAAGCTGATAATAGTACATTTGATAAATATATCTGGCAGTTTACAGACTACCAGACTTTAGTAATAAAAGTAGCATCTGCGGCAGACGAACAGGCTACCACACTACAGAGCGATGCTATGAGCAAAGCATTAAAAAAAGAAGGATTCAAATTCGTAGGCAGCAAGACTTGTATGGCATATATGGAAGCCGTGGGTATGGTGAGCGATCATTTTCATGATTGTTGGCTGGTAAGAACAGGCCTCTGAGGCGTATTTTACAAAAATCTAACACTAAGTCACTAAGAAAAAGCAAGAATTTTCGCTTCGCTGAAATCTTAATGTTCTTACTCTTAAAAAGTCTAGAGCAAAACGAATAAAGTTCCTGTATCCGAACTAGCGGAGTTGCCATATTTAATTTACGTTGTTGAATTAAAAATACCCAAAGACCTGCCACCGCAGGTCTTTTTTGTGCTTACTTTGTACACTAATGGGAGCGACACGCACGATATATGCTATAGGTGGATTTGTACTCACTTTTCTCACTGCTTTTATGGTGGTGAGTAATTATAATTCATACCAGCACCCAGAGGAGATTACGGTCTTCAGAGAGTCTATAGATATTGCTATGGAGGACCAGAGAAAAGTGTCTGGACCTGCAGGTACGGACGAAGTCTATGGTTCATTAGCAGAAAACGTAGATGTGTACCTTACAGAAGGTAGATATAAGAGAAGCTCATTGTTTAAGGGTATAGGAGCATTCATAGCACTGCTAGGCAGCGTATTTTTACGCAGACGCTTGCGAGTAGGTGCTCACCTAGTCATCGGCGGTATGTTGTTCTCCATTATTGGTACTTTTTATTTTCACAGCGTTGGACTTACTGGTTGGCTTCTAGCCGTGGTGCCACTCATTTTTACCCTAGTAGTGGGTACCATCATTTACAGAAAAAGAGAGAGCCTCACTTAGATAGTTCAATTTACAATAACGCTCAAGTCATAGACGGATTAGTTTACTTGGGTACACTGAGACCTAGAAGGCTTTGGAATGCGGTAAAGATATTCGTATCATGTCAGTAAGGTTACTAAGAAAAAACACCATATTAGGCTGCCTATTTCACTCTCACTAGAGCCTACTACCAGTTGTAATCTGCGGTGTCCAGAGTGCCCTAGTAGCGTGCGTGCATTTAGTAGACCTATAGGAATGCTGGAGCCAGATATCATTATAAAGGTGATAGATCAGTTGCATAAGCAGCCCTTTTATATCACCTATTACTTTCAGGGCGAACTGTATCCCAATAAGGACTTTACGGATATGGTTAGCTATGCTACCAAGCATAACATATATGCTGCTAAGAGCTCTAATATTCACTACTTCACAGATGCTAATTGCAAAAAGAGGATAGAAAGTGGACTGAGTAGACTGATTATATCTATAGACGGTTTGAGCCAGGGAAGCTACGGGAAGTACAGGATAGGTGGCAAGCGGGACAAGGTGATAGACGGTACTAAGAATATGATAAAATGGAAGAAAGCTACCGGAAGTAAGACTCTTTTTATTATATGGTAGTTCATAGTTTTTGGGAATAATGAGGGAGATATAGAGGAGATACGGCAGTTGGCTAAGGAAGTAGGTGTAGATTATCCGGCACTGAAGATGGCACAGATATATAACTTCGAGCAAGGAAGTGATGTACTGCCTGAGAATCCTAAGAACTCGCGGTATGAGAAAAAAGGACCGAGGTAAAATCAAAAATGGACTACCAAGTCAATGCTGGAGAATGTGACAGAGATGTGTCATAACGAGGGATGGCAAGGTAGTTCCGTGCTGTTTTGACAAGGACGCCACCTATAGATTAGGTGAACTTGAAAATATGACATTAAAAAAAATTTGGTACGGATAAGAGTACAATCGCTTTAGAAGGCTAATACTTCAGAGCCGCAGCAACATCTATATTTGCTAAAAATGTTCAGAAGGAACACAGGTATGGGGATGAAATGATAAAAAATATTTTTGAGGTTTGTCAAATTAGTGTAATATTGCTTACTTTAAAATACGAGAAAAAACGATATTATGAATAAAAACATACTCACACTTTTCATTGGCTTACTCGCGTTTACACTTGCAGCAGATGCACAATCGTATACTAAGAAATTTGGTATCGAGGTGAATGGAGGCTTGAGGGAATATCATGGCGACTTAGGTTCGGCGGCTTACTTTAAGCAGACTCCAGATTATCAGGGCATAGGTGGAGGATTTGGAATGTACCTAAATCCATCTTTCGACCTTAATTTATATGGTAGCACGGGTGACATCGGCTTTTATAAGACCGCATATGACGATGTACTAGTAGATAACTACAGACAAGGTTTCAGATCTAGAGTGACTGAGGGAATGATAGGAGTAACTTATAAGTTTAACAATGGGTATCTCATAGCAGAAGATGCTCGATTTAAGCCGTTTTTAAGATTAGGTATAGGTGCTATGCAGTCTATCTCTAAATTCACTGAAGGGTCTACACGTGTAGGAGGTAAAGATGATTTCTGGTACGGATCACAAAATAGAACTTGGATAGCATCCCATTGGAATGCAGGTTTAGGACTAAAGATTAAACTAGCTGAATCATTAGATTTAGTGATAAGCGAGCAGTTTAACTACACGTTTGATGATAACTATGACGCTAGCCCATATTCACTAGCAGGAGCTAGACTGAATGTAGCTGCAGAAGGCAATAAGCCACTTCATGACATATATCTTTATCACTCAATAGGTTTTGTATTTAACTTTGGAGCTAGCGGAAACAGTGGAGGATATAAAATCAAGGATAGTGACGATGATGGTATCAGTGATGATTTTGATATCTGTCCTAAAACTCCAGAAGGTTATGCAGTAGATACAGTAGGTTGTCCATATGATAGAGACAATGATGGTGTGGTAGATGAAGAAGATAAGTGTCCAGACGTTGCTGGTACTGTCGCATTTGGCGGCTGTCCAGACGCAGATGCTGATGGCATACAAGATAGTGAAGATAAATGTCCGAATGTACCCGGCATCGCAGAGTTTGCAGGATGTCCAGACAGTGATAAGGATAGTATACAAGACAGTGAAGATAAATGCCCACTTAAGCCAGGAACAAAAGAAGGCGAAGGATGTCCAGATAGTGATGGTGACGGTGTGTATGACCACTTAGATGTGTGTCCAGCTAATCCAGGTACAGTTGCTAATAAAGGTTGCCCAGAGATACAAGAAGAAGTGAAAGAGCAGATCAGACTTGCAGCCAAGGGTATATTCTTTGAAAGCGGGAAAGAGGTAATCAAAGCGGAGTCTTTTACTAATCTAGATAAGCTTGCTTCTATAATGAATAGCTATGAGGAAGCCAATGTTATGATAGAAGGTCATACAGACAGTCAAGGTGAGGATGTTGATAATCTGACACTATCTCAGGAAAGAGCGGATGCTGTTAAGCGTTACTTGTCATCTCATGGCGTGTCAGACAAAAGAATGACAGCTGTAGGGTACGGTGAGACTAAGCCTATAGCAGATAACGAATCTGCAGAGGGAAGAAGTCTTAACAGACGAGTAGACTTCAAGTTAGTCTACTAATAAAAAGCGTTCTAACCAAAAACTAAAACCATATAAGAGGTGGCTCGTAATAGAGCCACCTCTTTTTTTATGATTCATTCATAGTAGTTGAATGAATTCTTGTGGGGTTGTTATCTGGACGAGTTAGCAACAGGCAGTATAATCTCGCCTACTGCACCAGTAGCAGGTATGAGTGAGCAATAGGGAATGAAAGGGAGTTACTAAAAGCGAATCTTTGTCTTCTTCTACCTCATCTATATCTACCTCAGTGTCATCGTCATCCTCTTCGTAGTCCTCCTCTTTGGCTAGGTATTTTAAGTAATACACTTCGTTTTTCATTTTGATGAGGTAAACGCAGTCTTCGAGTATAAGTTCTAAGGTACGTATACTACCTCTTTCTGCCTTGGGTTATTAATGCTGTATCATTTACTCCTTTTGGAAATAGGTCACTTTTGGCCTTTAGCAAATCTTTTTTTTCATTTTTAAAATGAGTTAATTATTCTTTCCCTCTACTTCAGTGTTATTCTTGATTTGTAAAACAAAGGTTAGTTTGTAATTTGAAAAAAGATTCAACTTTTAAACAGTATCTGGTTTTTGAATAAGCTACTCTTTAGAGTATGCCATTGGCTTCGTTAACGACTGGTGGTGTCCATGCTATATTGGCTCTGAATGAGCTCGACGAGTCGGTGGATCCTTTTATTTTGTCTTCGTATCCTGATTGTATTTATACGTCAATACGGTTATATTTTTTATTCCAGCAGGACCGTTATTGCATTTTTTATTAAGATACTGATAGCCAGAGCATCCTGAATATAACGAGATACCTAAAAATAGAATTAGAGGAGTTTTATTCATCAGATTAGTGTTTTGGAGCGAAAAGAACGGCGATACTAAAAACTATATTGTTTTGACAAGGGTTTTATAGAATAAAGTAGCTTTGCAATTAGAAGGAAATGAAAAACATTTGGGAGAAATTAAAGGTGAAATGGAACATAGAAACAGACCGTAGAATGGTTTGGATATTTATAATGTTCTCTATTACAGGAAGCTCAGTTACTTTAGTGAGACAGCCATTTACTGAGGCCCTTTTTCATAAAAGTACATATGGGGAACTGTATTGGTATGAGCTTCTCGTCACTATTATATTAGTATACATTGTTTACCAGTTCTTTTTATTTACCATAGGCACAGTAATGGGGGAGTATAAATTTGTTCGTTGGTTTATAATAAAGATGAATAAAAGAATGTTGCCTTTTTTAAAAAAATTAGAATGACAAAAGAAGAAGTATTAAAAGCACTAAGCTACGTAGATGATCCTGACTTGAATAAGGACTTGGTTACGCTAAACATGATACAAAATATAGTAATAGACGATAAGCGATTGGCTTTTGATCTAGTGCTTACTACGCCAGCTTGTCCTATGAAGGACAGTATAGCAAATGCGTGTAAGACCGCTATACATACTATGGTGGATAAAGACGCAGAGATAGCCATGAATATTACGTCTAATGTACAGCGTAGCAGAGAAGATAATACGGTACTTTCAGGTATCAAGAATGTGATAGCCGTAGCTTCAGGTAAAGGTGGAGTGGGCAAGAGTACAGTAGCACTATACTTAGCAAGGACTCTTCAGGAGGCCGGAGCTAAAGTAGGTGTTTTAGACGCGGACATACATGGGCCATCTATACCTACACTGCTGGGGACTACAGGCGAAAAACCTGTTATGGAAGGAGATCTTATGTTACCTATAGAGAAACATGGCTTGAAGACTATGAGTATAGGATATCTCGTAGAGAGTAAGCAGGCCTTAGTATGGAGAGGACCCATGCTGAGCAAGGCTATTACTCAGTTTTGCAGCGATGTAAAATGGGGAGAGCTTGACTATTTATTTGTAGATTTACCACCAGGTACAGGAGATGCTCACCTGAGTATCATACAGCATATACCTCTTAGTGGAGTGGTAATAGTAACTACTCCAGAAGATGTAGCCGTGGCAGATACTCGCAAAGCAATAGACATGTTTACTAATCCTCATCTGAAACAGAATATTATAGGGGTAGTAGAAAACATGAGTTATTTTAAACCAGAACACGATGGTAAAAAATACTACCTATTTGGAAAAGATGGAGGACAGATGTTAAGTGAGGAGTGTGATTTAGATTTACTTGGTCAGATTCAGGTGAAAGAAGATAAGTCTTTTGATAGTCTGCATAGTGAATATCTGCCTATAGTAGGAAAAATAGTACAAAAATTGTCAGTTCTAGCTGCCAGTAGATAAAAAGAGGTAAATTTGAAAAAGTAAAATGTCAACACAAGAAATAACTATTGAGGAAGCTTTAGAAAGTATGAGACCGTTTTTAAGAAAGGATGGTGGTGATGTAGCTCTCGTTTCTTACCAAGACAACATAGTGAAGCTAAAACTACTTGGAGCTTGCAGTACGTGTGATATTAGTCACTTGACGATGAAAGCAGGACTAGAAGAAGCTATTAAAAATATGCTTCCCGAAGTAAAGCAAGTGCTAGCAGTAGACTAGCCGCTTTGTTCGTTTAGATGAAACGAATATCCTTTTCAAATCGTTTTTTTCAATTTGTAAATACATACAGTATATGGGTAGCACTTGGTTCATATGCGTCACATATCTTTTTTTGTAAACTATACGGCACTTCATTTAATTCTATAATTGCAGTGGGTCTTGCATTGGGTGTGTGGTTTATTTATACCCTAGATCATCTTTTAGATGGATTAATACTACAAGGTAACACAACTACCGTAAGACACAAAAAGCACTTTGATCATAGATTCTATATCACGCGACTTTTGATTATAGTGGCTCTAGCCTTAATTATACTGGGTTTTAGAGTTCCATCACAGTACTATCCGTTTATTGGCTTATTGCTCCTTCTTACTATTGTCCATTTTGGTATCAATTATCTAGTGCCCAAAAGAGTTAAGAAACTACTGTTTTTAAAAGAGGTGTTTATAGCATTAGTCGTGAGTTTGGGTATAGCTAGTTCAGCTTTGGTAGGTGAGCTTAAAATGGATGGTCATTGGAGTAGTCTTCCTTTTTGCATATTTCTATCTGTAAATTTAGCTAATATTATGTTGTTTTCTTATTTTGATAAGGAAGCGGACCAAAGGTCCAAGACTCTCTCTATAGCCAGCATATACAGTGACCTCACACTTAAAGGAATTATATATGTATGTCTGTTACTCAGTTTGGTATTGGGCACCTATCAGCTTATTTATGGCCAATTGGAGTTTTTGTATTTTCTAATATTTTTATTAATGCAAATCACACTATTAGTAATTACGTTGTTCTCATCATACTTTCAGCAGCACGACCGCTATCGGTTTTTTGGAGATCTTATCTACGTTTACCCGCTTGCTGTGATGCCATTCCTTTAGTAAAGCACGTTCTGCATCTCGGTTCGTATTTATCTCTCTCCCCCAGTTGGACTTGTCCGCCAGATTTGGTAAACCTATATGAATATTGAGCTACGTCTCCACAGTGCATACAGATGGCATGTACTTTAGTCACGTACTCCGCCATGGCTATGAGATCTGGGATTACGCCAAATGGCTTCCCTAAGTAATCCATGTCTAATCCTGCTATGATTACCCTTTTACCCATATTGGCTAATTTATCTACTACAGCAGGAAGCCCTTGGTCGAAGAATTGAGCTTCATCTATACCTATCACTTCTATGTCATCTATCCAGCGTAGTATTTCTTCTGCATTATCTACAGGAAAAGAGTCCAGGTAGTTGTCATCATGAGAGACCACTTTTACCTTATCATATCTTGTCTCCATCTTTGGTTTAAAGATGCGTATTTTGAGGTTAGCTATTTTAGCTCGTTTTACCCTACGTATTAGTTCTTCAGTTTTGCCAGAAAACATAGATCCGCATACTACTTCTATCCAGCCTTTATTATTTTTAGGTTCTATAAACATACGGTGTTGATAAGGGACGCCGAATGTAATATTAATTGGTTTTATTCGTACCATTAATATGAGCAGAGATAGTATTCATAATCGCATAGATGAGTTATTGGGCTTATTGAGCATAAATAATAGTAGACTTAGCCTGCATTCCGAGAAGTTGTCTCAATTAGATATAGACGTACTTCGTAAGCAGTGTATAGATTTATATGACGAAGTAAATATGCTAGCCTTACAAGGAAAAATAAAAAGTAAGATAGCTGCACCTGAGGTGGATAATACGCTTGAACCCGCCAAAACTCCACAAATACTGGGTGAAGAGCCAGTCATTGACTTGGTAAAGGAAAACCCTAAAGATGATAGTGTTGAGGTAATCGAGCGGATTACTGAAGATAAAGAAGAGAAAAAGCCTGATAGTGCTACCAAACCAAAAGGTGTGAAACGAGAAGACGAGATGCTTTCCCTTTTCGAAAAATTTAGTAGTAAGCCTATAGAAAGTATAGCTAAGGGCATGACTGTGGCTAAGCGGTTTGAGTTTCAGAGTGCCTTCTTCGAAGGAGATAATAAAGAGTATAAGCAGTTTATGTCTAGTCTAGATGCCGCAGGAGATCGAGACGCCGCGTTTGCCGTGTACCATGAGTATAAGATTAAGTATCAATGGGAAAACGAAGAACTTAAGGATGAGCTTAAGTCTCTGATGTATAGAAAGTATGCATAATGCATTGTGTATGTCTGGCGTCACATACCATTATTAAAATTTTTAATTCCATTTATACTTGGCATAGTATCTTCCGATTACGTGTCTGTATCATTACGGGTTGTACTCGTTGTGGTAGCAGGGTTACTTAGTATATCAATAGCCTCGCATTTCTTTCTTATAAAGAAAATTAATCTTCGTTTTCATCTAATTAGCTCAGTCCTTGTGCTGCTTACCTTTTGGAGTTTAGGTTTAGCTAGCATGAAAGTTCATAATCCGTTCTTGTACGAAAATCATTTTTTAGAAAATGACGGTGGAGATTATATTTTGGCTCGGTTAAGTGGTGCACCAGCGGAAAAAGAAAAATCGTATGGATGTGAATTAGAGGTTTTAAAAGTGAAGGATAGTACTGGTTGGAAAACATCCAACGGGAAAGTACAAGTCTATTTTGCAAAAGACAGTATAGCGGCATTACTGTCTTATGGAGATATTATAGTATTTCGTAATATGCTGAGAAGGACAGAAGGCCCCGTGAATAGGCATCAGTTCGACTTTAATAAGTACTATGGACATAAAGGAATTTATCACAACGGCTTTTTAAAATCAGGCAGCTGGTGGGACACCGGTGATAGTAAAAAGAATTACTTGTATGCATTAGGCTATGCTTGGCAGGCTGCACTCAAAGGGGCTTTTGACAAGCATTTTAAAAACAAAGCAACTAAAGGTGTAGCTCAAGCTATAGTTTTCGGCTACAAGGAGGACTTAGATGCAGAGTGGTTAGATGCTTTTTCTAAGACAGGTACTATACACGTGCTTGCAGTATCAGGACTGCACGTGGGTATCATATATATACTATTAAGTAGTCTGCTGATGATAAACAGAAGCAAGGGGAAGGTACTTATTGTAAAATCTGCAGTACTCCTCCTTGTGTTGTTTTTTTATAGTTTGCTTACTGGTTTTGCACCTTCAGTCTCTAGAGCATCTACTATGTTTGGACTAGTGATTATAGCAAAAGCGTTTAACAGGAACTCTAATATCTACAATACATTATCGTTTGCTTGTTTTGTACTTTTAGTGATTGATCCACATAATATATATAATGTGGGCTTTCAGTTTTCATTTTTGGCAGTACTAGGTATAGTTTACTATAAGGACTTTTTTAGAGGTTGGTGGCCACAGTCTACTGTATTTGGAGATAAAATAGTCTCATTACTGGCAGTTAGTTTTGCAGCTCAGTTAGCAACTTTTCCATTGGGGCTTTACTATTTTCATCAGTACCCTAATTTTTTTATGATATCCAATCTTATTGTCATTCCTTGTATTACAGTGATTTTGTATTTCGGTATTTTATTTGTGTCAGTTGCTTTTTGGTCAGATACACTCGCGTCTTGGTTGGCGTATGTGATTTCTTCTTATATAGATTTTATTGCTGCAGTGGTATCGTACATACAAGATATACCCTATGCTTTTTTTGAAGGCGTTCATATCACTTTCGGTCAGATGATTAGTATCTATACACTGTTACTTTCTATCACGCTTGCCTTGGTCTATAGATGGAAGTATGGGTTTACATTGGCTGTCGCTAGTGTAGCCCTGTTCTTATTTCTAGATAGTCAATATGAGAATAGTCTAGAGCCATCTGAGTTTATTAGTTTTCAGGTGGCTAATGAAACGCTCTTAGGCTTCAAGCAGCATAACCAGCTCACATTATTAGCTACGGAAGACTTGTGTAGGAATAATAAGAAGAGAGACTTTGTCATAGAGCCATTTATAATAAACGAACGATTGAGTGCAGATTATGCGATAGTTCCCTTAAGCTTGTCTAGGTCTAAGCAAGCGTTTGGTGATATTCATTTCTTAGGTAATGGAGTGATTATATGGAAGGGTAAGAGTATTCTAGTCTTAGATAATGTGACGGAGTACATTCATAAGCCATTGGATGTAGATATACTTATAATAGGTATAAAAAAAAGTGAAAGGTATTTAGAAAAAGTTTTGCCATTGATTTCGTATGGTGAAGCTATAGTTATCCCGTCATGGAAAACGTTGTCATTAGAAAGACTACTGTCTAAATACAATCGAATAAATCGATAGTATAACGACTTGGTAAAAAGTTGAGTTCTCCTTGTCATTTTTTATTCATTTTTATTGAATTGTCATTTTTTTGTATAAATTTGAGCTACTTAAATAATTAAGAACGTAATAAATCAATCAATCTTAAGCGTATGAAAAAAATTTACAAACGAAATTGGCTTTTCGAATTAAAATCTTTAGCTGTAATGGGTACTCTGCTTTTCGCAGGTACGGCTTCAGCACAACTAAGTGGTACTTATACCATTGATGCAGGTGGTACAGGTGACTTTATGAGTTTTACTGAGTTGTCTGACACTCTAATAGATGAAGGTGTAAGTGGTGCAGTGACTATTAATGTAGTAGCGTCATCTGGTCCTTATAATGAGGAGTTTTATCTAGATGAGATTTCTGGTTCTTCTTCTTCCAACACAATTACTATAAATGGCAACGGTGAAAAAATTAGAGAAGGTTCTCCGGTTATTGAGCTTGAGGGCACTGATTTTATCACTTTTGATAATTTGGTAATTGAGCAAACTGGATCACCAAATGATCGCATCTTTCATGCGTACGATGATGTAGAAGGCGTAACTATCAATGATTGCGAGTTAATTGCTTCTGCAGGAAATGCGTA
>Ga0136554_1000972_pt1 | contig 11271 bp, 10 predicted proteins | sample AntRauTorckE5431_FD_104637 | JGI IMG/M metagenome (GOLD analysis project Ga0136554, IMG submission 104637) | Saline lake microbial communities from Rauer Islands, Antarctica - Metagenome Torckler E5 #431 | ecosystem: Environmental > Aquatic > Non-marine Saline and Alkaline > Saline | place...
CAGCAACTTCAATTATCCCACAGTAGAGTGGCACAAAAGACACGCACCACATGCTCGGTGATTTGGTCATCGCTGCGACGGCCCTAGGCTCAATGTGGATGTGCACGCCTTTCTTGAAGAAACCGGCCGCCTAGACGCATGCGTGAAAGAACGTGGATGAGAAAGAGGAGCGGAAGGAGAAATAGGAGAAAGGTGGAAAAGACTAAACTGTTGTACAAAGTTATTGATTCTGGTAAAAGAGTCCTGAGCTCATCAATGTTGTGAAAATAGCATGGAAATTGCACATATTCTAGCTTCAAAATGAGATCAAAGCGAAGCTATCAGGGGAAGATAGGCTATTGATCTCCATGAATCACCTTGAGGTAAAAACGGCACCATCGTGGGCTATGGGCCGCGAAGTACATGGAAGCGCCAACCAGTGCCGCCACGGTAGTGGCAATTCGAGCATAGCCTACGACAGCGAGGAGTATGCAAATACCAGGCAAAAGTGGTCCCAGCACCATCGCACCTAGACGGTTTGATGACGGCGTGGCACAGTGAGCTAACTGTGGACGAATCGGCATTTGACAATATAGGGCAGCGAAGCAGAGATGCCATGGGAAGGCTAGCATCTACAAACCAAGGATCACTGTGATAGCGAGAGCCCCAACAGCCTGCCCATCGCTTGGAAGCGTGTGCGTGATGAGAGCTTCCTCATTTTTGCTTTCCTTCTTCGACATTTTTCGCAATGAATGAAGTCCGGGCTTCTCGCTGTCTTGCTGGCTTCCTCTTGACTCTTCCTACCTACTAGACTACTACTATAGCTAGCTAGGCAGCAATAATATTTAAAAAAGTACATTTTCATGTTTTGTTGTAGCCTCTAACAGCTTTTTGGTCAGGTACGCGCTTGATAAGAAATCCGTCCCGAGTTCGAACCCTGTGTGTGGGTTACAAGCTTTTTCTTTCGCACAGACCTTCTGTAATGTAATCTATGATGTTATATCGAAAAACACCCATCCGATTTATGATGAAATTTGATAGTGCGAACGCACGGTGTCATCAATTCGAAAAATATAAGGAATTCAAGGTGTGTCGCGAGGTCGTGACCACCGCGAATGTCAGTGGTGATCATTTCGAATTTTTTCCCCTTTCTGTAACCCCAGTCGAAGACCCAAAATACTTGCGAGGCCAAAAACTTCACCCCGTAAGCAGTCGTTTTTAAAAAGCGGCTGGAAAACTTAAGCACCCTGTCCTTTAAACGCCCCTACTATTCTGACTTGCACAGCTTGTAACATTGCAGCTACATAACCCATACTTCGTTAGCACGTTAGCAAGAAAGAGGACAGGCGATGCTGAGATCGGCTGGCGCCCGGCGCCTGAGAAAACAATTAAGAGGGCGCCCTGCCGGGGCAAATAAAAAAACGGAGAAATGCCTCGTGGACCTGGGACGTGACACACGAACTCGAACTCGAACTTATACAAACCCAAATGACACAGAAGCCAGTGCTGCGGGCAGAAGTGTACGCGCATGCGTTGCGCGCAAGTTAAAATCGTAAAGAGGATAGTGTGTAGAGGTCAGGAAGCATAATACTTCCACCCCCCTCTAAAGTGGAAACTCTTTATGAAATAATTTTGAATCCGGACTTAAGTAACGAGCACTCAGTCCCGCCGACTGCTCAAAGCCCTGTTCAACATTCACAAGCAAGGCCAATTCTCCGCCTATGCCATTCCACTTCTTTATGCCCGTCGCTTACGCCTGCACCTCCATCCGCAGGACTGGCTATGTTTGTACAGAGTGAGTGCGCTCAAAACGCACTCGACTTCCGATTTGTTGACTGCTCCGCGTATTTCATGAATGCTGCAGTATAAATTGAGTGACATGGTGCTATGGAAAAAAGATAATGTTGCCCTGACTTAAAGCGCTGTAGCTTATTTTAATATTGGTCGAACACTTCCCTGCTCAATCGCCTTCGTATGCGAGGTTCCTGGACCCCTCTTTTCTTCGGCTCCAGACAATTGACCCAGACGGCATGTTGTAAAAATATTATGCTCATGGGTATATTGGGCGTTCCGTAATCGGATCCTTCGCTAGACCGATGATTTTGTGGCGTGCACGTCCACGCTAACGACTTCGGCGCTGCGGTAGTTCCCTCCCACTTGCGCACACAGCGCACACCTGCGTATTACATCTGGTAGAGCGCTAGTAGACGAAGTGCTTCACTTGGAGTGCCAATGCAAGTAACAAGCGGAAGTAGAGAAGGCAGATTCACTCCAATATCAAAAAATAAGAATTTCGATCAGCTATTGCTGAGGACTGAAATTTTACACTTACGGTGTTGAGAAGAGACTTATGAAAATATACCTCCGAACAGTACAATAATCCGCTTCCTATCATCATCGACCATTCTGGTAACTGTTCTTAGTGAGAAATGCTCGATTAGCTGCATGTTAGCTGTGCATGCACTATCCTCGGCCTGAAAGACGAGTGAGGTCCCATGCGATGACAAAAATTGATTTGATTTCATAGCGTTTACGTGCAAAATCAATACTCTTGTGGAGTGCAATTTGTGCACGGGTCCCAAACTCTCAAAGCTTCAAACAGAGCAAAAAGAAATCAAAATGGCATCGATTTACCTCTGTGCCCTCGTGCTTTTTGCACTGGTTCCATTGAATATAGGATTTCAGCTGCCTCAACACAGACGGCAGCAGTTTGATATAAAGACTCGTCATTTCACGAAAAAGCACGAGCAACAAGGAAGTAACGATCCTGAGAAGACTGATGGATTTCAACTGCACAAGCTCAGCAAACTCCAGGATTGGTGTTCTAAAGCATCAGCAGATAAGACAAATCCACTTCAGAATAAGAATCTTATCCGAGATTCATTTTTCATACCCGATGAGGAGGCTGTTCTCAAGAGTATTATTGTCAACGCTTCCGAATCGGCATCAATACCTCAAAAACCAGTCACCTTTGAGCGCGCTGGGCCCCGAAAGACTCTTTACTTCGACCCTGACGAGGTTGTCGCAGCCGTAGTTACTTGCGGTGGCCTCGCCCCAGGTATTAACACCGTCATTCAAGAACTTGTGCATTGTTTAGAAAATCAATACGGAGTTCGCAGAATCTGGGGTGTGCATTATGGCTACGAAGGGTTTTATGGCGAACTGGAACGATCAGGAGAGCTTGGATGGACACTTTTGACAGCAAAATCGGTCGACCAGATTCATGTTCAAGGCGGCACTGTGCTTGGGTCGAACCGGGGTGGATACGACACTGATAAAATACTGAATTCGCTTGAAATAGCGGGAGTAAACATGCTCTTTGTCATTGGAGGGGACGGCACGATGCGTGGCGGGTCAGTGCTTGCTAAGGAAGCGAGAAAGCGAGGCCTTCGTATTGCTATTGCTGGAATTCCGAAAACTGTTGATAATGATATCCCATTGATTGACAGGAGTTTCGGTTTTGAGACCGCGGTAGAAGAGGCGCAAAAGGCTATTGCTGCTGCTGCGGTTGAAGCTCGAGCTTTCCCTCATGGGATTGGACTGGTCCAGCTCATGGGGCGAAATTCTGGTTTTATTGCGTTACACGCGACATTAGCCTCGCGCGAGGTTGACTGCGTCCTCATTCCTGAGATTAACTTTGAAGTGCCGGAACTCATGGCGTACTTAGAGAGAACACTTCGCGAAAAGAAGCATGCTGTTGTGGTAATTGCTGAGGGTGCCGGACAGGAACATGTCGTGATGGCAAATAAAGGTGCCAAACGAGACACTGCCACAAAGCGTGACGCTTCAGGGAACAAACTTTTCGATGATGTTGGAATCTGGCTTACAGAAGAAATCAAGCGATATTTTTCGCACGAGCCAGCTTTGAAGCCATATCCGACCGTGAAGTACATAAACCCTACCTACATGGTCCGGTCAACGAAAGCCAATTCTGCTGATGCAATATTTTGCACAACCCTTGCTCATTCCGCAGCGCATGCAGCAATGGCCGGTTACACCAATTTCATGGTTGGCCCGGTCAATGGTCACAACACCTACATTCCACTTGAGCTCATTTTTGGTTCAATCAACATTGTTTCAGTAGCAGATGAGGTGAGGGTTAGGAACATAAGAAGTGAAGTAAAGACCACACGAAAATTGAACCCTTTTGTCCTGACTCTTTTGCGACTGACTCAGATTTGGGCTAGGGCCATCTTTACGACCGGGCAGCCTGATTTTATGCCGGCACTTGGTTGGAATACTCACAGGATCCTCGGCTGCACCACACTCTACGGGGGGTGGACAGTGGACCGCGAGTCGTAAAGTGGAAGTAAGGGAAAGTACTGATTGACTGTACTATTTCTCTTTGGGTATGGGCAATGCTAGGGCAATGCCCAATTACTTTCAATGCATTTTTCTGAGCCCCCCGAGGAGCGACTGGATTTAGTAAGTAACAGGGTTCCATCTAGTCGGCGTCTGGAGAGTGTCCCGGGCGAGCCCGGTGGCTGTTTGCTTCTTCGAATTTTCGATGCAATGTCTTTTGGTTGTTACATGAAAGCCAAATTTGCCATTGATAGCTACTAGTAAGTCGCTCACTATACCAGCGGGGAATGTTTTCACACAGGCCCCGAGGGGTCCGAGGGGCCGGAATTAGGAGGTCAGCTGGTACAGATAAAAAGGAAAACAGCTCGAAGTAAGAAAAAGCAGGCTGCAGGCTCACATCCCTGGCGTGATGATGCGTTATAATCAAGGAGCAAGACCCCAAGTCCGTTCGAGGGTTCCGTTCGAAGATACCTCAAGCGGATAGAGACTTTAAGTGGCTGGGGCTGCTGTTTCTCTTATGGTGCTTGGCTAAAGAAGTGTACATTTCGATAAATACTGCATTCCCCTCTAACTTATACATCTCTCAAGAACAAAGTAAATTTGGTGATAGCGAAACCAGCGGAATATATGCGATTCTATATATTTGTACGTGGCTTACGACGTTTCACTGGTCTTGAGTTCGAAATTTCACAAAAAGAAAAGTCTTACACGGATTAAGTACTTAACTCATACATCTGAAGTCCGCGTGACCGTTACTATAAAAACTGAATTTACTCGCTTCTCAACTGACGTCAATTTCGGTGGGAAAACTGCGCATCTCAATTGCAAGTGGCTTGGCACGCAGAGCATTGATTGTAAGCAATGCCCACGTTACTACAGCTGACAAAATTGGAATCGGCCTCAGCAAGGTCATTCGCAACGGTGCACAGCGAGCACGCACGCCTGCTGCGGCAGCAGCGGCAGCTGGACCGGCTGCTTGCGCTGATAAAGCAGCCGCTGTGTTTGCAGTGGCAGCAAAGCCGCCCTAAAACGAAATGATCATGAAGTTTCAGCCCCATTTACCGCACATTAGGCGACACAAGAGACAATTTACAAATAAAACAAAATGAGGACGCATCAAGGAATGCATGGTTATAAGTACATCCCTTACTTAACAATAAGAGAAAAAGCGAAGTAGGGGCTCTATTTAGAATTTCGTAGTTTTTCATATCATGATGGGTTCTACCTGAAGGGCACACGCAAAGCCTGATAGAGTGAGAGCCACTAATTGGCGCCCCGACATGAGAAGCGTAAAAGTAACGGGCCCGAAGCGCCGAATTACATACAACACCTGCACCACGTGTGAACAAGGGGACAGGCCAAGTCAGCTTAGGCAAGAAGATGATTCGGTCAAAAAAGAATCAAATGTTAGATCCGAAGTATACTACCTAGAGTAGAGGAGTTTCGTAAAGAACAAAATGAAAGGCAACAGCAAAGTTATATTGAAAGTATGCTCTTTCAAATTTCTACTCACTACAAGCTGTGAAGATGCGGCGAGGGCTGCCAAATAAGCTACTAAAACCGCACAAGGCGGCGAATTGACTAAGAAGAGAGCTGCTCGGAGGCCGTCTCCTGAGAAAGCCAGCACGCTCAAGACCACGACCAAATGGCAAGCGTTGAGCCACAGCATCACGGTGTACTGGTCTACAGCAAACTCCTGTCAAACAAAAGCGAAAAGAAAGAAAAAAAAGAAGAAAAAAAATACACCAAGGGGAGATGAGATGTGAGCAGGATTTTCACGATCGAGGGGCAACACAAAGATGATAAGAAGGGACGTAACTTACCCGGTACAACCTGGCCTGCCACTGCCACGTAAAAGCGTCACAGGCGGTATACGCCAGCAAGAGCACCAAACCTCCTGGAGTCGTGTCCGACGAAAAACCAGAGCTAGCAGCGCCAGAGGCAGATGCAGCACTGTCAAGCGAGCTCGGGCCGTCTAACCGTTGGCTCCACGGCTGACCTTCGACGCGCGCCGACCGCACGAAAACAAAGAGCCCTAGAGCCACCTAAAAGGGAAGTTATCAGGCAACCTTAAAATGGGAACCAAGAGGTGCTCATGAAGTTAAGCACCTTAAATAGTACCTATCTGCATATATGTCATTAACAGCGCAACCAGAAGCAGTAGTGAACTTACTAGAGAAGCGTCTCGGAAGTCGCGCCTCGAGTAAGGCTTTTCCACTTGGCGTGACGATTGCGCAAAGCTTTGAAGTAAATTGCCCACGGCCATGACCGAAAGCACTTTCGACGACTGCACAAATAAACGAAAGCTGAAGGCAACATTGGAAGCGCGGCGAGCTTCAATTTGCACTGACCGCCCGATGCTGTCACTGTAGATAAGGGCAATTGTAGCACGTGAAGCAAATGAGGGGCTACGCTACAGCCCTAGCTAGAATCGGGCGAAGACACCCTCGAGTCGCAGATTCTTTGACAGCAACAACTGAATAAATACTTTTCCAGCTTACCTCAAGGCCATGAGCGCGAATTGTAAGAGCGGTACGCGGCGTATTCCCTTCGCCCTCGCCCAAAAGCCTACTTGTCTTTCGCGAGCATACGAATGCCGCCGTATGGCGCAGATCAGTGCTGCCGCTAAAAGGCTCGCGAGCTGTGCCGCGCCCACTAAGAAAAGTGGAGTAGGGAACTCGTGCTGCACGAGAATCCGTTCGCGCACTAAGCCGAACAAAGTGCCGTTCACTTGAATCACAGCGAAACACGCTGCCAGTTTCATGCCTGACATCCACTTCGGCTCCTTTTTCGTTTCTGCAACTTCCGCGTCACGCTCAGCGAGTGCCGTCATACTCTCGCGCCTTTCTTCCTCTTCCATCGAGGTTAGCTCCAGGCTGTTTTTACTCAAGGCCCGGGGGCGCTCCGTCATTGTCGCGAAGAGAAGAAGAACTTTCTACAATCTTGTTGACGTCTTTCTAGCTAGCTATGGTTCGTCGTAGTACTTGCAAGGAGCCAATTACATGGTTCAGCATTGTAAGTGCGCTCCAGTACATCGATTGCGCTCAACCAGTGCGTGCCTGTTTTCTAAAAGTCAATGCAGCTTGCACGAGCATTACTGCGCTCAGGGGCTCGAAAAGGATTTGTTTCGAACACACGCGTTCGAAGAAGTTCGAGGCGGCGGAAAGAGAAGGAGAGCAGCAGAAAGAAAAAGAAGCACACACGTAATACCCGTACTTTTGCAGTAATATACGGTTATGGCCATCTCCGTGACAACCTCCTTCATAATTCGCTTGCTTCGTTACTTCGTTCCTTTTCCATCGGCATTCTCATAATATTAAGTAGCATATTAGCAACGTGGCCGCATCACCGTCCAGCGTCAAGCACACCACACAACCACCTCCTTTGCACCGTAGATTCTCATGGCGTCATTTGCTCAGACTGGGAAGGCACTAGTCATTGCTTTAAGTCCAGGCGCCGTGAAACCTGAAGAAGAGGTATCTATCTACCTTACTGACATAATTTCTTTTCAATTGAGTTCTTCAGCTATGTTGATGGTCGCATGGAAAATCATGCATGCATTTGAGGTGCTAATACAACTTCCAAAATTCTTCTTAGGATGAAGTAGAAGCTGCGATGCAACGCAACCCATGCTACAAATCTTACAAGGCCCTCGAGGAATGCTTGGTCGAAACGAACCGCAACTTCAAACAGTGCCAGCCACAAATCCTAGCTCTCCAAGCATGCAATAACGCGGCAAACAAGAAAAAGTAGCTGCTCATACGGCTCTGACAATAATTTCTCAAGCTGCACATAATCCTAAGACCAACTGACGAGCATAAAGACACAAGCCTATCACTGTAGAAGCTAATCAACGTAGAATATTACCTACCCATAACCTCCCATGCGACCGTGCTGCAACCGCCGCGCTGTAGTGGCTGCTACAGCCCTATGGTGCCGTTTAGGGCATGGCTTCGCCCTGCTGTCGCCGGCGCTCCGGCTTCACAAGCAAGCATCGCTGAAAGCCTGTTGGGGTGCACCTACACTGACACAAGCCCTGCAGCGGCGATGTGCGGGCACAATTAGACGCAGCAGTGCGACAGCCTCGAGTACAAGTTCGACAGACACTTCGACAGCTCTGGCCCCGCTAGTTGTGCCGATTCTAGACTTAAGAGGCGTTGATGCTTTCGCTGCTGGTCACCTCGTCGGGTGAGTCGGAATCCTACAGTGGGACTAAATCGCCCGCACAAATGCTGTCGATAACTCTCCGAGAGGACTGCAGAGATTTGTGCCATAAACTTTCTTGTCAATTTTTGATGGTATCCTCCTTTCTTGAGGCACGGATTGTCGTTTTCTTCCTCCTGTGTTTTGCCACTCAGAGCCACGCACTTGCCCTTGGCCGAGCTCGAGCAACGCGCGTTTGAGCTTCCGGCCCCCTTCGGGGGTGAATTGACGCTACTGGCTGCCAGTGCTAATGACTTGACCAAAGCAGCGAGCTGGCTCCGGGAGAAAGGTTGGACCCTAGCGCTGCTGCTAGAATGGCCTCATCATGCGCAAGCACCACATGTGAGCACTTCGGTGCTGCCATGCAACATCCTGGATGGGGGAGAAGATGATGGCGTAGCCGCTGCTGGTGCTGGTGCGAGCTCATGCACCAGTGGTAATGATTCTACCAGCAGCTCCGGTGACAAAAGTTTTGACAGCAGCAGCAGCAGCAGCAGCAGCACAGCTACTAGCTGGGAAATTGTCACTGGTTCAGTGTCCACACCGTGCTGGAGCCCGTCCCCGTTCTTGGCTAAAGTGCTCAAGGAAAAACTATCAGTGCCAGCGTGGCTCAACCAGTGGCCTCGGTCTTCAACATCAATAGCAGCTGCGTCTGTCGGAGGCGAAAACAGCAGCGACAAGAACAGCGAATGCATCGACGATCACCGCTTAGTGGCCCTTGACCTCGGGTGTGGCAGCGGTAGAGATGCTGTGGCCATGGCGCTCGCTCTGCCTGCTGACCGATTCCGGGTGTGCATGTAGAATATGAAAAGAGCGAGAGTGGCAAGAGTGGTCTTATTTATTTTTTAGTGCGAGCAGTGCAATTTCAATCTGTTTTTCCTTTTTCATGCGTGCAAACCCCCAAATTGCTTCAAGCTGTGTATACATTTTTGTTCGTTGTTGACGCACGCATATGTCTGAGTACTGTTTAATCATTCTTCGTGCTCGCATCTTTCGCGTTCGTTTGTGTTTGTTTGTCCTACTAATTCTAGGTAGTCGGCGTTGACAACCACGCCAGTGCATTGGCTCGAGCGAGGGACTTGGCGAAGCGTGAAGGCGTAGCCGACCACTGCGCATTCGTCCAGATCAACTTGCGCAAGCTGCCGCGGGCGTCGCCGCTGACCCGGGACCAAATCAAGGGCAAAGTCCCGCTGCCACCCCCTCGACCATCTGCGCTCTTTGACGCGATTGATGCAGCGCCCTGTGCGCCTGTGGCGGAAAGCGATGCGGCTGTTGTGGCAGCAGCAGCAGTTGAGGCAGCACGAGTGGAGACGACCGAGATAGTGGCAAGTGATAGTACTATTTGTAGCAGTGGTGTCTTGGGCCCTTGCGGTCGGATCGCCCTCGTGCATGGGCACCGCTTCCTCGACCGCACCTTGCTTCAACATGTCAGTGTGTGAGCACTTCGTTTGTGAAGGATTTATGCTACTTGTAGTATAGTGTCAGTACTCGCAAAGGAAGTGCAACGAGCTGTTATTGAATCTCCTTCTCCCCCTCATACCGAATCCGTTGGTCACCGCTCGTCGCTTCTTCGCTGCGTTTTCTCCTTTACTTGTGCATGTCGACAGATTCGCAACGACTCTGAGGCCTTGGTGCCGGGCGGTGCTCTGATATGGTCCACGTTCATGGAAGGTGAAGAAAACCTGGCGCCGCCCTACCGTCCTTCCAGGTAACTTTTGAACCTCATTCTGTCATCTCCCTGTGTACTATACAGTAGGCGACTACCCTTTCCTCCTTCGTATGTGTGCGATACCGTGTACTATAGTAATTATCTATGCACTTGTCTCTATGGCGTCAATCTCATTTGTTTTCACGCTTAGTTTTCGAATCTGCACAGGCGTCTTTTTCCCGGTGAACTGAAGCACACGTTCGAAGAAAGTGGTGGCTTTGAGACACTTTTCAACGAAGTTGGCATGCTCAACACACGCGCTACCGACGTGCCAGCGTCTTTCTATGCTGGGGTGAAACCAAAATAGGTGCATTCGTAGTACAGTCACTTGGTCTCCGCATTGGCCAAAACGCGCGCACTTTATGTGAATTCCAGTCCCTCAGTACCCATTGGAATTGATTTGGGTTTCATTGGGAATTTTCACCACCGTTTCTAGTACGCGTCCGGGGTTTATTGTAATTATTCGGGAATTTTGGAGTTGATAATGTAAATGTACCCATACCGCCCCACCACAATGCAACTTATGGAATTAGGAACGCATGGATATATGCCAGATATCACCGAAGTTCTCTTTATCTCCCTTTCTTCCGCCAAACTCTTATACTGCAAGTATTTGGTAATTGGCAAGGAAAATTTCGAGATAAATCAGGTGCCATGTGCCATGTGTAATGTCTTATATATAATGTGGTTTGCCATATCCGCGTCCCCTGCTTTGTGGCTTCTTTCATTTCTTCGTTCATCCTAGTGGGCCTAGGCTCGCAGCTCCTCGGTGGGTGAAAGCATCCTATCGGTGGAGTGGACATGACTTTGGACTTGGAGGAGAGGAATTCGGTTCAGGATGAGGGTGAAAACCCCCCACCAAACTCGGATACATGTGAGTCTGAGCCTGAACTCAATCGAATCTTTGTTCGACCTCGCTAAGTACCGCTTCTGGAGCGGAGAAGCTATTCCTGGTGTTCGTAGGCCTGTGTTCATTCGTGTTCGCGCAGCCTACAGCATTACAGCCACGTGATCCATCCTTCGTTAGCAAGAAAGAGGACAGGCGATGCTGAGATCGGCTGGCGCCCGACGCCTGAGAA
>Ga0136554_1000981_pt1 | contig 11231 bp, 11 predicted proteins | sample AntRauTorckE5431_FD_104637 | JGI IMG/M metagenome (GOLD analysis project Ga0136554, IMG submission 104637) | Saline lake microbial communities from Rauer Islands, Antarctica - Metagenome Torckler E5 #431 | ecosystem: Environmental > Aquatic > Non-marine Saline and Alkaline > Saline | place...
AGCGCGCCGTTGTTCAGTCTCTTGGGCACGCCGCGCCAGGAAGCTCCGCTTCTCCTCTGGTGTCACTCTAGTGTCGCACCGAGGTGGCCGCAGCTGCGGTTTTCCAATGCTGAAAGGCGCTTTAGCGAAAGCATTAGTAACGAGCTGCGAAATGATGAATGATGCCTCAACATCAACTAGTAGAAATAGAAGTTCCTTAAGTTCAAACCCGCCAGTTAAGTCATCGCCATTGGGAATATATGCCTCGCAGTTATATCACCGGCGTTGAAAAAATATGGCCTCAATTATCAACTAGTTTCATTTAGGTTGATCTTGGATCTCTATATAATTTGGCTTAAGGCTTAGTTCAGTAGTTGGTAGTTTCTTGGCAGGGAAGCGACCACGGATATTTCTTTTCCGCCAAATAAGGAAGTCGCATATTGCATGAGAATGGACTGGATTTAAATTTCAGCCGCGAATCATGGGACCTGAACACCCCTTAGGATACGCAGAAGTAAACAGGGCGATTAAGGTGTGCAGTTTGAGGTCGGTAATTCGCCACGAACAATAGGCCGCAACTAGTTCGCCGAAATGTTCACACCGCTTCGACCAAGAATAGTCGAATTAAAGCCTCCTGTTGCTCCGAACCCAGCAGGCGAAGGCACAACGCCACTAGAGCGCAACCCTAAATCCGGTGAAGACGCAGGAAGGCCGCCAGCTGACGCACTGGCTACCGCTGCCGTGGCGGCCGCAGCAGCTGCGCTTGCGACGCCTCCAACGTTGAAACCAGCCTGCGCGAGGCCTGAGGTCGCGACATTGAAGTGCAATGTAGCTTCACCCGTGGCTTCCACTCTTGTCACCAGCCGCGACTCGCCTTGTCCCACAAACCGGCTGTCGAAGTAGTCTGGGTAGTCGCCTGTCAAGGGCCGAAATAAACGCGCCAGAAACGCCAAGGGGCCCGTCTTAGAGGCCACTGGCCGGTACAGCGGCACGGTAACCGGAATCTGGCTGCCGGGCACAACCGGGAGGAGTGCAGCGCCGTGGCCGAGCGGAATGGGGACAGGTCGAGCCTGCAGGAGGGACTGAAGGCCAGACTCCCCGTAAACGCTGAGAACGATACGCGGCCAGCCATGAAGGTTGGTCGTGCGGAAACAAACATCAATAGGCATGTTGAGTACGGCGCCGGAAGGATGCTCGTGCACGGCTACTTGTGTAAGCACCTAAGGAAATGGTTTAAAATTGTCATTAGGCCTATGCTAGAGCTAGTAGTTGTATCATTTGGAGCAAACAAAAAGAGAGGAAGAAATATGGACAGTTGCACGTCCGCAATGAAGAAAGAGACGGCCCAAAATCCTAAGAGTCATAGGGACATTTTGTTGGCCGCAATTGTAGATTATAAATATCTCGATCGTCCTTTTTTGCGACCCACAGCTCTATTACTACGTAGCTACCAGGCGCGAGTGTTCAGCTCAAATTTTACCTGCTCTGCGCCCGCAACGATGCTCCAATCCGAGCCATATGTGAAGTGCGCACGTACAAATAAGTTCGCCGGATTTTCACCAATAAATACTGCTTGCAGGGTTCCGTTTACGTGTACGATAATCTGCTCGGCCATTGTTCAGGCAGTTCTACACCTGATTTTGAACTGACGTTAACCGTCAATCGAGATGCAAGAAAAGTAGATCGAGCGTGCTACGAGATTCGTATTCAATGCCAGGATATGGCGTGCGCAGAAATTGATACGTGTGGCCACGAAATATTCCTTGTACCTGAGCAGTATGTGTTGGACTCGTTTGCAGCGCCGAACAACAAGAGGCTGTTTAGGAACTCCTTTCTATAGTGCTTTTTTTTTCTTTTGGCTTTCATCTTATCTGCCAGCCAAGCAGCCAGCCATGACAATCCAAGAACCCGCCAAGGAGGAAAGGGAGCAATGCAGGTTCTGGTTGCTGTACTGTATCTGATCATCTGATCTCTCTCTCTCCGTAGTATGCAAAGTGTGGAATGCACGACTGCGCAATACCGCAGCGCCGCTGCGCAGCACTAGCTCTGTGCTTGTCCCTCGTGATTTTCTCATCAGCGGCGTTCTTCTCTGAAGTGAAATATCCTACCATTCTTAGAACAACTAGAGTCTAGGGCGCGAGTTCTCTACCTAGGGAGAGAGTTCGCTTTATTCTTAAATCTTGAACCTGTATCTTTCGGTATCACGATGCCAGATCCAAGGCGATGCCCAATCATTCTCGGGCTGGCCGTTCTAGCGAACTCAAGCAACGCCTTCATGTTACCCCTGCAGAGTTCTAACCAACTTCTAAGAGTTATCCCGGGGTCAACAGTCGTGAGGCATGTGATAGACCGTACTAACTCTGGTGTCGGAGCCGGGCAGCCTATGCCAGAGAAACCGCGACCGCCTAAGACACGTCGGGGATCTCCTCTCTACTGGAAAATCCGGGCTGCGGGCGATCAACGCAATCGATCTCTGATCAAACGCATGCTAGCTGAGCACAGTCGCGACGCTCCCACCTTCCGAGCTCTTCGCCCTGACGAACGCGATGCTCTCATCATTGCAGCTGCACGAGGGGGCATGGCACGGGAAGCAGCTACACTGACTCGATGGACAGATGCCAACAAAAACCCACCGTCGGTACGGTGTTTTGGCTTCTAGATCATATAAATCTTTTTCAAAATGTCTCAACTTCACCAATTCCTTGATCTCAGGTCTATGCCTACGGCGCTCTCATGGACCTGTATAAGCGGCGGAGTGATGTGGCATCTTGCCGGAGCATCCTAGACTCCATGACTGCTCGCCAAGTTGCCCCAAACGAAGTCATTTTGAACACGTTTCTAGCAGCGCTCGCGGCGAGTCCTGGAGGCACCTCAGAAGAAGCTCTTGAGCTGTGCCAAACTATGAAGCAGCGTTTCGGAGTTCGACCGTCGTCGATTTCGTACCACCCCCTTCTTGCTGCTGCTGCTTCCTCCATGACTCGCGACCAGCTTTTCGTGGATGCTCTGGGTGATGGTGGCATGCAATCCAGACGCACCGCTGGCAGCAGTGGCATTGATCAAGGCGTTGATGCTGTAGCTGTTCTAAATGCGATGAACATGGTCGGAGTTCAGGCGACGCCTCGCACCCTGTCCACTTTGCTCGTAAGCCTCGTGCGCTCGAGACGTGCTTTGGATGCTGCCCACTTTCTGGAAGCTTTAGTTACTTCATCTAAGTCCTTTGGCGAAGAGCGAAGTGTTTTTTTCGATGAAGAAGATGAAGATGACGAATATCTGTTTTCGAAATTCGCCGATGCCGTCGCCCCCGTGCATCCCACGCTATTGCCACTCCTCACGCATGCATCAGTGCTTGGTGGATCTTTAACGTATTCTTTCAACGTAGTCATTGGCGCTTTAGTAGGAGCAGGCCACCTTGAGCGCGCCTTGGGACTGTTGGATTTAAGCGATTCGGTCCAATCACCGTCCGACACCGTGGCTCTCAACGCAATCCTTAAGGTACAAACTACGATAACGGCCTTGCATGCCCTTACATTGCACAGTGCATAGTCTCTAACTTTATTTGTTCTGTTGGGCCTTATCATGGCGTTATCATTATTGCTGGTAGGGTTTGGCCACGAGCGGTCGTTTGGACGAAGCTTTAAGGATCTTTGAGACCAGGCTTCTCGAGTCTCGTGCCCCACCGCCTGACGCCGCCTCCTTCAACATCCTCATCGATGCCCTCCGAAAGCTTGCTCAGGTTTGAGCTGCACTTTGTTTAAAATAAGACTGATCGATACTGACTGCTCTATCGTTGTGTGCCCAATATGCCAACTTCGCTTTCAAATATGCCTTCGTGTGCGCGCACGCACTGCATCTCTGCGTCTCATGTTTTGTCTAATCCTTCCTTCAGGATTGCACGGACCGTGCCAGTTATGTTGCGCCATTTTCACCTACTTCTTCATCATGGAGCACTTCTTTGAAGTCCCCTGATCGTGCTGCAGCTAGCAGCGTGAAGCCACAAGCACTTCCTCTTGTGCCGCCAGCGCCTCTCTTCCCACCACCACGACCTCCTTCAAGAGCAACTTCAAACACAACCTCCTCAATCTTCTCCTTGTTGTCTAGCCTGCAGTCATGTGGAGATGGTAAGGTTGAGAAGCAGGCCGCGACTGCAGTGGCAGGAGCGCTAGCACTGTACCGGCGCATGCGACTTGTCGAACGCCTTTCTCCCGATACATTCACGTAAGCTCGACATTGTTGATGTGATTGATTTGAAGACCACAAGTATACAAGGCCCTGCTTTCACACTTGTCTACCTTTCAAATTGTCATTTCTTTTTGCCCTCTCATTAGGTACACCGCCCTGGCTCGTCTCAGCACCTTCAGCCGCGCAAAGGACTTATCGTCCTCAAACGCTTCCTTTGTCGCCAGCATCACTTCGAGATCGTCGCCTTTGCCCTTGGAGTCACTGCACCCCTCTATTGTTTCGCCAACTCGACTCTGGCTGCGCGCTCAGCGAGATCTAGTGGGGTCGCACACCCTGCCGCCTCCGCTGCTCGCAGCCTTCATTGTGGCGCTGGGTTCCTCCTCTAGCACGCCTGACCTCGTAGCGGAGGTGTTTCACCAACTCACCATGCTTGAAAAGCCCAAGACAGCCGACGGAAATGCGCTCATTTCTTCTCTCGCTCGTGCCCAAACTATTGAAACTGCTCCTGAAGACGAAGATGTTGCTGCAGTGGCCGAGCTGTGTGCGGCTCTGCGGTCTCTTCTTGTTTCGTCGCCCACACCTGGATCTGACGCAGAGGTTTCCGACAATGACTCAGGAGAAGTTGAGGCCTGGGATGGTCGAGCTGAGACCTTGGTAGGAGCTCTGGTGCCGTCACCTTTTGGTGCTGCGAAACGCTTAGCTGAAGTTGAAGAGGCCATGGCGAACGGTAGGCGATCTTCTTCTTCACTTGTTAAAGAGGACAATGCAGCCGTGCATGTATTCGCTGGGATAGCAGACCTCTTTCGTGGCGCTACTGCATTGTCGAAAAACGACCAGCGAACGGATCAAGGCACACCAGATGAAGGCAACGCCATGCCTAGTGTTGGCTTAGCTCCCGCTTTGAGCGGCTTTCAAGCGGCTATTCAAGCGTTCCTCTGCATGCGCAAGGGAAGCCTGTGCCAAGCCCCCGACATGCTTTGGCCTCCTGTAGATGCTTCCTCGTACGCTGCAGTCCTGCAGGCTCTGAGAGACACCATGGCTCATGACCCGCTGAGAGGATCGCCCCTCGCTGCGATAGTTGCAGACGCCACGCAATTACTAGTGGCAGATGCTAGTGCTCATCTTGGGCCAAAGGCTGTTGCGTCGTCCCCTCAGTTGTTGCGTTTAGCGATGCAGTGCTGTGGCAGCGACACCCGGGCGGTGTACAACCTGTGGAAGCAGAAAGTGAAGCCATTGCTGCGGCAAGCCCCTCCAGGCCCTTGCCGCCCCATGGTGGTTACGGGGGCCTACCACGGCCTCATATACGGCCTCGGCCTCGCAGCTAGGCCGGACTTGGCGCTTCAGGTGGTGTATGCGATGAAAGGAGCTGGTGTGGGGACCTCGGATGACGGTGCACCTCCTCTTTCGGCTGCACTCGAGGTGTACCGCGGTGCTCTAAAACAGAGACAAGCAGCGCTCGATGCTCTGAGCCCGCAAGAGCGCCAAAGGCGAGAGGCCAAACATCCTACCGGTCTCTTGCTACCGCTCACAGCTGCTTACGAAGCTCAGCTCGACCTCGAGTGCAGGCCCTTCTCGGCTCCAGCGCCCGTCGAAGAGGTATTATACGAGGATGAACCCGCCCGAGTACAGGGGTGGCGCGCTAATTTACCAGTGACGAAGATCCGCATCCGGTTCTAAGGAAAGGGGGTGCTCTTATTCTCCAGCAGGAAAAAGATGTAGGCGCAATTCGAACATAAATACCGAAGCCCTGTGTGGCTGTTTTTACGACATAGCTCATAGCTCCTCGAGGTCTAGAACTGTATCAGCTACTAGAAATAGCTCACCGTAAACTATAAACTATGATTATAATATTGAGGCGGTTAGCGTATAGCAATATATATATACATATAATATGTAATATATAAACAAAAAAAAATCTGCAGGTAATTGCAAGTGCTAGGAAACTTCGTTGTTTGAATGAAATAACAATAGGACCATCGCCTTACAAGGCAAGATCTATTACTTCTGAGGCGCCATTTGGCTGCTTGCTGCGGCTTCAACTTCCATGGCGATCTTCGCGTCTGCGACTTCGCACTCGTATTCCACGAGCATGGTGCGCAAGTTCTCCACAACCATGGCGATGGCCACCTGGTTTTCTTTGCCTCGTGGCAGGATGACGTCAGCGTGCGTGCGCTGCGGCATGCAGAAAGCATCGAAGCTCGGCTTCACAAACCGCTCGTACTGGGTCAGAACCCCGTCTAAGTCACGTCCTCGCTCGCTGATGTCCCGTTTGATGCGCCGGGCCAGTCTAGTGTCGGCATCTGTGTCCACGAAGATCTTCATGTCGAGGAGAGCGCGCACAGCAGGGTCATGAAAAGCGAGAATGCCCTCCAAAATCACGATGGAGGGCTTCACTATTTTGCTGTTGTGCTCCGGTCCCATGACTGAATGAGTGACGTAATCATAGCATGGCACTTCAGTAATCTCAGCCCCGGCGCGAATCTTCAACAGCGCTTCGAGAACTCGGTCAAAGCTGAAGGCTGATGGGTGGTCGAAGTTGTAGTTGGAGGCCTCTGCGCGCTCGTGCTCTTCCTCACTCAGAGACCTAGACAATCGTAGAGAGATAGCAAGGGGCAAGTTCAGTGTAAGTGAAAAATGACTGCATGCCTGTCTCGCTACGTACAGTAGCCTACCTCCCCTTTTACCTATAGTAGCAGTCTTGAGGGAGGATGGCAACGCTGGGATCATCGAGCGCTGCCACAATGCGTTTCACCACTGCTGTCTTACCCGAGGCGGTGCCTCCAGCCTTTCGAATAAATCAAATGAAGACACATGCTTTATGAGTCAGTAAACACACAATCTTTACTCATGATTGCATGTAACTAAGTAAAAGTCTTCATCCACAGCAATCTGCGCTTCATTTACTTCCTATGGCAAGAAAAAGCATGAATGCATTTTTAAGGTACTTACAACGCCAACGATAAAAGGTGTGCCAGGTTTGCGTGTGAGCATGGGTCCATTTAGTCCTATTTCGAACTTCGAAACTGCACCATCGTCGTTATCGTCAAGAGCGGCTCGTGTGTGCCCGTTGTCAATCCGACGACTACCCGACGTGCGGAAACAGCGAGCACCTCGGGACAGAGACCAAGCCGTCCCGCGCGAAGAGATCATTGCAGCAACCAATACTCCGCGTCTCAAAGCCAGCATCTCTCAGTGTTGCCTCTGTTGCCTCAGGATATTATATCTAGATATGATTGCAAGCGGAACCCAAGATTCAGTGTTGCATTTTTTTTATCATCGTGTCACAAATGTCACGAGATCACGAGATGTGGTTAAAATATCGCTAAATTCTGTCGAGGAATCGCTGTAGGTTTAGCCTAAACTAAAGCTAGTAAAGCGACGTACAGCTCGCCGCGCCAAGGCGCCGATACAGGAAGAATAAGGTTTCGAAACTAGCTTTAAGAGTGCTGCTATGGACTTGTTCGGCCCTACTGGTGTGGCTGCTCGCGCTGCAGAAGCCGAGGCTGCTGCTAGTGTTAAGAAAAAGCGTCGGCGTGGAGGCAAGCGCGGTGGCAAAAAACATGGCTACAATAGTGATGAAGAGAAGAGCTCCTCGTTCCCTCGCCCAGCGAAAAAGCAGGCAGTTGTGTCACTAACCTCAGTCAAAACAGCCGACATGCCTAGTAAAAAAGTTGAGGATGACGACGACGAAGACGAAGGCTTCAAAGTGCACACGAAGTCTGAGAACACGCTAACTCCAAAGTTTACGGCGCATTCGAGGGATAGCTCGGCTTCTGGCAATGCGTCAAAAACCTGGCTATCAAACCATGAAGTTGTCAGCTTAAACAACTCCATTGCTGAGCATGCGCAACGCAAGCAACTTGCAGCTGCAGTGGAGGCCTTCGAGCAGTTATCTGCAGTAGGTGCTGCTAACTCCATCTCCTACGCGGCGGTAAGAACTATAGTGAGAATTGAAATTTCGACCAACGTAGCAAAGAGTTTGATTTCATAGGCTTATTACAATTATTGAGTGTGTTTGTTCATGCCTTGTCTCATAGACTTCGGTGATTGCTTTTTTTTCAAGGTTGTGAACGCACATGTGCGGTGCGGCGATATTCCTGGAGCCGTCTCACGGTTAGAACAGGCAAAAGCGGCGGGCCGAAAGCCGTGTGTTGTGCTCTACACTTCACTGCTCAAGGTACACTCAATGCATCAATGCATCGTACAAAACGTGCTCTAAAGTGCCAGCTTAAAATACTAGCAACCCACGGGTGTTCACATTTTCACGTTCCGTTCGCTACCTTCTTTTTAAATTCCGACCTTTGAAGGGCTACTGCGGCGACGGTGGTGGCGCTCACGGCGGGCTAGCCAGTGCGTGGGATGTGGTGTCCGAGCTCCGCGCGAAGCGGGTCCAGCCGAACATTCGCATGGTGAATACCCTCTTGCGGGGGTGCCTTTTAAATGGGGACCCGGATAAAGCCTTGGAGGTGAGTAATACCTCGCAGCATCTTTTCTTTTTTAAGAACGGCTTCTTCCTCATTGCGCTTCGAATTCACTTCCTGTCATTGAATTGGTCAGACTTGTTTCTTTTAAACACTGCTTTCGCTAAATCTCCAAGGTGCTTCGCGGCATGACGAACTGTGGCAAAGCCGTTGGATTCATCGACGCTGACGCTGCTGACAGCGCGAAAAAGAAGAAAAACAAAAAGAACAAGAAAACCAGCGACCAGCAAGAGCCGGCTGTGAAAGTGGCCCTGCCTAGCGCAGGGTCTTGTGCATCTGCGGTCTGGGGTGAAGTGGGCGAAAACGCTTCCTTTGTGTGGCAGCCTACGCCTTGTGACGGGTCTAGCTTCGAGTACGCGTGCAGCCTCTTGGCACAGGCCCTAAGAGCGGATGAAGCCGAAAGACTGGTGCAGTGGGCATCCAAGCAAGCGAAGGTGGTAACATCATCATCGTCTGCTAATGCGACGCCTGCTGGGAAGGGTAAGCAAACTCCTGCCGCTATGGACAGTGCGGCTAGTGACAAGAAGCGCTCCGGTAAGAGTGGAAACGGTAAAGGTGCTGAGACTGCTACTGCTGCAGTCACCGAGGAGGCTGCAGGCGGTGAGAATGGGGCAGGTCCCACGGATGGAAGTGGAGGCTTAGAGCTGCATGCGGCACGAGCACACGCGCTGTTAGGAGACTGGGGCCGCGCTCGACCTCTGCTTCGGAGAGCGCAGAAATTAGCATCCAAACATGCCGCTATGACGGCAACAGCAGCCAAATCTGCAGAGGTTGCTGCTGAGGCATCTGTGGCTGCAGCAGCGTCCTCTTATTGGGGAAGCCAAGGCACGGAGAGCGAGTGGGGCGACAGTAGCAATAGAAACGGGGGTAGCGGAGCGCGTGCGCTGAGTGGCAGTACAGGAGGAGGGCAGCGGGGCGGCAGACGCGCAGAAGGCAACTGCGAGCGAGAAAGATCGAATGCGGTAATCACTGGTTCTGGTCAGAGCAAACTAATAGCATGAGATATGACTAGATAGCATACTTGATTTTAAATTTCCCTGTCTATGCTCGTGCTCACATCTTTCATACCTTTTCATAATCAAAGGTGTATCGAGCTCACCGCGACGACATTTTATTAGCGGATATTGCATCACTCAAGTCCTTCGTGGATCGCTACACGGCTACAGACGCCGCTGCCAGCGCCATCTCTGACGCGCTCCTCTTAACGGAGGCCCAAAAGCGTAAGCGAGCAGCGGCGGAAGCCGAGTGTGGAGGGCCGATTGTGGGGCCTATGCCGGACCTTCGTCCCATCTTCGCTCGCACGCTCCTGTTCCCCTCCTCTCCCATTGTGAGCGAGGAAGCTGCTGCACCAAGCAAAGAAGAAGGCGGCGAAGCTTCGACTGCTTGTAGCAGTGGCAAAAAGGGCGGCGCGGGTGCGTTTGGAAAGCCTGCCTGGGTGAAGACTACATGTGCCGCCATGGAGCAGCGGTTGAACGCCACTTTAGGCTACAGCCGCTTTGCGATCCGCTGGGAGGCTGCGCAAGCGCGGGCAGCTGCTCTAGCGGCTGGGAAAAGCCCTGACGCTGCCGCTAGTGCCGCCAGTGCTGCGGCTGCCGCTGCGGTGACCGCAGCTCAAGCACGAGTGGCACAGGCAGGTGAATCTGGAGGAACAGGAGGCGGAACTGGAGGTGCTTGGGGTGGTGCTTCGGTGTTGGATGGGCAAGGCCACGTGCGGTGGGGTGCGGTGTTTCCGGGGGCTGCGCACCGCCCTCTCAAGCTGGAGTTTGGGGCAGGTACCGGAGATTGGGCCTTTGCGCAGGCGCAACACGATGCCCAGCTCGCAATCACCAAAGCCGATGGCACCCTGGGTGGGGGTGGCGGGAACTGGTGTGCGGTTGAGCTGCGAGCGGATCGAGTGGCAGCAACCTTTGCCAAAGTAGCCCTACAACTCGAACCTCCTGCTGCGCCTACTTCGCCACAGGCGGCGGCAGCGACTGGTAATGTCCCTGCAGAGAGTAGCAGCATAAAGGACGTCAGCAGCAGCACCCAGATCGCGCGTCCCGCGGGATGGAACCTGGCCGTGGCACATGTAGGCGCGATGGTGCTCCTCAACCGGCACATTCGGCCGGGTTCCATCTCGGCCGTGTTTGTGAACCATCCTGAGCCTCCACAACAGCGGAGCTGGGGCGCTGCTGACGGTGCGGCCTCAGGCGATGCAGCCTCGGAAGCATCGCACATGTGTGACAAGGCGTTTTTTGTGGCAGTGCGGGCAGCTCTTGGTGTAGGTGGCCGCTTCACTATCGTCACCGACAACGAGTGGTGAGTGTAGATTTCGCACCTGATAATTCATCGCAGAATCCAAAATCACTCGAGATAATTGAAAGAATTGAATATTTAACTTTGATTCTTGGCATTTTTGCGCATTTGTGAAATAGGTACGCCCGACTCTTGCTCGCCACTGCCGCTGAGCTCTGTGATTTGAAGAAGCTTTTCAAAGGCGCTGACCTCACAGTCGATCCAGCGACACAGGATACAAGTGGCGTTGCGCACAAACATGAGCATGACGGTAAAGGTGGCAAAGGTGGTAAAGGCGGGCGGGGCCGAGGTGGGCGG